>Ga0214545_1000034_pt1 | contig 122293 bp, 74 predicted proteins | sample CNSS4metaG_FD_160064 | JGI IMG/M metagenome (GOLD analysis project Ga0214545, IMG submission 160064) | Root nodule microbial communities from cowpea collected in UCLA plant growth center, Los Angeles, California, USA - CNSS4 | ecosystem: Host-associated > Plants > Roots > Nodule | place: USA... | reverse complement strand
TTAGTGAATCAGATTTAATATCATGGATGAGCATGAGTCTAATTCTAATCCTCCTCCAAGTAAAGATCATGAAACTGAAAATGTGTGTACTGAGTCTGAGAATGTTGATGTAGTTGAAGAGGATATGTTATTATATATTGCATTCCAGGGCTGTTTTTGTGTTGTGATAATAGATCATTGTTGTTGTACAGATGTGAAAAAAATTCAAAATTAAAATCTGACTGATTGGGCCAAAAATTATACAGATCAGAAAAAACTGGCGGGCCCGCCAGCCCGCCAGCCCGCGGGCCGGGCCAAAAAATGTAGCCCGTTTTACCATGTCGGGCCAGCCCTGCCCGGCCCGTTTAATATGGGCCAAAATCGGGCCGGGTCAAAACGGGCCGGGCTGGCCCGTTTTGACACCCCTAATCAGATATCAATAATTATATTTTTCATTTTTTGAGAAAAAAGAAATCTAAATTCTGATTCTAAATCTTGTTTTTTTGGAAACCATTTATCTCAACTCATACCAAGAAAGATAAAAAATGTAAAATCTCACTCATCCTAAGAACACTCTCTGAATCTGCATCAGCAAACACAGAATTGAAATGGAGGATTCGGTTAAAGATGCAACCAAGTCTAGTTCTGTTCTTCAGCAACAACAGAAGATAATTGTGTCGTGGGATGAAATGATAGAGAAGGGTTTGGGGAACTTCGGGTGGACACAGTTCCTTCAATGCATCCTCGTATCAGTGGCAATGTTCTTCGATTCACAGCAACTATTCATAGCAATCTACACTGATGATTACCCGACATGGCACTGCACCAACCACACCACAACATGTACCTCAAATTCCGGCATCTGCAAGCTCCCAAAGACATCATGGGCATGGGATGGACCCTCTTCCAAGACAATCATTTCACAGTTTGGCCTTGAATGCGCCACCAGCTTCATCACAGGTTTACCTCAATCCTCCTTCTTCCTAGGTTGTCTTCTTGGTTCCTTTCTTCTTGCCACCTTAGCCGACACATCTCTCGGAAGAAAGAACATGATCATTCTGTCTTGTTTATCAATGTCCGTAATTTCACTCATCATCATCTTCTCCACCAACGTCTGGATCTACTCGGCGCTGAAATTCCTCATCGGGTTCTGTCGATCATCGATCTCAACATGTTGCTTGGTGTTGCTCATGGAGAAAGTGAGCACCGAGTGGAGGTTCACGGTGGGGATTATAGAGTTTGTGTTCTTCACATCAGGGTACATGTCCTTGCCCGGTGTAGCGTACGCCAACAGAAATTCTCCATGGAAATATCTTTACGTTTGGATTTCTCTTCCTGCCCTCTCTTACTCTCTCATCGCATACCTTTTCGTCACCGAGTCTCCAAGGTGGCTTCTCATGCAAGGTCGAGTCAAAGAAGCCATGGAAATGCTCAAAGGAGTTCATGACAACGCTGCACCAGAAGAAAATGGTGTTTCAACAACAGATACGTATAATTATCTCAAAAGGGTTGATGTTTCCACATTAAATACTGAATCTTGTGAAGAAAAAAGTGATCTTGAAAGGAGTGAAGAGAAAAAGAAAAAAAGGGTTTCGTTTTCCAAACCATACTCATCAGTAGCAGTGTTGTTGAGAACAAGTTGGGGTCCGAAACGGATGGTGGGAGTTATGGGGCTAGGTCTTGGCATTGGAATGGTGTATTTTGGGATGCCATTAGCAGTGGGAAACTTGAACTACAACATTTACCTTGCAGTGGTGTTGAATGCTTTGATGGAAATACCCTCTTGCGTGGTGACCTATTTCTTGGGAAAGTGTGGGAGAAAGTTATCGATTTTTGTGTTCTCAGTGGGAAGTGGGATATGTTGCATAGTGTGTGTGGTGATACGCAGTGAAGGTGTTAAGGTGTGGGTTGCAGTGGCATCGTTTTTCTGTGCATGCACTGCATTTAACGTGTTTCTGATATACATGGTGGAGCTGTTTCCGACATGCGTGAGGAACACTACAGCATCACTTGCGAGACAAGCTGTGGTGTTTGGCTGCGTGTTCAGTCCGTTTCTGATAGCTGCAGGGAGAAAGAACAACCTTTTCTCTTATGGTGTTTTTGGAGTGCTTATAATTTCCTCCACTTTAACGTTGTTGAGTTTGCCTGAGACCAGAGGAATGCCTCTTTCTGACACCATGGATCAGCAAGAGATGAAAGAAGGAAACTTCCCTCTGTCATGTTAATGGGTGACAAGGCAAATTTTTTATGCTTTTCTGAAGTTTCGTAGGGTGAAAGGTCTTAAACTTGTTTATTTTTCTTTTCTTTTAATTTTATCTGCTTAGAGTAAATTATTAGAGTAAATTATCTTTGATTTAATTAATCGGATAATACACACTTTTATTTAGATGTATCAATTTGATATCCGCCTTTAAAAAGATGTCAATTAAGTTTCAACTTTTGAAAAGATGTCTCAATTAGGACATTTCGAGCAAAAAATTATTAATAGCGTTAACAATATTGATATTTAAAGTGATTTACAAAACTAAGTATTGATATTTATATCAAAATTTAGTGATAAAAATAATGAATTATTAAAAGCGGGTACCAAAGACACATTTAAACAAAAATGAATATCATCCGACTAATTAAATCAATTACCTTTTCATGTTCTATGTATATCTCTTTTGTTAACTTGTTTTCTTTGCTTTATTTATAGAAATGTGAAGCAAATTTTGAAATAGCAATTAATGTATATCGTATGTATTGATTGTTTTAAGAACACTTGAAAATTGTTTTTCATTTTGATTTATTTATTTTTATTTTGTTTGACCTAATTATCATATATTGATTCAAATTGTATCGTAAAATACATTTTATAAATAAAATATATAAATAATTTAAATATATTTCCACAGTAAAATTATTCAATTTTACAAAAATATAATCATTATATTAATTTTTTTATTTATTTATAAACTTAAATTTATCTAATAAATATATTCTTTCTTTTCTTTTAAGTGTGTGTTACAAGGGTAAAAGTAACAGCACTTGTACATATATAAAACTTCTTCCACAATCATTAATCAATGATAACGTGATTTGCTCATGAGAAAAAGTCAAGTATACATGAATTTTTGACTAAATTGTCATTTTAATATCTTTAATTTACATAAAGATAATAATCATGTTTTAATTATCAATTAATAGTTGAGAATCAAAAGATACTTTTCACTTATGAAGTAAACTATTTTAGGTACACTACCTAAAGTTATAATGCTTGAAAGATCCATTCATTCAGCGAACCATAAGTTACAATAATTATGAGTCAATTCATATGTGCCATCAAAGTTGTAGTTTCCCGAATGAAGACATTTCTTGCTCAAGTATCAATCTATGCAGATTGTTGTTGTGCATACTCTGGAGAGCTTCAACTGAGTTGGAAGATCCAAGTATGGCAATTTATCTGGATTTCATCAATTTAATAATGGGAGTGATTAAGAACATGATATACAACTACTCAATGCAAAGTTGGAATCATAACTCAACTAATGATCCTTTTCAAGTTTTTCACCAATGAGCAGAAGAAGATACATGAAAAGAAAGGTAATGGATTGAAGATGGAAATCAACTTAATTGTTTTACCTTAAATAAAGATTTATAAAAGGCAAACATTTCAAAACAATCTTATTTCAATAAATACATGAATTGAACCAAAGAATTAGCTTTTCATTTCATAATGTTATATAAATGATTGAAGCACAAAAAAGATTACATGTATTTTATTTTAAATACGTAAAAGATAACACATATCCCATGCATGACCCAGGTAACCACACTAGTACAAACCAATGTCATATGATGTTGAACATTCAAAATTCCCTTCTGATAATATACAAATCCCTCCTATGAAAAGTAAACAATAGTTTCTAAGGCTTTTAATCATTTACAAGAATAATAAATAAATTCAATATTTTCATTCCTCCACACTGTTCATCCCCATCTCTAGTTCTCTTTTGTTACTTTTATCCTTATGAATTGGTTGTTCTACACTGTTCATCCCCATCTCTAGTGTTACTTCAACATTCTTAGATCTTGTCTCTGTTTCTCTCATTACAACCATTCCCAACATCAAACACTAATGACTGAGAAAATTAACCTAAGAAACTTGTTTTTCATCAAACATGAATTTAAAGTCTAGTGCAAAAACATATCATTTCATACAATCTTCTACATGACCGAATTTTCAAACACACTGATACTTCATACAGAAAACTTTCACCAACTGACGAAGCTACCTTGTAAATAAACCATACAGTGAACAAGTATACCATGTTGTAGCTTTGTCACTGTCCGTATCAATTGAGGTGCAAACATTGATTGCAATAAATATGAAGAAAGCAAAATAAATTACCATAAAGAGTCTCTAATGCCACGATGCTCTTTAGCTCTTATTGATTGTCTTGCTCATTTTGCCCTTCAACATCAATGCAAGGAGCGCTGATTGCAACTTCTCCAGAGACATTGCGGAGGACAGTGGTTTCTGTATGCACAGTAGATCTTGATTCAGATAATTCCACTGCTTGTGCTTCTTCATTGTTCTGTGACTGTGTCTGTTCCAGTTGTCAGTATATGTGTGATGCATGACCATTGATCAGTGATCTAAACAGTCCAGTTCTATTGAGAATAACCACTCATCTAATATAAACAATGACTCAATTGAATTGCTATAAATTCACCTACTACAGTATCTTCCTATGAATCCTCCTTTATATCTCCAAGACATTAAAATTTATTTACTGTTTTATTCAATACTTTCCTTGTAGAAAACCAGAAGATTTATACGCAGATATATCAATATTGAATTATATGCATCCATATTAATATGATATGAGTATGTTTACACTTGAATTTTGAAAAGGTATATTGTATTGATTTGTCATTAATGCTGAACATGTGGACTTGAAAAAGGGTCAAGCTTAAAACCATGTGGGACAAAGTAGTGACTTGCAAGCACTCCTTCTCAAACAGTTATAAATTAAAGTCATAAAACTATTTATATATAAAAATCCAGTGCTGAAAAAGGAACCTACAAAATTATTGAAGTTGCTGATATCTACCTGCATATCAGATGTCTGTGTGGAAGATTTAGCTATGGTCAGTAAGGAGAAGCGGCAGAGAGGGCAGGTGGTGTGGGTGGCAAGCCAAAGATCAATGCAGCTCATATGAAAAGTGTGGCCACATGCAGGAATCTGTTGAAGCCTATCCTCTGACTGGTAGTCCAAAAGGCATACTGAGCATCTGCAACAAAGCATATCATGCATGAAGAAACCTAAAACCATGAAAACAATTGTTTTCTGGTCCAACAAATGAGGCTCAAAGCTAAGGGCATCACGAGCAAGTCCTAGAGCATTATTTGGGACATTTCTTTAACATCAGCTGACATTAACTCCAGAAAGAACACTGCAAAATTGTCCTGTCCTTAAGTATATACTCAACTTCAACAACTACAACATTAACAGAATTAATAATTGTTTTATTAGACCTATCGTGTCACTTATTGCTAGACCTCCTGCAACAAATGTTCTGTACTACGAACTTCTGGTTCTCACTAAAATGTTTAGTCCTCAACGTAAAATGTGTTGAAAATCCTACATTGTTGATATAATTAAAATACAGGAACAGATAAGTTTTAGGATGAGCTAGGTCTTAGCAATGATTCTAACACATTATCGAAGTCTATCTTACAATTGAACCTTGCTCAGTACACTAGAAATTGTCTAGTCTTCAATTTATGGAAGATGTTAGACATCTCACATCATCAACGAGTAACATTACTAAAAGCGTATATATTTGAGAAGCAACGCTGATCTAATGACTCCTGATATGATGCTCCGACACGCCTCATAAATGGCGTGTCTCGTGTCTGACACGTATCGGACACCGACACTCGTACGATACTTGTAGGACACACTATGTCCAATCTGAAAAATATTTTTTTATCTTTGACATGATTTTGATGATTAAAATAAGGAACAAATCTTATTCTATCACTACTTTTCGTATATTGGATATTAGATAGATAGATTGAATTCATTTTTGTGTTAGTTGACAATGTGTTAGTTACAATTTCAAACTTAACATGTATATACACTACGTGTCCCGTGTCTTATGTTTTTTCAATTTAGCCGTATCTCCGCATCCGTGTCCGTGTCGTATCCGTACTCGTGTCCGTATCCGGGCAACATATGATCAACCTGGTAAACATGATATCAAAGTCTATCCTTCGTCCTATAGAACGACCATCATGAAGTGAATGCCTAGTCTTATCAATCTCATGCTCAAAATTCGCCATAGAAATAACTAAAACAACCCATAATCTAAGAAAAAGGGGAAACAACAAGTGATAAAAGAAAACGAACTCACTGGGTATCTTTGACAGAGAAGCTTTCCTTGTAGACAATAATGGGCAACATCTCTCTGAGTTCCTTGTTCAAGCCCAATTCAACCTGGCAGAGCAGCAGCCAGAAGCAAATTGAAGAGAAAGAAATGCGAATGAATCGAAGAGGGTGAAAAAGATTGTGACTTTGCTTACAGTGGAGATGGCATTGTGGTTGTGATCGTCGTCGTCGTTGTTGGGAAGACCAAAGTTGGTGATCCAATGGAGCCTGGTTCGCGGTCGGAGGTAGAAGAGGTAGAAGAGAAAGAGGAGAATGAGAGTGAAGAAGATGGGGACACAGAAGATGAAGGCTCTGTAGAGTCTGAGTTCGGTTGAAGCCTCAGATCTGGTGGCGGCGGCGGCGCTGGCGGCGGTGGACCAACAGCCGCACGAAGAGTCGGAGTCGGAGCAGCCACAGGAATAGCCTTCAGACATCACTCACTCCAACACCCAACATCCAACGTACAACAAACACGTAAGAAAAAACCAATATTGATGTGTGAATGTTAATGTGATGGATGATGTTGTGTTGCGTAAGGACAGAGAACTGAATAATTCACTCTGTGAAGACACATCAAATTCAATGATCTTTCTCACTGCAATTCAACTCACAAACGGATATAAATCACACCAATTATTCATTATTTATTTGTTATGCATTTTATTTTTTTTATTTTTTTACCGGCTTTATGTCGAAAATATAAAATAATTTCCATAAAACATTACTATTTTTTTTACCACACTGTACTTGTATTAAATAAGTAGCTGGAATTGAGATGTCAAGTTGAAATATATATCATTATCTCGTAAGGATTTTTTTGTGAATTATGTATTAAAGAAAGTAACTTAAATTTAATGACTGATATAAGGCTATTAAAATATTAGGAGAGAACGATTTTTTTTTTTATCAAGAATACATATCATCGCTATTTTAAATGAAAAATAGATGGTGTATTATAAAGAAAAAGTAAAGTATATGTAGAATGAAATTAAAGTTGAAATTATGTGTTTTTATTATTATTTACAATTATTAGGTTTTATTTATTGTGCACATTAAATATCGATCAATTTAATTTGTTTTTAAAATTTTTGATATTGTACTTGATGATTTAGAAATATATTTATGTATATTTTTTATATTTATATTTTGAAGGCACGGATAATATAAAAAATTCAATAAAAAAATTGACTAAACAGATTTGGTCTATTTAAAATTCAAGGTGAAATATGGACCTTTTTAATTTTTTTTTTCAAAAGTCTAGTTTAGGCTTGAAATCTTATTATCTTGGTTAGTTTGACTTATATTCTATTAATTTCTTTTAAGAGTCTAATTTATATAAAACTTTTTCCAACATGAATACGATAAAGCCGTACAACAAAATCTGCTTGTAAAAATATTATTAATTATATGTGCTTTATTTTATTAGAATAATTGTGATGTGAAATGTGCTTGTAAAAATCTGTATAACAGAAACGATATATAAAAAATGCACATAATGAACTATTCTTCTTGTAGCTTTAATATTTATTGTTAGAACTTTAAATGTAAATCTAAGTCTTATGTAATAATAAAAATATTAAATAAAATATTATTTTAAACTATATGTGAATTTATTATTTTAAAATTTTGAATTAAAATTAGTGTGAATTATTTATGTAAGCTGAATTCATGTTTATCATTGACAGATTTTTAAGCATGTTACTAAGTAATTGTTCTTCTTTGTTGTCGTTTCAATAGCTTAAAAGGTCTAAGCAAAGTATCTTAATATATTTAGACATATTCATAGTTTAATGCAGCTAATCACCATACTAAAATCACACATAATTATAAAAAGCTACGTACTTTATAGAAACTTTAAAGTTATTTCAAAGCAAGTGAGAGAGAAAAATATTTAAAATTTATTGTCATATAAGATTCTGTTTCTGAATTTATTTCCACTGATTAATTACCACTCAACTTATGTATCACTCAATTAAATCTAAAGCTACAAAATTTCATGCTAGATTAGATACATTGCATGAAGAATGAGATACACTAACTTCTTCGGTCTATGTACTTCCACGGTGAATTTGATTCACCTTCCTAGTACGATGACAATTTTTTATGATGATCATAGTTGTTAAATAATTATTAAAGATTAATCAATAACTTGATTCATCAACCAAGACAATATATATTTTAATTATAAGTTCAACATAAAAAAGGTTATCACTTTAGTTGGAGTTTGGGTGAGGTGACCTGTGAATCGGAGGAGGCTTCACATATTCAACATGATTCAGAACAGGCTTACCATATGGTGGCTTGTGAATGAGTGGTGGCTTACCAGATTGAGCTTTATTAATAGGAGGTTTACTTTATGGTGGCTTATGAAGTGATGGTGGCTTAATTAGCATATTGAGTCTCATTTAAGGGAGGTTTACCATATGGTGGCTTATGAATCGGAGGAGATTTAACATATTGGGCCTCATTCAAGGGAGATTTACCATATGGTGGCTTGTGAACTCGAGGAGATTTAACATATTGAGCTTCATTCACAGTAGGCTTACATTATGGTGGCTTATGAATTGGTGTTGGCTTGTGAATTGGTGGTGACTTAACGTATTGATCCTCATTCACATGAGGCTTACCATATGGTGGTTTGTTAAGTGGAGGAGACTTAACATATTGAGCCAGGTTTACCATATGGTGGTTTGTGAAGTGGAGGAGACTTAACATATTGAATCTCATATGCGGAGGTGGTTTACCATATGATGGCTTATGAATTGATCGTGACTTGTGAACTGGTGGTGACTTGTGAACTAGTGATGGTTTGTGAATTGGTGGTGGCTTAGTATATTGAGTTTCATTTATATGAGGTTTACCATATGGTGGTTTGTGAACCGGTGGTAGCTTAACATATTGAGTCTCATCCATAGAGTTTAATTTTAGATGACTCATGTAAGAGCTTTTTCTGTGTTAGATTAAGTTCTTCATGATACACTATTAATTTCTTAATTTTTTCATTTTTGCACTCATAAAAGTACTTTTAATTAGTATTACTTGATAAATAACTTTTAAGAGAATTCATTTACTCCAATAATGTTATCAAGTTATTTAATTTTAGTTAGAACGTCTGAATGGAATGATCCTTAGGACTTGTGTCAAAGGTATAGAAGGTTGGTGGGGAATTTCAATTGAGATTTTGTCTTTTTATAGATGCAAAGTTTGAAAATAAATGCGAAGGGCCAAAATTCTACACTGCACTTAAGGCCAAAATCATGTTAATTACTATCAACTAATCAAACTATAATCAACCAAAAACTTCTACTCACTTGCCATTGCGAACTAAAGTTGGTGCAAAGGCAAAACGAAGAGGGTGTAGGAAGAAAAAAAGTAAAGAAGAAAAGGTTGTTTAATAAAAAATAGCTAAATGAAGAGCGAAAACTAATTTAGGAGATAACTTTATTTAGAAAGAAAAATACATATTATTATTTTTATGACTAATTTTATCACTAAAAAATCATTATAATTTTTCAATAGTCCACAGTATTTTATAATAATAATAATAATAATTGTTATTATTATTATATTTTTTAAGAAACATATGTTAATGACTAATTAGCTATTATAAAGTGTTTGTTTTTCATTTAAGAAAAATGAGATAAATTCTTTTAGGACCGAGTAAAACATACAATATTGTTTGAAAATATACGTGGATGACTATAATTTAGGTATTTGAAACTAAATGAACAATATCATTCTTAAGAATGCAATATTAGATGTCGAGGAAATATTTGACAAAAATTAAAACATAGGTTTGAATTATTAATAAGTATTCAAGAACATTTTTTTTTTGTATTCTGATGATGAGTGTTACGATCAATCACGTGTTTAAAATCAATACAATTTTAAATATAATATCTTAAATTTTTTTGTTCTTTTAGATATGTTAAAAAAATAATTGGTGAGTGTACACCTATAAGTGTTTTATGTGTTTTGTTTTGTAGGTTGTTGTACCTCTTTTGATATAATAACTTTCTATTCCCACACATTTTTCTAATCTACCATCATTCATCATTTCTCATATAAAACCAGAACTATCCCATACCAATTATATTAAAGATAAAAAAATAAATAAATTTAATCAACACTTTTTAAACACACTCACATTTATATATAAAAAACACAAGTTGTTACAATTTTCATCAACAAAATTTCTCACTTTTGTCTTCATCTTGATGGTGCTTCTAACATCTATTTACTGTTGTTCCTTTATTTCCTTTATTCACAAAAAAATAAAATAAAATTACCGAGTACGTATATACTAATAATTTCAACGTTTGAAACTCTAAATCATAGTTAAATTCTTAAATGAATTTATAATTTATAAATGGTGTGCTCGTTTAAATTTGAATTTGAAATATTTAAATTTGAAATATTTAAATTTTTAACTCAAAAAATATAGATGGAAGAAGTGTTGGGGCAGTTTGAAATAGAAACCTTAATTGAACGGAGAACAAATGGCGCATGTTGCCACTAACCGTCAAAACCGTTGAAAGTGCAAGAGTGGGGGGAGAGAGCAATCCTCTGCATGGAGTCCACCTACGCCACCAAAAGGCACCTCCAACCGGATACTGCCACGTCAGAAAGATGAGAAGAGAAACACATGCATACCCATTTGAAAAAGATTTAGTGTGGTTGTGTGTGAAGATTGAGGAAGAAGCATTGAAATGGAAAGAGAGTTGGAGAGAGGGTACGTGAAGAAGGGACCATGGAGTAGAGAAGAAGATGAAGTGCTTCTGAGACATGTCCAAAAGTATGGTCCGAGAGAGTGGAGCTCCATTCGATCCAAAGGCTTGTTGCCACGAACAGGAAAATCTTGTCGCCTTAGATGGGTTAACAAACTTAGACCAAACTTGAAGACGTGAGTTTACTTCTAACTCTCTCTCTCTCACCCTTTTCTGTGCATGCATGCATGCATGAATTCTTTGTTGTGTTATCCTGTGCATGACTCCTAGTACAACAAAGTTGGTGTTTTGTTACCAGTATTAGTGATAAAGTTATCTGTTTGTGTTCTCCTATGATCTATCCCACAAAGTTGTCTGTTTTTTATCCTATGATCTATCCCACAAAGTTATCTGTTTGTTTATCCTATGACCTGTCCCTCAAAGTTATCTGTTTGTTTATCCTATGATATGTCTCACAAAGTTATCTGTTTGTTTATCCTATGATCTGTCCCACAAAATTATCTGTTTCTTTATCCTATGATCTGTCCCACAAAGTTATCGGTTTGTTTATCCTATGATATGTCTCACAAAGTTTGATCATGCAGAATCTGACTCTGAGGGAAAACTATGAAGAAAATCAGATTCTTTTTTCGATCTAAAATCTGATGTAACATCCTGGGGTTTTCACCCTCTTTCAGTTCAATCTATGTAACTATTGTTAAAAGTCAAAAGTGATTATGTTTGGTACTATTGATAATGACGATGGTGTTGGTGTTGTAGTACTATAACGATGATGCGATGATGATGTACAAAATTTGATTGTTTTGTTTTACGAGGAAAGTTTGGAATGTGTAGTGGATGCAAGTTTTCGGCAGAAGAAGAGAGATTGGTGATGGAAATGCAGGCACAGTTTGGAAACAAATGGGCCAAAATTGCAACGTATTTGCCGGGGAGAACGGACAATGATGTGAAAAACTTTTGGAGCAGTCGGAGAAAAAGGTTGGAGAGGATGTTGCAGAAGCCACCAACGTTAAAGTTGCAGAAAAACAAGGGAAAAACTCCTCTTACTCAAGTGCTAGTGGATAAGGTATGTATCTATTTAGTGTCCATAGAAATTACACACATTCAGGGTTTTGTAACCATTGGTTTTGCCTTGTATTATTACACATTTTGGTTATGAGAAAAAACGGCAATAGAATAGCGATTGCATGACTGCGTGTAATTCATGATTAATGGGGAAGTGGAAGATGTTTTATCAGAAACTTAGATGTGTCAGCAATTTCATTGTAGCAGGGTTTTCATATCTTTTATAAAATGCTCGATTTAATACATAACATGTGGCTATTCAGGTTCCTCCATGCAGTTCAAACCAGGTGGAGGAAAACCTTTGTTACACTACTTCCTACGTGGGAAACACCGAGGTGTTCGAGATGATCAACCTTCAAGATTTGATAAAGCCAAACTATGAACAGATGGAAAATGATTACTTCAGTGGTGTTGAGGTTGATGCCACCCCACTTCACACAGTACCATCGTTTGAGTCTTCATCAGGGTACAACTTCCCTCTGCTCCCTGAGCCACTAATCGACTTTCCACTCTTCCCAGAGTGCCAGGACCTTGTTCCAGAGACCTTTGATCCAAATTTTATTGATGGGTTCGACCAGAAGAAATTTTCAGAATGTGTATGCAGCCAGAAGCTTGGGACTGGGTTGCCAACTCTTGGATTGGAGGAAAATTCTCAAATTACAACTTCAAATGTCTTATTCAAGGACTTCCCAAGTGAGATTTTTGAATACTTTGAGCACATTCCAACCTCAACAGAACAATGAACTGTTTTCTTTTGATTGGAGTGCTAACTGCTATGCCCTGCAATCGTTTTTATCCTTTAAGTGTGCCATCCTTTTGGTATACTGTCAACACTAGATGTTTGCCAATGTATGAACTTATATCAGGCTGCTTGAAACAATCAAGGAAAAACTCAAGCTGAGCTGAACAATATCTAATTAGTCGTTGAACTTAATACCTGCACATTTGAGTGCTTCCCCATATTTATTATACTTTGTAGGTACTTCATTTTATCAACCAGAAACAAACAAAAAGCAAATAGAACTATTTTCATTATATACTGCATCCTACTTAGTTGCAATATGAACAGAATAGCCTTTGACTATCCTCTAGTATGGCCCCCCAAAAATCAGGCACTTATGTACACTGAATTGTAAGATCCTAAGAGTAAAAATGAATTATAAATCTCCAGTTTGGAAGGAAAAAAGAAAAATCTTGGTATTTACTTCAGCAGCTCCTCAAATCAAACTTCACCCCTTTCGCAGCATTCCAACAATCAGGGACAGTATTTAAATGATCCATTCAACTACAGTGTACCAAATATGAATACACGATTCTATACGTAACTATAAACAAAGATCACATATCATCAATCCAAGCAAAAGACCATGATAACAGAGCACGAGTGACAATAATTTCTGCAATTATGGCTGTACAAAAAGTTTGCTACTCTTACCCCCACATAGGTATACCAACACTAATTTCTAACACACTCTTGAACACACTCTACTATTGATTGAATTTTATGGGAATTCACAAATTTTGACGGGTACTCATTTAATGATTCTCTTTCAGTAGTTTTCAACAAATTTTAACCAATCGTAGAGTGTGTATTACGAAGAGTGTGTTATATAAGTGTTGCTAACATTTCTCATGAAGTAAAAAACCCTAAAAGCAAAATAAATCGAAAAACGGATACCCTTATCATTAGAACCGACCGGTAATATCCAACATCATTCTGCAGCTTGATGATTGTGGATAACTTCAAATATAGCTTGTTAAGAATGATCTTCTTGACCAGATCGGGAAAAAAATATTCCTAGACCAATATATCCAAATCAGCCAACAAATACAGGAAGAGGATTAAAACGACTCATTTCCAAACTGTCTCATTTGCATCTGTGAAGATTGCATTATGATGCTCCACCAGCAACTGAATAACTTCAATTGCACCAAAGTCTACTGGCGTGCCATCATCCAAAGGAATAGGAGAGGATGCATCTATGGCTTCACCATCATCTGCAGCAGACGAAACAAGAAAAGAAATGGTAATCTCGAATCAGTACTAATCTGATAAGTCTATAATCTGCATTAATTTTTTCAGATGGAGTTTAGTTCAAGAGAAGTAAAATAATAAACTGCTAAACTGAATTTGGCACCCTCCTAGAAAACACTGCAGTGGCTAGTCAGTAAAATGCAATGTCAATTGAAAGATATACAAAAAACAACCTCAAAACAAATTTTTAGAAAGATAATCCCAAGATAAAGCTAGTATCAGTTAATTTTAGTAATTGACTTGCATGATAGTATTGATTTGCTTAACCAAACTGGCGTAAAAACATCAGAAATCAGTGTCAACCCTATGAGAAATTTGTTGAACATTCACTGGTACCCACTATTAAGGTTTGTTATTCAAGGAGTATGGCACTAAAAATCTTCTTATTTCCACTTACTATGTTTCAGCACTAAACAGTAAAAAAAATATGCTTTCAACTACACCAGCAACAAGAGCCTGTTAAAGGCTTAACAAAAAAGACTATCTATAGTTCCAATGAACTAAAGAAGACTAATGTATATCAACTGCCTCCTTAAGGTGTCCGATAGTCCTCCTCAACTATTGCATCAGTTATTTTTCATGTGATCAACTCCCCTTATTAGGCCTTTCATTGGTCTTCCCTCACATGGCAATGTAAAAGTTTAAGCTTAGTTAAGATTATTGCATATAGATCATTTTGACTTAGAAAATCCACATTGTTTAAGAAACTAGAGTGATTTCATGTAATGCCCCACGTAGTCACCAACCTTCTGGCCACCGGCAATAGTAAATAATATTTGAAGTCGTGTTGATTATCTTAAAAAATTTACATGTTTTAGTATAACTTTGCTTACCGGCAAGCATGTCCCAGGCAGTATATGAACCAGGTGGTGTATCCACACTCTTTTCGGAAGGACTTTTTGACATCTGATTCCAATATTGACGATAAAATTCAGGTCTGTTTTCCTTTTGCCACATAATAACAGGTGCCATTTCCATAGCTAAGCTCCGAGCATCCATCTGGCAAACATCAACAATCTTCAGCATGCTACTCTAATCCAATTTTTATGAAGTAATAAACAAGTAAAGACTACATGATTATTCTTAAGGTCACCCAAGTGATGGGAAACCAATAATAGTAAAGCACAGAGATATTGCAGGGACTGAGGAAAGCAACCAATCATAACAAAGCAAGTTATGCACCTAGGAAATAGTGATATTGAAAGAATGAATAATATTACAAGACGAGAATTTTGCTAATGATTCTTTTTCATATTCTATCTCTTTTCTTTCTTGTTTTATTATGATTTATGAGGATAGTTTACACTCATGATTACTCTTGGTCCAAAATAAATATATTGGAAAACAGTGTGCTCCATTTACCACACAAACAATATATTGATAAAAAAATGTAAATATATTGTACAACAGGGTGCTCCAATTACAAAAAATAATAAATTATTATTGATCAAACTATAAAAAAATAAAAAAATAAAAAAACCACGCTTAAGAATATCAAGAATAGGATTTGAAGGTAAGTTTTCTACCTTGTTGAGAAGTGACTTCTGGCTAACACGGAGTAGAAGGGCTGTTATAAACTCTAGGGTCATGTAGTTTACACTGGAAAGCCTCTTGAGTATGTTTCTCATGGAGTATATACTGGACCGAGCACCTCTAATCTCATTATAAAGCTCTAATGTGGTAAGTGGCTCAGGAAGGCTGGCAAGGTAATATTTCACAAGAGCTGCTACATCAACAGGATTCGTGCCTTCTGGTACTGAAGCCGTAGAATCTGCAATGCAATTACAGTAGCATGCATAATATCATCCAAGTATAATAACTCAAACTTACCCATCACTGAAAGAATTATTACCTTGGTTGTATAGGGAAACCAATTGGTGAATAACCTTTTTATTCCCTTCAGATTTAAAAAGATCTAGCGAGTTCAAACCTGCTTAAATAAAATTAATGAAATTACCATTGGACCAAATGCTTTTAAAATAACAATTAGATCAAAAGCAAAGATTAAAAAAAAAACTGCTCCATGAATGTGGAGTCTTACTCTAGAAATAGCTACCTGAAACTATAAGATAATCTGCACAATTGACCAATATCCGAGGAATAGGTTTGCAGTAATCTTGCCTCTGCACAGTAACCTCAATTGGAACTCCAAATACTGGGATCAAGATAAGCTAATAATTAAGCACCATTGTGCAGGCACTAGGCAGGCAGCAAATCTTAAATACAAAGTAAAAAGCTACACAAAAACAAAGAATGCTATACTTCTATATGACTTGACAGTCAAAAACTGTTACTAAAAAAGCATCAAAGTGGAATTTATCCCAAAATGCCTTGTGGGAATAATGGAACCTATTCTACATAGCCAACAAAGACTGTGATGCATGAGAAAAACTGCTCTCTTTCTCCGTCATGTGGTTGAGAAACTTACCATCAGTGCTTGCAACTCCCTGCAAAAGAAAATTACAGTAAGAACAATTGCAAATTCGCATACAGTAAAAAATATGTGATCGATAGCCCAAAGTCGTTTTACCTTTTGCCATCTTTCAATATCTGTCAAGATAGTCTTACTTTTTTGTGCTGTAATTTTTGCCACCTGAAATAAATCAACATGATGGAAAATCAGAAAGAGAAGAAAGTAAAGATTAGGAGCAACAAACCGATGATATCCTGGCATGTGAATAGCAAGTAAGATATTTAAAGAAGGAAAGGACAGAAAAGAGAAAAACAAGAGAACAAAAATTCCAAAGATCCATTTGATTAACACCAAGTTCAGAATATCAGTTTAGAACAATCTACAACCAGATAACGAGTTATCCAACATCCAACTGAAAGAAAGAATTCTATAATCCAAAATCAATTTGGATAAGGCATTCCCTTTACCAAAAGAAAGGGATTAGATGTCATAAGAAAATAAAATCCCATAAGACTTTGTTTTGTCTTCATTTGAAGTTAATATACTTAACATTTACTAAAATTACAAATTGTGCTCATTCCGTTTCTTGTTTTGAAAACCTTGTGAACAAAATCATTTATACCTTTCTAAAAAGTTACCCATCACAATCTAGAATCATTTATTCAACTAAGTTACCTCTTCAACCTTGGACTTTCCCACAACCACCTTATCCTTTGTCCCTGACAAGCCTCTCCTCAGGAGCGTGCCAGTTGTAGCAGCCGCTGATATCAAGCGATCCTGCACAGCATGTCTCGTGGATGGCTGCTGGAGAAGTGCCCACCGACTCTTGACCATTGATCCCACTCGTCCAGCCACTTCAGCCACATTACTTTTTGTATCCTTGGTGACCTCACCAACAAATGTTCCTGCTGATTCCTTGGCTTCTTTAAGCTTGACTCCTATATGTGAACAATCAGAGACCAGAAAGGCTTAATTCAAATAAACTTCTCAGTAATTCATGAACTAAAATAAGCTTATGGAATTAATTTTCACAAAAATCTCAGTTACAAACTGTCCAAAAGTTTATTTTATGTTATACTTTATCCACAAATAAGAACAAAGGAAATAAGAAAGAGAGAAGTGAAGCAATTTAGCGAATGATACCAGAGGAAGAAAAGAAACCAGCAGCCTTGTCTTGCCACTGGGGTGACATGATCGAAGGCATGGAAGACAGAGGTCAAGAACAAACTCAAAAATCGTTACTTGATCCTGCAAGTGAACCCAGAAAAGACGAGTCAACAACGACAATTGACAAAATTCTAGTCAGGAACAGGATCCCAAGTCCTTCAGAAACAGAATAAAGTTAGTTGACAGCTTTCTGATCACCGATTTCCTCGAAAATCAAACCCATAAAAGAAATAATTAAACTAAAGAGTGAAATCACAGCAACAACAACTATCGTGTGCAGTAAAATCCAGGGAAGAGAATCGATCGGGCCTCCACGGCTAGTCTGTAGTGTTAAACAGTGAAAACGAAAGAAGAGAATCCGATGGAAAAATGAAGGAATTGAAAAACCTATTTTTTACCCGAACGAATTGGACAGAGAAGAAAGGTGAAAACTTTTTGATGGTTTTGCGCCAAAGCTGAAAGAAACAGAGAGAAAAATTGGATTTCTGAGAAAAGACGGCAGCAGATGACAAGACAGAGATATGGGTATTGGAAGGTGACTGCTCTGACTCAGTCCCAATATTAACTCACCACCACCAAACTACTTCTGTCTTTCACTCTCTTTTTTTAATCAAATATTCATTATTTTATGAAAAAATTATAACTAATAATATTTTCAGTTATATAAATAATAATAATAATAATAATGATGATAACTATTGCGGCCAGAAAAATATTTTATTTTGAGTTATGTAAAAAATAATAAATAAGTGTTAGCATGAGCTAAAGTTTAGGAAGAATAACTATAAGGGGCCTGTGTTGTGTTACGTGTTTTTTACCAATAATTTAGGATCTGAAACAAAGATTGCAACATTCCCTTATGCAAAAGAAGATTGACGGAACATAGAACCTCGTATGAATTGCTTCTACAACGTTTGATTCCTCTGAATTTTTGGTTGAGTTTTGAGAAACACTGCAAGCACAATGGATGCCACTCACTCCATGTTCTGCAACAATGATCTGGTTAACCCCCTAAGCTCAATGGGCATGCAAGTGTCCTGCATTCTTGTCGTGTCACATATCTTCAACGTTGTCTTTAGGACTGTGGGTCAACCTGGACCAATTGCGCAGATTCTGGTAGTAATCAAACACCAAGTACCTTAATTTTGTCAATGAATATTTAACAATGATGTTTTCTTTTTCTGTTTGTAAATTGTTCAACAGGCTGGGTTGGCGCTAGGTCCAATGTCACACATTCCGTATATTAAGGCTACATTTTTTCCTGCTAGTTCAATAAACTACTATGAAGTTGTGAGCTTCTTCTGTCGCATACATTTCATGTTTTTGTTTGGGTTAGAGATGAATATGCACTACGCAATGCGCAATCTGCGTAGGGTGAACTTTGTAGCCTGTGGTGGTGCCCTGATGGGTGCTGTTTTTGGTCTATCTGTCTCATTTTACTTGCATCAAGAGTTGAACACCCTTGACAATGCCCCTTTGTATTATTTTTCAATGATCATCATGCTAGTGGTGTCATACACAAGCTCCCCAATGGTGATTCGTTTGGCAGCAGAGTTGAGGTTTGCAGCATCAGACGTGGGGCGAACGGCAGTGTCATCTGCGTTGATCACAGAAATGGGGTGCTTGTTGCTCTTCAATGTGATGGTTAACTGGAGAAAAGCAAATCACATTTCTTCTGGTTTAGGTTGCTTTGTAATCACTGTGTTCGTGGTTTACGTTAACCGGCACTTGGCAGTTTGGTTAAACGCAAGAAACAGAAACCAGAAGTACCTCAAGGCTCCTGAGTTGTTACTCATTCTGTTCATTCTTCTGACTAGCTCAATGATAATAGAGATTTGTGGTTACAACAGTATTATGAGTTGTTTCATCATTGGTTTGTTGTTCCCCAAGGAAGGGAAAACAGCTAGAACATTGCTGCACAAACTTGGTTATTCTATTTACAACTTTGTGCTTCCGGTGTATTTTGGCTACTTGGGGTTGCAGTGTGACCTGATAAATGTCTTCAAGAGCTTGCAGCGTGTGGCCAATATGGCCATACTGATATTATTGAGCATTGGAAGCAAGCTCGGTGGAACTCTTATAGCTTCCCGCTACCTCAAAATTCCCACAAGTGAAGGAATTTTTCTTGGCTTCATATTGAACACTAGAGGTTATGCCGACCTTCTATTCATTGGTGCAGCAGCAAAGCAAGTAATTGTGAGTATATTTCCTGACTTTGTTGAATTATAACCTGTTTGGATAAAAAGATGAAATGAACTGATGTTACGAGCTTAAAAGTTGAGTGTAAGTTGATTTTGGTATAAGGAAAAACTCGATGCATTGTACCTCCCTATCTCTTCCTCGTCTCAAATTTGCAGACTAATTCAATGGTTCTTGTGTTGATTCACAGACTTTCGATTCAGAAGCGTACAATGTTCTGTTGGTATCAATAGTACTTAACACAATAATATCAGGAATGATTGTGGCTTTTCTAGTGAGAGGGGAAGACAAAATGTTTGCAAACAACTACACTGCAATTGAACCACAACAAATGGAAGATGAGCTTCGAATTCTGGCTTGTGTATATGACCCTCGTCAGGTATCTGCCATACTTGCAACAGTGCTAGCAGTACATGGGTCTAGAGTATCACCATCTACCACTTACTTAATGCACCTAATAGAGCTTGTGAAGAAGATCAAGTCCAACCTGTTGTACCATGAGAAAGAAAATGCTGACCTTAGCGACGATGAGGACTATGGGGGCAATGATGTGGTGGAAATCAACAATTCTTTGGATTCATTCACTGCAGAAACAAAGATTCTAGTCCACCAAAGAAGGGCAGTGTCTTCTTTCCCCTCCTTGTACGAAGATGTGTGCAATGAAGCAGAAGATCTGCAAGTGTCAATTGTGCTACTCCCCTTCCACAAGCACCAACGCATTGATGGGAAATTGGAAAGTGGAAAAGAGGGTATAAGGATCACCAACCAGAAGGTGCTAAGACATGCCCCTTGTTCAGTAGGTGTCATAGTGGAAAGAGGCCTTGCAAGGGTACCTGGCTTCTCACAGCTAGTAGCATCTGAAGGCATACAAAACATTGCAACACTTTTCTTTGGTGGCCCTGATGACCGTGAGGCTATTGCATGGAGCCTACGCATTTCAGGAAGTCCACGAGTGAACTTAACGATCATAAGATTTCTTCTGACATCTTCATCACAGAGCGAACAGATAGAGAGTGGACAATCAGAGGAAAAGGAAATTTTGATGTCACTGTCTGGGGAGGAGACGGTGAATGAGATTGACAACACCTTCATGGTGGACTTCTACAACAGGTATGTGACTTCAGGCCATATAGGGTATGTGGAGAAGTTTGTGAAGCATGGAGCAGAAACGGTGGCTGCTTTGAAACAGATAGGGGACATGTATTCTTTGTTTATAGTAGGAAAAGGTGGTAGAGGACAGAGTTCACTAACAATTGGTATGAGTGATTGGGAAGAGTGTCCAGAACTGGGAACTGTTGGTGATGTCTTGGCCTCTTCAGACTTTGATATTCATGGCTCAGTTTTGATTGTTCAGCAACATAGAGATGTCAAGAAAGGACTATTGCATGATTAGGTAGGTATTCAAGTGCAATAAAGTTGTACTTGTTCTTGTACTTAGCTTTTATGAACATATATACACAGTGTACATTTGGAACAGTTTTTGCTTTTCGACAATGTACTTAGAGAAAGAAAGGTTCAGAACATTTTTTCAAAGACTTTGTATGTACATGTTAACTTAATTTTGTAAATCTAGTAAAAAGGAACATGTTATGCCACAACATTCTTATTTATTTTTCCAAGGATGCAAAAAACAAAGAATGCTTATTTAAGTGGAAGAAAATACCAAAGGAAGCGAAAAGAAGAGATTTTTGGTTTGTTTGTTTCCCACCAATTGTATTACTTTGAACTTCCCATCTCACAATCGCCGACTAAAATGGAGGCGGAGCCCGCGGCTGGGCCCGGGCCTGAGTTTAATTCGAAGGAGGAAGCTTTCGCATTCTACCAAGCCCACGCGAAATCTGTGGGTTTCTCCGCCATAATCAAAGCCAGCCGCCGATCCCGGATCTCCGGCAACTTCATCGACGCCAAATTCGCCTGCACTCGCTACGGCGCCCCACCAAGCCACAAGCCCAAACGGGCCCCTGCCCGGGCCAAAACCGATTGCAAGGCCTCCATGCACGTGAAACGAACACCCCACGGTACATGGATCATCTCTTCTTTCATCAAACACCATAACCACCAAATTTCCCCCATTCACAGTAACCCTAAACCCAATAATAATGTTAACAACAACGCAAGTCCTTCAAGGAAACTCAAGGTTAAAAAAACACTGCAACACTTACCTTTCGCCCAAGGTGACCTTCAATTTTTGCTCAACGCTTTCATGTCTATGCAGAATGAAAACCCTAATTTCTTTTTCGCGGTCGATTTTAACGAGGAACAGCGGTTGAGGAGTGTTTTCTGGGTGGACGCTAAGGCTAGGCTTGATTACAGACACTTTAGCGATGTGGTGCTTTTGGACACCACTCACGTTAAAAACGAGTGTAGATTGCCCTTTGTTCCGTTTGTTGGTGTGAATCACCATCTTCAGTTTTTGTTGCTGGGATTGGCGTTTGTGTCTGATGGGTCTGAATCCACGTATGTGTGGCTGATGAGGAATTGGTTGAGGGCAATGGGAGGACGTGCTCCAAAGGTGATGCTCACTGACTGTGATGAAGTGCTGAAGAGAGCGGTTGCTCAAGTGGTTCCTGAGTCTTGTCATTGCTTTTGTCTGTGGCATGTGTTGAGTAAGGTTCCGGAGAAGCTCGGTCGCCGGATTCATGGGCACGGTGGTGAGTTTATGAGTGGGTTTAGTAATTGTGTTTTGAGGTCTAGGACAAAGGAGCAGTTTGAGAAGAGGTGGGGGGAGATGGTTGAGAGGTTTGACATGGGTGATGAGAGTTGGTTGTGTGAGATTTTTGAGGATCGGAAACGGTGGGTACCTGCGTTTATGAATGGCAGGATTTTAGCAGGAATGTCGACTGTGCAGAGATCAGAAGCCATGAACTGTATGTTTGATAAATATGTGCAGAGGAAAACTACTCTGAAAGAGTTTCTGGAGCAGTACAGAGTGGTGTTGAGGGATAAGTGTGAGGAGGAAGCCAAGGCGGATTTTGAAACTCTGTGTAGAATGCCAGTGTTGAAATCTCCATCCCCTTTTGGGAAACAAATGGTGGAGTTGTACACCAATGCGGTGTTTAAAAAGTTCCAGGGTGAGGTTTTGGGAGCTGTTGCTTGTCATCCAAGGAAAGAGAGCGAAGATGGGGCAATGAAAATGTTTAAGGTTCGGGATTTCGAGGACAATCAAGATTTTGTTGTGACGTGGAATGAATCGACTTCAGAAGCATCATGCTCTTGCTATTCAATTGAGTTCAATGGCTATCTTTGTAGGCATGTAATGATTGTGCTACAGATTTCTGGTGTACATAGCATCCCTCCTCGGTATATATTAAAACGCTGGACAAAAGATGCCAAGAAAAGAGATCTGTCTGTGGCAGATGTCGTTGTCTCTGACTCTAGGGCTGAGCGCTATAGTAATTTATGTCAACGAGCTTTTGGATTGGGTGATGAAGGATCTTTATCCTACGAGACTTACATTGCTGCTGTAAAGGCGTTGGAAGAAGCTCTGAGAAAGTGTGAGAACCTGAATGGTTCAATTCAGAGAGTCAGAGAACCGAACCTTCCATGTTTTGGTTCTCAAGAGGTAAGTCTAAGTAATACTGCTGATCATTACTAACAAAAAGAATGGTACTCTAAGAAAAAGAAAGGTTATTTTGTCATGTCAGACATAATGCTAATGTTACAGACTCCGTTTCCATAATCAGATAGCCTTTGTGTGCCCCTCTTATGTAGTGATGCTTAATAGGTAAGCCCTGAACCAGATACCATTGCTATGGGAGTCGATTCTAGCTGGCAGCAAGTGGTTGGTGCTTCTTGTTTGAAGTACATGTCAGATTCATTACTGATTGTGATATTTCATCATAGAAAAATATCTTATGGTCTGTATTTGTTATAGGAAAACCCCAATGCACAAGCAGCTGGTCTTCCTTGTTCACATAAATCACAGCATAGCATTCAAAAGATGGTATGACATTTTCCCATTTCTACTTCTTACATTGTGCCAAACAAAAGAGTGCGTGTGGATCCTGAAATTTCAGCCAATTTAACAAACTCTGTTACAGGAGCGGCTAAACTCCAGGGCTCAGAATCTGGATGGCTATTTTGCTACTCAGCGGATTGATTTTGGAATGGTAGTTGGTCTCTAAATTTAGAAATTTGAAATTCAATATGATGTAGCAGTTACCCAGTTGTAATCTGCTTCCTGTTACTTCAAAGAATAATTTGCTCTCCTTAATTTGTTGAAGTGCCATCAATTGAATTCGGTATCTGCTATTCGTAATGATTATCACTGCAACCAGCATGGCATCCAAGACCCGGTAATAAATAATGTCTACTCTTTGGTTTTTTCTAATATTTTCAGTAGTTTGGGATTTTAGATTTATAACATCTAGTTTTGGGTTGAATCTTGATTTAGGGACAGTTGAACTCAATTGCATCCATCCATGATCCCTGTTACATGGCCCCACAAAGGGTGCATGCGATGGTATGAACTCTACTATACTTTTACTGTTGAGTAAATAGTAATTTTTAAAAGGTAAGGAATTCGTTATTTTAGTCCTTGAAAGACTGAAAATGCTCATGAGGTCCTTGAAATATCAATGTGTTTGTCATTTGAGTTTGTCTGTTAAATTAACACCAATGAAGTGGATGTGTGGCATGTTAAGTTCCATATTTTATGCACATATTGAACAAAGCAGCTTCCAACTTCTGCCTGTACTCCTTTACCCATTTCACACATTCTTTTCGGTTTGCTTCTTCCCTCTGCTCAATGAAACACGAAGCTTTGTAATGGAGAATTTCAAATTTCAATACAAAGGAATCAGTGAATTAAGTAAAAAAACATTGTGCGAAACTAAAAGTTAAGAAAATGGATTAGAGAGGACCTTCTAAGTACTCAGCTAGTGTGGACAAAGTTTCACATTTCTTGGTGAATCTCATGAATGATCTGCTACATTTTGTAATTTCACATGATGTTGTTTCAAAGCCACATGTGAATTCAACTTTGCGCATTATGTATCACATGTATTCCCGTTAGTGTTAACTGACATAAGGTGAAGTAGTGATGAAACTGACTGATAGATTTAACTTTCTGGGATATCATGAGCAATTTCAGTTTTTTCAAGAACTAAAATGAGTGGCTGGCTCCTAATATTTTATGGACTAAATGACTATCTAGTCATCTATTACTCCCTATAGTTTGTGTTTTTGCATCCATGATTAGTATGGAATGAACTATAAGAACCGCTAACCAAGCAAGATTTATCACTCTTGGTGGGATCGGTTTTATGGTTAACTAACATTATTGGACTCTATCAAAAATGGAAAGAAAAGGAGAGAAGTTATAATTGAAAGATTTCGATATTAAAATTTTCAACACATTTATGATTCCTGAAGTTAATCCTGAAATTATGACATGACCTGTCATGGTACTGCTTTTGTATGTCTCTTCATAGAAAGAGGAAAATACAAAAATGTCTTACATTTTCTTGGCTGATTTATCTCAGAAATACCTTGATCTTTTTCCAAAGTTGACCAAATTTAAATTATAATATTTTCTGTATTTAGTTTGATGGCTGTAGGGCATTACAAGGAACAGTTACATTTTAGACAACACATAACCCAAAGTTTTTTTATGTTTAAGATAGTTTTACCAAATGTGGCAGCAGAGTTGCACTCGTGATATATATATATATACACACACACACACACATATTCTCAGCCCTTCTCTCATTCCTTAAATTTCACTTTCTTGTAGGGTCAACCCGATGAAGGGTCATCCTCACAACTGCATGGGATGGAGGTAAAGGTAAAACAACTAAATTCAAGGCACCAGTCTCAGTAAGTTAGGTTTTAGGCTGACATTGTGTTTCATACTTGTATATCAGCATGTAAATGTTTCGGTTAACGTTATGTATATATTAGAAAGTCATAAGTCTTTTTGATGAGCCTTGATTAATTCCTGCCCTTTTAGCAGAGACGTAGGACTTTGTTTCTTAACTAGTGGAAATAAATCATGATGCAGTACTATAGCATATCATTCTGGCACTGTCCCTTCTATATATTGAAGCAGCTGGTTTCATTTAGTAACAATTTCTTAAATTCACCTGATCAAAAGCAGGCTAATAGTATCTTATCTTATAAGTGTTACCAACTCATGCCTCAGCTTATGCATAATTAAGTAAAGTTACTGATTTCCTCTTTATTCAATCTCTTCTTATTCTTCAGAGAAGGTGAATAGGAATTTGTAAATTTATCAAGTTTTGATGTGTTATTTATTTGCATACAACTTTACGTTAAGGTTGGAATAAACCAATTTTTATCTACTCGCTTGATACCAATGTATTTTTTTCTCGACAAGTGATTTTGACATTCTAAGACGGTGACAGTGCTCAACATAAATGTCGAGAGTTTTGATGAATTCTCTTTCGTCCCTGAAAATGATTCTCTCGAGCTAGAGTTGTAGAAAAGCATAATGGAATTTCTGTAAAACCAACAATGAACCACGTTATCGTAGTTTATCTACCAAAAATACCACGTCAAACAGTTTGATGATTTTCTTTTTACCATCTCAACGTGTGACAGAAGTTGCAAACTCGAAATATATTATGAAAAACTACAGAAATAAGTAGATTTAAAAATTATGGACACAACTAAAATATTTTAAAATCGTATAGATTTTAAAATATTTTAAACTAAAATCGTATAGATTTTGGACACAACTTTAAACTATTGTCACGACATACACACTTTCTTAATTAATTTTAAATTTGTCTATTCCGATAATTTTACTAAATATTTGCACCAAAAAATTTTTGCCAATTACATGCAGTCAAAACTAATTTTATCTCAAGATTATTTTATTATTATTAAAAAAAAACAACTGTTCATTATTTTGTTTGAAAAAAGTTAGTTAACTATTTGGGACCTTAGTCCAAGCAAATCCTCACCGCCCCTTGTTGAGGAAAAAAAAAAAACAATCAAACAATCGAAATCAAATGTCACTTTTAAGGTTACTGGGAGCCAACAATCCTCCTCTCTTTCATCTGTTCACTCGTTCTGCACTCTCTTCTTCTTCTTCTTCTTCGCTCACAATCAAGGCTTCGTTTTCATCATCAACAACAACAGACATGGTGAAAGCAATCAGGGTTCACGAACAGGGAGGCCCTCAGGTAAATATTACGCATAAATTTTCGTTTTTTCTGAATTCGGTGATGTTAATTGAATTGATGAGTGACATCGCGTCGTCGCAGGTTCTGAAGTGGGAGGACGTGGAAATCGGAGAGCCCAAAGAAGGGGAGGTTCGCGTCAGGAACAAAGCCGTTGGAGTCAATTTTATTGATGTCTACTTTCGTAAAGGAGTTTACAAACCCCCCTCTTTTCCCTTCACTCCAGGTTCTTTCCCTGTCTTCATTCTCAATAAACAACAACTACAATTTATTTATTTATTTTCTTGTGTGATGTGAGTTTAGTATGTAGATGTATGTGTGTGTATATAACTAGTTGCATTGTGGGTGTCAATGTTATCCTCTTCTCATTATTTTACTGTTTTACTTTTTCTTTCTTTAATGTGTTTGTTTTGGAAATCACCCATTAATTAGAGATAAGGTGAGTTTATATAACTGGGTACAAAAATCTTAGAAACCAGTTGTGTAAGATTGAGTTAAGTGATTACCAATCTTGTAAAACTGAGTTAAAGTTAAAGTTCACTTATTAATAGTGATTACAATTGTTGAGAATGGAGAGACACAAATTCCCAAGTTATCATGTATTGAATTCATTGCCCCTTTTTACGTGGTAGGTATGGAAGCTGTTGGGGTTGTGACAGCTGTGGGTGCTGGACTCACTGGTAGGCAGGTTGGAGATCTTGTGGCTTATGCAGGTCAACCAATGGGCTCATATGCTGAAGAGCAGATACTTCCTGCAAATAAAGTAGTCCCTGTCCCTTCATCGATTGACCCACCTATTGCAGCATCCATCATGCTGAAGGGCATGACAACACACTTTTTGGTTCGGCGCTGTTTTAAGGTCATTTTCTATGATGTTATAGTCCTTGTAGCTGAAGCTATTTTACTTTTATCTCTTAGTTTTCTTATCGTACTAATCTAAATTCATTAGTATATTTAGCAGATGAGTTTAGGACTCAGAATATTAGTCAGTTGTAGTTATTGAGAATCTCTACTAATTAGCTTTTCAATTTAGTTCTTTGTTAGTTCATATACCTGGTCCCCGTTTTGATGAGCTTGGTTGGGCTTACTTGTTGCTTTATGGCCTACTCCTTCTGTATCTGCTGTTTCCAACTGTGGACTATAGTATATTAACTGATGAATTCACGCTTTGTCTTGAAATAAATACATTTTCTCTTAATTTGCCCCTAGCATGATCATTAACAGAGTTTATGTACATATCACTTTACAGGTTGAACCTGGTCATACAATTCTTGTCCATGCAGCAGCTGGTGGAGTTGGATCCTTATTGTGCCAGTGGGCAAATGCTCTTGGTGCAACTGTTATAGGAACTGTGTCAAATAAAGAGAAGGCAGCGCAAGCCAAGGAAGATGGGTGTCATCATGTTATAATCTATAAAGAAGAGGATTTTGTTGCTCGCGTCAATGAGATTACGTCAGGCAATGGAGTCGAAGTAGTCTATGATTCTGTAGGAAAGGATACCTTTGAGGTAGTACCTATTCTATTCTATGCTACACCCAAATTAAATTTCAAAATTAGAGACTTGATAATTGAGTGGAAAACTAGAATGATTAGGATTAGATTGCATGTTAGTCCTTGTAATATATGTCCTTCTTGGTTTTAATCCCTGCATAAAATTACTATTGGTTTCAATCACTTTGGCTTTTGGTCTTTGTTTGATATTAATTCCTATAATATCTAGCTGAATTAGTCCGAAGTATATGCTGCGTTATATTGATTTAGTCCCTAAATTAATACTTCACTTTTTTCTATTTTACAAGCATTAATTCAACGTGTATCAAATATTACAGGGAGTACAACCAAATAACGAGGACCAAAAGCAAAATCACTGATTTTTCAGGATAATAGGGTGTATACCACGAGCACTAAAAAGTTATTAAGCTAAATTATTGCATGGATGTATCCATTAGAATTTGCTTATTTTCTAATCCTTTACAGGTTCCTTCTATGATAATAATTTGGTTTGTAGGTATGTGATTAGATTTATAATTTATAATTCAGACGATCCTATGTTAATAACCAATTAGAACTAAACACCAACTAAGTCCTAGATATGATGATTACCATTCCCCACCTACATCTGAATTCATACATCTTAATGAATTTCTCTACATTAAACCTTTTTCTAATTTAGAATTCATAATGTTATGTTGCATTCTATTAGTGTTTGGTTTCTCATTAACAAGGAGTCATTAACAAGGCATGCATATATATGCTGAGGTGTGTGATGATTTGTGCAGGGATCTTTGGCATGCTTGAAGCTTAGGGGCTACATGGTAAGTTTTGGACAGTCATCAGGTTCACCTGATCCAGTTCCATTATCATCTCTGGCTGCAAAATCCCTGTTCTTGACAAGGCCCAGCCTAATGCAATATGTTGTCACTCGGGATGAGTTATTGGAGGCTGCAGGAGAGTTGTTTGCTAATGTTGCTTCTGGTGTCTTGAAGGTTCGTGTTAATCATACGTATCCATTGTCTGAGGCTGCAAAAGCACACGAAGACTTGGAGAATCGGAAGACTTCAGGATCTATTGTGTTGATACCATGACACTCTCGTGTTCTGTGTAGAGGTGTTATACACCAAATCCTTGTGTGATTCATCTTGAAAAGAACTATAGACTATGAATTCTATGCTAGTGTGTGTTATTCACCACAGGTCGGTGTACTTAAATAATAGTGATTTCTTTGATAACTTTATTTTGGCTATAGAGTACTCTTCTCGTGTTATCTTGCTTTGAACATAGAGATTTGCTAGTTTTGCCTCCCCTTTTATAATCCAACTGCAATGAAGAAAATAACAAAGCTAAATGTAAGTGTTTGGTTAGATTATGACTTTGGTGCTTTTTAATTAGTTATCTATGATTTTGTTCTTTTTTTTCTAATGATTTTAGTTATTGTTATTTAAAATATCCATAATTTTAATCTGATTTTTTATTGACATACGTTGTTTATTTTTAATTAATTAAATTGTTTATAAAATATATTTTAAATGGATATATCAAGGTAAAGTTCGATTGGATCAAAATAAACTGTGAGCTAATGGTTTAATCAAAATTGCGGATTTTTAAACTAGGAAGACTAAAAACATAGAAGAAGAAAAAAAAATAGAAATTTCAAAATTATGATTTGATCTTTTACTTTTTAACAAAATGAATGTGAGAACAATTCAATCAACAAATAAAAGGGTGAAACTTTTACTTTTTAACAAAAAGAAAAATGATGTTTTCAATGTTGAAATAGGTCACCTGAAAACATTCTAATATTTAAAATAGTCACGTAACTTTTGTTTAAAAGACTTAAACTAAAAAAATTGCAGAAACTTCAACCAAAGTTTATTCTTTTTACATAAAGGAAAAAGATTATTTTAATGAATAATAATCAAATATATGTCGCTTCCAGACAATTTTATTTTGATATATTTATCCTTTTTGTACTCTTCAGCCGGCCACCATAACAAATGGACCACAACAACCTCAAAAAGCAAAAAGCTGAACAAAAACAAATCATAAAAATTTCAGAAAAAGATTAAAACTTAGGATTCAATTATTGTTTGACTATAGAACCAATGATTGTGGAATCTGTATCATTCATTTGGGTACCAAATTTTCTAAAACATGAAGTTGTTTTTCTTATGGTAATAATTATCATTTTCTTTATTATATATATCCTTTTCCCTTTGAACTTAATGGTAGTATACACTAACACAATACAGTGCAGTTCCTCTGTTAATCTTCTTTAGCTTTAAGCAGATTTACAACAAACCAGAGCTTCAAAATCATCGGCAACTTCAAACATGGTGAAAGCTATCAGAGTTCACCAACTCGGTGACCCTCAGGTCTCTTTCTTCATTTCTCTTTCACTCTCACTTCTATTGTAATTCAACACTGAATTGTGGAATTCAACACCTCAGGTTCTGAAGTGGGAAGATGTGGAAATCGGAGACCCAAAAGAAGGCGAGGTTCGTCTGAGGAACAAAGCTGTTGGGATTAATTTCATTGATATCTATTTTCGCACAGGAGTTTACAAAGTTCCTTCTTTACCCTACACTCCAGGTTTCTCTGCATTACCATTACCAAACTTTTATTAATATTGTAATTGTATTGTACTGTCAGTTGTGTCATTTGGTTCTCTTAGTTATTCATCACAAATGTGTGGATTTAATTCCCAGATTTCCATTGAGCTAATTGGTCTACTATATGTTGCAATTGTGTAATTTTAATCTCTTCAATTGAGATACTTGAATGACCCAATTAGTAGAATTAGAACTTGTAGACTGATCACACACTTGCAATGATGTTTGTCCAACACACGTACGATCCTCATATCGGTAAACTGTCCAGTTTGAAAGACAATTTTTTGTTTTAACATGATTTTGACATATAGCTCGAACATAATATTAATCATTACGAATTCAATAATTTTCTAAAAAATCTATAAACTTGTAAACTTATTATACTATTATGATTATAAAAGTAAGGAACAAATCTTATATAATCACTATTTTCATTTATTGGATATTAGAAAGATAAATTAGATTCATTTTTGTATTAGTATTTGTTAGTTGACAGTTTGAAATTAATTTGTATATATGCACGCCGTGTCCCATGTCCTATATTTTTTCAATTTAGTCATATCTCCGTGTCCATATCCAGGCTTCATATTGCAACACTTGAAGACCCAATTGGTATAATGAAAACCTGAATGACTAAAAGGGTAATTAAGCCTGGAAAAGAAAAATAGAATATGAAGCTTTACTTTTTGTGATAAATTGGTATGGTAGGTGTGGAGGGTGTTGGGGTGGTCACTGCTGTGGGTGTTGGAGTCTCTGACATACAAGTTGGAGAAACTGTAGCTTATTCGTGTCAACCACTGGGCTCATATGCTGAAGAGCACATTCTTCTTGCAAAAGATCTAGTTCCCCTCCCTCCCTCAATTGACCCAATTGTTGGGGCATCCATCATGTCCAAGGGCTTGACAACTCGTTATTTGCTTCAACAATGTTTCAAGGTGTGTGTATTTCTATGCTTGCTGAAGGATCTTTTACTGTTTTTACCAACATTCATTACTGTATTTTCTTAGAAAAAGGAATTCTATTCAATGATGTCAAAGCTCAAGAAATGTTCAAAATGAAATTTCACCTTAAGGAGGAGAATAAAGTTATCAAGTCAAATACAGGATTTAATGAGCTAAGATATTCCTCACTTAGGGTGAATCTGTGATTGCCTCATTCATGCATGTGATGTCCCGGGTTCAGCACCAGAAAACATAGTTGCAGCTGGCAAATATTTGACATTTGTTGTTATCATAGCTGACTAGAACATTAACCAAATATGTTTCATCGTATAGTCAATCTATTTCCCATAATCTTGGCTCAACATGATGACATACACAAGATATCTATTGTTTTGCAGGTTGAACCTGGTCACACAATTCTTGTACATGCAGCAGCTGGTGGAGTAGGATCCTTATTGTGCCAATGGGCAAATTCTCTTGGTGCAACCGTTATCGGAACTGTATCCAATGAAATGAAGGCTGCTCAAGCCAAGGAGGATGGATGTCATCATGTAATAATCTATACAAAAGAAGATTTCGTTGCTCGTGTCAACGAAATTACATCAGGCAATGGAGTTGAAGTAGTCTATGATTCTGTGGGAAAAGATACATTTGAGGTATACTTGTCATGTTCTATATTATGCCTAAGTGGAATTTAAAAATCGAGTTGTTGGGTGCACTGAGTGAAAACAATAATAACAATGTTGTGTCTTCCTTGGTGGTATCCATAAGTAGCTTTTTACTTGTATTGTGATTCTTGATCCATAATTAGGGTGTCCAAAAGAATGCACGTAGATTTATGATTCAGTTGATACTATGTTGATCAGTACTTAGGAAACTAAAACATCAACAAACACCAACCAGATCCTAGATGATGAACACTAAATTTATAGTTGTTTTAAATCTACAAGTGAATTCATACACCCTGTTAAAAGCTCAGAACTAGATAATTTTCTTACTTAGAAATGAAATCGTAGTGCTACATCTTGAGCTTGCGAGACACGGGATGATGTCAAAGTGAATATTCTTGTCTATCAATATTATTAGTCAAAAACAGAAAACTCAGAGGGAAAAGGTTCATAGGCCACTGGGTTTAATTAGTAGAATAGAGCCCTAAAGTTCTCAGATAACTGTCTGTTGATTAAGACAATATATACCATTCTCTGTAGCTTGTTGTAAAGCGAGGTTTGCACTCACATATATATTGTAGAGTGAGACTAGACATTAATAAGTGACCTAATAACGAATGGAACAATAAATTCAAGAAATAACAAACTTTGCTAGGATAAGTTCTAACTCATGACTCTGATACTATGTTAGGAAGTGGATTTTAAGTCTAATTCAACCTTACAAAATTGACTTGTAAGGTGAATTTTGAGGTTTGCACATACATATATTAGTCTTATCTCTAGTCGATATAGATTTTCAGCAAGCTGAACTTTGGTTCCCTGTGTTTCATTAATGTTTGTATGCTATCATTTCACAATTTTAGGAATATTATCAGCACAGCTCTTAACTATGCATACTGTGATTTGTACAGGGATCTTTGGCTTGTTTGAAGCTTCGAGGTTACATGGTAAGTTTTGGGCAGTCATCAGGCACACCTGATCCAGTTCCATTATCTTCCCTGGCTACAAAGTCCTTGTTCCTTACAAGACCCACCTTAAAACATTACAACGTCACTCGGGATGAGCTCTTGGAGGCTGCAGAAGAGTTGTTTGCCAAGGTTGCTTCTGGTGTCTTAAAGGTGCGGACTACTGACACCTATCCCTTGTCTGAGGCAGCAAGAGCACATGAAGACCTGCAGAATCGGAAGACCACAGGATCTGTTGTGTTGCTACCCTAAGCCTTAGCCACGAGTCATTTCGTGAACATTTAGCATTACACTGTCTTAAAACAAAGTCGATATGACTATGAAACAACACTTTTCCATTACATAGCAGTTTTACTTTCATTCATTTTATCACATAACATAATGAACATTGCCAAATCACATGAATTTGCCCTAATTTTTAATTCCAAAAACACAAGGAAACGTTTTCTTGAAATTTATGACAAATTAGAAAACCAAATCTTTAAAAGTCTAACCTGTACATGACCAGTATCAGCCCAACTGCACATATATTGAGATTTTGTGGCATGGAGCGTATACGGTTGATACATCCTTGGTGTGCAACCTTCCGTAACTGTAATTAATCAGAGGTAATTAATCAGAGGTAGTTTGACACCAATACTTTCATTTGAGACTCATATAAATTAATATTTTATTTAAATAATATTTTATTAGAAAAAGTTGGTATCAAATAGTAGTTATTTAGAAATAATAATGTGAAAATAACTTTTTCCTTAACCCTGAGCAACACCTTCATCTTCATCATCACTATCACTATCCTCACCATCCATTCCAGAGTCATCGGTTTCAACTTTAGGTACCGGTTCCGATAGAATTCCAAGAAGGTTTCTCTGCCTGTGGCTCATGCATTTCCATAACACGAGTTTCTCAATCAATAGAAGCAACATGAAAAAAGACAAAGGAAGCTAAGCAAGTGGACCAAAAAACTGTGTTGCTATGCGTTAACTCTTCTCGAAATAATTACCAATTATAATTAGAAAAACAAATTAGGAAAAGCTGTTTTTTTTAACCTCCTTTTCCCTCGTTTGAATGTGACATGTAGGTTTGTTTTCGCAGAATTAATGAAACTCATATGAATGGTGACAGTGTTGTCCTTTACGTCATGTGACATTCATTGCAAACCAAAACAAAAAAATCAGAACTTTTTGTCTTTCACTCTGAACCAATCCAAAAAAATGTGATTAGATGATTAGATGGAGTAAAGCTAAAGAATTGATTCGGATCTTAAATCATAAACTATTATATATATAATGGTGAAGTTACGTACATCTTCGGATCTGAAGTGTATCAAGACAATATAAATGGTTGTCTTTGTTTCCTTGTCTTTGTGGTGTGCGCTTTCTTCCTCACACACCCTTTTCTCTGTTTCAGAATCGTGAAAAATGCTGAAAGTGCCGGAGCACCAGGTGGCGGGTCACATGGCGAAGAACGGCATTCTGGGTCCGCTGGTGGACGATTCTGGAAAGTTCTACAAGCCACTGCAGGACAACGACAGGGGCGCCGCCGAGCTCTCCTTCTACACCACCCTCGCCGTCCCCGCCTCCATCCGCCCCTTCTTCCCGGCATTCCACGGCACCGCCGTCGTCCCCGCCTCCGACGGCTCCGGCCCCCACACCCACCTCCTCCTCCAGGACCTCATCGCGCCCTACACCAAACCCTCCGTCATGGACGTCAAAATCGGCTCCCGAACATGGCACCTCGATCACTCCGAAGACTACATCGCTAAATGTCTCAAAAAAGACAGAACCACCTCCACCGTCCCCCTCGGCTTCCGAATCACCGGCGTCAAGGACTCCCTCTCCTCCTGGGAACCGTCCAGAACCTTCCTACAGACCCTCTCCGCCGAGGGCGTCGCCGTGGTCCTCCGCAAATTCGTCTCCTCCTCCAACTCCGACGATTCCCGTTCCGACCCTGATTGCGACTTTGCGGCGGAGGTTTTGGGCGCCGTCTTGGAGCGGCTGGTGGAGCTGAAGGCGTGGTTTGAGGTTCAGACTCTGTATCATTTCTATTCGTGTTCTGTTCTGGTGGTGTATGAGAAGGAGAAGGGGAACACCAAGCCTTTGGTCAAACTCGTTGACTTTGCTCATGTAGTTTCAGGGAATGGTGTGATTGATCATAACTTCTTGGGTGGCCTCTGTTCCTTCATCAACTTCATCAGGGACATCCTTCAAGCTCTTCCTCACTGAGTCCTGATTTCTTTTTCTCTGTTTTTCTCACACTCTTGTTCAAAAATATTATCAGATAATAATGACTCATTTGACTCCTTCTGTCATCATCACATCAGACAATTTTGCTTGTATTATGTTCCATTCAATTGTTCAGATTTCCAGGTAATGCAATTGTTCAGACTATGAAACAACTCTAGTTCACTGATTGATCCACCATTGAATAAACTTGTTTGATACCTTCTGCCTTTTCAAAATTTGGACCTGAATTCTTGGTATTTGATGTAATATAGATTTCTGAGACCATACTCTCTTGTAAGTGATGAAAGATTTCAAGAATATTGCTTTTAAATTTATGCTTTTTCTGGTTGTTTTTGAATATTGCAAGTGCATGAATCGTCTGATATTTGGCTTGCTCTGATTGTTATGAGCTTGTTGCTTCTGATGTTACACTTTTTTAGCTTTTGAACGATGCAGATATATTATCTCGTTTATTGTTTAGTTTGCATCTTCTTACTGCTACCAAATTCATGTTCTGACCACAAAATTTATAATCCTACTCCTTTTTTTATCTTCTAAATCAGGTTTAGTCTAGTCTGTTTGTAATCATATTTTCTTCAAGTAAGTTGATTCTATTGGAGCTTGCATACTTCAGATTGGTAATTGAAACAATAGTAACTTAATCTCCAAAGACTTGCAATTTGTTTCTTGGCAGAGTGTTATCATCAAAACTTTTTCACACAAAGGACTTGACATCACCACTTTCTGCATCAACTGCATTAAAAACCAGTATAAAATTTCATTCATATCTCTCAATACCATCTTATATATTTGACTTTTCCTTGTTTTAATGGAAGGTCACATGGAGTTAAGTTCTTTTTAGGCTTAATCATGGAAGATAGTGTTTTGATCCTTATTTTGTAACATCTGAGTGGTGTTTTAGGGAATTAGTTGAGAAATTAAAATTATATAAAGGTTTTATGAGTGTGTAGAAATGGTATTTTTTGTAATCTTTTTTTTCTGCAGTGTGCTATTGTATAATATTCAATAAACGAGTATTTCTAATAGAATCTAAATTTTGAAACAGGTAGAATAATATTTAGTTAAACATAAACTATATACTTTATGTAAAGTTTGTTTTTTTAGTGAATAAACTTTAGAAGAATCAGAGATGATGTATTATGCAGATGAGTTTGAAAAATATTTTATTAATGAATGAGTTTTGTGTGTGGAGAAAAAATGTAACAAAAAATTAAATTCTAACAGCATCTTAATTTTAAAATTAAACCAATAACTTCCCAACTCTAAAGAATAGGTCTAAACAATATTTTTAATTTTTAAACACAAGACCTAAAAACAATTTTGTTCAAATTTCAATTACAAAGAACTATTTAGGTATATACACTTATACACTTAATAAGAGGTTCAAATAAATTCTTAGAAAATTTTCTTCAAGTATAAAAACAAATTTAAAATTAAAATATTTACAATGTTTAAAGTATTACCATGATTAAATTCACATCTTTTATACAAAACATTGTACTCAAATTTATGAAAAAAATTTCCATAAACTTTAATAATTTAATGCTGGAAGAAAAAGTATTAACTACAAAATTTTAAAATTTATAAATATTAAATTTATCCAGTAAAAACCATCTTTATTTTCAATTTCTGTTATTTAGTATTTTTAATACAAACCACTCATTTATTTTTACTTTAGAAAAAATACAATTTTAATGGACTTACTTAGTAATTTGATTATATATTTAAATGCTTGATTTGTTTTTGTCCTTATATATATTTTTCAATTTAATTAAGTTCTTGTTATTTTAACAAGATTTATAATAGCAAATAAATCTTTATTTGTCAAAACAAATCCATGATAGCATCAATGCATGTGGCATCAATCAAAATTATTATTCTTATTTACTTCTTTTCCTTCACGTTTAATAAGAAAATGCAAAGTCCGGAATCTTTTAACTATTATTTCACCAAGGGAAAAAGAGAAAAGGAAGAATTTATAGAAAAAAAAAAATGCTAGTCGCAAAAACAAAAAGGCATTGGAATTTGATTCCAACACAAAATGGTTCATTACTTAATCCACTCCCCTTAGATACTGTCCTCTAACCAATTGTTGCATGAGAGAAGGAAATATATGAAAGCACAAAAATTTGAACACTTTACAAAATTTAATAATTTTTATTGGCACATATTCTTTATTTTACTTCTCTAAAAGACTAAGTGATTGCTAGATTAGAAGGAAACAAAAAGATAACATCTTCATAGAAAGAAAAAAAAAAAAAAAATCCCTTTTACTTTCTGTTCTCAGTGTACACGGACTCGCAGTATGCACATGCACGTATTATGTAGATAAAAGGGTCGTTGAACAATTTGCACAAGGTTGACCATACACATTTTAAAAATTGCTATATTTAGAAAAACTATCGAGAAAAATAATGTATTATTTGTTCTAGAAAAAACAAAACATCACAGTTTTAGAAAATATATGTAATATACTAATTTAATATAATATTCTAAACAAATACTTCGGAAAGAACTTTTTGTCAAGACTTATTTGTCATCAAATTTTGCAGCTCTTATTTCTGTACAAAATACAGGAATCTGTACGGAATAAATAATAATAATAGCTAGACAATACATTTTAAAAGAATTAGAAAAACAAGTGTCCATGAAAACAGTGACAAGTTTCCCTTTTTTCAACCCAATCCATGTAAGCTTACTACAATACTCAACTTTTACACATGAATGTTAATTTAACATTTCCCGTAACAATATCATTTCTATGGAAGTCTAGAACTCAATAATCTCATTAAAGTCAATTGGTTGCTTCATCACACATCAATAATCTTACAGGAAACAACCTTGGTAAAATGATGCCAAAACTCAAATGTGTCTATCTTTACTGGACAAGAATAATTTTAAGATTGTTAGCTGTCATGGAGTTCATGTTACAATCTACACTATTTCAGAAATATAACGCAACAATACAACTAACTAACAATAAAGGGGCAAAATTCCAGATATTGGGAGTCAAGAACATTACTCAATATGATTTGCGTTCCTTCAATTGAAAGGTGGTGGCATAGCAGGATTACTGAGGAGGTGGTGGCGGCGGCATGGACTGAGGGTATGGCATAGGCCGTCCACCCTGATGCTGGGGTGGTGGTGGTGGACGCCAGACAGGTGGTGGCTGACCTCCCATTACTGCTGGTGGTGGAAGAGGCCTGGGAGGAGCTTGTGGAGGTGGTGGCATCTGCTGCATACCAGGGTGTGGTGGTCTGAACTGCTGAACTTGAGGTGGAGGTGGCATTGCAGGAGGTAACATTGGTTGGCCGGGCTGTTGCTGGTGCCAGGTTGGTTGTCCAGGTACTTGCATAGGCTGGAATGCAGCAGCTTGAGGCGGAGGTGGACGAAGGGCGGGAATTGAACCAGGAGCGACCCCATTAGCAAAGGGACGGGGAGGCACTGGAGCAACCCCATTAGCCTGAGGAACACTGGGAAGTGTTGGAGGTCCACTGGCAAATAAAGTATGGGGCCTGCTCTTCTGTGCAGTTGGATTACTTGCAGCCAAAACTCTTTCTGCACCACAGAAGAAATATATTAGCAGATAGTCAGATAGTACAAAAAGGAACAATAGGCATGAATTAATCCAGAAAAAGGATAGAAGTAGCAGCAGGAAAGGGCCTTACCTGCCGGGGTACCGTGCCTTTCACCCTTAGTGTCTTTCTTATAAGCATATGACACTGTAATTTGACGATTGCAAAGATATTGTCCATTCATCGCCTATGAAATATAGAAATATTCAATATCAGTGGGTTGGAAATGCTTACATTAATTTCTATATTCTATTGTTATGTGTGTTTTGGATACCCAGACAACTAATTGAAATTGAACGATTTTAATACCTTTTTATACTGTTAACAATAAAGAAACTCAGAAGACATATGATAAGTTCCGTGTGTTTAGACCATAACAGAGCTACTCAATTTATTGAGAAAACATAATTACGGAATATTCAACTACTCTATTTTAGGCTAATAACGTGAACATAGAATCAATCTAAGTGATCCACATATCAGCAGCTACTATATCTATAGGATTATAGCATATATCTACAAGATTCTAACACTCGACTCGAGCTGAAGCACAAAAGGACATGTACCGAGCTTATTTCATATGTAGTTAATCCGAGGACCCTTACTGAATTTCTTTGTCAAAGAAATAATCAACTTCAATATGCTTGTTATAAATGTCATCAACACAAGACCCCTTAAAACATTATACGGACATGACTTTCTCTCACTTGGATATGCCTCGTTTTTTCAAATCATATTTTTAAAACTCCCCCCTGGAACATATGTATCGTAAAAGTCAAGCTTGGTTGTTACAAATGTTATCAACACAAGATCCCTTGAAAGACTTAATGAACATGTCAGCCAGTTGATTGTTGGAGCTGACAAACTAAATAACGACAGTTTCACACATCAATTTGGTGTAGGCGTGTGAAGATGACATGGTGGCAGTTGACCATAAGTCAAGCACAAAATGTTTGCCAGAAAAGGACAGCTCAAATCATGGGGTCACGTTAGAGATCAGAGGACAGCAACTTCTGTCTGAAGAGCAACTTTCCAACGTCAGCTGGATAGCAAAAACTGCTTGAAAGTGCAGCAGCTGCTGATAAGCAAAACTCGTACGAGGGAACAGCGGCCACCAAAGAGCAAACATGCGTAGAGGACACAATGACTACCAGAGAGCAAAACATATTATCAAAGAGCACAATGGGCTACCAGAGAGCAAAATTGCTCAAAGGGTACAGCAGGTGCTGAATAGCAAAAAGGCTCGAAGGGCATAGTGGTTGCTGGAAAGGAAAAATGCTTGGAGGGCACAAAGGGCAAGATAACTTTTGGAGAGTGTGGAAGCTGAAGAGCAAATGGTGTCTAGAAGGCAGGGTGACTATCAGAGAGCAAACACTGCCGGAGGGTGCGGTAGAAAACAAAGTCCAAAAATGTTAGGAGGATGTGGCAGCTGTAGAGTAGGCCTTTGTAAAGCAATGCCAATTGTGATGATCATCAGCCAGAAAAAGCTTGCCAGAAAGTTGTCATGAATGAACACTAAAATGCGGCAAAAAAAAATCCAGAACAACTATGAGAAGTGGGCCCACATGGAAAGCATGGATTACAGTTCCCTTCTCATTAGGTTTTGATACCATGTTAAGAAGAGAGAAATTGTGAAGGCATACAATAAATTTTATTAGTTTTCACACAAATATTCAGTTACCTTGGTTTTAGGCTTATAACAAATATAGAATCAATCTAATTGATCCTAATATCAATAGCTATTATATAGGATTCTAACATATCCACAAGATTCTAATGTATACATGTGTTAATATAAAATGAAAAGAGGTTAGATGTACTTTATCTCCCTAATTTATAACTTTGGTTGAATTTTTCATCGTAATGTATTAAATTATGTTGGTATTTGATTTTACATTATGAGAACTTCCACCCCTTCCATCTAATTTAACCTTAAAAGTTACCACGCTTCCTACTAGCTTCAACTTTTAGAAGGGGCATTACAGCATCTGAATATCAATACTTCCGGTCATGGTTGGCTAAAAACAGAAGGACTTATCAGCTCCACATAGTGAGATACAAAGAAGGGTTCATGCTTTTGGTGAAGGCAATCCTGTTCAAGACAAATCAGAAGAACTCCCAAATCTATATTCCAGGAAGAACTACCACATCCCAAAATTGAAGAACTTAGGTTTGTGTAGCATTCTGTTACTTAGTGTTTTGCCCTACGCTAGAACAAAATGTAAAAAAGAATATATTATGCAATACAAATGTCAAAATAAAATTCTCGAACTTCTAGTTTCTTTAAATTCATCCTACCGTTGGGATTGTCCCTTGTTTCAGTCCCAACATGCAGAAACAAAATGGTCTGTAATGTCATTCCCTCTTCTGCAGTAGGAAACTATTCCATTTTTTTATTTTGATCAGTTTGAATTAGAGAAAACAGGATATATTAGAAAGCTACTATTGATGCAAACAAACCATTAAGCAATAATACGGAAGTTAGATATAAGTTATATCATACAATATAACTATAAGAACCTTGAATTTTGATGGATTCAGTATGTGCATTGCCACGTTTTTGTTTCTATTTGTTTAGGGTATGAAAAGTAAAAACAACTGTAAATATTTCATTTTAGGTATTTGTGGTTTCCTACACTACCTCCCATGATATAAAAGAGACAAATCTCTCTAGGTAGACAGTCAAGCACTAGAGAAGGAACCCCTTACAACATTTTTTTTCTATATGCATAATACAAATCCAAGACCACATACTCCTGGAATTTTAGTACCTTCCAATTAGAGAAACACAAGTTGGTCAATGAGTCTAAGATTTGATAATTATTGGCAACCCCTCATCCCTACTATTGTGTTATATATTTTGACTAGTTTGAACTAATGATCCACATGTGCTGAGTAAGCACAAAAAAAATGAAAGGTTGGCCTTGCTATATTCATAGAATTGATTAAAATAGACTGAAACATACCTCAATGGCAGAATCAGAAGCCTCAAATGAATCATAGCTGATGAAGCCAAAACCACGGGAATTTCCTGTCTCGGGATCTCTCATGATCTGCAGCAAAAATAAGTGTTGCATATCAGATCATATACAAATATGTATGTTCCCCAGGATTCTGACTATCATGTGGGTATTTTTAAAGAGCAAAAAGACTATAAACAGGTGGGTATTTTTAAATGCCACTGGCTTGATACTAGACATTTTTAAACAAAAACAAAATGGAAAATGCCAACAATGAGAAATAAGAAAACAGCAGTGCGTGAAAATTAGTAGCATAGCAACTCCTACTAGCTGGACATTATGGAATTAGATAAAAATAAAGATATTCAAAGAGCAAACCTTTGGATTAGTAACAATAACTCCAAATGCACTGAAAGTATCGTACAAGAGCTTCTCATCTACATCCTGCAGCAACATTAGGAGCACTCAAGTTTAGTCCTGAACTCAATGCATAAGGCATGAGTCTGTTTAACATGTGCATAATTAGGTGACTTACAGGATCAAGATTGCCAATGAAAAGGTTTGCACCAACATCCAAGCTCTTTTTATCTTGGGATGCCTGGAACCAAAACAATTGCAAATCAATCAATCAAGTAACATGGAAACTAAATATTTCTTTAATCAGGTGACATGACCCCACCTGAACAGTGTAAAACAAACTTTGTACAAACAAAATACAGCTAAGAAAGATTAATAAGTACTTAAAAAATAAGAGAAGTTCAACTATAAGAATGATATCCAGGAATGCATACAATAAGGGTTGGGAAAATAGAAGATCGATAACCAAATTTTACTTAAAATAGTACTTAGCACATGTCATTCTCCCATTCCTTAGGTGGAACAACTATACACAGTAAAAGAAAAAAGACAGGAAGAGAGTGCATTTCCAAGCTATAAGCCAAGAGTCGTGAGAAACGAGAATTAGCATCCCTCCAGGAGAGTTGGTCAAGGAAACTAATAGCGATCGTGAATCAATTAAGGATGGCTTCGTTCCATTAGTTATCTTAATTAATAATTTCGATCATACAAGCCATACATATTAAAATGCAAAAAAATAAAAAAAAATACAACTTCCATTCAAAAGAAAACTAAACACAAGAAAACAAACAGGAGAGTTGGTATAAGTATTCCTATACTAACATTCCCGTGCTTAAACACCACACACAAACAAATGGGAACCAAAGCGACAGTACGAGCTTCTCAAGCAAATACCTTATTCACACGGATCGGTTTCCCATAAAGCTTGATCATGTTAAGAACTTTGATGGCCTGCAATAGAAGAAAAGGGGTGGCCAACAGCCCAAAATTAGCAAAATGAGGTTACTCGGGTTTGGAGAAGCGAATTCCAAATGATACAATACTTACATAGTCAGCATCTTCTTCACTCCGGAATTCAACAAACCCATAACCCTGGTGTTGGTTGGTCACTCTGTCCTTCGGGACATAGACATTAACTTAAACATACGAAAGAAAAGTGAGTATGTTTAAACCTAAAACTAAGAAAACGAACAAATCAGATGGTGACGAAACAAAAACAATAAAACATACCCACTGGACCCGCTTGAACGAACAACTCCCACAATAATTCTTCGCTTATCTGAAGTACAGAGAGAAAAAGTATAAACCCTAGAAGAATGGTAATTGGTTAAGGGAGTGAGGAAAGTGCAGAAAGGGAAGGTTAGTTACCTGAGGGTCGAGATTGCCGACATAAGCAGTGGCATCTTGATTCCTCTCAGCGGCATGTTGGCCGAGCAAATTGGCTCCCACACCAGGTGCAATTCGAGTCGTCATGGAATCGAACAACCCTTACTTCTCTCTGGATGGATAACAGCTACGATAAGATGAATGAATAGGAAGAGTTCAAGTCAAGTAAATGAATGTCAATTTGTCAAACAGGTTAGATGCAAACAGTTGCAGTTACTGATACAGTCACAGTAAACAAACAAACCTGAGAGAGATGAAAGTAAAGAGGAGAAGAGAGAAAACCCAACTGTGAGAAAGCTCAACTCTGTATGAATGACCCGCGAATGTTTGCTAGGCCTGTTAGGAATACCTCAAAAGTTTTTTTTTTTTTTTTTTTTTCTTTCAAATACTATTTATCAGATTATTTTAGTCTGATCTAACTTTAAATTTAACATTTTTATTTAATGTATAGTTAAAGATAATATAATTACTTAAAGTTCAAAAATAAAAGAAACATGCGCGGGAATGTGTATCCATATTTTTCTTATGATAATAAAAATATTATTATAATAATTATTAAAATAAAAATATTAAAAAATCATAACAATAATTCTAAAAAGAAATTTTTATAATTTTACTGTGTATAACCTTTTTTATCGATAGTTATTTGAGTTTGAAAAATAATTAAAAAATCTAAAATGTAAAATAATAAATATTTGTGTATGAAAAATAATTGTCTTTACAAATATAGATATGTAAACTATTTTTTATAATTTTGTTTATAGTTTTTGTTATTAGGACTAGTTAATTAAAAAAAATTAAAAGTAAAAAATCTTAAAGAATAAAATGATAAAGATTTGTATATATCAAAGAAAAATAAGAGTGTTCGTAAGGATTCCTTTTATTATCTGTCCAGATAGACGCATTTGAAAATAGAAATTAGATTACAAATTTATGTGTTTGATGTTTGAAAGAATTAAGTAGGATTTATTAAATATTGAAAATTGTTGAAATGAGTACAACCAAATATTGAGTAAATAAATTACATATTATGATACAAAATATTGATATTAATTCTTTCACAATTTTAATTATTTTAAAATTGTATTAATCTTATCATAAACTATTAAAACTTCCTTAAAACATGGTCAAATCTTTAAACGTCGGAAATTCAAATGAAAATTAAATGATCTCGTGCCTTCTTATCAATCAGAGGTGAATTAGAAATAAGAAATTATAGAACGAAAAAAGGAGAAAATACAGATGAAAAAATTTCAGGAGGGACTTTTCTTTTATCTGTAGAAAAATTAAATGAGGTTACAGAGATCAGAGAATGATTAGTACAACCAAATTTCATGATTTTTCAAAATTTTAAAAACATTTGACTTATAGTTGAAAATACTCTTTCTGAAATAAAGTTATCTTGGATTGCTTCTAAAGAATAATTACACAACAACAATTTAACTTAAATCTAAAAAGATCATTTATTGCGAATAATAAGTGAAGCTTTGAATACATGATTAAGCAAACAAACTTGGTGATTAATTAGATTTGTTCATAACTATAAAAAAATGACAGACTAAATTTCAGCAACCACACTCGCTTGACCGTAAAATCAGCAAAAACTTAATTTATAGAACTGGCAACTGATGAGCTGAATTGATTAATAGCTACCAACAGAAGTTATCATTACCAAATTGAAATTTAAAAAGAGAAAAACGCAAAAAAGAGAAAATACAATGTATGTTGCTGCAAAAATTGATGACACTAGGAACATTAAAATGAAAAGTTTTATGCCTTCAATCGACCATAAAACTTTTGTTTCTCCTGAGTGGTCTGGAATCGGCCATGTCCAAACTTGGATGAGGTGTCTATGAACTTGAGTTTGATGTCTTCCAAAGCCACCCGAGATGTCTGTTTGAGAAGGGATTGACGAAGAGTGAGAACCCTCTTCTTGGGTCCAACACAGCATCCCTTCACCATAATGTAATCATCCTTCACAACACCATAATGTGGGAATCCACCCATAGGCGTAATATCCTTCTCAGTCCTGTCATTGTTAAAGTAAACTTAGCAAACAAATCACATCAAAGTTTTTCATTATCTTAAACAATCTGCATATAAACCATTTGGCACCACAACACAGACTAAAATAACAAAGAGGCACTAGTGTACCTGTCAAACTCAGTGATGGCAGTATGTGACTCTTGGCCAGTCTTGGCAACTTTGTAAATCTTCTTATTCAACTCAGTTCGATGATGATAACCATTCTGACCAGCCCTGGCAACAGTGAAAGAAACACGGGCAGGGTGCCAGGCACCAATACAAGCAACCTTCCTCAGACCTCTGTGAGTCTTGCGAGGGAGTCGAGTAACACCCCAACGAGTCACAACACCTTCATAACCCTTACCCTTAGTCACACCAATGATATCAATCATCTCATCTTTCTGAAAAACTGCATCCACTGGGATTTGCTTCTCAAAGAAGCTGTATGCGTAATCCACCTTCTGTGATACTGTTCCACCATTAACTTGGATCTCCATCAAATGTGCTTTCTTCTGTTTCAGACCCCTCAACTTCCTTATCTACAGTAAAAAATAAAAACCATTACAATTCAATAATAATCAGAGTAGCCAGTAAATCAGTTGACATTACAAAATCGTTCAACATTTTTACGAAAAAATCAAAAAAGAAAAAAAAGACACGACACGCCACATTATATCAACATAAAAAACTAACCAAACTCAGACAACCTAAACACTTCCTCTACCTGAGTATGAGCAAGAACGCGAATGACAGTTGAATACTTCTTCAGTTTCTCAAGCTGAGATTCAACATCTTTCTTCCCTTCCTCCGTTTCATACTTCTTTGTGTATTTGGTAAAAGCCTTCTTTTTAGATTTGCACCAATTCTTATAAAACCGTCTCCTGACTTCTTCACTTAGATGCTGAGCCCAAACAGTATTGAGTGTACGAAGGCCACGTGGTGTCTTCACGTATCCCACAACTCCAACAACAACCAACGGAGGAGTTTCAATGATAGTGACAGCTTCACATGTTTCTTTCTTATGAAGTTCTACAACAGAAGAAAATATACAAGGCAACCATTAAAATGCATGGAATATATATAAAAATATAAAACCCCAATAAGTATTCACATAGTGACAGTAAAAAGAATGCAAAATAAGCAATAAAAGATGACTCTTGTAAAAGGAACAAACAACTGACACGTGTAATTAATTAGTCCATCACAGAACAAATAAAAAGTGAACAATCGAGATCCATGTAATATCTATAGAAATATTCAGAAATGACCATTACAGTTTGGTCTGTTTCACATAATTTAGACAAAAATCTATGCTTACTTGATCCTGGTTTCTCAACCTCCCTGACAATGTGGGTCATTCCAGCCTTGTAGCCCACAAAGGCAGTCAACCTGCATGGTTGACTAGGATTGTCTTTAGGGAAAGACTTCACTGCAGTATAAAAAACACAAGGCTTGTCACGACAACTATCAATAACATATTGACTTAAGCTAACATCATACAGTATAGGTGTTACATACAACATAACTTCGACAGTTACAATGCATACAAGTGCTTACCTAGAAGTGTATTTCAAAGTGATGATGTATGATACATCTATCATTAAATAATAATACAACTTCAAAAGATTAAACAATGACCAACAGTATGAATGATGTTTGAATTTTTAAATTATATGATAAAGAATACGATTAATCAAAATCCGCAAACCCAAGCCTTTATTGGAAAACATCTGAATTGCAAAGACATTACCCCAAAAAGGTTTAAAATCATAAATAATTACAATACAAATACAATGCTTGAATTTTCATATCCACGTCACCTGTTGCAATTCCCTTGATTAAAGGAAAATTCCAAGTATAGAAATCATTATTTAAGATTAATGTTCACATATTATGTTCGCATAGATTCTACAACTAGGTTGATTGAGTTAAAATGAAAGAAAATTGCTTGAATTGTAAGAAAAAAGAATGCAAATAATGATTACTAACTAGTTTACTAACATAAATCACGATTTCAAAATGAATTTTGGCGAAATCACTTTCTTTCAAAATCAACTTTGAAAACGCTTCCAAAAATCATTAAAAACTTCAATATTGAATAAAAAATACCGAAAGTACTCGTTTTCCTATAAGATTTGGTAGGTTAAATAGAAAATTTTGTTCAAGCTCCGCGTGCCAAGCATAAAACAGAATGCCACCAAATACCAATAGCGATGAAGAAATGCTTCCAAACCAAAGGCCTATGGCGAAATGCATGCCAATTCTCGAGCTCATTAGTTTTCCATCCCAAAACCTTTAACAGAATTTTGGTAAGAAGAGCCGTTTCTGAGACTCCAGCCTTGATTACTCACTTTTTTACGGAAGCAATTTTGTTCAATCGTCACCAGGTAATGGCAATAAACTGTTCATGCCAGCACAGTGCACAAAATCTCTTTACAAGGAAGATATTGGTTTCAAGCACTTACAGTTAATTAAGATCCCAAAATCCCTTGGCAAGATCAATCAAATCTCACAGTTAAGAACAGTAACAAAAAATATCAAACAAATAGACCAAAAATAATCAACACGTCACCCTTTCCACGGTGACGAGAAGCTCGCTTCCTTGGGAGAAAGCCAAGGGAACCGTGCCTGGGGTGCTCAAACTTCCGATGCGACATCGTCTGCAGCTTCAACTGTTAAATCAACACTAAACATATGCACTAATCAATGAAATCGAAAAGAGAAAAGAAGGAAAATACTACAAGATCCATTGTAAGCAAATCAGGTAACAGAAAATGGTTGATAACATACCAGCAGCGTTACAATGAGAGATAGAGAGAAAGGGAAGAACTGTGAATGAGGGTTTCGCAAACACTCTTCTTTATATATATAGCCCTCACAAGGCGCCGCACTGCCACATTCAACCCTAAATAAATGGGCTTCGGATTCCAAAGCAATGCTTTTGGACAATCCCTCTAACGGCCCAAACTACAATAATTTTTAACTATATTATTGTTGAATAGCGTTAATTTTAGTCTCAACTTTAAATGAGCAAAAATAGTTCTTCTGATGTTAATTTTTTAAAACTTTTTAAACGATATTTTGGACTAAGATCGAGGCAAGAATGTTTAACAACTCAAATATTAGTTTTAAATATATATGATATACGTAATTAAGTTAAAATAACTAAATTTATTTAGCTATGAATCAACTATTACAAAATGTTTTTCAATTTTTTGGAAATGTTTCGAACAACTTTCCAATCAAGGAAATATATTTCAATTATTAATAATTTTGCTTTTTTATATGGTGTGGGCCTCATTCTAAGAGTCAATTGGTTAAAAACACTTGGTCCTCACATTACGAATTATAATAAATTACAATTGAAATTTTTATTCCAGAGTAAATTCACAACGTCAAGGGGATTGTGAGTTGATACAAGAATATGCACAATTACATCACATAAGAAGAATAGTGGCTACCAATTCTATTGCTAAAGTTTATAGTATGTAATTTATATAAGCAAATGTTAGTCATAAATTTATGTTGGACTTACCGATTACTATGGAACCATGATTAGCATTATTATTGCACACTAACATTGACGTGTTTCATACTCCCAATAGCTTACCTCATCTGAGGTCCCATGATCATCATATTCCTTTAGTGGAAGGTTCTGAACATGTTAAGGTTAAACCATTTAGATACCCACAGAGTCAAAAGGAATAAATTGAGAAGTTGGTGTCAATTATATTAGAGGAATGCGTTATACAACATAGTAAAAGTCTTTTATCTTCTGCCATCATTTTGATGAAAAAGAAATACGAGTCATCGAGAGTTTGTACAAATTACAGGCCTCTCAATGTAGTGACTATCAAATGTAGTTTCCCTATTTTGACGATGGATGAATTAATTGATGACTTGTTTGGAGCTTCTTTATTTTCTAAATTGGATTTGAGGTCGGGATACCATCAAATTTTGTTAATTAGATTTCTGTATTGGATATTGATGCTTCAGGAAGTGGAGTGGGTGATGTCCTTAGTTAAAACAAACATCCTATTACATATTTCTCTAAGAAGCTATACTTGAGAATGCATTAGTCAGCATATGTTCGCGAGTTTTATGTTATAATAAAGGTTTTGGCTAAATTCAGACATCACCTATTGGGTCATAAGTTCACAATTAAAACATACCAGAAAAGTCTTGAGAAACTCTTAGAACAAAAACTGCAAACACTAAAGCAACAATAGTGGCTTCCTAAGTTTTTGGGATATGAATTTACAATCCAATATACATAAGCGAAAGAAGATATACTTGTTGATGCTTTATCTAAGAGTTTTATGATGGTTGTTTCTACTCCTGTGCATTATTGGGTTAATAAGGTGATAATTTTGAATCAAAGTGTTCCTCAATTATCCAAAATCTATCAAAATCGCTTACAAGAACAACATTCTTCTTCTGATTATAGTATACATAATGGATTACTCTTGTTGAAAGGCAAATATGTTTTACCTCAAGATCATGCATCAATTCAATAGATTATGAAAGAATTTCATAGCTCGAAAATTGGTCGGCATTCGAGAGTTAATATAACAATAACCAAAATCGCAACTCAAATTTATTGGAAGCATGAGAAGTGATATTAGCAAGTTTGTGAGAGAATGTGCAATTTGTCAACAAGCCAAGGCTGCTCATGTGTTGCCAATAGGATTATTGTAGCCTCTTCCCATTCCTCAACAAATATGGGAAGATATAGTCATGGATTTTATTGTGCAATTATCTCATTCCTAAGGATTTTCCACCATTTTTAAAGTAGTGGATTCACAGTCTAATTTTGGATACTTCATTTCCATGAAGTCTAAATGTAATAGTAAGGTTGTAGTTGAAGCTTTCATTACTAACATTGAAAATATATGATAATGTGTCACAATTTGTTTTATACATAGACATTACATGAATAAAATAAAATTATAACCTTCTTCATGGTAATGCAAATTTGTGTACAAGGACTAAATTTATGGAAAACTATGAAAAAATATTACATCATTCATCCACAACCGAATATCCTGCCTCAAATCAAAATGAAAAGAAAAAAGTAAATAAGACAAAGACAAAGTCTTGTTTAATTGTTCATGTTTCAATCTGGTCCTCATTATGATTGAGAAAACTCTAGCAACGATGTAGAAATGCATGAAACATCTATTACTTTATTGAAAAACACAAAAAAGAAATGTTTATAGATACTCTAATAGAAGTGATACATGTCTTGCAAGTGTAAGAGCAACATAAATTAATCAGAGAATCTCACGCAATTAAATGTACCTTGGTTGTGAGATGAAGAATATCACAAATGTGATTAAGTGGAACTTGTATAAAAGGTATGCAAATCCCAACATTTCCAAAAAGATGTCAAGATTGTACAAGACAAGTCAATAAATTATCTACTTCTTGAAACATTATGTTTTACAACCTAACAAATCTACAAAAAAGAGGTTGACTTATAGACATAGACAATGGTTATACAAATCACACGTTTTTGTGATCGAAAATATCCCCAAGAACTTCAGAAATCACATATTTCTAAAGAAAGAAGAAGGGAATAAAAAAAAAAACTTGTTGCAAATAACATAAGAACTATTACAATTATGATTCATTCAAGAGTCAAATTAATTTCTCATATTTTATATGTTATTAAGATTAATCAAGATTTGTTAATTGTTAGAGAAATATTATAAAGTGTCTTTTGAAAACAAACTTTCTATGATTAAAAATTCAAATAATCTAAAAGTATTTAAAGTTCACATAAAAGAAAAATGTATCGCTTTAGATTTAATGAAAGAAGAATTAACTAATTAACTAATAAGATATAAAAGAAAGATCAATATAAAAAAAATATGAATATCTCTTGAATCTTGAAGAAATATGATTAAAAAAATAAGAAAAATGGATGAAAAGTCACATTCTAACATCATAATATTTCAATATTTCTTCCATGTGATATGCAATAGAAAAAAAACAAAATACGGGGTTGATAGATAAAATATATAATAAAAAATGTAAAATTCAATGAAGACGAGATTTCATGGGAAAAGAAAAAATAAATAAATAAAGGAAATCAATAATGAAGAATCAAATATAAATTCAAATACATACATATATATATATATATATATATATATGTATAAATAAAGATAAGAAAGAACGTTGAAAATATTTGTTTAATACCTCTTTATTTAAATTAATTTATAAGAAATCTTTCAAATTTTTAAAATATCATAATTATTTATTATTTATATTTATAAAAATAATATATAAAAATATTATAAATATTTAATATTATATTATATTATAATATAATATATATATATATATATATATATATATATATATATATATATATATATATATGACATAAATAAAAGAAAATGATAACCTCTTCTATGTATGTCTGTTATATTTCCAAAACCCCAAATCCCAACAATTTATAATGTTGTTTTTATCATTTTGACATTAAACATCAACATTCAATATCGATAGTCTTATTTTTTTAATCTAACTTTTTAATAATGAAAGTATAACAGTGGCAAGACATCATCATTATCATCACCATCCTGTGTCTCTGCAAAAGCAATTCCATATTTTGGTGTAAAACATTCCACACACTATACACAATCCATGCGACTCATAATACAAAGCCATTTCCACTACACATCACAACAACAAAGATTCAATCACTCCTACCCTTTATGAAAATCAAGGTTGTTTTAATTCTTCAAAGATCTATGTCATTATTGAAATCAATAATTACACTTTCTTTCACCCTCAATACATAATAGAAAAAAATCCTACACACCCCAATAAAATTAACTTCAACTGTTATTATCATGTTAAAATTGATGACCCTTTTTTTTTCATCATGTTGCATGTGTGTGTTCACCACAGCCTGAAAAAAGAGACCAAAATCAATATTCAAAACTTCATATGAAAAACAAGAAAGAGGGTTCAAATGAATTCTGCAAAGTTGATACCCATGTCCTGCCATCATCCAAGTAACAAACTGTGGAAAAGTGAACTTGAAAAGGGCTTGAGCCACATGAATTCCAGGGTGCTTTATCTGCATATTTGTTATATTATTCTGAAGATCAAAAGGTCAAGTGTCACAACATTTTTGTTTTGGTGAGTAGATAGAATTGGAGATTTTACACATTTAAATGGACAAAACTTTATATGCAGTTCTTTAGATGCTTTTTGCTGCTATTCTCTTATTCAATGGTGAATACAGACGTTTTTCAGAAAGAAAAATATTTTCACAGAAGAAAAATATTTCAAGCTTTTACCAAGTACATAATCTCATGAGTCTTAACTTTTGCCTCTGTTTAGGACTGTTTTTTCTGTTTTGAAATGTTACATTTTTGTGTCAGTGAGTATATTATAAGAAAAAGTGTATATAGTAGAAGATGAAATGATAAAATAAGTTCCAAATTGTTCTCTATTACATCTTTTTACATTCTTTAAGAAAATTGTCCTATGAGGGCAAAAACAAATTATCAAACAGGTTGGAGTGGAAAAACTTGTCTTGTGGGAACAATTGCCTGCATAAGTCACTATGAGCTTTAATGGAAACGTTCCTGTATGAGCTATCAAGTTGAAACTTTGATTCTACTTTGAGAACAATATTGAAAGAACATAAGAAACTGCATCTAAATTTTGTCTCAATTAAATTCTGCAGGGATGAAGATGAAGAGAGGACATACTGAAAGGGGCCAAAATTTAAATTCAATGTAGGGTTGATAGTTGACTAGCATTTTTGATGCCATTCTGCTAGCTGTGTGTAGCACCCTTACTCTTGGAATTCTTTTCTTCTCATATCTAACAAAAGATGAAGTCACAAAAGTTCAACCAAATTATCAGCATACCAGTTTCAGGGTCATGAATTAAGGTGACAACACATTTAGGAGTTGTAAGAGAATGTGATGCTTTTCACATTCAGATGGTATCAAAAGGGAGAATCATTTTCTGTTTAAAATAACAAATGACATACCAAAGAGGAAAACAAAAGAGAATACAAATATGATACCTTCTAAGGGCTGAGATAACTTCAGACTCATCAGGGTCATGTTCAGAAATCTTGTCAAGCTCAAGTATCAATTGGTAAGAGTCCTGAAAATGTATTACAACAGAAGAAGGGAAATTAAGAGAATACATTTCACACCTTTGATTCTTGTTTTATTCCTGAAGAGGTTAGCTACTTAGGTATAGCTATAGTTTTATAGAGGAATGAAACTGAAAATAAGGCACATTAATAAACAAAATGAAGATTTTAGTTATAACGTATATATTATACATGAAGCACTATATATATATATATTAATGCTGCCAGAATTGTGTATTCTGAAGGAAATGCATTTCATTTTGGATGTTGAATGTTGCAGATGACCAACCTCTATTGCCATGCAACCCCCTTGACCAAGATTTGGTTGCATTGGATGAGCTGCATCACCCAACAAAGTCACTCTATCAATTCCCCAAGTGTTTATCATGTCTCTGTCATATATATCCCTCTGCAGAATCATATTCTCTGGTGTTTCTGATATGAGTGCAATCACTTCATTGCACCAATTACCAAAGAGATCCAAAATCCTCTTCTTCTTACCTGCTGAAACTTGGACAAATGAACTTGTTTCAAATTTTCAACCACCATAGCAATTGATACACACAGCACAAATCCAGATTCTCTGCTGAGATTTTGGTATTTGTTTCTCTATTGAGACCTCAAAATACACTGATGTTGATATATAAAAAAAACTTTGAATATATTTTAAAACATTAAAATCAGTATCCATCACTATATTCTGAAAACTTGACAGATAGACAACAGAAATCCAATTTCCATACAACACAAGGTAAACATACCTTCTGGGAAAGGGACATTTGAAGGGGGTTCCCCGTGGAAAGCATACCATTGCATCTTTCCATGGCCAACATCTGAAGCAACAAAGTACTGGTTCATGCCCAAGAACACCCGATACCTTCAATTAATCACCAAATCAGAAACTTCAAACAGTAGAATAGCTTATTAACCTTGTCCTAACATGTTATTTGGGAATGAAGTACCTACCCAATTGTATCAATATATGGTGGTACATAACTTGTTAATCCACTATAGCATGTGAAACCTGAGTAATTTGCTTCTTGGCGCCCAAAGAGTTTCGAACGAACCTGAGAAAACAAAACATAATAGATTGAATGGAAAAAGCAAGAAAAACAAGGAACTGGCTTGAAAACAAAACTGGAAGAGAAGGGTGGTATAATTTACTTCTGACCATATTCCATCTGCTCCTATTAAGATATCACCATCATGTTGCTCACCATTTTCAAGGATCACTCTAACCTGATGTGAGTGGAAAAAACGTCAAAAATCAGAAAAACACTAACACAAGTCTTGTGCAATCAGAAATTAGTTGTTCAGAGAAACTCAAACCTTGCTAGGTTCCTGAATAAAATCCACAACTTTAGATTTGTTTCTTAGTATGTTTGGACCAACTGCATTCACTAATATATCTTGCAGTGTCATCCTACATATGACTAGGGTAAGAGGAAGCCTTTTCCTTGAAGCAGGAGTCAAAAGATCAAACTCACCGAACCTGAAATGGAAAAAAGAAAAAGAAAAGAGAGTGACAATAAAACAAAATTTGTATATTAAACCACCTAAAACCTTCTGAGATGGTCATAAGCAATGTATAGAAAATAAAACTGCAATAATCTAAGATCTCACAGAAGACTTTTTCAAGTACAAGCCTTCAGAAGGCCAAGTTAACATAGTAACTAACATAATTAGCATGCCACAGTACAGTGGTTTCTTTCAACCATATTCAAACACATACTGACTAAAATGAAAATGCTAGCAACACAATCTTTTGAATACAAGTTTTATTACTGACCAAAACTTATTGGAAATCACAAGGTTTTGTGGATTGGATTTTACTTCTTATGTAATGAGTCTCTCCCATGATTCCTAGTTTCCAATAATTTTTAACCAATTGCAGATGGAGAGTGTATTTCTAGTACTCCTAAATTTAAATAGTGTCTGATATATGACAGAACTTAGACAGAGTTCTTCAGGATCTTCTTCTGGCATTATTCTCCTGTTAGAATTGGAGTTTCACATAGGTAATCAGAGTAATCTTTTAGTGCATGCACACCTTTATAACAAAAATTTCTGAGATGAAATGAAACTCCAATTTTAATCAAAGAACAATACAAAAAAAAACAGTCAAAAAACAGTATCTATGCTTTGTCCTATACTATATAGCATATACCATGTTGTCTTATTGAAGTTTCATGTTGTGCTTCAAAGAACAGCAATCAGAGAGAAGAACATGAAGAAACATAAGAAATTACCACTCTCCAGATAGACCATCAGCAAGGCCATTAGTCCTATTGGCAGTGACACAGCCAGCCTCCATTATCTGCCATGCAACACTCTGATCAATGGCTTCCAACACAGCAAGGGCACTGCTCAAGAGTTGAATTGGGCCTCTGTGCCTACCTTCCCCTCTAACAGCACTCAAATCCTTCTCAAACACTTTCACTGCATACCCTTTGTGCTTTGCAGCCAGAGCCAGAACAAGGCCACCAATGCCTCCACCAGCCACCAACACTCTCAGCTTTCTCTTCTCTTCCTCTGAACTTGAAAGAACCATTCCATTCCCACCTTCAACTCTGACTGAACACCTTTTTTCATTCATCTTCTCACTGGGGTATCCATATCTGTATCTGATCGAACCCTGGTGTTGAACCTGGCTACTACTTGTGCATGCACACAGGATCTGCACAGAAGCCATTGATCACCAATGGATTGGATGAAGAATTCAGTAACAGATGGTTGTGAGAGTGGATTTTCTGATGAATTTGGATGAACAAAAACAGTGTCTTCTTCTGCTTCAACACAGTACTCTATTAACAGCCTTAGTGCGCTTTGCCAGTTCTTTTTCTGAACTCACATAAATTAGACAAACTTCAACACTTTTGCAATATAAATTAAATAAATGGAATTTCTGTGAATCATTAAATATTTTTCTTATTTGGGTTCTTCTTAATGTCTTTTAAATGTTTTATTAACATCACATATTAATGCAATAACTAGTATCATTAAGTGTCTTCAAATATATGATATTTCATTGTGTACCTCTGGACATTAGCGTTTTAATAGGTTCTTTAGACAGATAAGAATTTAAATAAAATAATTTTTTTTCCTTAAGAGTAATTAATTGTTCAGTTTTAAGTAATATCAATTATTTCTTTAATATATTAACTTTCAATAATAACGATCTTTTAATAATATTGTCATTGTTTGTTCTGGTTATTATCCACATTATTATTTTTTTTAAATTATTAATATGTTTAATAAGCAATTTAATTTTTTTATTTAAATTTATAATTTATTTTTATTTACATAATTTTTTTATTCAATTGAGTATCAATTTTTTTTGGGTTAAATATGTTTTTGGTCCCTAAATTTTCAGTAAATTTTGAAATTAGTTTATTTTAAAATTTTTAACCAATTTAGTTATTCATTTTTTCGAAATACGTAAATTTAGTCTTTTTAATCAAATTTTGTTAGATTTATTTGATGTTTTGTATACATTGCACGATTGTATTTGAGTTGTTTATAATGTTGACACATTTTTGCTTTAATATTAAGTCAAATGCTATTATAAAACGTACTTTGAAATATCAAATAAACTTAACAAAATTTGATTAAAAAGACTAGATTCCCATATTTTAAAAGATGAAAGATTAAATTGGTCCAAAGTTTCAAAATGGACTAATTTCAAATTTCACCGAAAATTAAAAGACCAAAAACATATTTATCCCAATTTTTTAATATATTCAATCGATCATCCCACCAAATCGAGACTTATAACTTTTATCTAAGAGTAAAAACTTAATCCAAAAATTAGTATCAAAAGTAAAAGATGAGTTCAATGGAACGATCTAACAAAAAATAATCAGATTTTATCACTTTTACGTGATTACTGTTACAGAAAGGCGTTCGTGTACGTGTCTGGTCCAATAACAATTTAAGGATTGACTTAGACATCAGATGTTACGCCAAAACAGCAGCGACACAATTATTAAGAAAAAAAAACACGTACTAGATAATTCTGTTTTTTTGTCCCAATAACTCCATACAATTTTTTGTATACAAATATAAATTAGCATAGTTTTCGTATGATGTTTTTCTTACATTGATAATGACATGAATCGTTGTTGAAGAAGAAGGACAAATTTACTATATATATATCGCGTCCTTCAACGCGAACACGTAATTAACTTAAAAGAGAAAACTTAATTTTGATATATATTCCCCTTTCACTTAAAGATAGTTTTAGTTTCTCCTACGACTAATTTTCTTATTTTAATTTCTGTAAGAAAAAAATCCCTTTACCATATTTTAACATTAGTAGCTGTTTTTTATTTTAATTTTATATTGTACTTACTAATTGCTTAGAATTAGAGATTTGATGACTATTCATTCAGACACCCATTTGTTGCGAGACAAGTAACCAGGTAATTTTTAGAAAATATTAAAAAATTACTATTTATATATCCTAAACGAATATTAGAGACAAAAAATTATTTTAAATTTTTGGAGAAAAGAAAAAAAAAATCAACTTTCTATAATGACAAGAACACAAATTCACTTAATTTACATACAAGGATGAAACACAATTTTGTTTTTAATAAAACACATCCATTTCAGAAAGACAGAAAATATATTTAATCCTTAAAATACTTACATTGAATATGAAGATATTTAGGAGTCTTTTTCCATGTGATTAGACTATGGAGAGGGGAATCACACAAGTTCACATAAAAATTTAACATCCTAGTTATCAAAATTCCGTACCAATATAACGACAAAATTAAGACAAATATTCGGGTAAATTAGCCTGTTTGTTTCCATTCTAACCTTACTATGAGCATCAGTTTAGACAGCATACACGAAAATTGCATCAAAATCAAGTGAAGCATACAAAGCCAGAGCATGGGCGAAAAAGGAAACAACAAGAACAAAGGCAAAAAAAGAGTACAAAGAAAGTTTCTCCAATATTCAAGTAGATTGCACAGAAACAGCTTATCCATTTGATGGCAGTGTGGTCTGAATATTTGAAGGCATAAGTATGTTGAATCCATCTGCTGCAGTAGAAACAATCATTCCAGGAATCTGTGCGTGCCAATGTAATTCCTTCAGGTCTTTCTGTCCCTGTTTTAATTCAAGGAAAAAACAAACGAATGAACAGTTAATCTGGGAGTTTATTCTACCATTCAGATAAACAGAGTTGGGCATTTGGATGAACTTACCTGGTGAATAAATAATAGTTGGGGAGGCAGATCTTCAGGAGCATTAACTTGTTCTTTGGTTTTAGCTTTAAATTCAGCCTCCTCTTCTTCATCCTTTTCTAATGAAAGGTCCCATATTCTGTGTGAAAGGTTATAAAACTATTTAAATCCCACATCATAATAAAGTACCAAAAAACTAAGGATTTTACCACCAAGTGGTATCAGTCAGCTATTTGGATCCAAGGATACCATAAATTTCTGTGTCCAACAAAAGTTCAGCTATTTTACCACTAAATCTCTCTGAATAGTATCAAAAGTTGTACTTACGTAAGTTGATTATCAGCAGATGAAACGGCCAATGAAGAGGCTTCATGTGGACTCCACTCAATGGATGTGATTGGGTGCTTGTGGTATTCAAAATGTGCTACCAAAGAATCTCCTTCCTGCACATAAGTGAATGCTCTTTTCATGTCAGCTTTAATAACAACAAAAAGTAAATCAATAAGCTGAAACAAATCAAACATCATGAAAGTTACTTTCTAAATCATACTCCCACAATAATATTTCTTCCCCATAATGCATCAAATGAAGCATGTTTACCATCTTTTTGATCGTTATGATGACTACCTATACCTTGAGCAGTCTGAGATCACGAATAGAAATAGTCCCATCATCACTTCCCGAGGCCAACATACAACTAGCCAACCTGCTCAGTACAATATAGCACACAAAGTAATGAAGAGATCTAGAATGGCAATTCATGGAACACCATAGAATTATGTACTAATCAATACCTGTTCCATGATATGACATTCACATCAGCATTATGTGCTTTAAAAGATGCGGCGGGTGACTTCCCCAAACGGATATCCCATATAGCAATATTTCCATCCACAGAACTAGAAGCAAAAACGTGAGGTTCTGTAGGGCTCCACTGCAATTGAACATTACAACTATCACATTTAAAAATAAAGACAAACTAGTAACGTGAGAGATTAGTACACGTACTTGCAGATCTTCGACACTAGCAGCATGTCCAGTAAATGGAGCATTATCAACATTCCATGTTCCAGCAGATGTAGGCTCCCACAGATAAATGCTATTATCACAATCCCCTTAAAAATGAAGATGCTTAATATCACAAAAATATCACAAAATATGAAGACATACCAGGGAAAAATAAAAAAATATAGATAAACTGAAAAAAAAGTAGAACTAAAGATTACCAGATACAAGCCTTCCAGAAACAAGAGGACTCCAGTCTATAGCATAACCTTCGTCTTTGTGTTTAAATTTATGCAATGGGTCCTGATTAAAAACTGCTGCAACTCCTTGGACACCTTCTGTTTCGGTCTCAGCTAGAGCATTGAGATGAGAGCCTAGGTCCCAGACCTACAAATTGTTCTCAAGTATCAAACTATATAAAAAGAAGGCATGGCTTGGAACGGTAAATAAATTTTCTGATAAAAGAGAAGACAGAAAATACACTCCACAATGTTTAACCATAGCAGCTAATAATTTAATAATTTCAGAAATTTAATTATGCTAATGTTAAAATAGGTATGAAATATAGGTAGTTGTTAACATAGGTATTTAATATAGGTAGTTAGCAATGTCTTCCATTTCTCAAGGTGGGTAGTTAGCAATTGTCTTCCATTTCTCAAGGTGAATACAAACGTCCTCAATGTTTCTTTTGTAAAAGAATTGGCCACATTCAAAATAAATGTTTCTCGTTGAATACTTTTCCTAGCAAGACAACAAACATCTTCAATCCAATAAGATTGAACCACATTTTCTAATGAAGAATATAAAAAATATCTCTGTTCAAAGTCGGGTAGCCAAGCACACCCTTTGCATCTCTCAAACCTTGGAATGTTTAAGACTATGGATAAATGACTCAAGTGCTTTTGATCACATTTCTCATAATGCTTCCTTATTTTCTTCCACTTCTCATCCTAAAATTCCTCATGTTATTAATTTAGCCAGTGAACCCAAAGTTACTTCTCAAGGAATTGGTGAAATCTCCCTTTCTTCATCTTTGACCATAAAGCATGTTCTTTTTGTCCCTAATTTTCCTTAAGTCAATAACTAAATCTTTAAAATCTTCTATAACCTTTGATGCAAATTCTTTTATTATACAAGGGTGCAGTACAAGCCCACTGATTAGTGAAGGAAATGAACATTGTGGAAATGCTGAACATATACAATGGCTCAACTAGCAATATCAAAATCTGGGTTGTCAACTCATAGACAAATAATAGCATTCAAAATAAAACTGGACAATACAATTGGCTGAAAAGAACTTGAACCATCAAATAATATACTCCCCAGATTCCCTTTATGAACCTTTTGTCTTAGTTGCATTTTTGGAAGATAATTGTGAAATTAAAATAAGCCTTCGGAAAACATGAAGGAAAATTTTGACACTGCAAAGAACTTAAAAGTGCCAAATAAGAGCTCCTTTCATGAACAAATAGAATCTAAATTCGTTTCAGATTAAACTAAGAAAACTAATCTAATTACTTATTTAGAAAATCACTAGCAATTTTACCAAATATTTCCTTAGTCAAGGTCCAATCCATACATCTCAGAAAACTTAAAAAAGAATTTGTAGTGTAATGTAACTCAGAAATAGCATCCAAAACCATAAAATACTAGGACTTAAGATAATAGTCAATCTTAGCCTTAGCCACGAGTCATTTCGTGAACATTTAGCATTACACTGTCTTAAAACAAAGTCGATATGACTATGAAACAACACTTTTCCATTATATGGCAGTTTTACTTTCATTCATTTTATCACATAACATAATGAACATTGCCAAATCACATGAATTTGCCCTAATTTTTAATTCCAAAGACACAAGGAAACGTTTTCTTGAAATTTATGACAAATTAGAAAACCAAATCTTTAAAAGTCTAACCTGTACATGACCGGTATCAGCCCAAGCTGCACATATATGGGGATTTTGTGGCATGGAGCGTATACGGTTGATACATCCTTGGTGTGCAACCTTTCGTAACTGTAGTCAACCAAGGCATGAAAAAGATAGAATAATCAAATCTAAAGCAGTGAACAAATGAAACGATAAATACTAAAATGAAGAGAAAGATACCTGCAAACTGGGACCCTGAACAACACCTTCATCTTCATCCTCCCTATCAGCATCACTATCACTATCCTCATCCATTTCAGAGTCATCGGTTTCAACTTTAGGTACCGGTTCCCGTCTCTTTCCAGAAATATTTGATACTTTAAAAATTCCAATAGAATTCCAAGAAGGTTTCTCTGCCTGTGGCTCATGCATTTCCATAACATGAGTTTCTCAATCAAAAGAAGCAACATGAAAAAAGACAAAGGAAGCAAAGCAAGTGACCAAATAACTATTTGTTGCTATGCGTTAACTTAACGCATAGCAAGTTAACTCTTCTCGAAATAATTACAAATTATAATAAAGAAAAAAAAATTGTTTTCAAAACTCAAAAGCCCTCTAAAGGAAAGTTTTCTTATAACCACAAAACCTAATATATGCTACCCCATGTGATATTGCTCATGAATACCAACCACCTTCAATTTCAATAATGAAACATCCTCAAACAAAAATAAATATAAGAAACAACACTGACCTGAGTCCCTGCCATGAAATATACCGTATGTGGAAATTCTGTTCGAACCAAGCCCAGAGAGTCATGTAGAATATCAAAGCTGTCAAATGTCCCAAAACATAAGTAGAAGATTACTTACTGATGACAAGCAAAAATAGAAGAATTACCGATACTAAGCAGAAAGTAAAGCAAATGCCCTGTAAAGTTGGCCAAGATTCTCAATTGAATTGCAATGTCAACTCGAAAGGAACTTTACATAACAACTTATGGTTTCATTATTATCAAAAACAACAGTACAAGCAAAAGAAAAACAGGTTAGTTTATCAAAAAAAGCTCAAAGTTTTTCTCGATTCTGATTCAAACAGAACACCAAAAACACAAATGACTGAACAGAAATAAGAGCCAGGAAAAAGACCTCAAACAGGGCCATCCAATGTGAAAGGCATGAAGCGAATTGTAAGCAGAAGGGTCACACTGAAGCTCTTCACCTTCCTCTAACTTATCCACCCCCGGTTGCCACACCTTCGCTGGAATTTGTGGCACCAAAGATGAAGAAGACCCACTCTCTTTCTTAGAGCCCTGATTTTTTTTCCATAAATTTAAACAAAAGTAAAGAAAAACAATGAAAATAGTCCACAAAAGACCATAATGAAGTGAGCTTATAATAATAATAATAGTAATAAAAAACAACTTTGTATAGGGAAGGAGATTTAACCTTGTTTTTGCTCTTGGCTTTCTTCCGATGTTTTATTCCGCGAGTCATATTGGATTAGTTTGGAACTGAGAAGATGAAAGAAGATAAAGAAGTCACTAAAGAAATTGCATAACATCTCATTAGGCCAAATTGTACAACAATAATAATAATAATTAGCATATCCCATTTGCACATTATCTCCTATTCAAGAAAGATAAAAATAGAATTGCCTGAATGTACAGGACAACATTATTGTTGAACCATGGGATGTAATCAAATTAATATTCAAAATAACATGTTGCTCGTAAAACTGAAAAGTCAAGGGAAATGTCAAATTCCATACTCAGGGAGTACAAATGAAAGAAACACGATTTGGAACCAAATTTTCACTGAACTGTGTATATTAGAAGGTACATAACTCTGGCAATCAAATGGAAAAGTGCATAATAAATATTTATTTAGACGCGTACTGCTGAAATATAAAGACGATCACACAAAATAACAACAGTAAGGCATAGATGTTAGCATATAGATATCCTATTCCGCAATAATAAGAATAAAACAATATTAATTGCGAGAAAAAAAAAAGAACAGGAAGAAAGGAAACATAAGGTACCTATCCAAACAGAACACTGAAAGAGAGAAAACAAGACATCATTTCACTAAAAAAAATAGAACAGAACATACACTCTCTTTGACATAGCATAACAGATTCCAGAGGATGTCAACAGAGTAGAGACCAAATACGGAGTGTATAATTTAACTTCTGTTACAGGTCCTCAAGACATTCGAAATCAAATTGAAAATAAAAAAGACGAGTTAACAAACTAGACTTAACAAACTAATCCTACCCGGAGGATAATAGCAGAGGAGCAACAGACGAATGCTGAAGGACTGACGCCGGAACGGAGAGAGTCGCTGAGGAACACAAAGAACACAACGAAGAGAACCAACAGAGCAATAACGGACGCGCAACGACTCACGGCGAAAGAGCAACCTCCAACGACGGAGGAGGAGTAGCCGCAGACGAATTGACGAAATGGTAGACGAATCACCAACTTTAAGAACCGATGAATGGAGGAGGATGACGATCACCGGAGAAGGACTGCCGGAGGAGGACCGACGACGACGGAGGATCAGCACGTAGACGAGTGTTACAGAGGAGTGTGTGTGTGTGTGTGTGTGTCCAAGTGGACGAAAGCGGCAACAGAGAGAATGGAAATTAGGTTCTGATTGTAGAAAATAGCTTTTTAAAAATTTAAGTGGGTTCTTCAATTCACCCTAGCCCCATGTTCGAACCCGCGAGCTGGACCGGTTTAATCTATAATCAGCAAATATAAGTATTTTAAGATTAAATATATTTTCTGTCTTTCTGAAATGGATGTATTTTATTTTTATTTTTATTAAAAACAACATTGTATTTCATCCTTGTATATATTAAGTGAATTTGTGTTCTTGTCATTATAAAAAGTTGATTTTTTTTTTCATTTTTCCAAAAATTTAAAAAACTATTTTTTATCACTAATATTTGTTTAAGATATATCAATAGTATTTATTTTAATATCTTTTAAATAAATAGTATTTATTTTAATATCTTTTAAATATTTACCAGACAACGTTGTGTCATAACAAATGGGTGTCTCGTGGAATAGTCATAACATCTGTTATTTATTCTAACATAATAAATTATTAAGTATCATATAAAATTAGAATAAAAAACAACTACTAATGTTAAAATATGATAAACGGATTTTTTTTACAGAATTAAAATAAGAAATTAGCCTTAGGAGAAATTAAAAAGGGGAATATATGGTGTTTGTTGTATAAAGTTGAATACGTGACAAGTTCGAGTTGAAAATTTGGGAATTTTGCATTTATTTCAGACTTAAGTCTAATCCGTCCTCGTTACAGTGTTTTCCTTTGGGGTTTTAGAAAGAGAAGATAAGTAATTAAAAGCGTTAATGTAATTATGGTGACTAGTATGACCTACTTAAAATACTCCTAAGAAACGTCATTAATGAGATTTGGATCCAAAGGTCAATTTGACACATCAAATACAAGAATTTATACACTACCACACATTAATCACTAGTGAGATAGAATTATACAAGTATCAGCTGGTCCTAGGTCAACTTTCAAACTGAAATAAATAATTATTACCAAACTACAATATTTGCCATCCTAGATAATGCCTACAGCTATAAACTGTTAGAGAGGGTAATAATCTTTATGTCATAATACAAGAGTAATACACCCTTTTTTCCAGAATTTCGCACCACATTGCCTCCTCTGCTCATTGTACAAAGTAACACGTCTTCTTCATCACTCTCGATCCATTGATTGAGCATGTGAGAAATGGTGTCCAGCCCCATCTGTACAACCATAACAACATCAATATACTGTTTGGATGAATTTTCAACATCAAGACTTTCATTACAGAGAGATCCGGATAGAACTCAATTACATGTCAGAATCACTAACAAGACAATAAAAGACAATAATTACTGGATGAATTTTCTCCGCCTACCCTTCCAGCATTTCTTTCAATTTGTTTTTGCTTCTATAGGTTCTCCCTCTTTCCCAGCCACACAGGCAAGGTAACCCCAAATCCTCATAATGACAAACATGATTACAGGAATGCCAAACACATTTATTATATTGGAAATTTATTCAAAGAAAAGGCTTCATTGATCTTAGCATCACCACCCGCTAGTAATATACTTTCACGTTTGGTATATGTTTTTTCTTTTTCTTGGAGGGAGGAGAGATGTTTTTCCTGATCTTCAATGGGTCTATAGGGAAGCTTGAAAAGAAATCATTCAAATAATTCAATCTAAACAGAAACTTCTTTGGTTATAGTAACTTCATGGATTTTTTTCAGAGGGCTGATAGTTTCCTATTGTTCATTTGTTTATGGTACTAGAGTTTAAAACCGTTAGGATTATTGATAGGGTTTTGCACATTTTTCTAAGTTTCTTCATTCTATCAACTGTCTTTAGTGGAGCAGCCACTGTATGATCTGCTATACCGCTGTCTGGAGTTGACTACTACACACAGCTACCACAAGTATAATTACTACCATTTAGAGGGTAATTAGGAAAAGACAAAGAATCAGAAGTATTGCAATGAGATACAGAAACTGAGATGTACCACTTTCACCATCAGAAAGATCATTAAGTCTTGCAATTGCATCAATAAGAGCCTGCTCATGATCCTGCAATACATGAAATATAGATCAGGTAATACACGCCAAAAGCAAGAAATTCAAAGAAGTCAATAACCTTAAGTACATATAATAGCAGAGAAATAAAATGGTCCCCTTACCTTCAATACCTTCTTTGCTTTCTCAATTTCAAGGGGATCAGGATGATTTGCACTGAATACCCTCTCCACCTGTGAGTTCACCACAGAAATTTAATATATGGAATAAAGGAGTGAAAAGCAATAAATAACTCCAACGGGCTGCCATGTATTATTAGAATGTGATACGAAATAACTTATCTTGCATTAACTGTTCCATATTAGTTCAGTGTTAAAAAAATGCCTCTTTGAAGTTACTCATAGAAAATAACTGATCGCAGTTGTGTATCAGGGTATATTTGTAATTAGGTAGAACGTTTTGCAGTTTGCGGATAGAGAATACCAAGGTAGTAAAGATTGAGATTATGGTTGGGATCCTAAAGGGCTCAAGATAGTAAATCATGGGATTGTGATACAACTCATTGTAAATCATGGTATGGTCAAGCAATCAGAATTGTGGGATTATAACATATATAGTAGATTCTACTATGACATAATACATGTGTGTGTGTGTGCGACAACAAATAATTTAAATAATTGAAAAAAAAGTTACAACTGTGAGTGAAGGAGAAAAACGTGAAACCGAGTGGTATGCTTTTGCACAGCTTTACATTCTAGTATGATCGAGCAATTGGTCAAGTTTTCTTTTGGGGAAAAAGGTTGCTTGCAGAAAAGAAGAAAGGAGGAACACAAGACCAATAACGTAATTACATGAAACCAATTGTGCATGAAGGAGGTCAACTTATTGGGCTTGAGTTTTCACCCAGAAACCATAGACCCAAGAAGAGTTTTGAGTAATGCAGAACCCCACACCCTAAATCGCGACTCAACACAAAAAGACTGTGATTTGACCATTTACACGATCTTCAACAATGATTCCACCAATCCCACTCTAGCTCGATCTTACATGGGCTCTAAATTGGACATGGTGGGCAAAATCGTGTGTTTCCAAGTTTTTAACCACGATTTTCACTACACTGGAGAATACGCAGTCGGAAACTTTATAGAGACAGCAAGTGAACTGCTATACTTCATGTGATCAGGGCTCAGCAAGACTATCTATTGCTTTATCAATTAAAACCATAAAAGATAAAACTATCTCAAAGAGTGTTCAAATTGAAATGCTTTCCATTACCTCCTTGATTAGTGTGTCTGTGTGAAGTATTTGTATATCATCAGGCGCCTTCTTTCCTATGCCATTTTGTGATGACAAAAAATCTTTTCTGGATTGCCCCTTTGTAGCTCCCCTACCTCTTCCACCTCCAGGAACACCATCCCGTCCAACTGACCTATTCATCCCATGACCAGAGCCCCCAAAACCCCCACGATGATTGATTCCTGGATCCTCACCAACCCACTGAATATCTTCAGGAGATATCTGCAGTTAAAATACTGCATCTGAATTAGCAAAAACAATATATCATTAACAAGTGTTAAACATGTCAATATCAAGACTTTTTAAAACCATATTCCAGGCTGTATTAAACATTCATGAAAATAGGACAATCATGTATTCCATCTTACCAAAATCACAGAAACACAATTGAGAATTAAATGAAAGTTAAAAACAAATGAAAATATTGTTTGCTTCACTAGGGGTTTCTGTTTTATACATGTCAGTGTTACACTAATCAGGTGTATTGAACACACATTACATACTTAATTTTGCTCTCGATTTGGGTTTTGTCAAGTTTCTTAAACCTAGAACCACAATATTTTACGATCTTTAACCATCAATAAAGTGGACCACGAAGCAGCCACAATATCCAGGACTAAAATACAAAAAATGAGATAAAGAAACACATCAAATAATGTAACATCCATCTTACAGTAAGTGTTATAAAAATGAAGTACCAAAAGTAAGTGTTAAAAAGAATAATCCAATAGGCAGATTAAATCAGTTATCACCAGAGGAGGACAGATATACCTCTGAAAGATTAACCCATTCCCATGTTTCATTTGCGCTCCCCATGTCATAGACAAGATTATGGCGTCCCTGAAAAAGTTAGGAACAAAAGTGAACATTTAAGCAACATATTAATGGAAAACAAATGCCTAAGTAATTCAGGTTTGTAAATACATCAGCCGGATTGTAGTTTGTGATAACAGCTTCATAAAAGTTATTATCATCAGGCCATCTTGTCCGCACTCTCCTACCAACCAAAGAGTCAAATGATGCTCCTTCTGCATGCTCACCCGTGACAGCTCTATTTGGCACTTGAGTCCTTCCACCTGGTCCAGTGGAAGGGTACTGCTTCATCGAAGAGACTCCAGGTAATATTTGACCCTGCAAGTGAAAGAACAAATCACAATAAACTCAGTGAACGTACATAAAAAGAAAAAAGAAAAAAAAAAAGCACTCAAGATTCTATACAAAACCAACTTACTGGTTTGTGTTTTTTTCCCTTTGATCCAGGAACAGATCCTCGTTTTGCTGCAGAAGAAGATGGTTGGTGGGGTGCACTCACTGTTTGGGGGTGAAACGGGGGAGAAGGCCCGGCAAAAGATCGTGATGGTACGGATGGTGTAATCTTCTGCTTCTTGCGAGAAGCAGAGACTGTGGGACTGGGAACCGAGTCATGAAGACCTTGACCAGTATTAAGTACACCAGGCTGATGGCCTCCCGTCTGTCTCCACTCCCTGGTGTCATTATCCAGTAAAGCATTTATTGACAACAATGACAGTGCATGCATATGTGGAAATTCATGACAAACTACAAAAAAGAATAACAAAAACCGTGCTTCAATATTCAATCAGACCTTATCCTCCGGATCACATCATCTGCATTAACTCGCCCAAGAAGTTCTCTGTGCTCCTCATTCGACAATCTCAGCTCTTTTCTCAGCTCTGTAATCAAACTTTCTTTCTCCTGAAAAACAAAATGTGTCAGGTGTGAATAGAAGTCACTTAAACCTAATAAAAATTTTCAAAAACATTATATTTGTACAAACAACAATAAAAAAGCATACCCAAGTGATGGCATCAGCTTGAGCTTTAAAAGCTCTTAAAACTGAACTGTAAGCCTCTTGCTCAAGCTGATGAATTTGGGTCTCCATATCAATTTCCCCATACATCCTAGGGTACGGAATTGAACCAACAGCAGATCTTCCATTCCCGGCAAGACGTCCCCCACCTCCTCCTCCTCCACCTCCTCCCCTGGAAATTCTATTTTGATGTGTTGGTGGAAGATCATCATCAGTTCCTGAAATCATCACAACCAAGTAAAGCAACATAAAAACCAAGTCCGAACCTTAAACTCAGGAATCAAATATCAACACCCCAATATTTGTCAGCACTGTCAGAAAGCTAAACCCATCCACAGGAAACACACTGCAACTAACACTTCTCTGCATAAGGAGCAGCAGCAGTAACTAACCACACAGCACAAGACACAACCAGCACATAAAAAAAACAACCAGATGCCGTTGCTTTGCCTGGGTTAAACCAATTACAAACTAAAAACAATCCACCAACTTCTCACCATGCACGAATTATTCAAATTCCAACACATTAATGCCAGCATTTGTTTGACCCATTAAGAACTCCGTTAACAGAGCCCATAATCCCCAAGCTTAAATTCAACGTTGGTCAATATCACAGTAAACCACTCAAAGAGAACATAACATAACCCATTCAAAGACAACAGCACGAAAAAAAGAAAAACATTCCAGGATCTCGACTCGAAGCACAGACAGTATCTTTTCGTTCCCCAATTAAACCCCCTGCCTCACCCCCAATTTCAGGCCACGCGAGTAAACGAGCAAGAACCACAAAGCAAAGAGCGTATCTCAGTAGCTGCTCATCGAGGAAAACCAAACAGAAACACAAATCGTCGGACGAATCGATGCCGTAAGTCGTTGCGGCTCCGGCACTTCGGTTATTTTGTCCGTAGGAGTTTCGATTCGGAAAAAATTAAAATAAAGGAGCTGAGGGAGATTGAAGAAGAAGAAGAAGAAGAAGAGAAAAAGAGAAACCCTAACCCTAAACCTAAAAGGAGGAGAGAGAGTAGAGAGAGAGAGAGAGATTACCGCTACTGTCGTAGGGTTCGTAGTCCATAGCCAGCTTGCAGATCGAAGCAATCCGGTGGAGCGATTGGGATTGGAAGAGAAGAAGCGAAGAAAAAACAAAAAGGTTGGGTTTGTGAGTCGGAGAAAATGAATGAGTGTATGAGATCGCGGCGGGTCGACTCGGACTCCGACTCGGACACTCTCAGCCACCGTCACACAACACAAAATTACAAAATACCCTCTAACTCCAATGCAATACAATATCTCAATTTCGCTCTCTCTGTGTTACATAAATAATATATTATTTTTAAAATAATACTATTTTAAAATTTTATAGATAATAGCTTAATTAAGTTTTCATAAAAGTTGACAAATTTGATAATTAAAGAACTATCTTCTTCTTATATATCAACATTAATCTAGATTTTGTTGATTTAAATTGTTTCACATCAAGTAATAAGAAGATATTTGATATTAAACAAAGTATCATTTACTTACACATTAACATTAATATAGGGTTTGTTATGGTTCATTAAAATTGTTTCTAATCAATTACAATTTATTTGAAGTGAAATCATGATCAAGTTACTCATTATTGAAGTAAATGATACTTTAAATGCATTAACCCTAGTTATACTAGAAAAAAAATATTGAGATTGAAAAAAAAAGATTAAGATCCTACATTTATAGCTTGTGAAAGATTAAATTTGTATAAAAGTTTAGCTAATTATTATTTTTTTAAATAACTAAATTTAATAAAAAAACTTAATTGAATTTTCATCTTCACATCAAATACTAAAATATTTGATATTAAATAAACTATCTTCTTATACATTATCATTAACCAAGAGACATTATCATTAACCAAGAGTTTGTTCACATCAATTACAATTTATTTAAAGATTAAATATGTTTTTGGTCCAAGACTCAGTTAAATTTGGAATTAGTCATTTTTAAAACTTTTGATTAATTAATCCTCCATCTTTAAAAAATGCGTGAATTTAATCTTTTTAATTTTGTTAAGTTTTATCTGACGTTTCAACCACATCTCATGCTAGTATTTGAATTGTTTACCCTGTTTGACACATTTTCGTTTCAATGTTAACTCAAATATTATCATAAAATGCGTTTAAAATATTAAATAAAATTAACAAAATTTGATAAGAATGACTGGATTCACGATTTTTAAAGATGAAATACTAGATTGGTATAAAATTTCCAAGAAAGACTAATTCCAAAATTTAATGAAACTTAAGAGACAAAAACATATTAACCTTTATTTAGAATGAAATCAACATCAAGTTAATTATTATTAAAGTACGATATCTTAAATACAGTAACCCTAATTATAAAAAAATGAAATCAAACTTAAAAAATAAGATCCTACAGTTATAGAGTGTAAAATATTAAAATTGTACACTTGTGCTTCTTGGATAACTAAAATTTTAGTTAAATATTTTTATTTATTTATTTAGTTTCGTATTTTTTTTATTCAATTATCTTCAGGGTTTATTGTGTTTGGTTAAAAAAAATACTGTTATATATCTTTTGAAAAATTTATTAAAAATATACTTTTAAAAAATAAAAGCAAAGATTATATATAAAATATATATGTCCAATAATCATATTAATATCAAACTGGATAATAAATTTAAGAACGATATTTTGACTAACTTAATATTAAAACATTATTATCTGTAGGAAAAAAAAAGAGAGTTAAAGATTATTCATATCTCTTACTTTTTATTTAAAACCAATAATAATTTATAAATATTTTATTATCTTGTTCTACTATAGGATACGTTATTTGTGAAATGAAAACATCCAATTTTTAAATAAACATTATCTGAAACATGATAGTTAACCTAAATCATTTCTATCTTCTCTTATTATATTCATCCAATTTCAGTTTTGACAGAAAACAAAATCTAATAATACTGCACACATATTTATCTGGAAAGTTCAGAGCCAAATCACAATTTTGGAAAGTTGCATAAGATGAATGAAAGAAACCAACCACTAAAATGAATCACTTCCAAGATACTAGAAAAATTATGTTGAATATTTTGCGAATTTCCTTCAAAAAAAACCGGTATCAGAATCATTAGTTCGTCTTCATAATATTCATGTATTTGAAGAATTCCAAATGTGAAGATTCTTTCCATCAAAAGTTTCCCTTGCAACACTTACATTAAGTATAACCATCGACCGAAAATTTAAGAATGAGTTTAAGTCTGATATCGAATAAAAATTAAAATGATTAACATCGTATCAAAACAACGAAGACTCATAAACTCGCCCTTGACCAATTAGAAACAAACATAGATAAAAACAAAATTCCAATAAAAAGAATGCACAAACCATATTCTTCTCCTATCTGAGTTTTGTTAACATCTCAAATAAATTCAAAAACATAATCAAATAAATTATGATCGAAAGTGAGAATAGTTTACATATTTCGAATAATCAAAAGGACTGAAACTAATAAAATATCGATTACAATCCAAAATCCAAAAATAATAAGTACTTGGATAAGTATTAGGAAACTCCCTATTTGCCCATAGAAATGTTGACCTACTTTCACACCCAGCAGATATATTATATAATCTAAAGTTTTGAGTCGGTGGTGTTAATATCTTATATTTGAATTGAAGTTCCCTGATGTTGTATTTCTACCGATATTAAAGAAAATTTTGGTAAGACCATCAAGCAGTTACAAAGTAATCAAGGTTTAAAAAGAAGATGAAGTGAAGATAGAAGGGCAAGGGGGCACAGAAACTGGTGTAACACCCTCAAGCATCTGTGTAACCTTTTTCATGGAAGGTCTCAGTGAAGGATCCTCTTGAATGCACCAAATTGCTACCATCACATGCTTCTCCACTCTCTTCACATCATTCTCAGCCTCCTCATCATTCTCCACCATTTTACCCACCTTCCCTTGGCTATAACACCGATAAGCCCAATCTATGAGTGCCTCTTCTTCACTCTCCAACGCAAAACCAACACTTGACTTGCAACATATGATCTCCAACAGCACCACTCCAAAGCTGTAAACATCTATTTTCGTTGTGATCGTAGCTTTCCTAAACCATTCTGGTGCAAAGTAACCAATTGTCCCTCTCAAACCAGTTCTAGCAGCTTTACTTTGCTCGGCCAGCAACAACTTCGCCAACCCAAAATCACCAATCCTTGGAGTGAAAAACTCATCCAAGAGTATATTCTGAGGCTTTATGTCACAGTGAATTATCTGAGTGCTGCACTCTTCATGCAAATATGTTAGCCCTCTTGCAATCCCCAGAGCAATTTGCACTCTTTGGTTCCAATGAGGCCTTGAGATCCCAAACACAAAACCAGCCAATGAACCATTGCTCATGTACTCGTACACCAGAAGACGATGCTCCCCTTCATCACAATAACCAAACAGACGAACCAAGTTTCTGTGGTGTGTTTGTCCAATCACACTCACTTCTGTTTTGAACTCCTTCTCACCTTCTTGCACAACCTTGTCAAGCCTCTTCACTGCAACGTACCTACTCGTGTTTGATCTTGATCTCAACACCCCTTTATAAACTTTCCCAAAAGCACCTCGACCCAGCATTTGTTTGAACCCTGTGGTTGCTTCTTCGAGCTCCTTGTAGGTGAAGTGACTCACCGTACCAACTGATAGGTTTTCACTGTTCAAAAGCCTCTTGTGGTAGAAAATGAAAAAAGCAGCAAACAAAGCAACAAGTAGGACAACATTGATGAACACTGAGCTTCCTAGGAGTATTGACACGACAAGAACAAGTGTGGTCTGTTCTTTTCCACCGTTGTTTAAATCTGTTTTAGGCACCTTGACAAGAGCTATTCTAGTCACATTACCATGTTTTCTTCCATTGCTCAGAGGATACTTCTTCTTCCAACAACTTCCTTCTCCGTATATGGCCACAGCACAAAAGCAATCTTCAAGGCACCTTTGTCTGCACAAACTCTTGTTCATTCCAGTTTCTATTAATCTGTCATAATCCGAGAGAGGCCAGTCCAGATTGGTGTACTCGTTGAAATCTACAAGATCCTTATTCTGCTCCCACCCGTCTCTGTTGCAACTGGGCAGTGGAAAATCTGGTCTACAACCTATGAGATTGTCATGTTCGAAAGGAGAATAATGTTCTGGGCACTCACAATTGGTCCTGTCACCGATGCTAACACAGTAGCTGTTAAAACCACAGATAACATTCCCAGTTTGCTTCGTGAAGGAAAGGCAAATATCATCTGGATGCTTTTGCTCCACACTCCACCACCTTGCACTGCAGCTATTAGCAACACCTTTGTTCTCATCTATATTTGAAACATAGATACTACCAAATTAAGAACATATTTCTGAAACATTAAGAATAACATGGTTCTATATCTTCTATCTCAAACATAGTTCTATATCTTAAACATGAAACAAATGGCAATGACGATGTTTTTCATAGGTACACACCTTTTGGGTGGCGATATAGTCTGAAAACCCCATCAGGGTCAATTCTCGCCATGTAAAAGAACTCATCAGATCCACCATTTGTGATATCACTGAGCACCGTGCCCGTGTCATTTTTTATGTACATGTGTCCAAACTCGTCAAAGAAAAGCTGTGATTCAGTTCCGACAGTTCCAGTGGCCCAATAAGCCTCGTGTGTTGGAGACTCAGCTCTTTCACCATCATCGTTGCTTGATTTTGGATAATAGTAAAGAACCAAGTTGCTATCACCCTGCCAACTGAGTTCAAAGTTCCCATCATCAAAACTCGCATCAGATTGGCGTGCTCTGAAGCTTCTAGGCCTAGACAGATTCTGACCAGGCAAAATAGTGTCTGTGGGTTCCTCAAAGCTCTCCCAAACCTTCTTCCCATCCTCACCCACAAGCTCAAAACTTCCACTGTCCAGCACAGAAGCACACGATACCAAAGCAACAGTGTTGTTTTCTGGACGTTGCCACAACATGTCACGACCCTTTGGATCATACACTACAATTCCTTTGTCTGTGACATTCACCGTTGACCCTAATGGAAAAAGATGAGATTTTTCGTTTTCTGGCTTTGCATACCATACCATGGTTTTGTTGGGGTCTTTGGCAAACCAAACTCCGAGCACGTACATGAACTCCTTGTTGTCGTATACAACTGTTTGGAAACCAAAGGTAAAGTGACCAGAAGGTGAATTCCATGTCGTTGATGAATCATTGGTGTTCAGAGAGGAGGTTAAGTTCACACTAGAATCACCACAGTTTGAAGAAGTAGCGGCACTGAACAAAGATGAGAGAAAGAGGAGAACGGTTAGCAGAACAACGTACGAATAAGGAAAAGTTAGAGAAGCCATCGTAGCTCTCAACCAACCTTTGAATTTTGATTCATCGAACAACATTTTTATATGATGATACCATGGTTTCGTTGTTGTCATGGTCTCTGCTATTGTTTGATACGGTCTTTGTCTTGAGCTTTTTGTTTCTTTTCTTTGTATGATAACAAAACACTGCAAAGTCTTTGCACATGTTCAACCATTTGATTAGTAAATAACTACTAAATTAGCATAAGATGATCGAATCTATATGATTCATAAAATTAATAAAATTCAAAAGTATGATAATAAAATTAAACGATAAAATTTGTGAAATTATAATAATTTAGTGCTAAAATATATAAGTAATCCTTGAAAGTTTGAAAAATTATTTAAAATTATAAAGAATCTGAGAGTTTTGCTAATTATTATAAAAGTCACATATCTTCATTTAAATCCTTTACCTGCTCTTACCTTTCTATTCAACTCCTCATAAAGTTTCTTAGGAAAATTCTTCCATTTAAAACAAAGATTGCATTTAGAGGCATAACTTTTTCTTGAAAATTCAAATAAAATATCTTCTATGCAAACGGATTAAAATAAAAAAAATGAATTTGCATAAAAAATAAAAAATTTAAAATCATGTTTAAAAAAATAAAAGTTATAGTTAAAATAAAATTGTGTATACAATATACTTTAATAAAAATAACCAGATTACAAAATACAACTTTTATGTCCTGAATTTTATTTTATTTTTTTGAAACCCAACTGGTCCTTTATTTAATATTTTCGATAAATTAATTTTGATAATTAAAAAAAAACTATCCTAATTATGTAAAAATAAATAAATAAGAACCTACAAAGTCTGATGTGGTCAAATGCCTTAAATAATAAAGCAATTATTTTTATTCATAAATAATAAATTTCATCAATTTTATGCTATTCTTGATTAATTCAATTGATATAATGTTGAGAAGGTCCAATATAAGGATGTGTGGACAGAGAAGGCTGAACTACCTTAATATCTGCATACTAAATAAATACAATGAAGTTTCGACCAAGTGTGTAACTTAGAAAATGTTTATCAAATACTAACTGTTTGTCAAATTTCATATGTCATACTATAAGAAAAAGAGAAACAGCTTTATACAGATAGTAAATTGCATCAATGTCAATTATAAGGTAGAGAATACCTTTCAAAATCAAATTAAGAAAAATTATATAATGCTCTACTTTCTCATTTTTAATTAATGTGAGACTTAGATTCATATTTAGATATTTAGATTCTTAAAGACGATGTACTCTAAGGTATAAATTGGTGAATCATTTCACAGTCAGTTTATGTTACAAGGCAGAAAGTGTGAGCATGAGAACTCAAATTTTGAGTGTAAATGGCATAATCTGTGATCTTTCTTGTGCTTTTGCTACTTTTTCTGTAATTTTGAGTTTCTCAAAGTTGGTAATCCCTCCATGACTTTTGTAAACTACCACTCTTCACTATTTTTCCATGACTTTTGTAAACTACCACTCTTCACTATTTTTTCTTTGTTGTTGCAAGAATTTTTTCCAACTAGTATGAAAATTGTAAAACATTACCCTTTTTATTAAATTGAGCTTTCTTTCTTTGTTCATCCGTGACAAATGAACCAATTTTATTGGAAGATTGCCAAAATTTTCATTGGTTTTACTTTTTTAACTTGTAAGATTTTTTGTTTTTTCTTTTGAAGAATGAGTCCTTGAGCATGTTAACTTGGTTTAACATCACCTTACTAACTTTGACGCCAACTTAAATTTAAAGTGGTCACAAGAATTTCTTTGTGTTTTAATATTTTAGCATATAGGATAAGAGATCAAAGTAGTGGAGAGTCTATTGTTGATCGATGGCCGACCTACACGTACACGAGGGTAGATAAGTTCATTCTTTGTTTTGTTAAAATTATTACTAAGTATATAAAAAAAATATATATTTTACTCTGCTCTAATCTTATATATTTGCCTTCCTCCATCAGTATATCGTTTCCATTGACTTAGAGTTTTAAATCTGACACTATTATTGATTCTTATCATAGCTATGAGGTATTTCTAAGTCTTTTGTAGAAAAATTAGCAGAAAAATGTAGATATAACGAAGGACATTGGATTTGAATAAAATTGTTTTAAAATTTTATATTTGAATTTATAAAGTTTTTATTTTTAAAGCAACTCTAACATTTATCTATAAATTAAATATATATATATATATATAAAACAAAATTTAAATAAAATTCAATGCAAAATATACATTTAAATAAACTTAATTTTGTTAAAAATATCAATTATAATAAAAGTACCATTGTAAAATTTATATAAAAATTAAATTTTATATAGGAATGAAATTGATTCAGTTTTAAAAAAATTGGTCTCAAATGAGATAAAATAACAAATACAAGGATTACATTAAGACTTTTCACATCTAATGTGACACTTGACATTATCACTATCACATCACATTGTCTCTGTCACTTGACACAATATCAAATTGACACGTGACAATTTTTATTTTTTTAAATTATAAAAAATAAATAAATAATTAAAAAAATAGAAAAATCACATGCTAACACGTAATACATAATTAACCATGTTAATGTACTACTAACCAAAATGACCTAATTACAACGAATTTTTCAAAATAAAAACTCAATTAAGTAAAATAAAAATGAGGGAATCTATTGAGATTTGACTATAACAATAAAAACCTCTTGAATAATTTAACATATAATCTATTAGAAAATTCGATAAATGTTTGCTATCTTTATTTTATTTCTATAAAAAAATGGTGACATTTATTGTGGTAGTTTGTTGAGATACACTTTACAGATCTGTTATTAAGGTGTCTTTCTTTATATGTTTATATTTAAGATCATAAATATAATACTAGCCACATTCCCGTATCATATAAAAAAGTCATAAATTTAAGACGTCTAAATCAAAAATATACGACATAAAATTTAAGATTACGATTATTATAAAAGATTCCAAAATCTAAAAATAAAAACAAAAATGCTAAAAGTATATTCTTTTCCAATGAGTTGTAAGAAGTCTTAAACATAGTAAACAAAAATGTTTTAAAAACATCCATTTTTCTAACAAGTTGTAACAAACATGAGTGTTACAGTGAGACCAAAAAAGAAAATTTTACATGGTAACTCTTGCATTAAAGATGGTCTAAGGTGTATTAGGAATCTTCCATTGAAACATGTTATAAAATTGAAAACAATAAAAAATAAAAAATATTGGTTAAGTTGTATCAATGATTACATAGTATTAAGAATGACAATCCAAACGTTATGTTTGGTTTTAACTCATGATAAAAGAGGGTTGGATTGACTTGACCGATATAAGAAATGTTGATTAATTTTTCTAGTTTTTTTTACATAATATTTGATTTACAAACTTGTGGTTCAATTCGTGGATTTGTAGGTCGGTTTGTAACCCGTTAGTTTGTAGGTCGGTTCACGATCTATCCATGTAAGAAATTATATGTTTAAACAAAATTTATGTAGAATACTAAAATGAAAATTTTTAATAACTTCTACTTTTATTTAATTAAATTATTAGAAATAATAAATTTTGTAAGTCTATTTTTTAAAATGAATAATATTTACAATTTTATAATTTTTAATTTGTAAGTACAAGTATTGAAATATAAATATAATTTTGAATTGAATTAAAATAATGGAAGAAATATTGGTAAGAAAATTGTTTTTGGATGGATTAGATGCGAATGAGCGAGGTACTATTTGATGGATCGAAGAAAAAACACAAATAAGTAAGTTGTTTAGAAAGAACACATACGACATATTATGCTGGTGCTACTAAATTTTAGAAATTTAAATTATGTTAGTCATGCAAGTCATACAAATTGTGAGTTACACAAAACAAACCTAAACGGATTAGCAGACTAAAATAATTAGTCTATCCTACATATTTTCTTACAGACTCATAATCTATCTTAGATTGTCATTCCTACACATATGAAAGATAACCTGAACGGTTGTTTTATCAATTTATGATTATGTATTGTGGGATGAGATAACTATCTTGCAACTTCTAAAGAATTTCAATGATAATGGTTTCCTCTTGAAAGATAATATCAAAGGTGTTTGAAATAGTTGTCGCTTTTTCTTAAGATCTAATAGAGGAAGATGTTGTATTTGTATATATGTAAGGCTATTGATTTTCATGTTTCTTTCTCACACACACATCTATAGAAAGAAGAAAGTAAATGCGCTGACAAGCTTTCTAATTTAAGTTTGGATTCTAGGGTACTGTTTTTTTAGTATCATAGGTTGTCCACTTCTATTACTCAACATTTTTAGGAACTAATTTGAAGTACCATAGTATAGGTTGTCTTCATTGCTACATTGTTTAGAGTAACATTAAAATTTAATTATAATAATTAAATTAGCTTTTTAAAATCTTAAAATTGAAATGTATTGAAATAAAAAATACATTAAAATTTTTAAAATGATGTGGTATTAGGGAAGTATAACACAAACTAAGACATTTGATATAATGAAAGATATCTTCAAGTAAACATATTGTAAAAATTAATAAATTAAATTTTAGAAATAATAATTTTATTTTTCACCCTCCTTCAAAGGTTTTCATCAACTTCAAGAAAAGATAACACATTTTCATAGCTTTGACAACACAACTGGAATGGTATGAGGAAGATGGCATGAAGTTGAAGTGGTTTAAGCATGGAACCTCTTAACCCTTTTCTGGAATAATAGCATCTTTTTTCATTTCAAGTACTTTACCCTTTCTTACCACATCATCTAAAAAAACAAATATAATAATCAATATAACAGCAATTTTTCTCACCTTTTCACTTGCAAAAAACAAAGAATCCTACTTTTCCTTGTGGGGTTCCTAAATACATGGTGAAGATAGTTAAATAATATAAAGTTTCAGTGTTGGGGGGCAAAAACCAAACCAAGTTTGAGAATTGAGTTCATTCGTTCAGATTTGAACAATGTGGCTTAAGGTTGTTCTTCTCCTTGCAACGCTTTCTCTTTTTCACTCTGCAGCTTCTCTTAATCGGAGCAGTTTTCCCTCAGATTTCTTCTTTGGAACAGCTTCTTCAGCTTACCAGGTTTTGTTCTGTCCCAAGTTGCTCAAACCTCTGCATCTTTATGTGTAAAGGTTGGATCTTTGTCTCTTACTTGGCACTTTTCTGTTTCCTTTCTGGGCTCTGTGCTATTGGGGTTTGAAGTATGAAGGTGCTGCACGTGAAGGTGGCAAAGGCCCTAGTATATGGGACACTTTCACTCATAACCACCCAGGTTTGCATGCCTTCTATTTGTTTGCATGTCCACCATTTGCTTGACCAAATTGATTTTGGGTTTCTCATTATGAAGTTGGTTTATGCAATGTACTATTTGATAGAACAGAGTTGGTTTGTTGAACAATGAAGTTGGTTTATACAAAATGTTGAGACATTTTTCTTGGTTTTTCAGATAGAATAGCAGACCACAGTAATGGAGATGTTGCCATTGATTCATACCACCGCTACAAGGTACTTTCTTTCTCATAATTTTGAACTTAGAAATCTAGTTCTAGAAGAATTGCCCTAGTTTTGTGAGATTTTATTTCATCTAGATTGATGATTTTGATTTTTTTTTTTTTTAGGGTGATGTTGCTATGATGAAGGATATTGGATTCAATGCCTACAGGTTCTCCATCTCTTGGCCAAGAATACTACCCCGTGAGAAACTATAATCATCTCTTTTATTGTTTTGTATAACAAGATGCTAATTTAAATCATGAGTTTGCATGTTTTGAGGAAATTCTTAACACTTTATCTTGAATCACACACAATGGTCAGAAGAGCTTTGTATGGTTTGTTCATAATGCAGTTAAGTTTAAACTACCTTGATTTTAGGTGGAAACTTGCAGGGAGGAGTTAACCGCGAAGGCATTGCATATTACAACAATCTCATAAATGATCTGATAGCAAATGGTTTGTAGAATTAATTTTCATGCTCTCTTTCTCTTGATACTCTACAAATCAAACTAAACTAGATGTATCTGTTTTTGTTTACAGGACAACAACCTTTTATAACTCTATTTCACTCTGATTTCCCTCAAGCTCTTGAAGATGAATATGGTGGTTTTCTGAATCCCAAAATTGTGTAAGCAATAGTGAGATCATTATGTTCTCTAGAATACATGGACATGGACATGGACTTGTCCTTTCCCTTCACTCACAACTGATAAAGAATTGATTTTTTGATTATGCAAACAGTCAGGATTTTGCAGATTATGCAGAAGTATGCTTCAGGGAATTTGGTGACAGGGTTAAACACTGGATTACATTAAATGAACCAGTTCTATATAGCACTCAAGGTTATGGAGATGGTGGATCCCCACCCAATAGATGCTCCAAGTGGTTTGCTAACTGCACGGCCGGTGATTCTACCACTGAGCCCTATGTGGTTACACACCACCTCATTCTTTCTCATGCTGCAGCTGTAAAAGTTTACAGGGAGAAGTTCCAGGTTAATGCATTATTCTTGTTTTTAAAGTAAAAATGAGATTTTAGTTCCTAACTTTGAGAGAAAAGAGGTTATGGTATGAATTTAGTCCATCCTCTTGTTAAACTTAGCATTTAGTAACAGTTTTTGACCATTACAAACTTGAAATAAGGACTCAGTTCACATATTTTCAGAAGTTTGAGGATTAACATTATCAGTTTGAATGTGGAGGGACTGAAGTGAAGTTTCATTGAAAGTATAGGAACCAAAAATCACTTTTTTTCCCTTGTTTTATATTGGAAAAAAAAAAAATCCAAGTTCATATCAACTGGAGATGGTGTCCAAATATAGTATATAAAACTAGGGGAAATCTTTACCTTAAAAACTGGTTTTGTAGTATTGAGTTAAGATTAAGATCACTTTTTAAGATTTTACATAGAAAATTATGTGATGGTGAATGATTTTCTAATAGGTTTCTCAGAAGGGTCAAATTGGGGTAACATTGAATTCTGCCTGGGTTCTGCCACTTTCTCAATCAAAAGAGGACAGAGAAGCTGCATATCGAGGTCTTGCTTTTATGTATGACTGGTAAGTGTCTTTTCCACTAAGAAACACTCTTTTTTTGTTTACATTCATGGTAAATTTCATGGCAGAAAAATATATCTTTCTTTCCTTTCTATTGCATATCTTTTATTTTAAGAAAATGTAAGGCTTTTGAGCCATTTAGGATTTCTTTCCTTATTAGCCATTGACCACTAGGAATGTCTTGGATTTGGTTTTGTTTTTAACATTTTCTGTGACATGGTTAGGTCTAACTCATTTTTTTGTGTTCATTCAAGGTTCATGGAACCACTTTACTCCGGCGCATATCCGGCGATAATGGTAAAAAATGTTGGAGGACGTTTGCCAAAGTTTACCAGAAGTGAATATTTGATGGTTAAAGGGTCCTTTGATTTCATAGGGTTAAATTATTACACTTCAGCTTATGCAACTAGTGCTCCATGCCCACGTGAAAGACCAACTGCTTTCACAGATGCTTGTGTTACACTTACCTGTAAGCTATTCTAACTGAAGCTCACACACACTTTTCAATCAACTTCTATTGAGTTTTCCTCATAAACTTGCATGATACCTTTTTGTTGTTGCATTTGCATCAGCTCGAAGAAATGGAGTTCTCATTGGTCCAAAGGTACTTGTATATGAAGATAAGTTTTACTCACTTTAAATTCTGTCATTCAGTGCATGACAATGATTACTTATCATTACATTAGTCTGAGTTAGAGTTGTCAATTTGGCTCGTGTCCCATGGATCAGTCCTGACCCCAAATGACAAGGCCGAAAAAAAAGTCTCAACCCCCAAATTCCCCTCTCAAATGGATTAAGGTCAAGTCGAAGTTGGATTTGACCTTATTACAATACTTCAATTAAATCTTAAAAACAACGCTTTAAGCCTGGGTTAAAAGTCGAGTCGAGATAACTGATCCAGGCTGAATTTTTCACCCTACCTCTTCCATAGAATTTTTCACAAAGCATGTGAGAAATGAATATTTTGCAGGCAGCCTCGGACTGGCTCTACGTCTATCCACCAGGAATTCAAGGTCTACTAGAATACACCAAGGAGAAATTCAACAACCCTGTTATTTACATAACAGAAAATGGTAAAAAATCTTCTGGGGTGATCCATGTCACTTTTTTGTTCTTTCTAAAATACAATCTTTACCATGCTACAACACTGGTTTTTCTGTATCCATGAATTGTGCCATGCAAACTTTTGCAGGAATTGATGAGGTTAATGATGGAAAAATGGTACTTAATGACAGAGCAAGGATAGATTACTACAGCCACCACCTTGTGTATCTTCATAAAGCCATAAGGTGAGTTTAAAGTGTTCATTGTTGTTATGAGTTCAAAGAATTTGGAAGGCTAAAAGTATGAATTTGGTAGGAATGGAGTGAGGGTGAAGGGATACTTTGCATGGTCATTGTTGGACAATTTTGAATGGCGTGCTGGCTACAGTCTTCGGTTTGGACTGGTTTATGTGGATTACAAGAATGGACTCAAAAGATACCGTAAAAGATCAGCTTTGTGGTTCAAAATATTTCTTCACCAATGAATTGATGGAGTAAGGTAAAGAAAAGAATATGCTGTTTTTCTTTCTTAATCCTTGTCATTTGCTTTAGGCCATTGTAAGAACTATGCAGACTTTGATGATTTCTGATAATCTATCTGTGTAACTTCCATTAATCTCTTCCTCAGTTTTGCGTTTTTGTCTTACTTCTTATATTTGTGTTTGATTTTGTCGAAAATAATCTGAGTGTGAGTCTAAGTTTTATGTAAGGTAAAAATGACAAAATTAAATAATATATTTAACATGATATACTCAAATCTTATTCTACCATTTTCTCAAATATACAAAAAGGGAATACCCAATATCAATTAACATTAGAAGAGTTTGTAATGAACGAATTAAACTTTACAATTTATGCCGAACTAGCATTTCATTTCTTAATGATTTGGGTCGGAACTAGTAAGGTTAAAATTAAAATGGTTTCTAATTTGTAAGTTAACTTACGTGGTTTAGGTAAAAAAAAATCATTATTTTTTAAATGTTGTATAAATTGTAATTGATTTGTTTAACTCGTGAGTTAAACTTAGGCAAAATGAAGGTGCATTCTAATAACAAATCTTTATTTTCATGTTTATTGATTATTTCATAAGTTTTTTTTTGTAATTATTTAATTTTGTAGGTTGATAGTTTGATATTTTCAAAGACTAAAATATTGTTCATCAATATTTTAATATTTAGAATATTTAATTTATTTGTTAGCAGTTTAAGTTAATACTTTAAATTTTAATTATTATTTTAATAATATTTGATAAAATAAATGAACAGTTTGATTTTAATCTTATAAAAAATTGAGACTAGTCAATTCATTTTTATTGAAATATAATAAATATATAAAATAAATTAAATGATTAACATATTAGATAAGTCGAATTTTGTTGGTTTATTTTTAGCAATTTGTGGTGAGCCAACTTACTTCGGCTAAGTTGTTGATTCACTTTTATTCTCCTTATTATTAGGGGTGGTAATACAAGTCCGAGTGGATCTCTTTAGATTCGTCCCGTACTTGATTTGCAAAACGTGTGATGGGTGAGAAAGTTTGACCCGCTCAGTATGAGTTTTAGCTTGCAGGCTGAATCGTTTTTCTTTTTAAAGTATAACAAAGCTTTCAATATTTAATGAATTGAAAAGTTTTAACAAGTTCACAAAAATTAAGCAAAGATTTTGGGGGAGTTGGATGATAAATTGATAATTCAATATTTTCATCATATTAATATTTGTACTTTGACATACATGATGTATTTTTCAAATTTTAACACATTTAAAAATACATAGCACTTGTCTTTTTTACTCATACAAAAAAATTGGAACGTTCATGCAGAAGTCTAGATGCAAAGTAACTAGTATATACAAGTGCACATTTTTTTTATAACGTTGGCCGCGGACCAATCTGCGCGAGCTGTAGATTATGCGAACTTGACTTTTGCGAGCCAACGAACTCAATATCTCGATCCGCCTAACTTATTTTGACGAGCTTGTAGGTTGACCCGCCGACCACACCCCTACTTATTATAAACAATGTTTAATCAACTTGATAATAGATCTTACTCTTTAACTAAGTGGCATTCATTTAATTCATACAAATTTAAGTATTTAATGCTTTAACAAACTTTTAAATTCTGAAAAATAAAACACGATAGTTTAAGTTGATTAGATGCCTATATAGTACATTATCTGAGAAAAAAAATGCATTTTTAATTCTCCTCCCCAACATCAATGGTGTAGTGTGTTCTCTATCATAGGCATGGGGCCAACAACAATGTTCCTCTACAACCTTCGAAAGCTAATTTTTTTATATCCAAAATTTTGGAGAAAAAAATAGAAATAAGGGTAGACAATTTCTTCTCCTACTAATATTAGAATACACATTGAAAGCAAAACTAAATTAACAAAGAAATATAAGACCCAACTATGAGTGACTTTTTTTTTTTTTTTTTTGGTTTATGTTTAGATAATTAGAATGATGGTGAAACATTGTAGCTCCAATAATGCACAATGGAGTCCCTTTTTTTATAAGATTAAAAAGAAGATGGAATGTTTGGTTAAATAGACATGAACCAAAAAGATTGAATAAATGCACATGGAAGAGACAATCCTCACATGTAACAAAGCTTTGTTTCCTCATTACAAAGCTTTCCCACTTTGGTGTGTCCAAACCCTAAATCCAATCACACCCTCTTCTCCTTATCCTCTTTCTCAAATCACTTTTGCTTCTCCCAATCTTCACTTTCAATAATTGTTTAGATTCTTTCTAAATAATATTTTAAAATATAATTTTAATCTTAATTTACCATGTAAAATTTATGTCTTCTGAAATTTACATTCATGTATTATAATTTCATTTTATGTTTAATCAATGTAAATTTATATGTTAGGGTAGTTAAGGATAGTTTCTCAAATTATGTATAATTATATTTAGCTTAATTAAACATGAAGAAATTGGGAGTCACAATATCTTACATATTATCTTTTGCACTTTTAGTTTTTAGATAAATAAAAAGATTCCAATTATTTGTATTTTATTTAAACACATCTTTTTTATAAAACTCTTGTTTTTTTTATTAATGTTTATTTTTATCATTGTTATATTTATCCTTTTGTTTTATATATTTACAACAAGCACAATTTGAATATTTAATTGATCTTTTTAATTTTTGTAAATTTAATTTTGTGTAATTAAGTTTCGGATCTAGATTTGATTATTTCAATTGAGTTTTTATTGAATATTCAACAATTTTATATTTTTCAATGAAGCTCTAATCATTTAATTTTTTCACTAATTTAATAACGTGATTATTATTTTGTATTGTAATTTTGCTTACTTGTCTTCGTTTCTCAAGAGATATAAAATTTTATAATTAATATAAAAAATACTGAGATTAATGAAAAATGATAAATAATTTTATTGTATTCAATAAAAAAATATTAGATAACTAGAATGGTTTCATCTCGGTAAAAAAGATTGAATATTTTCACTTTGAATATCTATACAAAAAATTAATTATTTTTCTATTGATTAAAAATAGTAGTTAGTTGATTTAATATTTCTATCCTATATATAATAAGAGTAAAGATATAATTTTTCTTTAAAATAATATAATAGTGTCATTTAGGAATTATTATTTTTATTTAATTTCACTAAATACTAGTTTTTTTTACACTAGAATACACAAAAGGTGAAAATTAGTTAGATAACAAATAAAAATTCTATATACTTGTGATTACTAAATATTAAAGAAAAAAAACTCGAATGGGCCATGTTTAGAACCCAGTTATATAACTTGTCTGTTCTGACAAAAGCAAGATGGGCCATTCAATTTCCTTGGAATTAAAGGTAGAGTTCCTTCAAAAGGGGTTTATTCATAAAATTAGGTTAATATGTACACATTAGGGTAGGACCCACTTGTCACCTTCTTGTATTTTTCTACTTTGTCAATGATGAAGCAAAACCATGATTGGTGTTCACCCACACCATTAATGGGTTTGGAATATGTTTACCAATTTCTTAATTTAAAAATTTCAAGATAATATCAATTATTTATTTTACAATTCTTACATCATTAAAATTTATTGGATTAAATATGTTTTTTATCCTTTAACTTTCGGTGGAAATTAAAAATAATTCATCATTGAAACTTTAGACTAATTTAGTCCCTCAATTTTAGAAATACGTGTATTTAGTCTTTTTAACCCGTTTTTTTTTAAGTTTATTTGACTTTTAAACGCATTTTATGATAATATTTGAGTTATTTACCTTGTTTAACTCATTTTTGTTTCAATATTTACTTAGAAACGCATCTAAACGTCAAATAAACTTAACAAAATCTGGTTAAAATAACTAAATTCACCCATTTATTAAAGATGAGAGACTAAATTGGTCTCGAAGAGAGACTGATTTAAATTTTTATTAAAAATTAAGGGACCAAAAACATATTTAACACAATTTATTATAACAAATTCTCATGATGTTTTTTTTTTTTAATTTTGAGATAGGTTCTTCAAAGATATATAACATATTCTTAACTAAAACTAGATATGGATTCTTCAATTATACTCAAATTTGACCATAATCACCGAATTTTCAACAATTCAATTGCAAAGAGTTACTTGTTTGTGCAATATTCCTTGCTTAATACTACAAAATTGAAAAAAGATTTAATAAATAGCTTGAGTAGTGGTTAGTTAATGGTGCAATTCAACCTTCTCTTGCTACCATTCCAACCATAGAAAATGTGTCATAATGGATGCAAACTAGGTTTCCAATATCATTAGTACAGGGTTAATATTCTTCCATTACAATGCACTCTTCCTTAAAAAAAAAAACAAATAAAAATAAAATAAAATGCTATGTGCTATTCTTAATGGGTCATGTGAGAGGGAAATGTTAGGTTATTTAATATGGACATTAGCCTTTATAATTCTCAATGACTTTGACCAATCATAAATCGGTTTAAGCTTAGAAAAAGAAAGATATGAATATATTGATGATGGTTGGTTTTCTCTTTCTTTGTCAAATATGAAGTTTTTGGCATATTCCTAAAGTCTTAATAATATTAATAGAAAGTTTTCCCCCACTTGCCCTTAATATCCCCACAAACTATTTTCTTAATCTTAATTACTTATTATCATGGAAAAACAATCAATAATGATCAAATAATTGAAGAAAATTGTAGAAAACTAAAGAAACTAGGTACCCATTTGCACATATTTAAGAGTTGTTAAAGCATGGTTTATAAGTAGTTAGAGATTATTACACAATAAAAAAATTTATCATTACCATAACATCTTATTTATTAGTTAAAAATATTGTCATTTAATGGATAATTCATCATAAAATATAAGTTTAAATTTATATAAATTTTTTAATTATTTTTTAACTCAAAACCTTAAAATAATAAATTTTTAATAAAATACTAAACTTTTTAATTTTTAGTTATTTGAACTCGTACATAAATTTTTTACATTCAAATTCTATTATGATTAAACCCAACTAAGCATTATAGTAGATAATTTAAAATTTAGCTTAATAAATTGAAGGCTTGGGATGAAATAATTATTGTTTGTATCCTTTGATAATTGAATTGTTATATATTAAAATCATGAAACTAAGTAGATCATGTTGGTGACATGAGATTGTGCTTGGTAGTGGCAATTATTCATAATATTTTTTTAAATGACACCATTTTTCTATGTTTATGATGGAATGAAAATGAAATATTAATTATTAGGAATATAATGGCGAAAGAAAGTGACAAAAAAAGATGTTTTTGGAGGCTACACATGGAGTTAATCTCCATTTTTCTAAGGTGTGTTTTTTTCTGAGGTTAATCTTTATTTTAAAAAATATAAAAATGAATTAAAATGTGATTTTATGAATGAAATAAAATATAATTTACTATATATACAATTATATAAAATCATTTTGAAAAAAGTTTGATAGAGAACACTGTAACAAAGTAGTTGCAGTAAACCTAACAATGTCATAATTGTTGACATGACTTTTGTGAAAACTTGAAGACACAAAGCTTCTTCATTGGTGGAAAATGTTGACCAAATTAAAAACCCATGTTTCTTTATTTCTGTGAATAACTTTTTAAGTTAAGAATTAAAAATAAGATTTACTTGATATAAAATTTAAAAAATAATTGCAAAAATTCCATTTTATTTAAAACATAACTAAATTTAACAAATGGACAAAAAGAAAAATTGTGATAGGGCACATTCCCACACGACAAAGCAGTGCTGACGTGTCAGTTGTTGGAACATGAGTTTGTCTCACGTGTCAGAGGTGTCTGTAGAATGAAGAGGATCCAGCTGGCAATGACAAGTGGGTCCTAAAACAGAGACTATTATAATAATAATAATAATTCTACCTATTTTGAATATTAAAAATCTCACATTTAGAATTATTTCTCATTATTTTTCACAAATCTGAAAAAAAGTATGAATTTTACTTTCACATGGAAAATACCTAAAATAAAAAAAAAAAATTAGATTTGCTTCTATATAAACTGTTAGGATAAAATTGAAAGGCTAAATTTAAATACAAAAGAGTTAAGATAAATATAAAATTTTGTAAATTAGAAGGAATAATACATAAAATAATTTTTTTGATAGTTTTTTTTTTTTAGCAAACTATCTCAAATATGTTCATAATATAATATAAAAAGTGTTTGTAATTACTTTTCAATTTGTGGTAAGAATAAACATTGTGGAAGTTACCAATAAATATTCAATGATACCTTTCTTACTTTTTGATTCATTCTTCCATGGCAGCTGGCTTAAGCCATGAAAAAAATGCACACACACTTCAATGTATATCTATTTTTTATGCATTTATAGAGACTGTTGCCAAACCCTAACCCTAATATTCCATATTCTATCATGATCTTTTTTCTATTACCCTTTTTCACACTTCAAGAAATTTTCTATTCCATCATGTGTTTCAAATTTCAATTTCTTACTATTCCATCTATTCACTATCTGCTGGTGTGAGCTGTACTTGGCAAAACCCTTTTTTTAATGTCATGTTGATATTAAATATTTCTTAATTTCTTATTCTTTTTTAAAGATTTAGTGACCATTTTTAATAAAATTTCTCTTTTTAATAACCTTCTCATTCTTGCATCTCAAAGATGGAAGATTTGGATAGTATTTAGGAGGACTTATAGGAAGAAAAAAAAGAAAAATAATACTATATTACACTATCTAGAAAAAGAAAAAAAAAGAAAACAATAAGATAAGATCTAGTATATATTTCACCATGTGAAAATACCTAAATTATACATGTTGATTAATGTGATAATATTTGTAAGAGAGGAGTTAAATTTAGTGAAGAAGTTACTCATTTATAATATTAATGAATCTATATTTAATGCTTATCTAGGTTGCTTTCAATTTTGAATATTATTTTTTTATTCAAACTTTTAATATTGATTTTTATTTATTTATTAAAAGAAAACTAGATCCTTGTATAAGTAAAAAAAAAAACAAATTGTTAGACTTATTTAACAATTATTTGGCTATCTAAAAAGTATAGTGTGAAAAAAGATTTTAAAAGCACAATTAACTTAATTAATATACATTTGTAGAAATGTTTATTATTTTAGTATTTGAATAGAAATAATTAAAGAACATGCATTTAAATAAATATTTAGTATTTGTTAAGGCAATAAAATTAAACAATCTTGTTCAAAACACATCATGAGCAAACAAAACAATCTTGTCCAAACTCAAAACCGCAGCGACTTTTTGATTTACGCGTTGCCTTTGGTCGTCAGACAAACTCGGTGTTCCCGCCGCCTCTTCTCTCTCCTCCATAGTTTCTCTCTCTAGAAAATAATTGAAATAGAAAAAGCCATTTTAGCCATTAACAAACAACACATCACAACAAGGCTATTATAAAAACTCACCAATCAAAGAAGCATTGAATCTTGAAGAAGAAAGCCATGGCAAAGTCCAAGAACAATGCCAAGAAGTTGTCTTACATTTCAGTCCCTTCTCAGATCATCAACTCCATATCTTCCTCTTCTCTTCAATCTTTGCTAGAATCTCCCAAGAAATGTGCAAGACATTCAAAATTCTTCAGCTTTTTCAAGTGGGGTAGGCCAAGATTGTTCCTTTTCATTCTCTCTCTCCTCGCCTTCTTCACCATGCTCAAGCTGGGCTTCAATCTGGCCACCCCATTTTCTCCTTTCCCCTGTGCAACCTCAGTAGGCTTCTCAAAATCCCTCCCCGGAGGAGTAGTTTTATCACGGAAGAGTGGTGTTTTGGATGGTGGCGATGACACTGTTTCTGAGCCTCTGATTACCAGTGTGCAGTTACATGCACAGGTTCCGAGAGGGGTGGAAACTGGTGAAGAGATTGAAAAGAGTGAGTTTTGGGAGCAGCCAGATGGGTTAGGGTACAAACCTTGCTTAGGTTTCAGCCGGGAGTATAGGAGGCAGAGTGAGGGAGTTGTGAAGAACCGGAGGAGGTACCTCATGGTGGTGGTTTCTGGAGGGATGAATCAGCAGAGGAATCAGATTGTTGATGCCGTTGTCATTGCTAGGATTCTTGGGGCTGCTTTGGTTGTTCCTATATTGCAAGTCAATGTCATTTGGGAAGATGAAAGGTAAAAAGATATACAGATTCTTGTTCTGGTCTCTTTCTTGATTGATCTTTCATGTTAAATGAAGAGTTGATTATCATTTTTGGATTAGATTTTAATGATGACCACAAAGCATAAGTGCAGTTTCAATCTAGTTTTTGATACTGGTTTAATTTCTTTCCTTATTTGGAAATGTCACAAGAGAGTCTTTTTCCTTACCTGAGGTTTGTTTCCATTTTGCAGTGAATTTGCTGATATATTTGATTTGGAGCACTTCAAGAGTGTTCTTGCCAATGATGTGAGGGTGGTTTCAGCTTTGCCATCAACACATCTAATGACAAGGCCAGTGGAGGGAAGCCCTCCTCCTCATGCCACTCCCAGTTGGATTCGGTCACACTATCTCAGAAGAGTAAGTTTGTTTTATCTCCACTTTTGTTCATTTCTGTGGATATCACTAAAATTTCTGATAGAAATATAACTGTTGCAGTGTTATACACAAGTGTTGTTGTCCTTGTTGAACAAGAGTTTATCATTTCTATGCTTTTACTCAAATGTGTTCTTGTTGAACAAGAGTTTAACATGATTCTTGTTGTCCTATGCAGTTCAACAGAGAAGGTGTCTTGCTTTTACGTGGACTGGATTCGAGGCTGTCAAAGGATCTTCCTCCTGATCTTCAGAAGCTTAGATGCAAGGTATGAAAAAGTCTATGTTCTCATGATAAAGAGGGATAGACAATTTGGAACTTCCTTTATACCTTATATGCATGTTTGGATATAAAGATGAAAGTGGCATTTGGTAGTTTCTCTAGAGAAAAACATTCTGAATGTTGTCACTTGTTTTTCAGGTTGCTTTTGATGCATTGAGGTTTGCAAAGCCTGTTCAGGAACTTGGTAACAACATTGCTGAGAGAATGAAAAGCAAGGGACCTTACCTTGCTCTTCATCTACGGATGGAAAAGGATGTCTGGGTGAGAACTGGTTGTCTACCTGGTTTGAGTCCCGAGTATGATGAGATTGTAAAAACTGAGAGGATAAATAGGCCTGAGCTCTTAACTGCAAAATCAAACATGACATACCATGAAAGGAAGCTGGCTGGTCTCTGTCCCTTAAATGCTGTCGAGGTTACCAGGTAGATATAAATAATCCTTCATTTGATTTTTTTCTACCATGATAAGCTTTTATCAGTTATTAATCTCTGTCAACAAAAGTGACTAGTGTGACCTTAATCCTTGTTCAAGTAGGATTTAGGTGTCTTCAAAGTGTTAGTGTGTGAAGCTTTTCTGATCCTTTTTTCTCCTTATAGGCTGCTTAAAGCTCTAGGAGCTCCAAAAAGTGCAAGAATTTACTGGGCTGGAGGACAACCATTAGGTGGTAAAGAGGCACTGCAACCACTAATCAATGAGTTTCAAAATCTTTACAGCAAGGAAGATCTTGCATTACCTGAAGAACTAGAACCATTTGCAAATAAAGCTTCCCTAATGGCTGCCATAGATTACATAGTCTCTGAGAAGAGTGATGTTTTCATGCCATCTCATGGAGGAAATATGGGCCATGCAATTCAGGTATTGTAAGACTATAACAAGCATTTCTTTAGCTAGAATAAGTTTGGCTAAACCTTTTTAGAAGCATTCATTGGAGACAAATTTAAAAGGAAAAAACTTCTCTAGAAGATAGAAATAGCTTATGGAGAAATTTACTCAATCAGTCCCCTAGTTGGATTCCTGGTTCAAAGAGCTTCTACTTTAAGAAAGTTCTATATATGGTTGTTTTGTTTGCATTATATATATTACAACAATGTGACAGCTTCTAATTTTTGAAACTTTTATGTTATTTCAGGGTCACAGGGCTTATGCAGGTCACAAGAAATATATAACACCAAACAAAAGACATATGCTACCCTATTTTCTGAACTCTTCCCTCCCTGAAGAAGAGTTCAACAGAATCATCAAGGAACTGCATCAAGACTCATTAGGTCAGCCAGAACTCAGGACTAGCAAGGCTGCAAGAGATGTCACTAAATATCCTATTCCTGAGTGCATGTGCAATGACTCATAACATCATTCATCCTAGTTAATTGCACATATCATACCAAGCTTTTGGTACAAATGGATGCACAAACATGAAAGGAAGCTGGTTTTGACAATCAGTATGATTTTGAGGTCAGTTCCATGGGAACCACAGTTCTTGATAGCATCATCTTGAGAGGCATGAAGTGAAGCATGCATGTCCCTGTAGGTTTTCCTCACATTATTCATTAAATACACAGAATATGTATTCAACTATGTGAGGCAATGTAGATTTTCATCAGTTGATAATAGGCTCAATCAGTGCATAGAACAGATCATTCTTTGATTCTTTATAGAGTTTGTATAGTACATTCCCAATTCTTTGTAGTACATATCAGTATAAATTCCCAGTTTTGGATGGATTTATTTGCTCTTTCTAGATCACCTTATGCAAGAAACTGAACCAGTGATTGAATAATTGAACAGGGTCTTGTGTGTTAACCATAAAAAAATTAGCACTCCATTTATTACCACCATACCATGTTTGTGTTTGTTTCCCTTTCAAAGCATAACAAAGGTTAAAGATTTGGCTTATATCAGATCAGGTTTAATTTAATATTCAGTTTATGGCACACTTGCAATTTCTGAGAACATAAAACCTTGTATATGTATTATTACCAGATTGAGATTGGTGGGGATGACATTTATCTGGTAAATGTATCAATCAAGGTATTAATTAAATAAATCAATTGTTATCCAGGAATAAGACAAAATTTCTTTGATATTATTATTATCTGAAGCAGAAGGTTATCAGTTTGATTTATTCTAAAGATAGGATTAGGGTGCCATTTGGAACCATTATCCTCAGAAATAGGATATTGATGTGAACTACATTAAATAACATCAAATTAGGTTATCTGTCTTTGTTCCTAGAATTGTCAAATTTCAAAGAATCTGGGTCAAAACCATTGTAATTATGCAGCTAATTTCACTAGAACTTTTCATTAATGTTATCAATTTTTTAAAGAAAAAAATATATTTTAACTGAGATTAATTGATTTTTGAAACTGAAATGAAATTAATTATTTTGAAATGTATTTTGAGTGTGAGAATAAGAACAAAAGCAGTGACAGAGATTCAGAATGTACAGCTGTTAGTGGCAAAAAGCTGTGATCGATGAGAACCAGCTGTTCCCCTTGAGATAGGAGATTGGAGGATAGAGTCTACATTTAATTCATACTTATTTATTATGTTTTAATTAAACAAAGATTACTCATACTCTTTTTAAAATCTTATTTTGCATTATTTCAATACTAAAACATATTTGCTAATATACAAAAAAATAGAAAATGCATATTTATACTGTTATCTTATCATTAATTTAAATTATAACTTCAACTTTTAAATTTTTAGTATCAAAAAATTTTCTTAAAATCAAAGGACCTGACCTGAGATATTGTTTATTTTAAAACACAGTTTTCCATTAAAAAACAATATACCATTTCTGTTTCTTTTTAGACAGCTTTTTCTTTCTTTTTATTTTTTAAATGCTTCTTTATTATTTTAGTTCAATGTTACAAATGTATTAAAAACAAAATTATATATATTTATTCAGTTTTAAAATGTTTACTAAACTCAACAAAATTATATACTTCCGTTAATTAAGTATTGCAAATAAGATATTACAAAAAATATATCTTGAATCAGTTAACTGTTGCAAATAAGCTATTATAATAAATTTTACTTTTAAGATATGTATATATTATTCCATGATTTACATAGTTAAGTTAATAAATAGATTTACTTATATATACTTTTAAATTAGTTATTTAAATCAATATTTCAATTTCTATTTTTTTTCATTAAAAGAAATCATATTTTTTTAAAAAAAAATACTATAATACTTCAAATATATAATTGGAATATGCCATTTTATTAACAATCATTTCACAACTTAACTTAATATGTCATTCTATATATTAAATAATTAACTTAATAAAATTATTTAGATCATTACAATATTTAATAAATTATTAAAATATTAATAATTTCAATTAATATACTATTTATTTTTCATTTCAGAAATATTTTATTTTTATATATTTTCTAAATACTTCTTTATTATTTACTTCAACGTCACAAAATAATAAGAACAAAATTAAATCTATTCATTCAATTTTAAAATATTTACTACACTCATTATAAATAAATAAATAAATATATATATATATATATATATATATATATATATATTTTTTTTTTATCAATAAACTATCGCAAATAAGATATTACAATGAAATTAATTTCTTAAATATGTATATATTATTTCATATTTTATATAACTAAGTTAATAAATAGGTTTAATTTTAAATGTACTTAAATTATTAATTTAAATCAATATTTAAACTTATTTTTTTTATCAAATAAATTTCTTACAATCAGTCATCTTAAAATGTAGTTTATTTTAAAGCACAAAGTTTCTTTACGAATATCATATTTTAAAAACAATGCTATACTTAAAATATATATAATTATAACATGTCACTATAATCATTTACAACTTAATTTAATTTGCTATTCTAAATATTATATAATTAAATTAATCAAACTATTTAAATTATTACAACATTTAATCAAGTAGTAAAATGTTAATAATGTTACTTAAATTCTTTTCATTTAGGAAAAAGTTTTTCTTTTGTTAATCGTTTTCTTAACTAATAATCGTTTTCTTTTGTTAATTGTTAATAATCGTTTTCTTTTGTTAAACTTCAAATATCACCTTAACTATTTTAATCATTAAAATTTTAATTTGAAATAGCTTTTCAAAATTTATTTTTTCTAAAAAAACTGAAAAACAACTACAGAATTTAGTGTTTCGAAAATCAAATTCCAACTTCCATTTTAGTTTACTTTGTAGTCATCATCATAAACTAAAATAATAGTTAGAATTTGATAAACACTATTATACATGAAGTGATTGATAATCTATCGCAACCTGACTTGTTTAACAACTCACATTCTAGCGATGTGGGACTTCAAGGCACCGATTGTTATTCTGAAGTAACACTGATATATTATTACTAAAGCAGGAAACGAAGAAACTGCAAACTGTGTGTAACTATGTATAACAACAACAACTATGTATTACAAGAACCGAAAACTTTGCAAAACAAGATCACAGTAAACTATCTGTTCTAGCTGGGAGCCTCTTGAAGAAATTGCTTGGCACCGAAGGCATCTTGCTCCTAAACCTTGGATGTCTCAAAAAGTACAAGCCTGAAACCAGAGCCACCACTCTGAATGGTGTTGCATAGAGAATCACAGCAGCACAGAAGCTGAACACTACAAAGAGGCTTGTTGCTCTGGGGTCTCTCCAACTCAGCAGAGACTGAACCCTCTCCCCTTGTGTGGCTATGTCCCCAACAACTGTCTGAATCCTACCTGCCACAGTTCTAAGCCTGTCATACCTCATTCTCACAACATCTTGTGATCTTGAACTTGGAAATGTGTCAAACTCTTCATCTAGTTCATCAGGATGAACAGCTTCAGCCCAGGAGAGTTTAGGATCCATTTGGGGAGGCTGTCTTGGCCTGAACCTGTAGTTCCACAGACCAATCAGGAACATGTATAGAAACACAGTTGGTAGGATCAATTCCGGGTACCATATCAGTATAAGGAAGAGAATGTGAACTAGGATTGATGTAACATGGTTCTTCCACAGGCAAACATCACTGAACCACTTTCCCATTGTGATCATACCAGAGAAAAGTGACATGATGCGGAAGAAATTCGCCTTGCTTCTTCTCATGCTCCACATATGGGAATCAACATCCAGCATGTACTCCACCACCTCTTTCCTCAGTGGTGGTTCGGCTCTGCCAAGCCTTGCAGCCACAATGTTCATTGCTTGGTACCTTAAGTTGTCTATTTGGTTAACTGTGAAAGGGTGCAAGTAGTGAATCTTTGGAAGCAAAGGTTGGCCATAGATGTGAACTATGTTAGCTAATGAGAGTGCTGTGAACCTCACTGATAACTGAAGCTCTCCCATCTTCTTAACCCCATGTGGGTGTAGAACAAGAAGAGGGTGAGAATTGGTGTAGATTCTATTAGCTTCAAGTGTTGATAGCCTTATTCTTACCTTTCCAATACGACAATCTCTACCTGTATCTTTTTCTCCACCTAAATGGCAGTTGTCAAAAACTCCCAATGTTATCACAGTGCAAGGATCATAAACCTCCCATGTGTATTGCTCATTCCATTTAGGACTGAAAGTGTCAAGCAGTGTTCTTGTTCTGACCCATTTCTGACCATACTTGGCAACACAGTATGCATCAGTGCTGCCTCTTCCATCCCTCATCTTCATTGGGAGAAGCCCTTGAGCTCCTAAGATGCCTACTTCGAGTATCCCAATTGGTTGCTTCCATAGTTGTCTCGCTGTTGGTCTCTGATCACTGCTATACAAAGTGGACTCATCAAGAACATGGTATCCACCTTCAAGGCAAATTCTCATGTGAATCCTGCTTGAAAACTTGAGCTCATTTCTTCTATCACCTTCTATCATTCCAAAGCCAAATTTCTCCAGACTGAACCAGCGGGAATGAACAGGCCTTTGGTCTAAACGCTTCTCAAAGAGGGTCATTGGTAGGCTTATCTTCCCAAGTACCTCATCTTTTGAAGGGTGCACACGATCCTCCACAGTGATTGTTAACTGCTCCTCAAATGGCTCACAGGCTACAAAAATCAAATCTTCATTCCAAAATGGGGTGGTTGTTCTTGTGGGGCATATCTTGGTTGTTAGTACTTGGCACCCCACTTGAGCTTTCACAAAAACCTCAGGTAATCTGTTTCTGTCACCCGGTATTACATCTTGAGCTTCAATCACATTCACTCTGAGATACCACAGTTTTGGTGACATGTAAACCTTTGATCTGATGTTGAAAACACCCTCTCCATAGACAGTGGCAGCATCAGAATGCCAAGCATCTGAGAAAGCCTCATCAGCTTGTGTTCCCATCCAAACTGCAAGCATGATGTCACCCCTCACCTTGCCTTCTTCGCGCCAGTCCTCAAGCCGATACCACTGAGGAGCCAGTGGACTATCTGGTGGAACTCTTGTTGGAACCTCATTGAGGTCAAAAACCACCCTTCCAAGATACTCATCTCTCCCCATCATTGCTTTATCTTTCACAAAGACTTCTAAAACAGAAGACTGAATGCGGTCTTTGGAGAAAGCAAACACTTGGTTCCACTCCGGGTTCAGTTTCCTATCGAAGTGCTTTGTTCTTCCCCTGTAGTTCCCCAGCTTCACTTCCACATAAGGATCACAGCTTGAGGTGATGGTGCTTGGAGGAAGATCTTTGGCCTTCACCACACGAACATACAGATAATACATCTGCTCAACAAGGTCAAATGTACTAGTGAATCTGTCACCACCACCACCACTCATCCACCCTCTTCTGCCATAAGTTCCACCACTTGGCCACCTTTCTCCGTGACGTGCGTTGGTGTCACTGAGATTGTAGTTTTCATCATGGCTAGTATGGACTTGGGGTTGGGGTTGGGGTTGGGGACTAACTTGGTGTGTGGTGAGTGGAGTATTCTGAGGTTGTCTCTCTACTAATATTCTTGGCTGTTGTGGATTGGTTCCCATGAGGTTGTAGGCCTCATCATGGCTAGCATGGACTTGTGGATTAAAGGGTCCTCGCGTTCGTCTCTTGATTGAAATTCTTGGCTTCTGGTTGGTGTCATTGTGATTGTAGCCTTCACCATGGCTTGGTTGGATTTGTGGATTCATTGTGAAAGGAGTACCTTGTGCTTGAGGTCGCCTCTTTATTGAAATCCTAGGCTGTGGATTGGTGTCATTGTGGTTATAGTTTTCATGATGATGACTAGATTGGACTTGAGGATCAACTGAATGCATGGCAGATGAAGTACCTGGTGGTCTTCTCTGTACTGAAATCGTCTGCGGCTGAAGAACTTGATGCTTGTCTAGTTGTTGAGTTGTCTCTGGCACAGCTTCTCTGCTTTCTTTCTTTAGCTCTGGATCGATATCAACACCACTAGACCGAACCTGTGCACCAGAATATACTTCTGCTTCTTCTATACTTGATTTTGGGGTGTCAAATGCTGGAAGATCTTCAATGGAATCAGCTTCTGATGTTGTTCTGTGTGAAGGAGTAATAGGAGGAGGAGGAAGGGTAGTACTAGTTGTTGATTCTGGTGCTTGGAGTGGAGTAGAAGGTGGGAGTTTTTCTAGTTCTGAAGAGAAAACAAGAGGTTTTGGTTTGGAGTTTGTGGAGTCTGATGCAATGTATATTTTAAGTCCAATCTCACCCTTAACTGGTGACAGAAACCATTTCTTTTCAAGTGGGAAAATCTGATACACTTCTTCACCTTCCTTGACAATGTTGGAGCAAGGAATTCTCACCCTTCCAAGGAAGTTTCTACCTGGGGTAACTCTCCTCTCGTTGTAGACAGATATTTCAATGGTTTGGCGATGGTAAGGTTTTGTTGCATCCAAATGGAAGAGTAGTTTTTGGTTCCATGTGGGGTTAAGGTTCTTTGGGACAGTTCTGGTTCTGCTAAGCTGGTTTTCAAAGTCTACTTCCACAAAGGGACTGGCTGATCCTTCACCATCTTTTGGCATAAGATCATGAGCATTAATAACCTCCACAACCAGTTTCATGTCCCTTTTTCTTTCTAGCCTCACTCCACAAGTAGTTGCAGCTAGGTGGCTTGCCAAAGTAGCAGGAAATTCGATTCTGAACCAGAGAAGTTCTACTTGTTAAGAATGCAAAAGTTCTTGCTATGCAAAGTAACCAGTTTCTTGCAAAAGAAAACAACAGAGTTATGTTATGGTTCTTTCACTTTCCTGCTTCTCACAAGTTCTTGCTTCACTTTTGGTTAAGCAAGGAATAATTTCATTGAGAAGCTGCATGAGAAAGCAGAAAAGAATGAGAAAGCTTCTGATTGATCTAACTTAAAGCCAGGATCATTCTTCTGGTCTGAAGGTTCTTGTAATTCTATGCTAGTTCTTCAACAATATAATCACTACTTCAAATTTTACTACACAAATTTTGTGTGTGTATTATTTATCATGATGTTGTTACATATTTAATGGATTGGTGAAATGCATGAAATTTTTAAAATGTAACGGTTAAAAGTATAAAATATGAACTGTGTATGTAATTTTAACATCACTGTTTAATGAGACAACAATGAAAATTTGTATGATTCTTAACTTACTGATAAAGCAAAAGATGAATCTGAACTTTCTGTGTGTGAGTGTATTAGTTACTTGGTTACTGTGTATGGAATTTTGAGGATAATTGCTTTCTTGAATGTGCAGCAATGTCTAAGTGAAGAAAAAGTGAAGAAAAGTAGCAGAAAAGGCATAGCTGAAGCTGCAAGAAAACAAAGGATAATTACTATGATACTTTTCTTGTGCTTCATTCTCCTTCTCTTTTTAAAAGATTGAGTACTATAAATTATAATGGTATTTGAGGAGTGTTAATTAAGAATAAATTTTTAACACACTTTTTTTCATTGTTGAAATTTGTGATTCTATATTCCATGCAAGTTTTACGTGGAAAAATCAAGGAGGTAATAATTAGTCAAAATAATTAATTACTCCAGTCTTCTAAATAAAGCTAGAACAAAAGAAAATAATTTAGAAGTGGGTACTTATCTAATGATAATCGGAAAAAATGAGTAATTTCTTAAATTGAAAGAAATATTTTATTATTTTTCGTATTTGTAATAATTGTTTAATGTTTTTTTCTCATTTTTTTATTCAATATTTAATATTTATTAAGAAGAATGAATGTGTCCTTTTTATTAAATTAACATTACATCAACGTGATGATGACTTGATAAATATCTACCAAAATACCATCTTTAAGGAATCATATTTATTATTTTTAATTATTATTTGATTTTTTTTTAAAATGTTAAAAAATTACTATATTTAAATATTTTCATAATTTTTAAACATGATTGTGAAAAATATTATAATTTTAGATAAATAAATATATTTTGATTATTGGTTAAACTAATAATCTTAATAATGATGAATTACTTAAAATATATTATACCTATATTTATATATAAAAAAATATTTGCCTTTTTTTCGAACATATTTTAATTTTATCTTTTAAGTAATTTTTATTTTAAATTAAAATAATTACATTTTTATTTTTATTTCTTTAAATCACGACATTAATTTAACTTTAATTATTTTATAATTTAAAATAATTATTTCACTATTTTATTTTTTTAATAATTACCTTTTTCAAATTCAAAGAATTATTTATAATAAAATAATTAATAATAAAAAATTGGATAAATTGTTCATTTTTATACTTATTTTAATAGAATTATTTTATAATTTAATAAATCCCCAGCCAAACACTTGTACGGTCAGGAACCACACAGTCACAAGAGTTCCATCAACTTAGGAGCCGTTGGTCTTGTCAGTTCTGTTCATCTCCCCTCTCTTCCTGCTCTTACCAGAACCTTCCACATCAAATCCCTCAATTTAGGGTTTATCTAGGGTTTAATTCCCCCAATTCCCAAAACCCCTTTTGATTGGCCTTCTTAGTTTCTCCCTCTCATTATCCAAATGGTTCGCTCACATGGCGTCACTCTCATTAATCGCCTTGCTCGTCGATCTTCCTGTGGTGCCAACAATTCTGTACGCATCTTTTCAAATTCATTTTCTGGGTGCTTCTATGAAATATGGTCTTCCAATTGTGATGGAAATTCTCATTTGCAGGTTTATCAAGCAGTGTTCCAAAGGGGTTATAGGACACTGAACTCTGGGCCTTTCAATCCATCCAGAGTTACTGGTACTTTTGCATCTAATGGTGTGTGTTAAATAAACTCTTTTATTTTATTTATTTCCCTTTTCATTGTGTAACTGTTTGGGAAACTAAGCAAATTGTGAATTTTTGTCTAGTTTCAAATTTTTCATTTTTGGTTATGTTATTTGGTTATATGGTTATTTGATTTTATGTAAGTTCATAAATTGCTTAATGAATTGAATACAGGTCCATATCTTGTTTTGTTGTAATGTTGAGTCTAATTTAAGTGTTACATACTTTTCAATTGTTGTTTATGCTCACCTGCTCCTCTTTATCCGTTTGCAGTTGGAGGTGGGGTTAATTTGAAGAAATGGTTACTATTGGGCTCTGCAAATAAATATTGGGAGGCATCTAGATTAATTCATGGCTCAGGTATAAATTTTAAAATTGTACATCATATACTTTGACTTGATTTTTGCTATTACAGAAGGAGTTTCAAGTTTGTTTACCTTTCACTCAATTCAGTACTCTCTTTGCTTCCGAATGCATACTTGTTAGTTGTCTCATGCATGTTGGTGACCAGTTTGTTTTCCCCAAATTCTATTACAGCATTTTTGGCAAGAGACTATTATGATATTCTTGGTGTGAGTAAGAACGCAAGTTCTTCCGAAATAAAGAAAGCTTACTATGGGGTAAGTTTTCCCTTGCCATTGTCAATACCCATGACTTTATGTACTGAAATATTTGGATTTTTGTTATCTTATCCATTTCATGGTTAAACTTTATCAATTTGTTGATGATTTGTTTGGATGACGAATAAAATAGATAGGTAAGAAATACGATGGTAGAATAGAAAAAAATAGATAGTTGTCTGATCCACTTCCTAGTTACACATGCGAAGTAATCTTAGGTGAAATGAAGAGGAAGAATCTTGGTGGTGGAGTGGAGTGGATGAGGAAGAGATTGGTAAATTTTTTCAACGATAGATTAGAATTTGTAATATGGAAGGGTTAGAAACTTGAGGTTGAGAAAATTTTGGCTTACTAGAACAAAATTTCAGTTTGAGCTGTATTGACGCTTGAACATGTGTAAACAATTATGAGATTTACAGAAATGTATGAATGGAGGATGAATATTTTGGTTCTGATATGTACGAACAAGTGAGATATTCAAAACTGTACACCTTACAAAGAGATAAAACTTATGAGGCACTATGAAATAAAGGGAAAATAGTGTTTCATTAAAAAAGAGACTTGGATTGTGGTGAATCAATTTGCATTTTTGTTAAGATGATCTACAACAAAAGATATTTATCTTCTGCGGAGGCTCATGGAAAGGTATGAAAGTAAAGAAAGGGAATTACATGTTTTTTACTTGGAAAAAGTCTATGATCAAGTGTCATGAGACGTATTGTTTAAGATTTTGGAAAAGAAAGATGTCCATGTTCCTTATATCTGATCTAGGCTGTACAAGACTACTATAATGTGGTAATTACTGGTGCAAGAGTTTGTAAGGACTTTCCTATAAGGAGAGGTCTACATCAATTTACATATTGATCTGTCACACGATAATGAGGCTATTGTTGTTATTTTGTTTTATATGTTTTTCTAATAATCTAAATATGCAATTTTATATTGTGCTTCATAATTGTGAAAGTACTTCAGTTCATCCTTACTTTTCTCTCATCTTTGTACTTTGACATGAAGTCATCAAAAACGATTAGCCAGCATAGGAATTACCTTTCTAAATGATAGTATGTATATTCTTATTTTCTATTAAAGTCTATTCATGCTTTGCAGCTTGCAAAAAGGCTCCATCCAGATACAAACAAAGATGATCCCGAAGCCGAAAAGAAGTTTCAAGAAGTCTCGATAGCATATGAGGTGGATTCTTGCTGCTTTTGTTCTCATTTTTCGTTTGTACCGCCAGAGGTCTATTTGAAATTTTCAAATACTAAATTGGCTCACTGCTTATTTGTTGTCTTTTTTCTTGTGTGGTAGGTTTTAAAGGACGAGGAAAGGCGACAACAGTATGATCAGGTTTAGCATTTCCCCCACTACTTTTTAGTTCTTCTGCTCTCAATTTTTCCGTTACCTATTGTTCATTAAGTTGGGATACATTGTAAGATGAATGAATTTACATGAACTTTAGTGCAATAAGAAGAAGAGGGAATTGGAATATTCAGACAGTGGAATTCTGCTTCATGGAGAATTAGAAAATTGCTTAAGGATACTTACGAAGAAAAAATTGAGGAAAGGAGTGGGTAACATGCACATTTGTGTTGGAATATAATGAATATTCTCTTATCCTTGGTATTTTTTCTTGGTGTACAGTGATGATATTTCTAAAAGAGCTGAGAATGTGGTCATTTGCTGAGTTAATATCTTGTAAAAATCTAAATCTAGACAACATTCATTTTGTAGTGTCTGTACTCACTAGGAAACTTTTGCTTACATTTCCAGTAGTGTTTATGGCTTTAGCATTTCATATTTTATACCAGTAAAAATTTAGGTTTAGTTCATGGTTTAGTACAACTCATACTTCGTGTGCATGTTTGTTACTTAAATGAGTATTTTCAAATTGTTGAATGGATTATTCATTTGATTCACTTTTAATATAAATATCTAGCTTGGTCATGATGCTTATGTAAACCAACAAAGCACTGGTTTCGGTGGTGGTGAGGGTGGCTTCAATCCCTTCGAGCAGATATTCCGTGATCATGTAAGGACTTGGTAGTTTCTTCCCTTTTTATTTTATTAATGGTGTCTTCTAGGGATACTTCTTTCATTGTTTTGTTGCCCTGCATTGTTGTTGAACTATGTGATTACATTCAAACTTCACAGTAATAAGAAAATGTCATTATTATCTCATTTCAATTGTAAAATCTACACAATAGATTTATTAAGCATTCAGACAAAAATGTATATTATAAAATTTAGTCAAAATTTTCCTTTTAATTGATGGTTGATAATGCATCAGTTTCTTTTATCCTGAAATTTCTAATTTTGTAATTATGTAGTGTTTGATTAAATATAAATGCCTATGGACTTTCATGTGGCATTCATTCCACATTTGAAATCTAATTGTTTTTTTTTTTTCCAATTCTCAATGGTGAACAGGATTTTGTAAAGAGCTTCTTCCATCAGAATATTGGTGGAGAGGATGTGAAGGTTAGTTTTGTTCATATGTAGACACTTCTAAGTATGCTAAGGAGTTGTTTGACCAAAGTCATCTAAATAATTTCTTTTTCATTTTCAGACTTTTGTTGAGCTATCTTTTATGGAAGCTGTACAAGGGTGCACCAAAACTATAACATTTGAAACAGATATGCTTTGTAATTCTTGTGGTACATTTATTAACAAGCTCCAAACAGTTATCTGTCTCTACTATACTGTTTTCATATTGATTTGTATTTTGTCAAGTCAATGCACCTGGAATGAATTTCTCAGCCACAAACCTTTTGCATAATGAACTATTGCAGGTGGGAGTGGTGTTCCTCCTGGTACAAGACCTGAAACTTGTAAGCGATGTAAAGGATCAGGAGTGGTCAGTATTATCTCGAAAATAACTTTCTTTTTATAATTTTTAAGTCAGCAAAGTGTTATTAAATTGATAATTTTGGAAACATTCAGTTATTTGTACAAGCCGGCATATTCAGAATGGAGAGTACCTGTGGTACCTGCAAGGGAACTGGAAAAATTGTATCGGTATGGTGTATATAACCCCTCCTTTTCCTTTGTAGTATTAAGTCTTTTTTCTTTTTTATATTTTTTTTTCATCTTTTGCACTACAGTTTAGACAATATGATGGATGGAGTTTCAATGATAGTGTGATCCACATAACCTTTTTATTCATGTTAATTATATTGTTGCTGCTTGGGAAAATTCTACATCTGAAGTTATCCTTCTACTAGCCCTTTCCCTGCTTTATCCACATAAGGCTATGATATGATGGTTTTTCATACGGATTACAAAATTGTGATAATATGTTTGTTGTCGATATCAGAATTTCTGCAAGTCTTGCAGGGGTCAGAAGGTTGTCAAAGGAACGAAGTCGGTCAAGTTGGATATTATGCCTGGTAATTGTTATTTAAATTTTTTATAAAATGTTACTGCTAGATACGTAAACATAATAATCATAATAATAACAGCATGCAGTAGAAAAGATACTTAATGTCTGATTAAAGCTGGGAAGCCCTAAATTTTAAATAATTTCATTAAGATACTAAAGTTGAAGAGTTTTACAAATTTTGGTTCAACCTCTGCCAGGACTGACAAAATAATTCATTTTATCTATTATTGGTCTATAGGTAAATCTATCCTATCCATTGCTAACCAAATGGTTTCCTATACATCCATTTAATTTTATATCGATGGGTAATAGTTAATTTGTAATTTTTCAATATCCATAGATTTTATTAAATAAAAAAGTAAAATCCATTGGATAAAAAAAAATTAAAAAATGCTAGCCTCTCTCTTTCACACTCCCCCTCATCTCTATCTCTCTATTTTGTATACTATTTTACAATTTACAAATTGAAGTGCCCAAATTGATACACTTCTATACGTGATATTCATTTGTCATGATATATTAATGGAGTATGGATGCAACATTTGATCAAGGAAATTGATGACAAAAGTCCACTTAAATTATTAAACTCAGTCAACTTCAGTATTTTACATATCTATGGTCTTCTCTGCACCCATAATACCATAAACTTTGGCACTTGTTAATATTGAAATCGTTATACAAACTTGCAGCCTAAATCTCCCTAATGAAAAATTAAAATAGTCAGAATTGGCAATGATATTGTAAACCATCTCATATTGGAGAGGTTCTCCCTGGACCTTGCCATATGATTGATCATTCAAATATGCATCTAGTTCAGCAATGGATTTCCCTTAATATTTTTTTCTTCCATAACGTAACACAACCGCACAGCGAATCCACTGATCATGAAACCAACTTAGCATTGGGAGAACATACAAATTGTGTAGAAGTAAGAGAGAAAGGAAGAATATTTTAAAATACAATATATAAGTAGAGACATTCTTTACATTACAAGCTGATTTTGTAAGATTAAGTTTAAACCACTGAGAATAATTTTATAAAATATCATTTTTGTGGAGGGATTGGATATCCTTCCATAAATAAATGTTAATGGATGGATTGAATGGACTTTTAGTATTAAATTAATTGAATTTTTAATGCATCAGTGGACCATATTCATCCAATGTGTTATAATCCATCCATGTGCCAACTCTAATCTACTCCTTGCTATATGTATGCACATCCCTTCTCTTATTTCTTAATATATTGAGTAATTTTGTTTTTAACATTTCAGGGATAGACACCAATGAGACCATAAAGGTTTTCGGAGGCGGTGGAGCAGATCCTGATAGAGATCATCATGGTGATCTCTATGTTACTATCAAGGTAATTAATTCAATAGCTTGGAAGTTGGAAGTCGCTTTTTAAATTGTTAATACTTTTAAGATCAGCATTTTTATTTCTGTTTTTCTTTTTTTCAGGTTAGAGAAGACCCTGTTTTTCGCAGAGAAGGATCTGATATTCACGTAGATGCTGTTTTAAGTATCACTCAGGTAATTATCGATCACGAAGAAATTCTCTCAGCAATATTTTGTGCAGTTATCTGGTTAAGCTTTCTCACGATCCACTTGTGTCTGTTTTTAACTGGATGATTTATAATTGTCTGGAAGCAACATAGTTGTTTATACTACATCCACTGAGGCCCCTAAGAGAGTGTGGGCTGACATATGTTTCATTTATGAAAGATAGCAGTAGTAGTGGTGGTGGAAGTTTATTGTCAATATTTTGGATCTCCAACATCTTGTTACATGTTTATGTTGCTTTTAGAGATTTATTGTAATTAAACTAAATACTTGAAATTTGGTATGCACGGGTTTCAGGCGATTTTGGGGGGAACTATTCAAGTCCCGACTCTTACTGGAGAAGTTGTACTTAAGGTTAGTATTATATCACAGTACATAATATTATTTCTTATGGCACTTTCAGTAACTGGGGAAGTTTGATTCATGGGTCTTGTTTGGCAGGTTCGCCCAGGCACCCAACCTGGTCAGAAAGTGGTTTTGAAAAAGAAAGGTAAGCAATTTAATACCCTTTTCCGAAATCGGTGAATTTTTGTTAATTTTTTATACAATTTGTCAATTCATTTGGAAATGTATGGACATCATGCTGCATGAATTCTTAAAGGCCTTCTAGTATAAGCCATTAAGCACATTTCTTTCATCATTCTAATCTTTGTTTATTCTTTTAACAGGGATCAAGACAAAAAATTCTTACACATTTGGTGATCAATATGTTCATTTTAATGTCAATATCCCAACGTGAGTGTCTCATTACATATTTTATTGTATCATTTTCAATGTGCTTTGTACTCCGTGTTTAGGTTCTATGATAGATGATGCTTAGCATATAAAACTTCTGTATTTGAAATGTTATTACAGAAACCTGACTCAGAGACAACGAGAGTTGATTGAAGAGTTTGCCAAGGAAGAGCAAGAGGAATTTGATAAACGGAGAAGTGCTTCAGCTTCTGGTTGAAAATATCTGCAGAATCTCCACTATTTGTTTATGGCAAAGTCATGCTCAACTGGGTGGGAACCCACCTGCTATTAGAAATTTTGTAGGAGCATTAAAGTTTTTTTTTTCTTTGTCATCCACATAGTGTATGTAATATTTTTGTCATAAGATCACAATCCAAATTTGAAAGGTTAGTATTTAGAAGATAATTTCCCTTGGGCCTATACATCAATGGAATTGTAGTCAATTTTGTACATATTTTTCTTTTAACAGGTGTGCAAGTCACATACTGTCATTCTTTTTGTACCATAATGGTTAAACTAGCCTTTACTGGGTCTCGGATTGATATGCTACCTAATCTAAAAGTATCATTTTCGAGAACATTACTTATAACTTATCTCTATTTGTTTTTACATTCAGTGGTACATGTCCTATGTACATTTTGTGAGAAGCTATAATTGGAAGTTTTTGCTTAAATGTTTATCTGGGGATTCTCAACAGAAAAACCAAAATACTCCTTTAAAATGTTCAAGATTATCAACATAAAATGTACAAATAGACTTAATAAATTAATAATGAAAGCTAGTAGAGAGATTATAAATAATTGGAAATAGTATGAAACCAGAAAATAAAATGGTTAAATAGGAAATAATTAAAGACGGGAATATAAATAGTAGTTTAAAGTAGCAAAAATAGAAATAACTAGTGGAGTATTAAAAATATTTTATATACTTTTATAGTAGAAATACACAAGAAGTTACAAAAAGGGAAATGAATAGCATAAATGTATATAAATTAATTACAAATGTCTTGATAATAGAAGTGTGTAAAAACAAGGATAAATTGGTAACTGAATAACAAAAAAAATCAATGCATTTTCTTCAAGCTAAGCATTTATAAAAAGTAACAAGTCTCACATATACTATAATGGATCATTTTTTCTACAAGGGAAGGAAGATTCCGAGTCCAATATAATATGAAAAATCAAGCTTACAAGTGAATAAACATTCACTATCCGAAGTTTAATTTGCAAAATACATTTCCTATCGTCTCCATGTAATTTCGTTTTAAATTTTGTGGGAGTAAATTCAAAATGTCTCTTCACATCTCAGAATAAATATATAATTTTTTTACCAATAATCCCGACAAGAGCATGATCCTTCACTGAAATGATGAAATCTATTATTATCTCTAATAACAATCTCTCTCTCTGTAACTTTTGAAACAAGTTTTATAGCTTCATGACAATCACCGCATACACGAAGGTTTTTAACAACACGAATCACATCTTTGACACTGGTACTGATCAGTGCAAACGCAACTGCTAACTTCTCACTATGACAGCCCAGGAAGTACTCCTTCTCCTCCTCTTCTACATCAAAGAGCACAAACTCAGTGGTTGGACTATAGCCAGCTTCTCTCAAGTCCTTAAATAAACTTTCAAGTTTTTCATATATCTTGTGTGTTAAAGGATGGGAAGTGTCTCCTACACGGAATTCGTGAACAACCCCATCAACTTCAACCCAACTACACCCAGGTAATTTCTGCATCCCTTTCTCACTCAAACTTGACCTGATTTTTTCTGCTTCATCCCATCGACGGCTCGCTGAATATATATTCGATAAGAGAACATAATGTCCTGAATTCCACGGTTCTAACTCAATGAGCTGCATCAACACTTGTTCAGCCAATTGGGTATCCTTGTGTAACCTACATCCTCCCAACAGTGCTCCCCAAACAATAGCATTCGCCTTCATCGGCATACTCTTGATCAAATCCCGTGCCTCAACCAACAAACCTGCACGAGCCAAAAGATCCACCATGCATCCATAATGCTCTATAGTAGGAGTCACATCAAAAACACAACTCATGTGACTAAAATAACGCCGACCATCATCAACCAAACCAGCATGAGTACACCCACAGAGCAAACCAACAAAAGTGTTCCCATCAGGCTGCATTCCAACCTTTCCCATTTGGCTGAACACCCCAAAGGCAGCCCCAACATGTCCACACATAGCCAGCCCAGAAATAACAGCATTGAACACCACACGATCCTTCCTCCTCATACTCTTAAAAACCTCCACTGCCCGCCCCACACTTCCACATTTGGCATAGAAGTCAATCAATGCAGTACCCAACACAGGATTACACAGGAACTCATCGCCATCTACCAAACCCCTAGCCCAATCCCCCAACTCCAACGCCCCCAGCCTCGCACATGCAGAAAGAAACCCCACCATGGCATAACAATCCGGCCTCACATTCTCCTTCTGCATCTCGAAAAACACCTCAAGCGCTTTCTTTGGCATCCCATTAGCAGCATACCCCTGAATCAAGGCACTCCAACACACAACATCCCTCTCCACCATCCCATCAAACACTCTCTGTGCTTCCTCCATACTCCCGCACTTCGTGTACATATCAACCAAAGAGGTTGCCACAAACACATTCCCACAAAACCCATTCTCCCTCATATACCCATCAATCCACCGTCCACTAGCCAAGTCCCCCGTTCTCGAACACGCATATAAAACCCGAACCAACGTAAAATTATCCGGCCTCACACCCATTTCCAGCAATCCTCTAAACAACCCAACAGCCTCCTCACAATAACCAAACTCAATGTACCCACAAATGATGGCAGTCCAAGACACAACATTCTTGTCAGGAATTTCATCAAACACCCCGCGAGCATGACTCAAAAACCCGTTTTTGGAGTAGAAACAAACGAGGCCGGTGTTAACAAACACGTCCCTTTCGAACCCGGTTTTGATAACGAGAGAGTGAAGGGTGAGACCCAGGTGGGTGTTTTTGAGCCTGGCGCAGGCTTTGAGGACGAAGGGGAAGGTGAAGTTGTCGGGGACAACGGTGCTGCGCTGGCGCATAGAAGCGTATAGCGAAACGGCGTCGTGAAAGGCATCGTTGGAGACGAGGCCGCGGATGACTGCGTTGTAGAGGAAGATGTTGGGGTGCGGCGTTTGGGCGAAAACGACGGTGGCGTATTGCGTGGCGCGGAGGTTGAGGGAAGTGCGCAAGAGGGTGTTGATGAGAAAGGTGTCGTGGTTGAGACCAAGTCGGAGAAGGCGACAATGGCATTGCTTCACTTTCTGCAACGACCGACAGCCAGAAACCAAACACTTCTTTAGCTCCGAGGCCACGTTCATGTTCATGGTCGTGTTCATTTTCGGTTCTGCATGCGTTCACGTAGTTCTTTTGTTTTATCTTTTTTTAAGATTTTAGTAAATTAACTCTTAAAAACTTGAAAAAAAAAAGTAATTTTGTGTGTAACCTATGCGTGTCTTTTTTTCTTCTTAAATTTTAGTCGGATATATTCTTTTATTCTTCAATTTTAATTTGAACAAATGTCAATATTTTGTCATTATTATTTTACAATTTAGATCTTTTTTTTTCACTCAAGGAACATGAAATTGTGAATATTTTGCTTGGCCAGAGACCAGTAAAATAGTTTTAGTTTAAGAACCACTTCAGGAAGAAGACAATTCTTAAATGATGAAAATGGTGATTTGATCTTATATATCTAGTTAGTGGCACTTCACAAAGGAAAAATAAAACAATGATATGATTGTAAATAAAGAGATAAAATGCTGAGGCATGTATAAACGTTTCATGTGTATTGAAATTAATCAGTCACATTGTTCCATTTCTTGGGAAAAAAATGAAACTACAATTTTCAGTTTCTTGCGCCAAAAAAAGCTGTGTGAATGTGATCCAGTTTAAGAAAAATGTATTGAACTTTCCATTACGATCTCTACAGTGAAAGTTTTCAGTTGTTTCCCTTGAGATTGATCACTGCAAGCTCTTGTTCAACATATTCTCCTGCACACATAGGTGGATATTTGCTTGCAAGTGGCAACTCTGCAAAATGTCCCAATGGCTTCAGAACTGCATCTGATGCTATGTGAGCAAACAACTACACGCACACACAAATTTATCATCAATATAACTCTGACAAGTCAATTTTATGAAGCTTTTTTTTTTCCTAGTTTGAAAAATAATCATCCATTCCTCACTCACCGTTGAAGAGACTCTCCATAAGCTACGATTCTGCTCTTGTGCTAAAGTAATTGCATCAACTGTCCTCTTTGTGGCAACAACTTCATGCATGCCAGCTATGCAATCCCCTCCGGTTAACCACTCTATCTGTATTTTGAAGCAACAAAAATAGAAAACACACAGAAGAACACATAATGCAGAGTCAATCGTACTTATCATAGAGGACTTTCAAATTTTGATCTCAAAAGGAATTTGAAATCATGAGACAACTAAAAATGCTGAACTGGACAATCTAAAAAAAAGAAAAGACAGAATAGACAGAATTAGAAAGCTTGTAAGGTTATTCCATCAAAAATGCAGGAAATATGAGAGGATAAGGAATCAAGTACATGTTCAAGCTGCAATATAAACTATAACTTCCTTCTCATGAAAATATCAGCAAAATTTAGTAATTTTGAATTACCTGTTTTCCTGTCTGAATAAGAAGACATCCTATTGGAACCTTTACTTCAACTTTTTGTCCATTTCTTAACCAGATGTTTAAACCAGGAAATCTGCTTCTACCATGAATAGTTAGGAAGTTAAGATCATAGTGATATCCTGCAAAAACTGTTCCCTCCTGGCCATATTTTTCAAGGTCACTACCGGTTGGAGCTAACAGGTGTGGGCCCTAGTACATGGTAAAGAGAGAAAATACGTTATACAATCACTATCGTTCAATTCTACTTGTAATTACTTGAACTATGAAAGTAAGAATATGATTTAGCTTATCATTCTATTCTACTTGTTCATAATGCTAAAAGGGTATTGGCCAATAAAATGTATTATTACAAAATATTTGACATTTTTAGCCAATAAAATTAAGTTAACAAAGATGCTCCTTTTGTTATTAAAGTAACAGAAGTGGCAGTCCAGTGCATAAAGCACCAGTGTAGTGAAGGCTAGCGTTCTATTGAACTGGAAAAGTAAGGGACTGATAGTTTTGAACCAGCTAAGAGTGAGAAAATTTATCAAAGAACTTGTGCTTTCCGTTTATACAAAAGAGATTTGTGCAATATATCTGTGGCACATGTAGGCCATCCTGTTCCTTTTGAATGTATCAAAGAATACATGTCTTGCTGGATACAAATATAATTTTAAACAAGAAAAAGTATCAAAATGTGATAGTAAGTACATCAAATGAAAAAAAGGTTGCAATTCTGACAATAAAATTGTGACAGAAACTGGGTAACCTTTACTTTCATGTTGAGAAATGGACAATACTAACATAAGATGCTTATGATGATGCACTGTGTCAAAAGAAAATGCCTGTTATCAATGACATGAAAGTGTGAATTTGTGTCTTGTCACGAGATATAAGTTTTTTTGCCTAATTATAGGTAACAAATCGCCATGAAGCAGTAGATGTACTTACCAGCTTCATAAGAGAAGTGAATGCATCCTTTGGAAGACCAAATCCAATAGCTGCCATTTCAGCAACAACCTAAGGAACAAATATGCACATTTAGATCACCACATATAAGAAATAACATGAAAAAACCAAATAATAATGACTGACTTCAATTGCTGCTATCATTTTGTATCCCCAAGAATCCATAGTTTCTTTCCATTCAGAGAAACCTTCTGGTATTACTGGCTCAGCATTCAGTTCCTGTATAATTTAGATGAACATTAGAACTAAGAACAAGGTATCATCTTTATAGATAAGAATGAGAAGCAAAAGACCTGAAAACGGGTAATTGAGGGTCGAGGACCGATCCTCCAAAAGTATCGCCATTTGAGATCTGGCCCAACAGGAGTGTGAGGCTGGTGTTCTTTAGGCATTGCTTTTAGTTTTTCTTGCATCTCTTCATCAACCAAGCTTCTTGGAACTTCAACTCTCTCTGGTGTAACCCCAACCTGTTGCACCCATTTGAAGCACCATTTAGCATTACCATTACTTAAGCATATTTTTTTGCCAACAAAATTGTCTGGATGAGATCACAAAAACTACCATAAAATGATCCACAAGCCACAGAACAAAAGGAAGACCCTAACCACTGATGGTCCTTGTTCTGTTTCCAAAAAGGATGCTTGTATTTACCATTTTCACTGTTTGTAAAATCTCCACAATTTGGTCCAAGAATAAAGGACCTCAAGCCAAAACAATCTAGAACAGCCCCATATTCTACAACTAAATTCTCGTCCAAAACGATAAATCATATTGAAGAGAAAAAAAAATTCAGACACAAGTATATCCATCTACCACAGATAAACCTCAATTACCAGATAATATTTACAGGGTAAAAAACAATGCAAACTCTTAAAATCTTGGCAATTCCAGGAAGAAAATGAACCTAACTCAACAAAAATTACATAGATAAAAAGAAAGAAGAAAACTCAAAATTAGTCACCAAAACCATATATCTTATTAACTTGAATCACTAGATTCATAAAATCTCCCCTCCATTCCCAACTGCATAAAAAGAGGTTCCATTCAGCTCATTATGATAAAGAGGCAAACAAAATGAAATAGAGAAGTTTGAAAAAGAAGGATAATTCCAAAAATGTAAGAATAAATCAAGAGTTTTATAGAAGCAGAGACTAAAGCATTAGACACTTGTGGTCTCAACCGTGCGATAAAGGGATTCAGGGATTCAGCAGTGCGATAAGGGGATTGGATTTGATTCTTCCAAAGAAAACAAGAGTATTAGGCCAAATTCTGATTCCAACACATTCTTGATTCATTGCCCACATCTATGTAATATCAACAATTGATTTACTCAACACGACATAGTTAACAAAGAAAACCATTACGTAATATTCCAACATATTCATTGTTCATGATTTGTTATGCAGGTCAGCCTAATGTCAACAACTGATCAAGATTATTTATTCTATCTTTACTCGATCGAAAGCCAGCCACCCCGCCACACCACAGAAGGGGATATGATATAATTGACAAGAAAAACATTGTGTAATATTCCAATAAAGTACCAACTATCACCTTCATGGCCTGTCTAGTAGAACTGAATAAAGCTTAAATCCAAACTTCTTGTATGATGGAATTAAAGTTGAAAGATTTCATAAAGAAAATTTCCTTCTTCATTTCAGCACTCTGGAATTTACTCAATAAGGTTTACTTTACAATGATGAAAAATTCAGCACACCCCAGAAGGGGAAGAAACGTCAATAGCTCCAAATTGGATTGAAAGAAAGAATCTTTAATAGAAAAAAAACGACCCTTCACCTGGTAATGCAAGTGGGGTCTCTCATGGAGGAGTTTGAAGTGGTGGGGTTGGGAGAAGTAGCGTTCCATCATGTCAATGAAGCGATCGTTGTCTTGAACGGTGCAGCGAGGATCCTGCACGAGCAACGCGCCGGTCTCCCTGAGCGTGCGGCTGACCTCGGCACAGAGGTGTGGGTCCCACTTGCCGGAGAGACAGGGAGAGAGATCTATGACGGGAAGATCCATTGACGTTGGAGATGGCGGGAGAGTGAAGAAATTTCGACTGCAATGGTGACTACAGAAGCTGCCTATTTATACTCTTTTTGTTTTCACAGAGAGAGAATTATTTTGAACCATTTCAGAGAAAGAAAATTATGTCAAAGGTTTTTCTTATGAATAATTTGAGTAGGGAAATTATACTTTTATAAAATTTTATTCGGGTTGACAAACAATTATTTTTTAGTAAAAACAATTCTAAAATTTTATTACTTTACTTTTATAATTTCTATAAAAAAGATTATTTAATAAATTTGTTAATTTGTCCAAAAAATATTTTTTATTTGAGAAACAAAAACATCTATCCATATTCTGATAAGAAGGAAAACACTTTTTTTTTCTTAGTTTGGTTTATAAAAATATGGAAAAAAAAAATTAGGAAATCTATTTAATTTTTTTCCTTCAATTTTTCTATTTTTTTTCTCATTTTTCATTTTTCTCTTTGGACCAATCATATCTTTGCTTTATCTAGTACAAAGAGAATTTATCACATAAACCCCGTAGATTTATGACATCTGTATAAGGTAAAAAAGTCATGGAATTAATTATATATTTTATGTTTTATGACATTTAATTCATAATCTGCACAATTAATATTGATCACCTATATGCAGGACTGAACAAGTAATATATTTTAATCAATATCTCTTATTTTCTCCAATATGCATAATTAATATTGATGCATGTTTTCATTTATTGCTTTGTTTGTATGGTCATAAAATTTATATATGTCATAAAATATTTCCAAAATATCATGAAAGAAAACAATTACTGTCTATTTGAAAATTTATTGGTTGCTCTTATAGATTTTTTTTTTAATTGTGATTAGTATTTACATTATACATTACATTATTTATAATTAAAATTTATAATTTAGAAGAATTTACGATGATGTTTAATTACGTTGTGTAATGTAACTCGAGAAAATGGGTCATGAGCTTATTCATATCATAATCATTTTAGAATATATAATAACTTCCATTGAAAATGAGCACCTCATTGTATAATATATTTTATATTTTACTCAAGAAATTCGCATCATTTCACTATAATAATATATTAATACTACTTAGCGCGTAATAAAAAAAAAAAAACTTAAAAAACTAGAATTTGAAGATTCTGTTGTGCTAACTAAAGAGAAGATCGAATCATAACAACTAAAACAATAACATATTATAAATATATATAGATTGATGATGATGAGTTAAGTAAAAGTGTTATTAAAAAAACCTAAGTTTGTTTGACCTTAGAATGTGACTAAGTTAAATAAATACTTAATGATAATTTAATTATATACAAATTAGATCAATAAAGGAGGTATTGGTTAGACATTTTATTTGGAGATGTAGAGGTCAATTAGATTAAAATTAATATTGATGGTGTTATAAAGAGTTATTATGAACATAATAGTAATGTGATGAGTCTCTTCCCGGTATAAGTGAAATTTAAGTCAAATATACATAAGAAATCAATATTATTTCAAATTACAATAAGTTTATAAAAAGTTAATATTGTTTTGAGAACAAGATTCTTTAAACCAACTAAACATGCATATCCATATATGGTATATGTTAAGGATTATGAGACTTGATTGGAACACTAGACCAAATATCTCTACATCTTGTGTTGATGAGGTATGATGATCAAGAACAAGAACACAATACATATATAATCAAGTGTAGTACAGAGAGAGATTAGAAGTTACATTCAATCCCAATTATGGAGGATTTAGCTGCTCATGATGATGAATACAATAATAACTTGGAGTAGCTTTCCTCCTTCCATAACTTTATAAGAATATACAACAAGAACTAAAGCTATCTAGGGAGTTTCTCTCTCTAAAACTAATGTACAAAATCAACATATTAATCTAAGGGACATGCCTTGTATTTATAGAGATTTGAGTGTTGCTCTAGCTTCCATCTTTGAAGTTTAGCCATGGAGGTTTCCTTCATGAGTTGATTTCTTCCCAAGCTTGGGCAATCAACTTTGGAGGTCAACAATGGAGGTTTCCCTCCCATAAAGGTTTTCCTTTGACGCTCAGCTTCAAACCTAGAGCTTGATGTTTCCATGCAATGAATGTTTCTTAAATTGTGGCTTAGCACCAAATTCACCGCTCAACCGCAAACTTAAATTTTACTTTTCTTAGTTCATCTTTCTGGCTTGAGTTGCAACTTTTGGGGCTTAATACCAACTTTGTAATTTCCTTCATTTTACCTGCAAAAACAACACAAATGTATTAAATTTCACTTTTTATGATTTCTCATCATCACATTTTGTATCTATATGCAATTATGGCCATTTTGATGATTTTTACATCGATTTAATGCAAGATAAGCGTCTAAATGTTATGTAAATTAACTAATACTAGACACTTATCAACATGCCCCAACTTTAGCTCTTTGCTTGTCCCTAAGCAAAGATTGAAATAGTTCCACATAATGGCTTCAAAAGATTTGATTGTGGTTGGTTTAGGAATTTATAATTCACATTTATAAAAAAAAGCTAAGAGAAATGCAATCAAGTACTTGAATTGGAACCAATGTAATCAATTAAGACACAATGTAGTTCAGTTATCATAGCTAAAGATCAAACACAGGCTCTCTCAAATGATTTTATGTTTAAGTGCAGAATTGCATCCTTTCAAGTGTTCAAAGTGTATGCTCTCTTAACATCTTTTGCAATTGTCCACTTGACTTTATATTTTCATTCCTAGCAGCCATGTACACATGATTGGCAAAGATCACTAAGGTCTTTTGGGCTTGTAAGGTCTTTTGGGCTTGTAATGTGGTTGGGCTATAAAAGAACTTTGTTTTACAAGACAAGCAAGACTCACTATTAAAAATGAAAACAACAATGTGCAAGTGCCATGAGTCTAACTTATTCCAATAATCTTTTTCTTTTGTTTTTTTTTCTTTGTTGTAGCCCAATTTCTTTTTCTTTTCATTCCTTTTGGGTACACCTCTAATTACTTGGTCTGCTTTATCATTTTAGCTTTGGAGTGTCCCAATTCAACTTCCATTTGTCTGCAGTTTTCCATTTTCCTTTGTATTTTTGGGTATGCTTTCAACATACCCCAACTTTATTCCTTTATTCATATTCTCAGCTCACCAATCCCTTCATGACACACACACATTTATTGCATCCTTCTAATCAATAAGAAGAGTTGAATTACCTAAATTCTAAGCTCAATGTATGTGTTTTATGTAACATCCCTAAGGAATATTACTGATATTTAATAAATAAAATTCGAAAATACAATAAGTGTCGCATTTAATAAAAACTATTTCCCAAAAACAAGGGAAATGTAAAACTTTCATACATAAAGCCATAAAACCAGGAGTCCATAATTCATAAAACTGAAATAAAAGTCAATGGCTCTTGCCAGGTTTACATAATATTCTCAAAAATAAAATAATAAACATATAACATATGTATCTACAAAATATCCCATGCTAGCCCTCGCTCCGAGTCTAAGCATCTCCTGGCCCACCTGTCACATCATCTGCTCTCGGATAACAAGTTATCCGATCATCGTCACACACACACAGAAAGGGTGAGCTATGCACAACATATATAAACAAAACATGAATATAAATATGTTTCCCAGCCCAAACTAACATAACTAAATTCATAATTTCCAAATCATCCAACCATGACCTCATAGTCCTTCATGAGTCATATGCATGAACTAGGTCTTGGGACTTCCCTGTGCTCCCACGAAACTAACTCATTCGTGGTCCAACCCTATGAGCCTATCCCGCTCATAGTCCTGCCCTACAGACTCCTCGTCTGTAGTAAAACATCCAAGTCTCACACTTGGACCCTGATACGCACGCAATCACCATACTATGGACTCCTCGCCCAATAGTAGCCGACGGGAACATAACATTTCCTTGCCCATCGTGCGCTCGACACATGCAATCACCATACTAAGGACTCCTCGCCCATTAGTAGCCGACGGGAACTCAACCAGTTCCATGCCCATCATGTGTCCAACCACCAAGCACATCCCAGACCCCTATTGGACTTAGTCCTTCAAGCCCAAACATCACACCACATGCATATACAACCTAAACT
>Ga0214545_1000031_pt1 | contig 125941 bp, 47 predicted proteins | sample CNSS4metaG_FD_160064 | JGI IMG/M metagenome (GOLD analysis project Ga0214545, IMG submission 160064) | Root nodule microbial communities from cowpea collected in UCLA plant growth center, Los Angeles, California, USA - CNSS4 | ecosystem: Host-associated > Plants > Roots > Nodule | place: USA... | reverse complement strand
TATATATATATATATATATATATATATATATATATATATATATATATATATATATATAATCAGAAAGTTGTTTATTTTATCATTTTCAAATTTAACATTCATAGAGTATAGTGTCATTCGTATTCACTTTGTTTTCATTCTATTTCTGAAAGACAAAATTATAATTTTTAAAAACAATATAATCATTAAAAGAAGACTTAGACTTTTATAAGAAAGAAAAAGTTTCTTGAAAAAAAAAAGAAAAAATAGTAAATATCAAATGGTGTTGTATTGTAAAGTTATCATTATCCTTTATTTATATCCTCTTTGCATACCTAAACCAAGTATACCATTTAATAAAGTTTAATTATATTATAACTAAACCAAATATACCATTAAATAAAGTTTAATCATAGTATGACTTTTATAAAGTTATTGTTCCAGGATTATCGCTATTGATGCTAATACTCGGAGTAAAGTTCAATATGAAGTATGACTAAATTTCACCATATATCAACAATATATGACAAAACTAACATTCACCACGTCTCCAATTTCATGTTGTGTATCTTGTAAATATTTTTTTATGTATATATTGACAGAAATGAGAATTAAATCTAAGATATCCATACACACATAAAAAATATGAAGTGTTGCAATTGAAATTTAATAATATAATTAAACAGTTCACAATCTATAAATTATTAAATTCCACCTTACATAGTATGAAAAATGATACCCTAAACTACTCAGTTATCGCTTTGATCATCTTCCCAGGCAATTGCATTCTTGCCAATCTTTTGAAGGACTCTGATCACTTTTTCTGTTGTCACGTTGCCAGTAACGATCACCTTGTTCAGTTTTGTGTCCACGTTATACGTTTCAATATCTGCAAAGGACTCAAGTTTTAAACAAAGTAAAAGGATCGCAGAGAAAGAAAAAAAAAAAGTGGATGTTTTATTATATTGGTGCTGGGAAAAACAAGAACCTTCTATCTTCTTTATTGCTTTGAGGATTTTCTTGATACAATCGTCACAGTGCAAACCAACTTTCACTTCCACGACCTGACCACAGGCAACAAAAACAATCCTTCTCAGTTGCAATTTGCAAACCAAAAATGAGATTAATAAAAATCTTACATTTGCCATTAGAGAAAGCAGAGAAAGAGGAGTGAGTAAAACTCCAAGTCTAGGTCCTGGAGAGAGATAAGAAGTGGAGGAAGAGAGAAATCAAAGAAAAAAGAGAAATGGGGTTGTAATGGTTCATGGAACTGCGTGAAATAATGGAGCAACACACAGGAAGGGAATGGATTCTTGACGTGAATTAAGGAAGCTTTTACTTTCTTCAAGAAAAGTTTGAGAAAAAAGTGAAACTTTATTCTTATTTTAAGATTTCGAACTATCTGGATTCCACTTAGTAGCATGTTTGGTCGGCAAGCATTATATTTATCCTCAAAACAACATATGAATATATGCACAAAAACAGACAAACAAATAAATAAATGTGTTTTTATCTTAATTTATCGTAAAATATCTATTCAATTAATCAGTACTTTGTAATTAGGGGAATATTTCATTAGTTCTCTTTTCTTGAGAGTAGATTAGTTTGTCTTGTATACTATCTGATTTAGTTATTAGTTCAATTTTACATCACAGATTATAGATTTTATCTCTAACTAAATTACTTATCATCATTAAGTGAATTTTACAAATCATTTCAACCAGTATGTAACTCATTTACTAAACTACTTTCGTTTTAGGTGTTCTGCGTTTATCAAATATTTGAGTGTCCTACACTCATTCACCGAAATTATTCAGGTCCACTGTTGATTACTCACATTCGTGATATTACTGATTCTCTAATAAAATGTCAAAGAACATATTAGTCTGCGTAATTAAGTTAATCCAATTAATTATCCAGATTTCCAACACAGCCCGAAATGCACATCTTACCCTTAAAAATAATATTTCTACTCAATCTCCATTTTCTTAATTAAAAATATAAATATAAAATAGGACATAATAATACATCTTAAAAGTGAAGGGAGTACCAATTACATATTTGGTTTCTGTTGAAAAAGGTTCAGAGTATTTTTACTCCCATTTATAACACTGAATACACCCAATTATCCATTGTTCTCCAACTTATTACATGATATACCATGTTAGTGTATTGAAAGAGAAGATATGAAATCAGAGTTATCATTGATATGTGCGGAAAGAATACACCACTTATTTACACCAGAGGAGCTTGAATATATCATTCAAGCTTACTGTTTTTACAGGTAAAACTAACTGTAACAGAAACAACTAAAAAACATAATACAACCTGAAACAGAGAAGATATAGGGTATATCTCTATCAGGTTAATAGGTTAATTAAGCATCTAACAGTTGAGTTTAACATACTTCTATATAAATTGATAGTGGTTCCTGTACTCACTCAAAAACTTATAACACAAGTACTCATGTCATAAGATAAGCCTAAAAAAATTGTGCACAAAGGTCTTCTAATGCACACCCTGGGTACTAACTGCTTTTGATACAACACCCAAAACAGATCCCCGTGCCCAGATGCTAGGTCTTTCTTTTAAGACTTTATACTAATGGCAACACATGATTACTGATAATATTGCTAGATAGTGCATGTTTAATATTGATTGTTTTGTGTGAAATAGTTGCTTTATTATACTCGGTGCAAGAGTTCCTCTCAAACTCCCAGATGCAGTTAGTCAACTAGGAGCCTTATAAGTTGGGCATCAATTTGAAGTTTAGGAGAAAAGAAAGAGGAAAGAACACAATACTACCCTAGGAATGATAAATAAGCCTTATTGAAAATGAACAACACAGCAACCAACTCTAACGAAGAGGGACCATTGTAGAACAATTATCAGTTAACAGATTTGACTTATGTTTCGGATGTTACAACAAATAACCAGTAGCATCGGTGATATTAAGTTAACATATACTATACCACAGAATTTAAAGAAATTAAATCCCTTTAGCAGGAAAAAAGTTGTACTCGCAAATTAAGGACATGTTTTATCTCTGTTCTCTTGATCACATGAATCTGAATCACTTGCTCTGTAACCTGAAGTAAACAACGTAGAGATCGATCAGGATACATACACCCAAAATTCACCAATCTAACAGATGTTAGAGCTTACCTGGCCGTTTACCACACACTTTCCATACTGAATTTCGATTTCTTGACGCTTTACTAATCCAAACATGTCCCTGTAAAAACAAAACTCATTATAGTCTAGTAGTCAGTAACATGAAATTGAGGAGCAGAAAAGAGTATAGCAATTACTCAATTCAAATTAAGTGTAGTCACGTAGCTCTTACGGCCACTAACCAATATTCAAGATGTGTTTGAGTAAACTTCTTTGTGGGAAGAAAGAAAGTAAAAGAAAAAGGTGATAAGTTTATTCCATGAATCAACATTTCTTTTATTGCTTTCTTAACCCCGTGAGTGCGTATAACAAAACTTGTCCAAACAAACATAAGAAAAAACAGCATCACAAATAAAAATTCAAAAACAGACAATTGAGTTCGTGCATCTTTTCTAAACAAATAACAACAATCTGATTAAAATTGTGATACAAGAAAAGGGATTTCGGGTAAAAAGGCCAGTACCAAATTTCCAATGGGAATGACATAGAATGATAGAAATAGAAGAAGAAAGAAAAGACCTTTTGGGGATCCCTTGGAACACCATAGCCAGAGTTATACATTTGACCCACCAAAACCTGCATGCCAGTGTCCCCAGCCTTGGCCTCCTTGAGGGTGTCCTGGAACCACCGCTTGGCGCAATCGGCGACAACCTTGGCGAGGGGTGTCCGACATTCTTCCAAAGGTTCCATCTTTTTCGCAAGCTCGACCTTAACACCAATTGGGGTCGCACTTCGAGGCGTGGCCACACGGCCGGGCGATCTGGGTAGCGTCCCCTTCGGCCTGATATTGGGCTTCGCAGATGACACAATCCGCGATAGCTCCTCCAGCCTCGCCGCAGATTCAAGATATTTTCCCATCAAATCAAATCTCACACAACAACAAAATATGTGTTGCTTTTAAGATCAGATATTTCAGGGTTTCTTTAAAGTTTGTTTAAGTGGAGGTTAATGTTGGAAAAGACAAAGATCGGAGATTTCTATATCTCTGTCTAGCAATTAAGTGTGCATCTAAAAATGGTTAGAACTTAGCACAGTGTGTCTCTTTGTTTGAGTGTTGACACTGTGATGAGAAAGATAATGAATTGATAAAAAAGAAAGGTTAGGTCCAACTTTTTATGATAAAATTATTGGCCAAAAAATATAAGCAGGATAGAGTAATTACATTACTATTTCATAATAAATAGTTATGCATAATAATTTATTTATGGTTTAATTAGTGGATTTTCATTTAGAATTTGGACGTGTCAATTTCATATCATTTTTAGGAAGGCTCTTTCTTAAGAAGGCATTAATTGAGTATGAATTTTTAAAAAGAGGTCTCGATTAGATTATTTTAAAAAACAAAAATATTAATGTATTGATATTTAAAATGATTTACAAAATTAAGTATTTATATTTATATCAAAATTTAGTGATAAAAATCATAAATAAAGTTAACGATGTTAATTATTATTCATTTTTCTAAAAAAAAATCTAATTGAGACAAATTTGTAAGAATTAGGACTTGATTGACACATTTTTAAGAACAAATATCAAACTGACATCTGAACATACAAGTAGGTACCATCCGACTAATTAAACATTTATTTATTTATTTAAGTATAAGTTATGTTAAAATTACTATTTTTCATTTAATGGTGGTTACAAAAGATGCACACTCAACTTAAACTATTTCAAATAACAAATTATAAGGAAGAGAATGAAATAAACATTTTTTACTATGATATTATGACTCTTATTTTTTACTTTCATAATTTATCTTTTGACGTGGTTTAATTTGAGTAATTGATTAATGTACTAATGTATTTTTTCTTTGAAATAATTAATAAAGTACACTAACTTATCTCAAAAAGTAAAAGATGAGAGTCAAAAAATGAGATTCAAAGTATAATTTTTCAACATTTTATATTGGTTACATATCCAAAAACCTTTTTAAATTATATGAATAGGAAAAACATAATACTAAGAACTTATTTCAAGCTGGATGAGACACTACGACGTAAATACAATCAAAGGAAGAATAAATGTAGATGATTCAGCTTTTATATGCATAAAAAACACTTTTTCTTTTACATTTCTTATCATTCATGGAGTACATTTAGAAAGCGTGGGGTACAATAGCAAAAGCCTCAGTTTCCTTACAACGGTCAATAATAAAGCTTATTAACAAAGTCCCGTGTATTTCTCATGGTCAAGCATCATGATCCAGTCACTACAGGCCCATTTATTTGTAGTTTGAATTCACTTGAAATATAATGCAAAGATAGTTCAATTTTAATGATGTCAATTTTAATGATGTCAACTACTAATTAAAACATATTTTAAATTTGAATGTGTCATTTGCAAGTAATTTTTTTTAAACGTATTAACCAAATGATAGCAAACTATTTGTTAATATTACGTGTAAGAAAATTATATAAAATTAATGATATTTGATTAATATTTGTTATGAATATTTAAAATAATAATATATTATATCATATAGATGAAATATGTTCAATTAAAAAATACTAACGCAGTCACAATAAATGCACTAAATGCAGCAACTTGTATTCTATGCGCATGAAGTGGACAAAATAAACAGCTGACACTGACTGCATATTTGCTTTTATTGTTTTATAGTTTATATTTAATCTTTTAATATAAGACGTTTCTAATAGTTTTTATTAATAAAAATAATTAAATTAGTTTAATTTTTAAAAGGCATTGCTAATGGATATATTAATGTTATTGTTAATTAAATTTAAAATTTTCATTTATTATTCATCAATATAAATATTTATGATGTTTCATTAGGATCAATAAGAAAGACAAATCTGAAATTGGAAGAAAGTTATAAAAATGATGAACAATTTTTTGAAATACATCTATAATATCATTGTCGCTCCAAGTTGTGTCAAGCAATTGACCAAGACAAATTCAAATCAAGTTGAATGGACAACTTTAACTACTTCAAATTTTCTTATATTTAATGCTAGACCTAGCTCAATTTAATAAGTGGTCAAATAAATTGACTAACAAACTACTCTATTTTCAAAATATATATATATATATATATATATATATATATATATATTAAAAATTGAATGTACAATAAATTCAATATATTGATCTTTTCTACCATTTTATTTTGTCCTAATCACTTATTTTCAAAGTTAAAAAATAAGACTCATCTAATGTTTTTTTTTTTTATAATTTCAATGAGAATGAATAAGCAGGCATAATGTAAGTCCGGTAATTAAATTTGAGTAAGAGAAGCAAAATTAAAATTGAGTTTATTAAATTTATATGTTCAATTACTTTTAAACCATATCGAACAATTTATAAAAGAAATTTACTTTATTTTTATACTTATATTTATCCATCACATTTATCACTGTTTTTTTTTTTATGTTTGTGTGAGAACCTTTTATAGTTGTGAGTTATAAAAAAATCTAATTTTAATCTTATCATGATAACTTATGATAATTTTTCAATATGATGTTGATATCCATCTCAATCATATTTAATTTTGAAAAAAGATTGTGTTAAACGGTGGATTGTATCTTTTAAAAAATTCCTCTGCTATCATTAAAACTTGCCAAATTGTTCATTTTTGGCTATTACACCAAAACTTTTGAGCAGCCAAAATGACTGTGAAGAACATTCTCATATTCTAACTTCAAAATGGTCCAAGAATATTCTTTAAAACCAGCACCTTTTTAAATTTTATGCCCATTTTCTCACACACCAACAGGCATATACTTCTGCTTTTTTTTTGTTTTTTTTTTTTTTAAGAAAGTGCAAATAATATGTTGGCTGATTTCTTTTCCCACTTAATATATACTCCTCGTCACTGCACTTTGGAGTTTATGTTTAACTAACTAAAAAGTTTAGCCATGGAATTTCAGAATTCTGTCTCTTCTCAACTATTCAAAATTCAGAAACTATGGGAATATCACAAGTATTCTTTTTTTTTTATCCTAAAAGAATTTCCATGCAAATTTACTTCCACGATTCAACACTGAAAAATTCAAAGTCTAAGATATACAAATAAAAAAAATATTTAATCCTGTGAAAACTAGATCCTACTTGAATTCATTTTGAATATGTCCTTTTATTATTCTCCTGTTTTGAATGTGCAATAAGAGTGGAATGCTTACTTGTAAACAGAAAATAAAAGAAAGGTAGAAAATTATGTTGAAATTTATGACAAGGACTGAAGAGAGGCTTAAAAATTGATGTATGAGTATATGATAACACCATCGATATGAATAGATTGTCTCTTATCTTATCTCATAAGGTAACCAAAAGTAAAGGTCGTGGAAAAATGTCGAAAACGATGTGCAACACGTCAAAAAAACAAACTCAAATCACTTCTCATAACCCACAACAATCCAAAATACCCAAACTCGCCTCGCTCTTATATTTAAATTACGTATTTCACAATTCCAATACTTTATAATTTCTTATCGTTTTGAAATCACATTTCTGGGTATGACTTGCATATTTAGATAATTTTAAAAAACTTATCCATTCTTGTAAATTAAAAAGTAAATTTTTAAGTTTAAGTTGCTTACTGTCTTCAAAGACTCTTCAATACGTTGTATCAAAATTTTTCTCACTGAGATAAATTCTTACTTCTTTTAGCAGCTATGGCAAGTGATTTTAACAAGAAGTGACGCCAATGGTTGCTTCAAACATAACCTATATTAAATTTAAGTTCTTAACATTTTGGGTCACTACATTCCTCCAACCACTAACTCTTCTTCTTTCCAAATGCATTTCGAACATATCTATTCAGTAAAAGACGCAAAACCTATAAATGAAAACAAAACATCCTACTTTCATCTGCTTATCTTTAACAGTTATGGCAATATTAGGTTTTTATTCTAACCTACACAAGTTAAAAAGAAAAAACAATATTATTATAAATATACTGTAAATATAACATAAATATATATATATATATATATATATATATATATTAGTACATGAATGTGTCTTAAAAATAATATTACTTTACTTTAAAAAAAATATAATTATAGCTGTATAAGATGGACTCACTTGTAAGTTTTTGGATGGGCCTAATTTACGTTTATATAGATTCTGGCCACAACTTTTTTTAACCTAACTTATTTATTGAACTTTTTTAATAGGTTGAGTTGAAACTAATTTTCACAACTCTAATTTAAAATAATATGTACTAATAATGAAAATTTGAAAATTTTACCTTTATTCTTGATCTGAAGGATAAAAGAAATTAAAGCATTCCTTCCAATTTAACAAAATAAATGTTGGTTTAGGTACGTAGATGGGTAAACAAGGAAAAACAAATACTGGAATTTGTGTTTCCTCATAGAAAGAAATACAACCTAATAGATTATACTACATGCATAAATAATTGTTATTAAATAATTATTATTTTGGAATTATATTAATAAATATAATAGATTATATTACATGCATAAATATAATTAACAAACTAACTATTTTTTATTAAATTCATTATGGAATATCCATAATTAATAATGATTATGTGTATTTGTTTATTACAATAATAGTAATAAACAATTAAAAACATAATAATAAATAAAAATTAGTATTCATTTCTTTCTAATTAATAATTTATTTTCTCTCTCTCTCTCTCTTTCTACCAAATAAAGGATTAATTCTATCCGCTCCATAACTTCTCAGCACTCCAGAATAGCATCCTATTGTACCTAATCAGTGATTTGACATGTATAATGGTGGCATAACAAATCATCAAATGATAAGATATTCCTTAGACTTCATTTACTAAAAAAAATTAAAAAGGGACAAAAAATTATTTGATTGAAAAAAAAAAACTTTATTTATAATAATAATAATAAACTCATGATAAATTATACACGTCACCTAGTCTATTATGAATTATTAAACGATTACAAATATGAATTAAAATAATACATATAAGACAACTTAATATAATGAATCATGTGTTATAGACAGATATAAGACAACTTTATGTGCATTCCTAAAACATAAGTCCCTTGTGGTTGGTTATGATTTTTTCTTCTTTCTCATTCTAACATGAAAGAAAAGAAAGAACACAGAAGATGATGATTCATAATTTTCTTATAAATAAACTCAAATCATCTAATCAAAATCTTCTAATCTACTTCGATAAATAGTTATAGATTTCTTCTTACATACCATACCAAACGAAGCAATAGAGTGTAGAATTGCACCGCTTAATTAGGCGAAATTGGAGAAAAGTAACTGAAACAAAATGAAACTTGGATGCTGTTATGTGAATACTTCCGATGATAATCCAAGTTGAGGGAAAGTTCTATAAAAGGAGAATTTTATTTTTCGGTAGAACCTATTCAGAGAATTTTAAAACGTGTTTATGCAATTGGATTTATTCTGTTCCGTAGTTGAAAACAATTACTGGAAAAATAGGATGAGGGGAAAAGCAGAAGGTGACGTATTTGTGTCACTTTTAAATTTATCATCCCCACTTAACGTCATTCATCCTCTCTCTTCTCTACCAAATCGTCAACACAAACACCAATTCTACGATATAAAAAAAATATATATATATATATATATATATATATATATATATATATATATATATATATATATATATATATATATATATATATATATATATATATCACAAACACCAATTCTACGATGTAATCAGTAAATATATATATATATATATTTTGATTACTAAATTTTAACGACTTTCTTTTATAATTTTAGGTGATATCTTTTAAATAATCTTTTATTTTTTTTATTTTAAATATTTCAAAATTATTTAGAAGATGACACATCATATATAAAAAAACTGTCAAAATTTACATATTAAAGAACTCTGTAATTAATTAGGCTATAATTAGACGCATTGTGTTAACATGTTTTTTTCCATCCGAAGGTTCAAGTAGATGTCTCATTGTCATTGATCCCTTGTGCAGATACACCAATAACAATGATTTAACAACTCAACATTATTAGGTGTTGAATCTGAATCTATTATTTGTTCAAAGGAACAAGATGGGTGTTCAACTGTTTATCTTGTTATCTCTGTCCTAGTCACTGTGTGCTGTGGACTCCGCTAAGCATCGTGAACAGAGATTAAAAACAAAAACAAAAAAACACCTATAATATTTTCTACTGAGCCTTCAGATCCATTTGTTTGTGTCTCAACTCAACTCAATTCCAATGAACAAGTCATGTCTTGGATTTGCCGAGTCATCCGCAAAAGACGGTCAAATGTTTGTGCCTTCTTGTTTCACAGCAAATTCATCACTCACTAAACCAGTGCTAGATTCATGGACTCGTGTCTGAACTAAAGGACATGATAAATTGTTGTGTTTCAAAGGAAAATTTTACCCTTCGAAAAAAAAAACACATCTACATTTTTTTTATCTAGTATAAAACAAAATTTGGCTGCATTCGCCATGCACAGTCATCTCGATAATCCTGAAGGAACAAAAACCTGAGGAAGTAGAGTTTATTTTATTTAGCACGCACACACAAAGAAAACTATAGATTAAGGCATTCTTAGTTGGGAGTTGAAGATGATGCATCCAGCAAAATCATTGATTATAAAAGGCACATGCACATGCACATGGCTGTTTTTCATTTGTAGTTGCTTCCTAAGAAATTTGTATATAAAACGTGAAATGGAAGACATGAGAGAAAAGACTAAAGATATATATGTGTGTTAGCACTGAACACAGAGATTCCCTTTTGTTCATAAGATGCTGGTAAAATATGTAACACAATGAATGGACACAGTACATTAATATCTTCACACTAACAAATAATGGGTCCTATTACAAAAAATAAATGGTGGTGGCTGATTCTGCCGCGACCGTGGGAAAGCGACCATTCATCCATCAATACCTCATCATATCATGCACCACCATGCTATATATATCAAATGCAATGTATTTCATTACCAATCAACATCTTCTTAAACATCTTTTTCTTAATAATACTTTCAAATTTTTTTATTTTATTTGTTATTCAATTTTAACTAATAAAAAAGGTGTTGTTATGGAGGTTGTGTGAGTGATCAGTGTCCAACTTCGATTAATTAATTAAAGCCAGAGAAGTGAACAGGTTTTTGTTTGTATTTGCCACAGGACTTTTGGATCTTCTTCCAGCTTTCTATTAGCTGTTCCTCCACATTTCTCAAAACTCTTTTATTATATTTCTCAAACATATTTGCCCTAAAAGATCTCATTAACCTTGCGTCTCTCAAAAACAGAGAAATAAATAACATCAAAAGTAGGTCATCCAGAAAATAAAATAGTGAAAATAGATAAGTAAGTTTGACTCCCCATCCAAGGAAATAAATAAAAATAAAAAAAAACTCATTTTTATAGTCTTTATCTTTTCTTCCTCTTTTTTTATTTTAAGGCCGCAAAAAAAAAGAAAAATAATTGACCCAAGTTGCGAGATTCAGTTGGTTAGACATTATACCAGACGCATCTCCAACTCGATTCCAATTACATCGTTAATTTAATGATTAGAGTAATTAAATCCTTAATAATAATTATTGGAAATTTGATATGTAGACAATAGACGCACGAAACAACTGAACTTATCAGCAGATTGATGAAAAAGGGTGTTGTTGTTTAAGACCATGCACTAAAACAGAGTCTTTTCAATGAAGTAAGCAACGAGCAAAAGGAAAGTGCAACATCACATCAAAATAGGAGTAGAAACAAGTTTTTTTCTTTCTTAAATTTCTGAATACCAATTTCATTCATTTCTCTTTCGATTCTATCCCTTTTGGAATTTTCCCGAAGGATCTTAGCCCTACCACTCAAAAAAGTTATGCCACCACTCAAACCTTTCCCTGTTTATGATAACTTTCCAAGTTATTGCAATTTACGAAGATAGTATTACTCTTATTATTAAAAAGTATTGTTTGAATCTATTATTTTTCCATTAATCAAAGAATTTTCGATGCTAATTTGGTAGTAGCATAATTATTGACGATCATTTGTTCAGGAGTGCAATTATTGATGAGATTTTTTTACACGTGATAAACGACACCTGCAACGGAGGAAAACGTGTTTTCACCTGCCTTTAGATAGGTCAGAAAATAAGAATAAAATACAAGTAAGACATACTTGAAATAAAAATGACTTTTTCATTTCTATAAAATGAATAGTCAAGTTTAAATCTTATTAAAGAAAAACAAGAACTTAAATAGGAGGGGTTTGATTTTTTTTTTTCTGTTGCAGTTTAATTAAAAATAAAATTAACTTGGAGAATTTTATTATTTTGTTTTCATTTTATTTTTGATTTTTTTAATGGTGAGTTCCTAACTTTAGTAAAGTGAACCTGTCACTTCAACAAAATCTCCACTTTTTATACAACTTTACTCTAATTTTGTCTCCTAAAAATGAAAAGAGAGAATATCCCTCAAAATTTCACAGAGAACATCAAAGTGAACTTTCAAACAAGAACATTGAAAAACAAAAAAAAAACTTATTTATAGTCTAAAATTACATATATTTGGCAATCAAATGTGTGGATAAGTTAAGATAAAATTATTATTAGTGATAAAATCTGGAGTTGGAATTTTAGAAGAAAAAGGAGATGATTTCTTGGTTGTTGAAGCTCAATTAGACAAACGCCAAATAGAATAATAAAAGTAGCATATAGCAACACCAAAACACGATTCTTAAAATCACAATTCATAGGTATTCTTATTGCATCATCATCAACCCACCACATTGCACAAGAAGGAAAATCCAGCCACCTGGGTACACCCATGTTGGTACCCAAAACACAGAATCAAACAAACAAACGAAACTGAAAGACCCGAAAGAACCACACAAACAACAACAACAAGGGTCTCACATCTCTCAAATCTCCGAAAAACACCAATAGCAATTATCAGTGTTCCCTGAAACCGAGTGACCCTGTCACCGCCACGTGCACAACCTCTTTATTTAATTATTCCAGTAACGGCAACACGTGACCGCGTTTTAGTTATTTATATATTTTATTATTATTGTTTATATTGCCAGAACCAAACCGGGCACGGATTTCCCGACCCGACCCGATAAGCTGCTCTCCCACACGCAGGGGAAGCGGCCGGTGCCGGAGCTTGCGGGAACAATCTCGCCGGAGTTTTCGAAGCGGGTGACGGTGAGGGCAGTGTTAAAGTACTCTCTCACCTGAGTAATTATCCCATCCGCGACGGTCCAGGCGTGAACCCAGGCAATGTTGCGGGCGGTGTCGCAGCCCTCGACGAGGACGGTGGAGCCGAAGGCGGCGGTGGATTGAGGAACGAATCGGAAGGTTTCGGCGGTGGAATCGCCGGTGAGCATGCGCATCAAAAACTGGTGTGAGGGGGGACCATGGAACCACCACTCGAGGTCGGCGGCGAGGATCTTGGCGACGGCGGCGGAGTCGCCGGAGCTTAGGGCGTCATACAGTGCTAGCACCAGCCGCTTGTTGCTGGAATCAGCGTCCGAAGCACTTGCCTGAGAGTTAGCCAGTTCGAGAAAAAGGTTTCGAGTTTCGGTGGAAAGAAAGACGATTCGAGAATCGGAATTAGCCAAACAATGTCTTGTTTCGTTGTTTTGAGTCTTGCAAGGGGACCGAGGAGGGGTTTATATAGGAAGGCTGCGCCGCGATGTTTGCGATCCGGTGCGGCCAATGTTTTTTGGAGTCGGTTTTGTTGGGGTACGTGTCAGAATTTTATTGGCTGTCGGGAATGATTAGTGGATGAAGTGGGAACAGCGTAGGGTTTTAATGGGTATAAATGTTGCAACGTCATGAGGTATGAGAATGGTAACAAAAGGAAGAGAGACGGTCAAGCCTACTTTTTTGACTTGGGTTTTAGTGATGTGTTTGTGTGTGCCAAAGAGTAGATGTGAGCAAGAAAAATCTTTGCTAATGTTAAATATTTCCATTTGGATATGGATTTCCAATTCCTTAAAAAAGGTTGAATTTTTTTTTTATAAATTCATGTTAAGCATCAATCATTTGAAAAAAATACTGTGTTATTATTAAAAATTAAATAAATGTTTATATTGTAATGCAAATATTTTTGTTTTTTGTATAAACATCTTGTCTTTATTTTTCCTTTACTCGCAAAAAAGTTAAAGATAACTAGTAGTGGTTTTGGAATAAAGTATCGAAACCACTTCGGTGGGTTTAACTGTGAAAATTGAAAAACAACTGTTAACATTATAGGTTAAAAAATGTTGTTACTTTTGTGTCGACTTTAAAAAAGAAGAATAAAGTGATAAGCGAAAGCGTGTATATAAAAATGCGATTGCGGGTCTCTGTTTTTTGGGTTACTTTCTTACGTTAACGGATTTAGCTTAACTTGGTTGGCTTCCTTAACCACAAGGTATGGTTATGGTTGGTAGCAGCAGAGTAGTTGTTAGTAGTTATGTCTTTTTTTTCTCACAATAAATGATATTCTGTTTAAGCTATCACCCATAAAACCTGTTTTTGTTCTGATTAAACATACCTACACTTTCCAACCACACAATAATTAACTTAATTTTTTAGCTTATTTTATTATTATATCACTGTCTTTTCTAGTTTATTATTTGAAAAAGACCAATATTGTTCATTCAAATGTCATAATAAATGTGTACATATCGGCAAGATGGAATACACTTCTACTTACCGGAACCATTCTTAGAACCTAAAAAAGAAGTAAAATATATAATCAATTCATATTAATTCGTTGAATTTGTAATATTAAGTATAAACTCTTGAACTCGGTTTATTAAATAATTAAATTATATTATTTATCTAAAGCATTTCTAATGGATCTCATACACAGAGTTATGTCTTTAAGATATAGATTTTATAGTTCACTTTCTCAGACTCTAAATCTTAAATAAAACTTGAATGATAAAAACTACAAAAATTAATTTTAAAAATTGAGAAACTATTTTTTTTAATGATAGGGCCCAATAAAGTTCACATGAAATAAAATAAAACTCCATATTATAACTTTTACGTTGGAGACAAGTTAAGTAAAGTATCATGTATAATTTAATTAAAAGTGTGCTAAAGGTTATGAAAATCTATTTAGCATTTATCTTCTGTAATTTATTTATTGCGTATGTCTACAGAGAAGGTACGATAAACTTGTATGATTAAAATGTTGAAGATTTATTAGCTCAAGCTATTTTATTATTTTATATAAACTAAATACGTGTATCTGAAAGTATCTGAAACGTATGGATTCATGCATGCTTAAAATATAAACAGAGAGGAAATCATTTACTTTTGGGATTTTAAAGTATTATCAGATTTTATGACAACTGTACAGATTAATATAAATTAAGAAAATGTAAAGACGCAGTTGATAAATTAGTACTAATAATATCTGTTTCAAAGCGACACTGAAATAAAAAAATAAATTAACTACGAAGGTGGTGGTATCTTGTACGCAATTTCATCATTGCAGGAATTAGAATAACACAAAATTAAATTTTAAAAAAAATTGATCCATTTACAACTCGTTTATTTTAATTTTATTATGTTTTTAATTTGTCATTATTAAAAAAATAATCCATATAATTCTTTCTGTTAAATTATTATAAATATTATACTAATATAAGATATAAATAATAAATGATAAAATATTAACTAAAGTCAATTTATTGTTAAAATAATATTTAAGACCAACGCTAAATATTATGTATTACTATAATAATACTATTTTCGGGAATATAACATAAAAAATAGATTGATTCATTAAATTAAATTAAAATAATTAAAACAATTTGGAAAATGTTCATGATAGAAGTAGGAAAGACTGTTAAGATGAATGAAAAAGAAAAAAATTAAAGAAACAAGGAAATCCGCAAAAATAGCAACTTTTTTCGTTTTTTTGGTCGGAAAGCGCTTTCCACCTAATTTTAGATTTCAACCAGCCTACATAACTTTTAATCCTTATTTTTTTTATCCACAATATTTTATTATTATTTTAAGAAGTGAATGTAATGTATAATAGGTGTAAAACATCAATGATTTTAAATATAAAAAAGTAAAAATAGTAATAGTTTAGAGTTAAAAGTGAAAAAAGAAAGACAGTGGTACATGTTATTTATTTTGATAGGTTTGGTGCGTGTAAAGGGAACTAGGAAATATAATGACACAATAAAGAAACAAAATTAAGATGTAATTATATAATTAACAAAAAATTAACACTAACATAAATAGGTGGTTAAGTTGATAGGTTCACAATAAATGAATGGTTTTAAGTAGTTAGCTAGTTTTAGTTCATTTTGCCTAATTTGTCAACTCCGCAGACCTACATACAATAGGACAGGTTCTACTTCGACATGTTTTGTTAATTCTTTGTTTGTTTGTTTCTAGGAATAGATTTAAGGAAGGGATAAACAATAAATTTGTGGAGAAAAATAATAAAAAGTGGTATTGTTTGTATTAAAGAAAATATAATGAAAAAATGTAATAAAAAGAATTATCAGAATTTGTGAATAATTTACTTGATATATTAATATATTTAAACAGTGATTTATAAAAAATAAATTAAAATAATTTAATGAAAAAATAAATTCATAAAACATAAATCTAGTTAATATAAATTATCAAAAAAATTAAACAAAGTGATTTTATTTTTTTATTTTTTTAATATTAATTATTTATGTACTTTGACTAATTATGTTTTCTTTGTTGTGTTGAATTTTATTACTTTTTTCATAAAATTGTAGAATTTTTAAAAAATTACATTATTTTTTGTGTTTTGATGCTTTGATTTTTGGTTAAGGCATCATAAAAAAATAATATACTATTTTTTATCTTGTGGTTTAATTTTACTGTGGATGAAATGATGTTAGATTTTTTTTTTTTTAAATTTCAAACTTGTTGATCAATTGTTTTTCTTGAATTTTTTTAATTCACCAATTAATTCACTTTTTATTATTTAAGAAATAATTGAGTTAAAAAATTGAGAAGAAATGAAACAAATCAATCAACAAGTTGAAAACTAAAAGACAACAATAATAACTACAGCATCATTAGGGTGATCAAATCAAATGATGATAAAATTTTAGAAATTTTTTACTAAAGAAATATTTCAATAAAAAATAATTGAAAAATATCAAACAAATTATAAAATGCTTAAAATTTAATAAATCTTTTTCTAGAGAAAATAAAACTCAACCGACATTCTAAAAATACTATTTTTCTTATATTTTTTCTAAGATGTCCATGCTTACTTTCATATAAATAGTCAAATGCAATTTCAATATGTTTGACAAAGATCAACTGATATTTTATTTACGTTAAAAGAATTAGGTACCATGAATCACGAAACTTTAAAGTTTCAAAGAGTCAAGGCAATTTTCAATATTGAACTGCGTGCTTCGCGAAAGCTATAAGACCATAGAGAACATATTGATAAAAAATAAAATCAAAATATATTTGTTTATGGATAAACAGAATAAAAAAAATAGTGATCTATTTTTATAAATAATAAAAAAAAATTGATTAATTAATGTGTTTTTCATAACTTTATATTACTTTATGCATAAATTTATTTTTAAAACTAGTTTATTGAACTTTTCGGATTTTTGTATTTACTTGTGCATATCCTATTTTTATATTACAAGAAAATTTATTTATTTAATTTTATTATGTAGTTTAGAAAGATTTAATATAGTTTAAATTTTAAAATGGTTTTTTTAATTAAGTAGATTGAACTATCACAAGAAAAAAACATTATTAGTGGATATTATTGTAACTTACAAAATTAATATATAAATTTTTTCCTTACAATTGAGAAAATTTAATATTTCTTTAAAATATTTAACGAATTATTTATATCTTATTTGACCAGAGTCTAACATTGAAATCACAACAACAAATAATCCTACAACTCTATTTGACAAAAACGACAAAAAAATAAGTTATTTTTCTATTCTTTTATAGAATCAGAACTATGTTCATTCGTGCATGTGAGTAAGATTGAGTCACATGTGGCTCAATTCTATTCAAGTTGATTCTCTGCATGTTAGTGATCCTAATGGTATATTCATATTCGATGTTCTTGTGTGTAGATAGGATCACATGTAGGAATAAGATATGGGATAAATGTTTTGAAAGCTTTTGGAGTATCATACAAGATAAAGAAATCTAGTCTTTTAACAAAAATGATCTTTACTGCAAACTTAAATAATTGTTTTTTATAGTTGAATATGGTGCATGACTAGTATAAGAACTTGTTTGATTTAAGACTCACTGTATTAGTATTGAATTAATACTTGTGAATAAATGTGGAAGATAAAATGATTGATTTGCCATCATAAAATTGTGTGTACTTTGATTTATTTATATCGAAATATTTCAATTGCTTTGTCTAAAGGATGTGTTTGAATTATGAACTATAAAATAATTGATAAAAGAGTAAAATTCTTTTAGACAATCCAAATTGGATAACTTAATACAGAAAATCAAGATTTTGTATATCCTGAGTGAAAATCAAGATCGTTGAACACTATATTGAGAACATTGGACGTTATTTTAACAAAAAGCATTAGAAAATGTTGATGTTAAATGCAATGCACCTAAAAAAATCATTGAACTTTGGAATTAAAGGTATTCAATAATAAATAATATAATAAGTTCAATTATGATATACTTTAAATAGTTTTGGTACTATATTAATCTTAATATCTATCAATATAGTAAAATAAAATAGGTCAATTTGATTTTTGTTAAAAACTAAAGGGCCATGGATAGTGGTGCAAATGTTGGGTGTGGTGGATGGCAATTCCCAAATAGGCACTACCCCAGAAGGAACTTTCCAGCACTCCTATGTGCCATGCCAAAAACAACCTATTCACTAATGCATCAATGTCACTCTCACTCTGTCGCTATCCACTTCATCTTATGTTTCACTTCAACCAAGGAAACAAGATCTATAACTCCCTTTCCCTGCATTCAAAGTGGCCCCAAACTACCATTTTCTTTGACTTTTTTAGTGCTCCTAAACTTTTAGGACTCGGTGCCTTATATTGCTTTGCTGACTCAGATTATTATTGCAAACACAACACTGGTATCGACTTTTTAAAAAGCACAATTAGTCGTTGTTCGTTTTGATATTTTTGTAGAAATGAATGTGAAAACAACTTAAAAATAAATTATATTATGTGACAGTTATATTTTTTTTATTTGTTTGGTAATGTTATAAAGTGGGTTTGGCAGAGAAAAGAAAACGATTAATATCTCAAGAAGCTTTTGTATATAAAAAATGCATTCCAGCTCATACATCTCAGTGTCGAGTATCAATGTCCATGAAATCAATCACGGCCATGCTGATTTATGCATAAAAGATGATAAGACAGAGTTGAAATCTATGTTTTTTAGTACTGATTAATCTGAATTAAACTAATTTAGCTTTTCTATTAGCAAGATATTTTGGTGACAAGCTCATATCATTAGTTCTGGTGACAAGATATTAGTTTTTCACTACTGATTAATCTGAATTAAACTAATTTAAGACATTGGTTTTCATCATACAAGGTGAAGAGTTGCCACCCACAGAACTTGTGCCAGATTTGGTTGATACTACATCTTCCCTAGCCAAAGCTGAGATCGAAGGTTCGTTGCAAGTTTCATCATTTTGTTTACCATAGGACTTGTCGATTACAAGATCGTAGTTATTTCCTGTTCTTGCTTCTTGAGCAAGAGAGCACCAAGAACAGCATAGCCAAAGTGTGCAATCAGAAGCCGAAGGTTTGCCAAAACAGAAGTCATAGGCAGGTAAGTTGAACCTCTTTCTCATTTGGATCCTCCAAAATCCACCATATAGTAAACCAAGAAAACAAAGAACGATTCCAACACCTCCCAGACCCTGCCTAACACTGTCATCATCTATGTTAACAGAAGCCAAAATGAAAATCCAGAAAGGTGCCATGCAAAATAGCATAAAAGTGGCAATATGGACATACATGTTTCCAAAGCCATGTCTCTCCATATTCCACCCAAAGACACAAAAGGTGCAGAAAAGTGAGAGATATGCTAAGGAAATATCGTTCCATATGTCAAGTATTCCTCCACTCCACTCTGGTCTATTTTCAACAACCCTTTGTTGATCTTTGCATGCAAATGAATATTTCTTCTCACATGGTTTCTCTCTCAGATGCTGTTGCCTCTGAGAGCCACTAATTTGAACCTGTACTTCTTCATCCGTGTCACTGTCATAGTCCTTCCCGAGTGGACTAAGAATGGTGTACAAACCAGCAACTGCAGGAGCAGCAATTGCAAAAGAGATACATATTCCAACTCCAATGGCGGGTCTCTCAGACCTTTCATACCCCAAGTTTAGACCACAAAGTGCATATTGAGCAAAACAATTAACATGAAGGAGAATAACCACTACCATCATATGTGTCCACTCGTGGGGCTTGTAAGTACCATTCTTGCAGTAAAAATATCTAAGTCTAGAGATGTCATTTGGTCTCCATCTGATCAGAAGAATAAGGTGGTAGAACCTCTTAGGGTGTTGATACAAGCACATGAGTGTAAACAATGCATTGAGTATTTGGTTATTTATTTCAAACCATGCATTTCTCTGAGACTTCCTCGGAAGCACACGATTCAACATGCCTGTCATGACCAGGAACAGAATTGCACCAGAAATAGCAACACATGTGATCCACACAAAAAGGGCCATGTTCACTGGACTTCTAATCCACTCCACGCACATCTTCTTCACCGAACCCCCATCAAGTTTCAGAGCAAGCATTCCTCTGAAACGTGCTCTTAGGCCCTTTGAACGAGGAGAAGGCACAGATAGTGAAATCTTGTCTCTCTCAATAGCAAGCCTCTTGAATTTGGCAGATGCCGAACCAAATTTAAGAAAATTTGTCCTTTTAGGAACAGAAGAACTTAAAGTGCCTTGAAGCTTTCTCTGGGAATCTTCACTGCTCAGAAATGTTTCTTGAGTTGTTGAAATATCTATAGAAACACAGTCCTTCACTTTACTGCCACTACATTCCTCAATTTCATCTTTGGGATTCAGAATCCCGTTATCAACGGGTATCATTCTGATGAAAAAAACTCTGATAGTTCTTGATCAAATCAGAACCGTATCATCAATGGATTACGTAAAGAACAAATACTGAGAAGACATAACAGAGGAAACTATGGCAAGATTACAAATCTGTAAAAAATTACCTACGGATCCAGGTAAGTACCGAAGAAAGTATTAAAGCAATAAGAACAGAATTAATTGGTTCAAAACAACTGTAAAACCAGAAACGAAAAACCAAAATCTAATCTAATCTAATTCTAATAATACAAAAACTTCAGTTGACATATGCATGAAAGACAGCACCGAAAATCAGAATATACAAACAGGAAAAGAAATTCCATAATTATAGCATTGAATTTTTAAGGCATAAACTGGTGGTGAAAATCAAGCATACCAATTAGCTGATTCGTCACGCCGATGTGTGAATGCAAGTTATTCCCTCAAAGGCAGTTATATGTTTGATAAAATCCAGAAACAATGAATCATATCGAATAAAAAGTTTTGGCACTAATACAAAAGTAAAGGTAAAACAATAAAGGAGTGTCATTCATAAAGTAAGAAAAAATAAAATAATGTATCCTCGTAGTCGCAGGTAACAATAACAACGCAGTCAAACAATTGGGGAATGGATTAAGACTGTCTGTGCCACCGGCCATATAAGGTAAAGGCAAAGGAAGTACTGAAAATATAGAAATTTCATATTTTGAAAGAACAAACCGAGAAAGAAGAGAAGTAAAAACAATTTGACATGCATCATCTCTTTTATTTCCATGCACGAACGCTTCATTGTGTAATTAGTTATGATTTACGAGAACATACATTCGTTAAGAAAAAAATCAATAAAAAACATTATAATTGAATTGAAAAATGAAAAAAGGAACCGAAAGATTAGATAATGGAGCGAAAAGGTAGAAAAAAATAAGCCGCCTTGTATTTGACGTTTTTCCTTGGAATCTTTCCTTTACAAAAAGAGTTGGTCGGAAAGTAAAGAGTTTGGGGAAAAGAAAAGAAATAAAGCGAGACACGCCCGATGAAAGGAATAATTTAGACAACTCCGTGTGTGTATATCAAATGACAAAGTAACTATGTAATCATATAAATAAATTGTGATGCTTAATTTTTATTTTTTCCTTGGTGAAGAATTATTGTATAATTAAGTAATGGTGTAGTAATTCAATTTATACTCAGCACCCTCGTTAAAACTCATTTCTTGAATTCAGTCAGACCAATTCAATTGAAACCAAAGCAAGTACACTCAGTAAGTAGATGTGTAAGATGAACAACTGAACAGCACGCGTAGTACACCTGTAAATCATCGAACAATAGTTCCAACCACACAATTATCAAGGTTTAAAAAAAATAAATTTTTGACAAACAAATTGTTAATGAAGTTGACAAAGTTATCAAATAGAGTGATTTTTTTTTTTTTTTATGAAAGATAATTCAACTAAGATCATCCTCCTCAAATTCTTTCGCTTTCAGGTTTTCCTTCACCCTCAAAAGAGGTGTGGTCTTCCAAGAATCCTGCACAAATCCATGGGCAATGTTGTTGAGCAACGGACACTAATACTACTTATGGAATGCAAAGGAAATACTACTTAAAAATTTACTTTTCAGAACACAAAAAACAATTTCAAAAACTTTTTTCCGGAAAACAAATGGGAGAAGAAATTGACGCAGAAAGTAATTGCCTAAAATTGAATATGTAGTTAAAAAAACAAAAGGTACATATTTATCGTTGAAGGAAAAGAACCAGATACATCATGAGTGAAGAAAACACAATCTTGTGACCAACAGGAATAATTCGAGAGAAAATGTCACTGACAAAAGAAACAATGAAGAGCGTGACATTTACATATAGAAGAATCGGCAGGGAATTTGTAGAATTTGATGAGCTCAAAATAACTGCTTCAGAAACACTGTTGCAACTCATCGCTTTAACTCTTTAGTTGAACATTTTTATGGCCAAAAACAACAAATGCTTTTACGTAAAATCCCACCAAATTTGGTTACATATTTACGTATTATTTTAGCGATGGAAACAAGACTATACATAAGTCGCAGTACTTTGATGAATATCAGAAAACAAAAATTACACTCAAGGTAATCAAATAGAGCATAAATTTCGGGAGATATTTAAGTCCAGTGCAGAACATGAACAAAAAATTTTAGAGAAGTCAAATTAAATATTTTATATATATAATATTATTTCTAATTAAAAAAAATCTTTATTTTTTCTATTTAAAACAAACACACATGATAGTAAAATAAAAAAAAAATGACTATGATAAAATAGTCATAAAAAATTACCATTAAGTCTCAAAGATTACTTAACATAGTCAAGTAATCTCCAAGATAAATTATAGATTTGTCTTTTTTTAGATCCAAAATAACATATTAATATAGGTCAAGCTACTTGCATTGTGGAGTATCACTTACGTACTGAAAAATTGTGCATGCAAGTCAAACAAAAAATAATCTAAAAGTCAATACCTGTTTATAGGTGGCTTAAATTTCACAACAATTACTTAAATTAAATTTGTGACATTATTATATGCTTCTAAAATTTTATATGAAAGTGTTACTACCAAATTCAATTCATATAACAAAACCAGGGTGCACGCTTGGTTTTCACTACAAAGATAACAATAAGCATTGTCTTTCAATGTCAAATATTCTAATCATGACGGAAATAAGTTAAAGCAAGTGTACTGAAATCTTATCGGATAATCATCTCTACCTGATCACGAATAATTTTCTAGATGCATTTAATATGGACTCCATTTTATACAAGTTCTTCGTACCTCATCAATTTGATTGGGTAGGCCTTATCAAATTTGAGAAAGCTTCCCCCGGATCATATGTTCTAAAGAATTTTCAAATTCATTACATGTAACTCTAGAGATTTTACAAAGTTGTTTTTCATTTTTTTTTCAATTCTTGGATTTTATGGAAAGTTTCAAGTTTAATGAATTTTTTTCATCTTCATCACAAGTCTTCCTCTTGAAAAAAATCAATTTTTATACTCTTTATCATGATTTTTTTTAATATAAATTTATCACCTCTCGCTTATTTAGAAAAAAATAAATTTATCATCATCCAGTGGTACACACTAGATATATGTGATGCAATTTAGGATAGGGAAGCTAATCATTTAGAAGTTGTTAGGTGATAAATTTATATTAGAAAAATTATGATAAAAAGTAAAAGAATTAATTATTTTTTCAACATAAAGGCTTGTGATGAAGATGAAAAACATACATCTATGTCAACTAAACTAGAGAAATTTCATGAGAATCCAACCATTGAAAAAAATGAAAAATAACTCTATAAGATTCCTAGAGTTACATATAATGAATTTGAAAATTCTTTAGAACGTGATCTAGGAAAGCGTCGTCAAATTTGACAATACCTACCAAATCAAATTGATGAGGTATGAAAGATCTAAAATGAGGTTCATATCAAATGCATCTAAAAGTTTATTCGTGGTTTGGTAAAGATGATTATCCAAGAAAATTTCAATATACTTGGTTTAAGTTATTTCCTTTATGGTTAGAGTATTCGTTATTAAAAGATGTTGCATAATATATACTGGTAATCATTTTAGTAAAAACTCAAGCAAGCGCCTGGGTTCATCATTTGTTCTCATTGTAATTAAATTTGATGATAAACTTTATGTTACTATTTTATATCAAATTTTAGATGTATATAACAATATCACATATTTAATTTCTAATTCACAATAAGTACCACCAAAACATAATAAAACACTTTTATGCCGAAGGCCGTTCGAAGAAGTCCACATTATCTTTATATAATCTACTTGTCCATTCAAATCTAATAATATAATTCCAAAAATAGTTACCCACCACCAACAATCGGCACTCTCGTGTTCCCGAAAATGTTGGATCTAATTCCTGCAAAATAAATACATGTCCAAAAAATTGAGCAACCAGTAATATGTCCAGTCTCAAGATAAGAATTATTTAAAAACTTAGACCTGATATCGTTCTAACGCATTGGTTATAGCAACAACGTTCCCTTTACAGAGTTAGCAGACGCCAGCATTCAGCAGGTGTCCCTTTACACCGTACTTCAATAAATTATTGAGAGATTGACGATCTATATCTTCATAAATCTCAATTGACTTTTGATATCTGAGGATCATCAAAAACCATTAATATTCAATTTAACATAACAAGAAGGTTCTGATAAAGCTCCTTCCATTTAAAAAATATGTTTCCATTGTAATTAGAGCAAATTATACAGAACCACACGTGACCCATACCAGATAAAGGAATGGACCGACTTTTGTTCACATCCTGTACCTAAGCCAACATATTATGGATTGTCAAAAGAAAGATGCAAGAATTCCGTTAAGATCATAATAGGCCCTTCCAATAAATTCTCAGCGTACCAAAATCCATACAGACCTAAGCTAATGCTAACCCGAGGAGTGTGGGTTGGACAAAAAAAAGGAACATAACAAAATAAAAGGCCAGAAAGATTGTTTCCAGAAGAAAGTACTAAGTTCTAACAAATTAAAGAATGAATCTGAGTTGAAGAAATATAAATCAAGCCATCACTATAATAATATAGATACAATATGCAGAAAACACAATCTTACTGTTCTAACTGAGCAGCAAATTGAGCAACTTTTTGTTTGCATTGGTTCGCAATAGTTGTCACCTCTTCATTTTGAAAAATTTCAGCTGATTTTTCTTAGTAAACAGAGCCTGCTCAATATTCTGTTCAGACTCATACAATTCAGAAATTTCCTGTATTTCAATTGTGAAATAGTGAAAACAAGTTAAAACAAGATGACAGTAACTCAAGCAAACTCAGAAATCAAGCAAACTCATATACTTCAATGCATTTAATTCAAAATCAATTTCCATAAGCTAGGATACGAGTATTAAATATTAGTTATTAAGAATTAATATGAAATGTAGAAGGTCTTGTCTAATTCATCCTATAAAAAGATATAGTTGCAATACAAATAACATAAGCTCCAAACTAATAATTGAAACAAACAACAAATAAAAAATATTGCTATCCAATATAGTTGTTTTCATTTGTTTCTTCTTAGGCTTACAATCATAAAAATTCCAATCTAATAATTGAAACAAATAACAAATCAAAATATTGCTATCCAGTATAGACATCCATAAAAGGAATGAATCCCTACTAATGCTAGTTAATTTTAATATGGCCTTACACAAAAGATAAAAGTACGAACCCCTACTTGTAGCTTATAAATACAAAACCGGTATCTTATTTACACATATGGAAAGATTGACCAATGACAACAGATGTGTTTCACATATTATTTGTCCAGGCATAAATGCAGCAACTGTTTTCTATGATTCACATTGATGTCAATACAAAGAAATAGAGTTTAAAAGGAATTGGCCTTGCTGTGTGGAAGCAAGATATTCGTTTAGACCAGAAATCATAAACGACAAAAAATTCTGGTGCATGCATACCATTTATATTAGTTTTCTTGTAGCAATGTGCAGCATCAACATGGACCTGTGAAGCTCAATGCTTGCTTTCCATCTAGAAACAGAAGACAAGACAGCAATGACATTTCCGGCTCAATAGAAAATTAAAGGATGCAATGTAGATTCAACGGTATAAACCCCACCCCAAAATCCCAACCCAGAATGATACCTTCAAATGGCAATTTGCCAACTTTAGGTATGTTGCTCCAGCTTTGTCCCAATGCCACAAAATAGATCAAATCAAGAACAACAAACAGAACTATTCACTACTCCATCCTCGATTTTAAAGCCAGTAACATTCAACAAAATAAAGCGAATAAAAATTCATCAATATAAATGTGAGAACAGTCACAACATAACAGAGTATGGTTAATCAGTTGATCATAGTATCAAGCACTTCTTCTACAACTCTAATTTTTCTGTTCGAGTAATTGATCAAATGGAAAAACAATTGAAAGCTCTTTCCCGTAAAATCATATAAAACTAATTGATTAGGGAGAGTTCAACATTTGGAATCGGAACTATAACACTCGCCGATTGTACTAGTACTAACAACTATAATAAAATTATAACCGGTATCAAAATTAATCATCTTAATAAAAAAAAAAAGTTGAGAGAAAGAGAAAAAACATGATTTGGCGAGCTAGAAGGAATTGGCGGCTTTATCAAAGAGATAGACGGCATCCTCGTATTTGGAGCCAAACAAGCCCCAGCCGCCGAGCTTCTTCTCAGCTTTCTTCTTGAATTCTTCAGCCTTCGACAGCTGATCCGCCATTTTCCCTACTATCGAAACTGATAGCGAAGGATTAATTAAGAGGGTTTTGTTTTTTTTTTTTTCTATTTATATTTATCCAAATACTAACCCTTGTACTCTCTTCGCTTGAGAAGATGATTTTGAAAAAGAGTGTGAAAATTGATTCGTCGTAGGTGAATATATGTGTTTTTTTAGAAAATTTAGAAAGTAAATTGAATATATTTAAAAGTGAATTTTGTAAAAAATCAGTGAATGATTTGAATGATATGATAGATTAAATAAAAAATTATAATAAATGAAATTTGAATATTATTAAAATACTCTCTATAATAAAATTATAAAAAATAATTCTTAAATTAATTAAAAATATTATATTTTTAAAACTATTATTTAATAAAATTTAATAAAAATAAATTATATATAATTATTATAAATTATTATTATTATAAAAATATATATATATATATATATATATATATATATATATATATATATATATAGATAAGAATTACATGGTTGATTTTGAATAGAATGAAGTTATATGGATAAATTTTGCATTGATCCTCTTAAATTTTTTTTGTAAGGAATGAACTTTTATCCTTATCTGCAAATCCATCTGCATTAATATTTTAAAACAAACACAAATTCTTTTTGTAATCCATCTTCAGAATTCAATGTATTAATTGGATTTACTCATGCGACCTCATTCTCTAACACTTCCTTTACGGTTTAGGAAGTAAAATATGTCTAAGAACTATCGAATTTTGAAATTCAACTTATCTATATACCAAATTTAAAAATTATCTGATTTTGAAATCTGATAAAAACAATTAATGAATTTTAAAATCTTTAAAATATATATGATTTTGAAATTTGGTATATATATAACATTTTAAAAAACTAAAACAAAAACTAAAAAACAAATAAAAATAAGCATATATATATATATATATATATAATTTCTTTAGTTTGTTTTTCTTTATTTTTTGTTATTTTATTTTTTAATTTTTTTTCAATATTCTAAATAAAACAAATTAAAAATATAAAACAAAAGATACATGTAAATATGTTTTTGAATTTTATTTATTTTTCTTTATATTATATATAAAAACAAAAATTAAAAAAAGAAAAAAAGAATATAAATATATAATCCGGTAATTATTTAAACCGAATTTCAAAATCCGATAATTATTTTAACCGACTTTCAAAATCTGTAATTCTCTTAATAAAATTTTGAAATTCGATAATTTTTTTAATTAAATTTTAAAATTCTAAATTTTCATTAATCAGATTTTAAAATCCACTATTTACCGGAACAGATTTTAAAATCTAATACTTTCCTGAACATATTTTCTTTTTTAAATCTTGAGTAAAGTGAGTTCTTATGAGTGAATAAATATAAGGAGAAAAAGAAAATAATTTTTATCTTAGTCAAAAAATCAAGGGATTTAAAAAAAAAAATTGGGATGCAGAATAAAAGTTTGAAGGGCAGGAAGAACATCAAAATCTCTTTGGGCTTTTTTCTCCTATCGTGCCCAGGTATCGTACCCAAATTAAATTTACTTATAAATAAGACTTCGCAAATTAATTAAGAAACCGAAATTACACATTAAGGACAAAAAAATAAGCCAGCAAAGTTACAGAATACGAATGAAAAAATTAATTGAAGCCAAAAAAAATTAATTAAGTTATAATATTTTACAATTTTAGAATTATTTTTTAAAATTTAATTTACTATAATCATGTAATTTCAGTAAATATATATATATATATATATATATATATATATATATATATATATATATATATATATATATATATACAAGAATAAAAATGCAGGTCAGTACTTTGGAAGCACTGAGATCTGGCCTAATACATTTTACCTGTGAATTGCTATAAACAGTGATGTAAATACCATTGATTTCACAAACATTATTGTGTAAATAAAAAACTGATATAGCACTATGTTTCAATTAAGTTTTTTAAGTAATGTAGGACATTTGAAGTTATTCTATGTAAATTGGTGTAAATAATTATTTAATTTTCAATTGGAACATACTCCAGTTTAAACATTTAAAATGAACATTAACTACATTACATAATTAAATGCAATAAATTGGTAGCAAAAGGTTTCTAATCGATAATGCCCTTTCAAGAATATTTGTTTTGTCTCATGAACCATCTATGCACCTATTGTATTGTATAACAATTGAATGCATTAGTTAAAAAGCTTTTTACTACACTTAAATCAACTTTGTGTATTTCGTTAATGTATTTAAAAAAAATTATTTAGATTTAAAATACTAAATGAGGTTTTTATATATTACTCGGTTAAATTGTTTAACAAATTTTATTGTTGATTTAATTTTTTAAGAAAAGTTATTTTATCTTTACATTAAATTTAAGCAACAAAAATATCATAAAATTAATATACAAATTACATAGGATAGAAAAACGTGGCGCATGAAAATATTTATATTAAAATAATCAATATTTTATTCAGTATTGATTTAAAATGATCTTAATTTTTTTATTTGAAGTTTTTTATTTAATTTAAAATGAAATTAAGTTTAATTAAATGTTAGTTTAACATTAGTGATTCCGATTTCTTTTAATAACTGTATACAAAATTAATAAAAGTTCTATAGAAGTTTAAAATTGTATTAAAACTTTAATTATTTTTAAATCAGTGTAATTTCATCAAAAGTCATTAGCAAAAGAAATTTAAATACTATTCACAATTTCTTTTATAAAAAATGATTTTTGTGATAGAACTTAAGTATAAAATATAATTTGCAATTTTTTTTTATATAAGAGATAACTTTTTCGTGTATTCTGAAAATAAAAAGTATCTTTCCAATTATGTAACTTGTAACTTTTATTTATGTAAAAAATATCTAACACTTATGATTTGTAAGTCTATTAATTGGTCCGATAGCTTTAAAGACTGAATTATGTTAAAAATGTAATATTTAATTATAGTTTAAATATAAATTTACAAAATAAAATTTATTCTCATTAAGATATTATAAATCAATCTTATTTATACTGATTCATTTAATAAGTCTCATCCTAATTTGTTCATTTATTTTTTCCTAAAAGTAATATTTCCGGACGTGTAATTTCTAGCAAATTCAGCAGTTTTTAACAATTGTTCTGATATGAATATGGTGTGGATAATTTTTCTAAGATATATATTTATTTTGTTGTTCAAAATGAATCCATTAAAAATGTTATCTTAGATAATAATGTAATTATTATTGGATAATTTAGTCTGTGTACAAAGTAAAATAATTTTGTCATAAAAATAATAAATATTTTGTTTTAGACAAAAGTGCACTGTGAGGAGAAATTAAGATATACTGACTCTTTGTAGAATGAAAGGAAATTGTGATGACCCAGTGACTATAATTTTTAGAAGACTTATCATTTATAAAATGTAAGTTATCCATGTAACAAAAGCACTCTCAAAATATAAATTATTCATCTAAAATAAAAAATAATACCATATTTAACATAAATTCTTAAAAGTTGTCTTTTTCTTTGTAATATATGATTTAACATTCTCTCTGTTGCATTTATGGTGGAACTTTGTTATCATTCTTCAATTCATTCTTAAAAATTATAATTTGTAATTTGGTTTCTTTAATTAATTGGCCATATGATATTGCCTTTTTGACTTCTCAATATTAAATTATGGCAGCAAAATCAACATGAATGATGATGATGATGTATACACCGCCTTTATAAAAAGGAAAGAGAAAGTGTGATTGTTGTGACAAAGCATAACCATTCAAAGCCACAGCCCAACCTCCGACTGTTCATTATCAAATCCGACAGTTTATTCGCCGTTATGTTTCCGACCGTGGGAGTCAGCGTCCCACTATTGGGCGAGTCCGATGGAGCGATGCCGCCGGCGTCTGTTCCCGGAGCGGTGTTCAACGTGGCGACGAGCATAGTCGGCGCCGGAATCATGTCAATTCCGGCAATAATGAAGGTTCTTGGCGTGGTTCCCGCTTTCGCCATGATTATCGTTGTGGCCGTGCTCGCGGAACTCTCTGTCGAGTTCCTCATGCGTTTCACGCACTCCGGTGAAACGACGACGTACGCCGGCGTCATGAGGGAAGCGTTCGGATCGCCGGGAGCGTTGGCCGCGCAAGTTTGCGTCATCATCACCAACGTTGGGGGCTTAATTCTTTACCTGATCATCATCGGTAACAGAATCTTCCCTTTGTTTTTATTCCTTTTGAAATTATGAAAAAAAGGCGGAAATGTGTAGATTTTTTTAGATTTTGGTTAGTTGTGCCTAATATGAATATTGCCGGGTTTTGGGTTACATGCATTGTGTTTGGTGAACTTTTGCTAGTAGTGTTTGTTGATTTTTTTTTGTTATTTTTTTTTTTTTTTAATTTTCCTTTTTAATATATATTAAACTAACCAGTTATTTTCATTAATGTCAGTGCTTTAATTATTTTCAAGCAATCGAACTTAAGATCTAGATTTTCTTTAAGTACTCCTGATTTACTTTAATAAATTTAATTTAAAAGTTTGTATTCGAAATGTATGAATAAGTGAAATTGGATAGAAGAAAGATGCAGAAAGGAAAAAAAGAAGTTACTGTGGTAGGAAAATAAAGAGAAACATAAAATGAAAATTTAGTACAAAAATAGCTGAATTGCAATTATTGCCTTTGTTGAACAACAGGGGATGTGCTATCTGGAAAGCAAGATGGAGGGGAAGTGCATTTGGGTATTCTGCAACAGTGGTTTGGTATTCATTGGTGGAATTCTCGGGAGTTTGCTCTTCTCTTTACTTTGGTCTTCGTCATGTTTCCATTGGTATTGTACAAACGTGTAGGTCAGTGTTACCAATTTAATTCTTTGCAGAGTTTCTTGTATTTGGAATTGAAGAGTTCCGTAACTAACGTGTGTTTTTGCTTTTGGTGTTTTGGAACTGATAGAGTCCTTGAAGTACAGTTCTGCAGTGTCAACTCTTCTTGCAGTGGCATTTGTTGGCATATGTTGTGGGTTGGCTATTTTTGCACTGGTGCAAGGAAAGACGCAGACTCCTAGATTGTTTCCTCGTTTGGACAACCAAACCTCATTCTTTGATCTATTTACTGCAGTTCCTGTTGTTGTCACAGCTTTCACATTTCATTTTAACGGTAATGGACCCGATTCCTATGTCAATTTTTGAAGGGCATGCCTAGAAGATTTCGGTACTGATGGTTGATCTTTGTTGCAGTGCATCCAATTGGGTTTGAGTTTGCCAAGCCATCTCAAATGACAACAGCAGTTCGATTAGCATTATTGCTTTGTGCTGTGATCTACATCTCAGTAGGCCTATTCGGGTACCTATTATTTGGGGATTCAACACAATCAGACATTCTCATCAATTTTGACCAGAGTAATGATTCTGTGGTTGGTTCCTTGTTCAATACTTTGATCCGTGTAAGCTATGCACTCCACATCATGCTGGTGTTTCCTCTCTTGAACTTCTCTTTGAGATCCAACATAGATGAAGTTCTCTTCCCCAATAAGCCTATGCTAGCCACAGACAACAAAAGATTCATGATCCTCACTGTGGTGCTGCTTGTATTCTCCTACCTTGCTGCTATAGCAATCCCAGATATTTGGTACTTCTTTCAGTTTCTTGGATCAACATCGGCAGTGTGCCTTGCCTTCATTTTCCCTGGCTCTATTGTTTTACGGTAATCTACCATTTAACTTTAAGTAGATCCAAATTAAAAATTGCATTGTACAAATATGTAAACCAGTGTCTTATTTTTCTCTGTTACTAATTTCAGGGATGCATGTGGTATATCAACGAAAAGGGATAAAATTATTGCTCTGATCATGATTATACTTGCCGTGGTGACAAGTGTGCTTGCCATTTCCACCAACATATATAATGCTTTTAGTAGCAAGTCATAAAAGGTGGTTCTCTCATTTTCTCCCCTAGTATTATTTTGTTTTTTTAATTTTTATAGAAAAAATTAATTGGTGAGAGTGGGTGTGGCTGGGGAGAAAGACAATTGTAGGCGCATTTGATTGCTGTGATTGTGTTACTTTTGTATCTTGGATGCCTCTGTTGTTTATCATAGAATTCATATATGATAATGATGTATTTTTGAACAGCATTGCTTTGTAAATTACAATTTATTATTAAAGAAATGGATCCAAAGGTCCACCAGATTGTGCCGTGTAAGGATGGTAAAAGATCGATGATCTCTTGGGGAACTGTTCTGATTGTCTCAGTGATCAACATTTGTCACATTGTTAAACTTTTTGAGTGATGTAACATCCCTTTCACCATCATCTCTCTCACTTCCGTGTCATACTCATCAAGAGACCAAAGAAGAGGAAAGGCTGTAGAATAACGCTTATCCAAAAATAAAAATAAAAAATATTTGGATAATACCCTCTTGGGTCGCTGGAAAGTGCTATAATATATACACATGGAAAATACGGAGCAAATAAACTATGATTAAATAAAATAATGTTATCAAATCAAAGTTAGGTACTTGTTGAATTATTTTATCTACAACCGTGTATTGTTAATAACATTTTCGCATGTGAAAGAAAAGGATAGTGATTTGTGCAGTGTGAACAATAAGATTGGATTTTTAATTTTATATATATTTAAGATGATTGTGTAGAATAAATAATAAAGAATAACAGCCATCGTGACAAACGCAATCCCTAAAGCTGATAACTTTCTTTAAAATAATACAGGCCATGCATTGTAACCAGAGAGTTGGAATTCTTGCATTAAGTCGAAAATCTGTACTTACTCCCATTTGAACATTTGAACATGTGACACACTGACACATTTGTTATGTGGTTTTAAAATAATATGTGGAAAAAATAAGCAATTATTGAACATTTGTTATGTGGTTTTAAAATAATATGTGGAAAAAAAAAATGCAATTATTGATGGCGCGTAGTGTGATCAATATGACCAGCAATTGTTTTATCCTCAGAGATGTGTCAGGAGCATGGGGGAAGTGATTGCGGCTTTCTCATCTTATGAATACAATGTAAAATGAATTTAAAAATAACTTCAATTCATTATACTTTATATAATGAATTTGAATTTAATTTTAAATTTTAATAACTATTTTTCGTTCATAATATTAAGTTTGCATAACATACATTTAAAAAATAATATATATATATATATATATTTATTTATTTTTGAGGAAAAAATAAAATAAATTAAATAGAGTACTCAGGGATACTCTAACCTTTATACAAAAAAGCAGGACCTGGACAAATAGATGCATTAGCTTAGCATCATGGTTCCATCAAAACAAAAGACCATTCAAAACTAGATGATCACAATTTGGAACAACTTTATGATCCACAAAACAAAGGGGACAAAGAGTATGCCTACCTAAAGCACAGACCCCTACCAAATTTCCGAATAGTATAATGATAGTGTACATTAATCAGATGACATTCTTCCTAATGTCAATACTTTAAGCGTTTGAACACGTCCTCCACCTCATAAAAGGAGGATAAATGCATCTAAATGACCCTCCAAGATAACAAGAAAGATTAAAGTACGCTTAATACATTTCATTCTCATTGCATTTGTCAAACTGGGCAATTTCACTTCTGACGCGAAGGAGATTGATCAACATGTATTATTGTATTTATGATTTGTCTTGGTCCCTTCGTCAATAGTGACCTGTATAAGCTTGCCTGTCATACTTAAACACACAACAATTAATCATATCACAAAGATTTTAAGCATACATAAGGAGAAAGAATTCAATCACTATAAGAGAACATAACAGATGAACTTTTATGTTTCATCCAAACCCAAGCTGTTACCTGAGCAAGGGCAAATATCTCTTCAGGATCAACTTTCCTATGTTTAAAAATTATTCCATTCCTATGTTTCCATATTTCCCCTACTATTGCTAACCACATTCCTTACCAAATCTTATTTTGTCTTCTATTAAGGTTCACTAGATGGAAGTGTTGAAAATTATTTCTTGCATTAATATGATGCACTGAACTCACCCCAATCCATCTATCACACATATTCCACACTTTTTGGGATGCACTACATGAGAAGAATAGGTGTTTTGCATTCTCTTCACTTGCTAAGCACGTCTCACATAGGTTATTTTGTAATTGAATTCCCCTTGGTGCTAGTTTAACCTTTATAGGTAACTTATCTAGGAACAACCTCCACCCTAATAGTTGTGCCTTCGGAGTCACCCTAATACTCCACAATGTTTTAAACTTTTTATCCTCTTTATTCTCTATATATATATGAATGAAATTAAATCATTTTAACTGATTTTCTTAATCAGTATAAAATTATTTTTTCGTGGATTTAAGTTCAAAGAAAACCGTGACCATGAATAATGAGGTTTCAAATTTAAATATACCAAAATATATATCACTGGGTGACCTGAATAAAGTTTCACACAAGAAAAAAAAAAACTAGCAACATTTAAATCAACCGATGAATACATCCATTTGCATGAAAATAAGTGGATGCATTGTCAACGACTTCATAATTAATATTATAAAAAAATAGTCATAATTGAGAATAGTGTGAAGAATAAGATTTACGGGAAATCATATTTCAGTAATTCATTCATCCATATTTCTTTTCATACAATTTCTATGTTTAAATATTGATTTAGTTCCATAGTTTTTAAATAAAAGAAACTAATAACGAGTTTAGAGTCTTCTATCAATAAAAAAAAGAAAAAAAGCTTTCCTTCACAAATATTTTTCCTTGAAAAACATCCATGATCAAAGATGTACACGATTCGCTAGCTGACCATAAATAAATAGCAACCTATAATTGCTGGGTCTAAAGATGAAGATTATGTTTTACTAAAAATTGCATACAAAAGATTTTAGAAGTATGCACACCATATTTCATCCTTAATCAGTTTCGTTTCATAAGATACCTACACGAAACTACAAATAAATAAGCAGTTTTATAATACAGAAGCTATAGTTAAATCGCATAAGACAAATTTTCCTTAACAGAGTGAAACTTAGTTTTAGATCATGACAAAAATAGTATAACTGAGAATAAGGTAACTTTTTAGCTTTAACTTAGTTGACTGTTAATTAAAATTTTAACAACTATTTCATTATCAGTTCAAAGGTAAAATTTGGATTTATATCAACTCTTTGAAGTTATAAAGTGACTTAATGATTAAAGTTGGAAGGGAGAGAGAGAGACTCTATTCTACTAACACTTGAAATTTATAAGATTGATTTGATGAATTTGGTTCGAAATGTGAAAAATGTTGTGAATTTAACTCCCACACTAATAAATTTTAACGACTAAAATTTGTTGATAAAAAAATTATATTAAAAAGTTGAAAATCTCCCTTTAACCATAAGTTCGTCATCTAAGAATAATCTGAGATTAATATATACTATTAAATGACGCTATTGTTAGGCCCAATCGGGACTTGAGATGATTTTAGCCCACACTTCATTCGGGTAAGGAGCAATTGCTTTACATATCCCAATTTTTTCTTCTTGCACCAATTCCAACATTTATCTTTTAAATTGATGAAAACAAAAAGTTACCAATCCATAAGGTAAAGAGATTAAAAAATAATATTTTAATTACGGAAAACACATGTGTAAACAAAGTAATCCATAGCTTCTTTTTTTAACACTTTAATGTATAATTCATATTTTTTATTGAAAATGTTATCCTAAAGAAACTCACTAGACGTGAATAACATAGGATGAAAAGAAGAAGTGGAAATGAATAGTATGATCTAAACTTCACTTTCATGAGGGAAAGGAAAACAAAAGAATGTGTTGTATGAAAAGAAAGGTAGGATGGCTCGTGTGGAGAGAGAATGAAAAAGAGACAAAGTTTGATTGGTGGTGATTGAAGAGAGCCTTTCAAATTCCCCGTGAGAACTCTTTGGATGCATTCCAAATTCAGAACCCTTTTCACTCACCACCTCACCATTCTCCTCTCACAACTCCATCATATTTATCTACACATTCAAAATTCCTATTCTTCACTCATAACAAATTTACGTTAATAAATCAACTCTTAGCAAAAGGGTATTTCTGGAACTTCATATACATTTCAGACCCCACCCCCTCTTTTAAAACACCGTATATCTATCACCATATAGTTCATTGCATACCAAAATTAAAGCGTAAGGAGAAAACCAATCACTTTATAGAGAAAAAAGGAGCACAAAATGGTTTCTAAAGAGCAAAAGAGAGCATCACTGCATGAGAAGCTGCAACTTCTTCGTTCTGTCACTAACTCTCATGCAGTAATTCATATCTTTCATTTTGTTTTATTTTCTCCATGAAAATTCAGTCAACATTGTAGTCTTCCCTTCAGTTCAACTCCATTTGTTCTCTATTGTTGAATGACATGGATTCTTCTCTGCTCTATATATACCTTAGTCCCTTAATCTTCTACAAAGTTCTTGCCATCTGGATTGTCTTCTATGTATTGCATGTATACTGTCATTATTTCAGTAGAAAATTGAAGCACAAACTTATTACAATGTTAAATATATTGTTGAAATATTACCTAACAGTTCTTGTTCTTTTTGCTGGGTGGTGGCAGCTAAAGAAAACCTCGATCATAATAGATGCGTCAAAGTATATCCAGGAGTTAAAGCAAAAGGTGGAAGAATTGAATCAAGACTTAGCCAATGCACAAACTTCAACTGACCAAAATACTTTGCCTATGGTATTTAACATCATCCACATGTATATGTGTTCATTTCGACAGTTCTTGTTAATTTGCAGAAATTTTTTTTGATATTTTCTGGATGAACATAAACAGGTGACGGTAGAAACCACGGAGAAGGGTTTTGTTATTAATGTTTTTTCAGCAAAGAGTTGCCCTGGTCTGTTTGTTTCCATATTGGAGTCATTTGAAGAGATGAGTCTTAATGTGGTTGAAGCTAGGGCTACTTGCACAGACACGTTTCTGTTTCATGCTGTTGGAGGAAAAGTAAGACACAATCTTTTGTAAGCATAAATTTACACCATAGATGCTTTCTAGGCCAGTTCATTATATCATTCAGTGTCTCTCTTTTTCCCTCTCGTTACTCCATATTTTTGTAGGTCACATGCCTTGTCCTTTTCTTCAAAAGGATGAGGGACCACGTTGCTGTGATTAAAATGTTTGCATATACAGTCATGTTAGGTTTAGTTAATTACTTGGTTAATACAAGCAGAAGCTTGTTAGGTTATGATTTTGAAGTCACTAAAATGTTTTCTTCAAAGTAGAATTTGTCTCATTCTCTCTGTGTTTTCATGCATCTAATAATGACAAATAATATTGTGACTTGTGCAGAATGAAGAACAAGGTAAGAATATTGATGCACGAGCTGTGAAACAGGCAATGGGACAAGCGATAAAGAATTGGAGCCAAAATGCTGACCAAAAGTAATAAAATGTCAGCTTTTACATTTATGTTATTTATATCTTCTGTGTGCATTTTCTTTATCTAGTTTAAGCATTTTCTTCCATTTAGACCTAACTTGTAGTTTTGTTGATCGAGGAATCAATCGAGCTTCTATGATTCATATGTTTGTAGAAGACTTCACTGAAATATCTAAATTTTCAGATGTTTATGTGCATGGTATGTTAGAGTTTCACAACTTCAAAAGTTTCTTACTTGAAATCGTGCACAAGAGCTTTTCTGTGTAACAAACAAAATTTTCGGGTAAAGAGTAGTACGGTTGAATATATATATATGATCCAGTTACACAAATAAACGTGAAACGACACCGTACATAAACAATAAGAAAATGTCCCCACTTTTGAGGGATAAAACGAATGAAGTACTACAGAACTAGGAAAGAAGTGACCTTGCTCGAAGCACACACTCAAAGTTGACACTAGTTTGCACCTCTAAATAATGTTTTTTTCAAAGCAATACCTTAATCATAATGATGATTTAATGAATACATGATCTTAACTACGTACTGTTACATCTTCTCAGCAAACAAATCATAAAGGAAAAAAAAAAAAAGATCATTAATTTAATTTCGAAATATCATTTTAAAGGAGAAAAAATTAGTAGGAATCAGGGTACAAGTGCAGTCAATTTTAATAGTTCTTGGCAATATTCTCTTTTGAAAAGAGTCTTTTTCAAACATTCTCTTTATTATTGATTAAAAATTATTAATTTTACACATATAGTTTCCTATTTAATAATTCTCTACTCATCTTAATTATTAGGTTCTAGTAAATTCAACCTAATAAAAAAAGGTTTTGAGAAGAATGTTAAAAAATATTATCTGATTGGTATTTTTGGAGCCATGGAAATATTTTACGCTCAAAATTTTTAATGTGTTTTAAAGTTTATTTATCAGCATAAAATTTGAGTTTTTCTATCTTTATTTAACAACTATAGGTTTAATAAATATCACATTGTTCCACCAATATAACAGAAAACATTATATATATTGACTGTTTTTTTAAGGGATAATGATATTTTAACTCATATTTTTTAATTCATTTTTAACCTACTGTTTCAATTATCATTAGATCATTTATTTTGATTCTTTTTAATAATGTGATGTGATGATCTAATAATGATTAAAAATGGGTCAAAAAAAATGGGTTAAAGTATCATTATCTTTTTTAAAAGAAATGGATAAACACATTCAACTTTGTTATGTCATGTGTGACATCATATATTTTATCTTAGAATCCTTAGCTACTATCATATCATATTATTGTTGAATTAACATGAAATTAAAAGATAATGAGAAAATATATTAAAGGTAGGACCTTATCACATGCAATGTTACAGGGTAGAGCGATCATGTCAATGCAGCATTTTTTTAGCAGGAGAGGGAGGCCCATTGCTTGCAGTGGTGACTGTTATATCAGTGGGAATTTCTTCACTAAATGCTAAATCCAGCAACAAAGTTCCTGACAAAATCCATGTCCTCTATTCGTAGATTGATTGTGTTCTGTCATTCAAATCTCACATCCAATTTGTAAGGCTTCATTAGCAACATCATTTTCCAAGCTTTTCTCATCTTTTCTTTAACAATTTATCTATAAAGGAACATCAAATGTTAGAAGTGGGACTAAAAATGATGGTCCGATAGCAGGTGACTTTTAAACCTAACTCATCAGCTTGTAAGATGGAGTTTGTATCCCACTTATATATTATAAAATTGTTTTATATCTAATCGACGTGAAACTTCCAATTATATTTATTATTGCATGCAAGCGTGCTCGATTATGTTTGTGCCTTCTTCTTCTTCTTCTCAACAGATGTTCACATACATGGAGTGCATGGCTCATTTAGTTTAAGAGATTGAAAGGGAAGGAAACTGAAAACAAAAAAGGTTTTGCTAACGATTAAAAAAACATTAAACTCTAGCATGTTTTTAATTCTTATAAAATTAGAGAATTTTTGTTTTGTTTTCATTCAATGAAATTGTTCTTGTTTTCTCCAAATGGGAAAATGTTATTTTTACCTTCTTGTATTATATTAATTAATCATGTACGTGTTAAATAAAAGATTAAATAGTCTATTTATCTCATAAATACTAATATAATGTGAGTATGAATCATTTAAAAATATTTAAATTTATAAAATAAATTGTAAAATTTAAAAATTAAAAACAGTGATATAATAAAAATTTGAAAGAATAAAAGTAAAACATATTTTTAAAGAATTAAAGCTAAAATTTACACATTTTATAAAATACTAAAAAAATTGAGCTGCTATAAAAAAATTATAGAAATTAAAATAAAAAATCACTAATATTAGAAAACTTAAAAATATATTTAAATGACAAAAAACTAAGTCCTATGATGGGCTTCATACCGATTGGGTCAGATCTTGTTAAATGAGGCCTCAATGGACGGGTTTACCTACTCTGGACACATCAACAGAAAATGTAGTTTAAATGGAGGCTACTTCTTCCTGCACCCCTATGTTTCTCGTCGTACCACCATAAATTTTTTAAATAATTAGATATATAATGTATTTCAGAATATATATATATATATATATATATATATATATATATATATATATATAATGTAAAATAAAATAAAAAAAATGTATTTCATAATATAAAATTTAAAATAGAAAAAATTTATTTCAAATTTTTGAAATATATATATTTTTTTATAGAAGTGCTAGTGGAAATTACGGACATACCGCAAATGGCCTTACTTGACATGAGAACAAACAATCAATAAGATTTGTAAAATGATTTATACGATACTCTTTTTTTTCTGTGTTTGACTGTCTTCTTTTATTGGCGTCTCGTTTTCTTAATTACGGTAACATGAAAGCAAAAAAAATGTCAATCAATAAGGTTTTATAATTTATATAATCTTTTAAAAAATTATCATAAAATTTAATAATTCACCATATATGACAATTTGTTATTAGAGAGTGATACATTTTATTCGAAGAAAAAGGGAATATAATAGTATTTTTTAAGTACATATGTTATTTACTTAAAAAAGGAAATGCGAGAGGTGCTTTAAATGAAAGAAACTCATGAATTATATTAATCTGCTAAAGGATATGGTTTAGGAAAATGACTTTTTACTACTAAATTTTGACAACTTTCTCTTATAATATGAGGTGTTATTTTGTAAGTAGTTTTTCATTTTTTCATTTTTTTATTTTTAATATTCCAAAATTATTTTTTAAAATATGATACCTCATTTTGTAATAAAAAATTGTCAAAAATATCATTACTCTATCATTTATGGGTCTGAGCAATAAATACACTGCTGAATTTAAAAAAATAAAGCATCGGTAGCTCTTAAACATAAAGAGAAATGGATCATTTAGCACCATTGACAAAGGCCCTTGTAACCAGTTGCACAGTAAGGTGCGGGCTCCTGTGAACAAAAGCTTCAAATTTGGGTGAGGACACAACACGGTCAATGTTCTTAACCAAGAAATCCAAGGTTGTCTCCTTCAACTTGTGGTTGGAACAAGTGTCTGCAATCTCAAGTGTCTCAAGGCCATTGCAAGTGCTTAGCGAACTCAGAAGGTAGCGTTCGCAGTGTTTCAGCAAATGTGGGATCACATACTTATCCGCTGCTTGTGACAACGCGTACACATGTTTCTCCAATTTTTCCTCACCCAATCTTCCACTGTACAGAAACTCAAGAAGACACTCAAGTTCTTCATGCTTCAGATCGGGTATAGTTATGCTCTTACTCGGTGCTTCTTTGCATTCGTCGCACTCTAGCATGTTCTTAAATATTTCTGATCTTGCAGCCTGTAACATTATATCATGCTCTTATCACCTTGCTAACTAGAATCATACAGTTTGATTCGTTAAGAATCTAAGTGTAAGTCTAAGTTTTATATTGACTAAAAATAAAGAAGAAGAGCATTGTAAAAGAATAAAAACTCGTAAACCCATTGTCTTAAGGTTTTGGGTTAAGAAGGTGTAGATGCCTTATTTGATTCTGAAATTACTTAAAAAAGAGCTTACCAAAATGGACTTATGTGCGGGGATAGGTGGACCGTGTCTTCCTGGTGTGACCAATATATCTGTGTGAATCTGTGTTTTGAAGGCTGCAACGAAGCCTCTCAGAAAAACCAAGTCTTCCTTCTGTTCATTAAACTCTTCTATATGCTCTGAACACCATCTTATGCAATCATCAAGTGTCTACAGAGAGAAAACAAAACAAATAATCTAACTAATATAGTTCTTTTTTGTTAATCAAACGTTTGAAGAAGCAATGAATCAGAGCTTGCCTTACTCGAATTTCTTCGCGAAACTGGAGAAGGGTTTGGATTTGGATTGGCCATTGTTGGTTTTACTTTCTCAGTTTCGAAATTGCTCATCATGTTGATTATGCTCCTTACTCCTTCGTAACATGCACCACATATTGTATTCCTCGGAGGCCTTAGTATCAGTGGCATCGTCGTACACACGCAACAATCCATGTCTGTTTCTGCTTCTCCTTACTCCTCTGCTTTCTTAAATCGCAGCAGAAAGAACTTGGTAATTGAAAGAGTTGCCACTTTCCTCCATTCTTTATATAATGCATTTCTTTGACCCATCGTAATAAATGATGTCCAATTCATTTAGAAGATGTACATCATTATCCTATATGCATACCACACATTATTATATAATCAAAATTGGCATATGATAAGTTTGTAAGAGTAGTTTATTGTGTGGTATACATTTATTAAAGTTTTGTATGATTAAAAAAGTATATATATTAGGTTGAATGTCCCATCATTTAGTTTTTGTAGATTAATTTATAATAAAGGAGTAGAGGAAGGTGTTTGGTAGGCTATCTCTATGGAGTAGTGTTAAGTAAAGTAGTTAACAGAAAGAATGATGCAGTTAGGCAAGAGAAGACTTTCCAACCACACAACAGCAGAAATGAGCAAAGCAAAGCCCATTCCTCTAACCACCTTTGTATTTTTGATTTCCCTGTTGTTGTTCCTGGAAGCATTGTTAATTATTGATATTAAGATTAGTTTAATGTAATGTATTTTAAGGCCAGGCTGGATATTTAGGTTATACCCGAAAGGTGGAAGGAACATTATTAGATGGCATGATTAATTGGTGAATCATGGTCATTGGTTATGTATTTGGTACAACAGCAGCATGAAGGATTAATCAATTCAGCATCGGCTATAAATGAGAGCAATAACTCACAACTAACTACTTATGTAGTTTTTATACGTGGTTTAGCTTAAGGCAATGATCAAGAATGACAACGGTCTAGAAGGGATAATGTCTTCTTCTAACTTGACTTGTAATAAAAAAATTTATTTATTATTTATTTATTACGTGTTGAATTTCCGTTTAAAAATGTTTATGGATTTTTTAAAACCTACATACACCCGTAAATTCATAAATATATTTTAAAAAATGTATTTTATAAATTTTTAAAATAAAATTACAAAAAATATAAACTAAATTAAATTTTAATTTTAATTAAATTTAATCTAATAAAATATTAATTAAAATTAAATTTTAATTAAATTTAACTTAATAAAATATAAATTAAATTTTAATTATTTGTTTCAGATAACAAATATTCATATGTACTATGATACTTGATGAACGATTTGGCAAGTGAACCAATCGTTAACGTAGTAATCAAATATCATCCTCTGAAATTGATTTGTTGAATACTAGATTTCTAATTAACATAATTTTGAGCAAATGCGAATCAATATAATTGCAAGCATAAAATTTATAACAAAAAATGTAATCTCGAGAAGAATTGTTAGAGGATTGATTTCGTACTTTTTTCTATTAAATTCTACTCGTTTTCAATTGATGTAAGTAATGTAATCATCCACTTGAGTTTACTGAGAGTTGTTTTATCCCTAATCCCTTAGTAGGTAAAATCTATTTATTGAATTCGAACCCCCAATTTCTTAGTTCAGTTTACAAAAATTCAACAAAATCATGAAAAATCAATAATGATCTCTATTGCAAATTAATTAGATATGCCTAATTTTTCAATTGTGACATAATCTAACCTGTCTCGTTTATAGTCGCAACCAATCCCCAATTTCCCAATGTGAAATTGCTCATAAATAAACGATAAAACCATAAACAGAGCACTGAGATGAAGAACATTAACAAAACATTAAATGTAAAGAGTAGAACCTATAATCTAATGTCTTACATCAATCCTCCAACAAAAAGAAATTAGTTCTGCATACTGAAATAAAAAACTCTAAACGGTAGCCAAAACAACAGACGAATCCCAGAGGAAGAAGAAGAAGAAGTTTTTTTCCGTGAACCCTTTTGTCTTTTCCCACACGTTCTCCTTTGCTGAGATGATTCTCTCTCTCTCCTCTAACCGTTTCCCCCTATCTCTCCTCTTTATATTTTCTTTTCCTTTTAAATCTTTGTGAGTTCACGTAATCTTTAAGTTTCTCGCTAGAAAATCCACAGGTTATTTGTGAAAAAATCCACAGGTCACCTATGGAACACTCTGTTTTGCGCAAGATCTTTTGAAGCAAACTCCACAGGTCGTGGAAAAACTCACCAGGCATCTGTGGAACATCCTGTTTTGTATCCTCCAATTCGCTGCAAAAAACCACAGGTCGTGGAAAAATCCACCAGGCACCTGTGGAACAAATTGTTTTGAAACTCGTATCTTTGAAGCCAAATCCACAAATCGTGGAAGACTCCACCAGGCACTTGTGGGACATGCTGTTTTGCTTCTAACTTACTCCTTTCAGACCTGTTTACACAAACAACGCACCAATCCAAATATATGATCCGAAACTAGATAATGCATGATGAAATGAGTCTAATAATGCACAAATGAATAAAAATGCCCTAAACTAATGCATGAATATACTTATATATTATGTGTTCATCAATACTCACACTGAATTCATCTATAAACGGATATTCAAACATTTGCTATCCCGATATTTGTGAATAATAAATACTCATGACTATTAACTATTCGTCAATCACAAATTTTATTCACATATAGACACCAATATTTTTGGCACCGTAAATATAATTTTTTTTGTCCTTTATTTTTATTATGATGTTGATTTTTGTACAAGACTTATAAATCAATTTTTCATATCATTGTCATCAAAATTTGAAGTCAAATAATAACAAGTAAATATTTCTTTTTTCCAACATTGAACAGCATGTATTAAGAGTATATTACTAAGTTGTAAAATATATTGTCATTATTAAATTTGATGATAATGGTAAAAAAAATTACATGATGTTTTTCTAAAGTTTTATTGTGAATTTTTTCTATTTCTTTTTCTCATATCATTGATGTTTAATAATTTCACAAATTAATTTATCTTTCTAAATAATATTTTCTCTCCTTTAAACTCCTTTCTTAGTTTACACTTTTTTTTCAAATAAAACACTGGTATGTTTTTAGAAAAATACTATTTTTTTTTTATATTGGATTAGTCTATCATTGGTTACAAAACTCTCTCTTTGGCACCTAAAACTTAAATTAAAAAAATTATAATACAATATAGCTTGGTATGTGCTTAATGATTAACCAACCTACCTTTTATATGTTGTGTGTTAGGGCTTATTTGGTTCAAAATGTGATAGATAGGTTATTAATAGGGGACCGGAAACAATTGTTTAATATATATATATATATATATATATATATATATATATATAATAGAAATTTATTTACATATATAACAATAAATTATTTAATCTCTTAAATAATATATAATCAATAAAAGTAAGAGATATTAGATTTTGACTTGGGTTGGGCCAATTGACGCAGGTTGGTTCAGTTTGTGGGTAAAATTTTGTTGGCTCTTTCTTCTTGCACTCTTTCAAATTTTTTTCCAGCACCCCATCAAAATTTTCAGATTTTCAGAATACTAAAAAGTGAGAAAGTATTTTTTTGGAAAAATATTTCTAGAATTGATTTAGTGTACAGAAAAAAAAAAATCTACAATGATTTGTTACAAATTTACTCGAGTGTGGTGGAGAGGGAGAAGTCGAAAGAAAGGAGTTTAATAACGACAGATACTTGACTTTTTAACACATTCCTTCTATTGTTTAAAACTTTCAAGAGAAATTATAATATTATGTTGGTCTCATTTTTTATTTTTAATTTTTATACGTGTTAAATTATGTATTGCTAAAACTCTTTCTTTCAAACTTTGGATGGAATGCACGTGTTCTCTTTACTCAGTGAAATTATAGATGCTGTTTTCTGGATTTCATTTTTTGAATATCGATGCTTGTTTGTTTTTTTAAGGAAAACCAAAACCGCTAAAGTTTATGCTTGTTTGTTTTTTTCTAATGTAATTATAATGAATAATAGACTTTATAAGAATAATAATGCAAATCAAGCTTAAACTTCTCATAAAAGTTGTTTATATACATTACACTTCTCATGAAACTTCTCAGAACAAACACACATATATGCAAATTGTTCTGGAGTGTGATCATTATCCGACAACATTCATTCTAGGAAATAGCAATAACTTAATAAAGAACATCTTAATAGCATGATCCTTATTGTTTTTACTTTTGATTTAGAAAGGACAGTGAATTTCATATTGGAGAAGGTGGTTGAAACTGGTGGCAGGAATATTATCTGCCACTGGTTTTGGTTGAAGAGAAGGTTTCTCATAATAATGGTAAGCAGCTGCACCAGATAACACTGCTAAAGTTAGCGCCTGAGCATGCATCCTGCGAAACCATATCATTCATTAATTACACTTACAATAGATTAAAAAATGGTTATTCTTAAGCTAAAGTTTTCTGAGAAAAAAAGGTACTGTACCTGGCATGGATAAGCCTGAGACTAGGCTTCATTGGCGACTTTTTGCATGAATAAGTCACAAGTGATGCTCCAATTCCAGATGCCCAGAGCGCCCCTGTAATAATAATTAAAATTATCATCTTTTGCATTGAACAGTGTAAACTAGTTTTAAAGGTGAGTAAGTGCTTACCAATGGTGGTGAGTTTGTGGTCTGAAACCCATGATTGAAGTGCCTCCATGTTGTGTTTGATTGAGGAATTAGAAGTGAAGGTGATGAATGGTGTGAGGGGAAGGGAGAATATTTATAGAAGGGTGGGTGAGGGTGATGTTGAAAATTTGTGACTTTGTTTTTGGTGCTTGGGTTGGCCCATGGGTTTAGTGGGGTTTTGGCTGTTTTATTGGAGATTGGAACGTTGGAATTGAGTTAAACTAGAGGCTTGTCTGTGCTGGTTTTGTTCTGTGGATCCACTTTTGCAAAGTCTATTGATTTGCTTTATTACAATCATGTGGCATGCACAGGGAGCCAACGGATTTTGTTTTACCTGGATCAGTGGTGCTGATACAGATGCTCCATGAAACCGCTTGTATCGTCATCGCACTGCAACAATTCCTGCCAAATCATCTAAAACATTACTTAATAGAGATTATTGATAAAAACATGAACTGTCATTTTTCTTTAACTTGTCGTGCAGTAGTTAAGCACTTTTCTAAGCTGAAAGGAATTAATAATTTTTAAATACTTTCTAACTCTTTAATGTTATTTATTCTAAGAGATTTTTTTAGTAATTGTGATCTTTTAGCTTCTAATAAGGATCGAAGGCCTATTGATATCGAGTTCTAAATTTATTAAAAAGCCTACAAAAATCACTTGACCGTTTAGTATAAAATATGTTTATTCAGAAACATATACTTTGAAAGCTATATTGTGAGAATCAAAAACTCACCGGTCCAACCAGCTTGAACCTCTTTGATTTTTTGATTTAATTGAAGTTCAACATTGTTTTGAATTGAGTAAAGATATTGAAAATATCAGACTTATTTTTAAAGAAATAAATCCATGTGTGTACCTACTATAAACATCAACAAATAAATCCATATAATTTCTTATAAATAAATTGTTATCGATGACATTACTTATCTAATAACAAAATTAAGTGGACTAAATCATAATTAGATTTCTCACTTTTGGATAAGTTTATAACTTTTAACTAATAAATGTTTGATTCAACAATTAATATCAAAATTAAAATCACGAGTTTAAATTAGTTCCTAATTAAACAAAAGTTGAAAAGATGAGACGTGTTATCCAAACAATATTAAGTATCAGGTAAGCATAAAATAACCTTTTTCATTCTTCAATTTGTTAGATCATGCCACGTAAATAAATAAATAAATATATATATATATATATATATATATATATATATATATATAATATTGGTAAGTATCGTTGCATCGGAAAAATAAAATCCTCCATGGCTTGAAAGGTAAGTGAAGGAAAAACATGACATGAGCGATCCAAATTACGTATCGTGTTTTGCCTAAGCTTAACTTTGCAGTCCAAATAATGACTTTTAAACACCTTAAATATGAGAAATTGGATTAGATAGGAGAAATCAAAAAAATAAATAAATAAATAAAAGAGCTATCCATGTAACGTAAAGAAGTGTAGAATAGTAGTGGATAGATAACGGTAAAATATTTGAAAAGTAATGAAAACGTGTTTGAGGGCGCTCCTATTCCTATTTCTATAACGGTGCATCAGTTTTCAAAGTTGTTGTATATATGCAAATGCCAATGCGAATCCGTATCCCATTTGAAGGTTGATGAAAAACGTGATCAAAGCTGTGAAGAAACTGAGGTTGTGGTCCAAAAAGAAAAGGAAGAAGAAGAGGCACGAGCATGAACCACACTACTGTTGCTGCTCTTGTTCCTCATCCAACACCCAGCCATCAGCTCCACCCTTACCTTCTTCGTGGATTCATGTTGAAGAACACAACTATGGCACATTCATGCCGGAGACGGAAGTGGCTCAACCGCAAAATCCCAGCCCTTCATCACCATATCACCACTATATGGTAGAACCTGTTTATGGGATTCCAGTCCCAGTAATTCATACAGTTACAATACCAGAAAGAGAAAGATCAAGTGGTCAATTTGGACGTGTTCGTAGATTTGGTTCTTGCGTATTTCGCTGCTTATTTCCATGTTTTCAAAGCTTATTTCCATGTTTTCAAATCTGAGTAGTTTGATTTCAATCAATTGCCCCTTTCCCAGAAACATCGTAGCTTCTTTTAAAATAGAACTCTAATAGTGTCAAGGGTTTGTTTCATCCTTCAGCTCATATCCATAGTTTACATGGATTTTCGCCTTGTTGAATTAATAATCTTTCAATAAAACATTCTTGTAGTGTTTGTCTCATTCCCTTGTGTGAATTTACATTAATCATAGTGCTGTACGCTTTTCGCAAAAATAAAATTGGACAATGGAGTTATGGCATTGGAGGGATTTTAATATGCGTCAAGGTAGTTTGGGTGCATCAAATCAAAGTCGTAGATATATTATCAATTCTAAATATGATCACTTCTTTTTGTGATGATCTCGTTTGTAACTGTCCTTCCGGGACCCATCTCTATCAACTTTGTCATTTTGATCTCTTCTTTTTATAGATACCTGAACACCCGATCTTCTGTGTCTGGAGCTTTTCCTAGAGTAATCATGTTGTGTTTCCATCTCCACTCTACCAAACAAATCTTTGTCGGATTCAGAAGCATCACCACTCTGATGTCCTGAGCTTTCCCTAATACGGTGCCTTCTCACATCTCTGTCCCCATCCAAACCAGCAGCCTCATTAATCCAGACCCTGGTGTCTTTATCGCACTTTCTTGGGTTTCTTCCATGCTGTTTTTCATTGTCCCTAGTATCACAATCCACATCAGAATCCTCTTCATGGCTTCTGCTATTTTCATCCCTGTTCTTGTTAAATGAGCCATTCCTAGGGTATTCATGGCGTCTTTCCCTAATTTCCTCCTTGTCTAATTCTCTGTCAGAATCAGTATCTGGAGTTCTGCCTCTGGATTTTCTTTTATGAGTGTTTTTTAAGCTAGCATTCCGATCCTCATAGGGAGTTCTTTGCTTTCTTTCATCTTCATGTTTTCTTTTACCAGAATGACCACAACTTATCTGATCCATCTCTCTGGATCTTGACCTTCTACAGTGGTACCTTCAAAGCATTATGATAGAGAACAAGTATAAATTCACACGGAAAAATATACAGATATATTGACGTAATTAAACAAAATATGATAAAATAAATAAAGACGTTGAATAACCTGAAATTCTATCTGAAGAAAATTATTCAAGTCATTTTCTTCACAAAATTTTTTTAGCCACAACACTTTAGTTGTTTCCCTCAATGCAGCAAGGGATAAAGCAAAACTCTACAATGGAGTCTTCAAAAACTTTTCTTATATTTGTTAGGAAGTTTTAGGTAGCTATTCCACAAGTCAAATAGCTTAAGTATCTAGGATTGATCATACAAGACATGAAGAAAGTAAAACTCTACAATCTCTTCTAAAACTTTTCCTCTGTTTGATAGGAAGTTTTAGATAGTTCCTCCACGAGTTACATAAGTATCTAGGGTTTATCACAAAAGGCATAGAGAAATAGGTGATGTAAACCATAGGATTCATGCAGGAAGAAGTGACTCAAGTGTTATTCACGTTAAAACGTACCCACTTAAAATCAAAGGAAAATTTTAACATCCACTATAAGAACTGTAATGTTGTGTGGAACTGAATGCTAATCCATGAAAAGCTGACAAAATTAAACTTAATGTAGAAGACATGAGAATGCTACATTCGATTAACTAGACAAGATAGTATTAGAAAAGGACGGATTAAAGAAAAAGTTGCCTACTGTACAGAAGCTGGTAGATTCTTATTATTGATGGTTTGGGAAAAACACAAGGAGAGTAAATCAAATGGAGGATAGATAGAAGCAGATCCTGAAAAACCAAAGGCAAAACAAATAAGGATTTTGAAGCTAATGGTTTGTCAATAAGCATGATACACAACAGAATATTATGGCTCGATTAATCCATCTAGTGAACCCTGCCTAGTGAGAAAGGGCTTGATTATTATTTTTTGTTTGTTCTGAAACAATAAAGAAATTCAGAATTGAGTATCTAGTGAAAACAGCAGCAATCTCACACCAACGTTCTCCTCCCCAGATTCTCTCTGGAAGATTCCTGACCCTGATCCTCGATGAATTCTTAAATACAATATTATACAGAACTTGCATCACGCCTACCCTAAAAGCCTTGCCCTTACTTGAACCTTTACAACACCAATCGCAAACAATCATCCCCCATCATATCATGCTAAATTTACCACAAATTTGCTTAATTTACAACCATCTTAATTGGTTACAATGTGTCGGCAACCAATTTAATCCATCATATGTCATGTAATGAGCAACATTAAAATGAAAGCACACCTGTCAGAATCTGTTTTTGACAAACTAAAATTTCCCTGCTCCCTTGAAGTCTCGTAATCATCAGAATAACCAAATAAAGCGATCATCTTTTCTACCCAAAATTTTGGGGGAGGTTTGTCAGAATCAGCCCATTCATAGTCTCCACCAGGATTACGAAAACAGTGAATAAAATTGCATGCTGTTCCGTGAGAACACGTCTGTTAAGATGCAAGAAAGGAACACCGTTGTGAGCATGCTTCATAATATGAAACATTTTCTAACATCTTTTTTGAAGTCAAAAGCTTCTGTTGTTAACCAAGAGTTTATATTTCATAAGATTTGCACAATGAAACCCAGAAGGACTTGGCAGAATCCAAGAAAGAAAAATCATAAGATGGTAGTCATTTCATATACCTTGAAACCCGATTTCATATACTCTCCACATATGGCAACCTTCCATCTTGTCAAGTTAACAAATTGACAAGTTACCTGCCATAAAGCATAGCCTGATGAGATAAACATATGAATGCTAAATCTATGAACAAAAAATCCATCTTTTGGAAAAATTCGTCTGAACATTCAATGTATCAAACATTTATGCTTTTTATACAGAACTAAACTTCCACAGCCCCATTCGCATCAAAATGTGCTCCACCTTGAACGAGTTTTGTATCAAACATTTTAAGATTTTTCTCCAATATAACACGAGTTACATGATATAAATTGAGAAAACCATTAAATGGATTAGTTATCGAAAATTACCCAAAGGCAAGTGAATTGCTTGAAGCTTGAATGATATTTCATATAATCATACTTGTAGCATTAACAATTTCATTTGACAAAAACAATATAGAAATGTGATACCCGTTTTCCGGCAAAGTCATGACGTTTCATTGAGTTTGCTGCGAGCAGAGCAGAATCCAAAGCTTTGTACTGTACATACACATTTCCTCGCAAGTGAAATGAACCATTTTTACACACCTGACAAGGATACACAGACAACAAGATTAGGACCATAAGATGAAAGAAATTGTGTGAGTAGGAGGTGCTGGGAAATCAAAGAGACAATGACCCAATCTTCAAAATGTTTTAACAAGTGCTTCTTCCATTTTGGTTTTCAAAATTTTGTTTATCTATTCATTCACATAAAGTGACAATTCCGGGCGGCTGATCCTGAAATGGCTGCATGTGATGCTGGATAGCAGAATGGTTGCAATGGTTGAGTTTTAGATCAGTCTTAAATAATAAAGATTATATACTATGCATGCCAAAATGTACCAAATTATTCAAAACTAAAGCATTCATTAATAGCGAGAAAAAAATAATTGCAGAGTAAAAATGGAAAGGCAAGAGAGAAAGAAGATAATTAGCAAGAGAGAGCAAATTATTATCAAACTGAGGTCTACAAATCTGATAAAGGAAAATAAAAGGAGAAATGCAGGTGGAACTGGTAAGTAGGTTACTGATGTTTTTTTTTTTTGGTTTAAATCGGTGTAAGTGACATGTGGGTCAAGGTCAGGTCTCTCAAATATGTTTTGTGTACAGAAAGGGTGTTTTCTATTTTTTATTCTGTCAACAGTATAACGATGTATTTGTGAACACATTCTTGCCAAGCACACATTCTTCACAAAACCTTTTCTCGAACTCCAAAAATGGTTGATGGCTAACCCTGATAATCATAGTGGGAACAGGAATGGGCAGAAAATACAGAACAGGGCCATGCTGACAAAGGTCGGGCATAGCTGCAAACTATTGCTACAAAAAGATGGGTGTTGGTGAGAATGAACGTGCTCGAGTTAGTGGGAAAATTAGGCTTTCATTTAAAGTTGAAATCTCCAATTCAATGGAAGAGAGGTGAATACCATCACCCCCGAAAGCCATAGGTGACACTTACAAGGCTCAATTAAGGTTCTTGCAATGCCTTACCACCACCCATAAAATGCCCCAATTGCACCATTTATCACAACCACTACTTAAAATTGTGATGATATTTAAGTTTCATAGTGACCAAGAGCGTATCTGCAACACTATCCCACTATATCATTCTATCGATAACTATGTTTTCAAAAACCACAGAATTGTTTTTCAAAATGTTGGATATAAACACACACGCACATATGGGGAGGGGTCAAAAACAATGACAAAACAAGACAAATAGATCTAAAAAATGGCTCCATTTTATTTATTTTGACGTCTCTGTGTAACTAGATATAAATCATATTTGATTAGCTTTTGTGATATTACAGAGAACCCATAAAATTTTATTCCGAGATATTGAAAATTGCATTAACATGTTAGTATGAACTAAATGCCAAACTGAAATGAGAAATATATTTTCAAAATTTCAGAAGTTAAACTTATACACACACAGCAGTAAAAAATAACCTTGAAGTTCACAATTTCCCCAAACTTCAAGAATTCTGTGTGGACATCCTCATAAAATTCTTCAAAGCAGCGATCAATCTCTTCATCTGTATACTGGCAAAGGGGTTAAAGAGGTCAAAAAAGATATTATGCATTAAAATATGATATTACATAAGGTTCTTTATACAAGAAATAAAGAGGTGTCATTTTCTGGCCCTAATTACAGAAAATATACAACTATTCTAAAATATATTAATTGATAACTTCCTTTTATACACTTAATTTATTGTGAATTCTATTGATGAGATATTAATTCATTTCTCATAAAGGTGGATGCATGCATTGGACTATTAACTATATAATAGTTGGTGGGAAAAACTATCCTTTGAATTAGTAATGTCAACATATATAATATAACTAACACTTACACTATTTACTTCTATGGGTGTTTCTGAAATAATATTTTAGTTTGAAGCATTGTCAATAAAATTAACTAACTTTGCTATTTTCCCCAAATTCAAATCAATTATTTGTTTCTCATATAAAGGAATAGAGGTAGTAATAATACATATAAAGCATTAACCAACCAAATACACACATGTCATTTAATACTTTTTTTTGTATGATTCAAGCATATATCTTATTTTATTTTTTGATCGGCAAATATTAGTTGTTAGTTTTTGTTAGGGGGAAGTTGAACCCACAACCTCTCCCACCCTCCCTTCTAAACTCACCAAATCAATCTTATTTCTCTAAATTATTAGCAGAAGTGATCGATTCCATGACTTTTCCCTCCTTTCCCTTCCATCTAACCGCTAAGTCACCTTATCACTCCAAACATAAATTTAATAAACCTGACCATTGAATCATGGGATATTATCTCTATGATCATGCATACACAAACTGTGGAACACTGATAAGTATGCATATTATTATAGAAAAGCACTCCCCTACAACAGTTTACATAAGTAGCCCAGAATGGAGAGTCCAGCGCTCCATGTTACAGTAAAAGTTTAGCTATCTAACCATGAAATTGGTAAAGGAATGATAAATATTTTACGGATCATTGTAGTAATTTTAACCAAAAACATCAGTTATATATTGTTCAAATTTGTAGTATTTTTAAAACAATATTTAATTTAATATTAAAATAGTATAATTTGATGATAACTAATACATTTGTTCTACATGAAACAGATCTTAAGGGCACTAGTTAACAGGAGTTTTGAAATAACCAGATTTATTACGAACTGTGTCCTCTAAAGGTCTTGAATTTTGTGGTTCATAATGATATATAAGGTCTCAGTACCCTGATAATGTGGCATCTGATATGAAGTGCAATGTCAGATGCACTTTTCTAATTAAAATTCTACAATGATTCTGTCTAATTATACAAGAACCAAAAAACATGAAAACATAATGCAAAGCATGACTTGCAATAGAGACGTCAGAGCTTCGTTGACATAAGCAGATCAAACATAACACAAAATCCTTTATGGGAAAAATTCTCCATCCCTCCTGCAGGAAAAAGACAAAAATAGAAAAATCACAGTAACAAGTTATTTTAACAATCACTAACTGAGTAAATATTTTTAAGCTCTTGCTGCCGCAATCTCAAACACTTTGAAGGTCATGACAATTAGGCTGCGACATGGGTCCATAAGCCAAGACTTGGATAACCCCTGACAACTACGTACGGTTAAGGAGCATGAACATGGAAATTATTAGAGTATGAAATATTGGAATTTTATAGCAAAGATCTGGAAGAAAACGTTTTAAATAATCAATCTAAACATTTTAAAATGGTATGCTGCCATAATATTAATTCAGACAGTATCAGAAACAAAAATTCTTTCCCTCCTACCAGAAAAACAAATTCTCACAGAAGTATAATGCGAAATACATTGTGAACAACAGACTTGGATTGCTAATAAAATCAAGGAAAAAGGGACAGGTACAATAAAAGTCAAACGAATTCAGCGAGTAACAAGGAAGGTGGGATTAATAGTAAAAGCTTATTCTCAGGCTCAGCAAGTAGGATACAACAGCCAATATCTTTAACATTGAGCAACCAAGGCCAATATCATTAGCCTCCAGCAAAATGAATCTTGCAATGAATCTGTGATTATTATTGAGTCCAAGAATTGAATAGACTCCCTTAAAAAGAAGAAATATCAGATGAAGAAGTGCGTGGATTTTGGAATGATGAAAAACGAATTTAAGCATATAAAACGATGCAAATTGATGTATATACAATATGTAAGGGGGAGGGTGAAAATAGAATAGAATAGTTTGAATGGAGGATTTATGATGATGATGATTGCGAAGAAAAAAATAGCAGAAGGGAGTGAGATATAGTTGCTGATTATCAAGAAAAAAGAGCATTGGCTTATGAAAGTAAGTGAAGAATGAAGAGGATACGATGAAGTGAATGAACAGACCTCGAGGCCCTCGTCTTGGTCCCGATCGCATGCAAGGCCAGGACCGTTGTACATGTTTTCGATAAGAAGAGTGGGTGATTTATCAGGGATAAAATGGACTCTGCTACAGCGCCTACCAAAGCGGCACGCTCCCGTTTTTAGATGAAAAGGGCAATGAGCTTTATCCTGGAAAAGACAGAAGCAGTGAGTGAGTGAGTGAATGAGTGAGAGAGAAAGAGGATTACTGAAATGAAACCTGTTCAGTTCCGAAATTGGGTATTTGTTGAGCAATGTCCTGGAGGTTCTGAGTGCGCGATTCCGATTCCGATTCCGGGGGTAAGGGATTGGACGTAGGTCTAATGTCGTCATTCTGCTGCGAATGGTTATTGTGGTTGTCGTTGTTGTTGTCCGGAACCCTAACTCTGACCTGTTTCTTTTTGAAGATGATCTCGTTTCCTTGCCAAATAATCTCCGGAGGGCCTTCTTCCTGAACCACGTATTCAAATTCATGGTCGTGGTCGATGTTCTGCTCTTGCTCTTGTTCTTGCTGCTGCTGCTGTTGCTGTTGCTGTCGAGTGATTATCATATCCATGAAAGCCTTCTCCCTCTCCTGAAAGAGGATGATGTCCCTCTGCATTCTCTCCGCCTCCTCCTGCTCCAGCAATTGCATCCGCCTCTGCTCCTCCGGATCGTTGAGGCGGCCCTCCTCCTCCCGTCGCTCCCTCTCCGCCGCCTCCTGCCTTGTCTGCTTCCGCTTCATTTTCTTCATTGCCTTCCTCTTCTCCTTTCGACCCATACTCTTGCCGTCTTCCATTTCTCCCTTCACCCAACCTTTGTCTTCTCTTCTCTTCTATGTGTAATGTGTAACTTTTGTTCTATCTTTTCTATATTTTTTGATTGTTCATCGGCAGCTTCTGCGTCATTAATTTTTTTTTTAAGTTGCTAGAAGATTCTGTAATTTAAAAAATAAAATGTTTCAGATTATACCATCTAAAAAGATTTTTTCTCTGTAACTTCAATCACTTCTTCTATAATTTCGAAACAATTTTTACTCAAAATCTTCTTTTAACCAATATCGAAAATCTAATACCTTATTTTATTTTACTGATATCATTTGATATTATATATTCTTTTAATTTTTTTCATTACGCATGTTAACATTCAATATATAATTTTATTTTTTTTATGACGTTGACATCCGATTAACAAAAATTTTAAAAATTTTATATAGACATTTTGTATACACATAAAAAAAAGTGTTTTAATTTTTAATTTATTTTTATACTTTGTTATAAAATATGTAAATATTTTATTTTAATTTTAAAACATTAATTAAAAAATTAAAAAATATAAATATAAATAAATTTTAAAAAAAATTAAAAGTATAAACTAAACTAAAATTAAAATTAAACTATAAAAAAGAAAAAAATGCATATATATATGAAAAAAAACGGATCTCAAAATATGTTTTCATATATATACCTATATATTTTATTTTATTTTCCTTTATTTTTGTTATTAAAAGATTAATTTTCTTAAGTTAATTTGTTTCAAAAAATTATTTATTTTTAATATATAATATAAAACTAAGTTAAAAATATTTTAAATAAATATATATAAATAGTTTAATATTTTATTTTATTTTTTAAATATGAATTAAACAAATTAAAAAATAAAAATAAAATAAACTTTAAAAAACATAACACATAAAAAAATAAAAAGTAAATAAAATAATAATTAATATATATATATATATATATATATCTTTTTTTTCAAAAAAAATAATTTTTTAATTTAATTCATTTCAAATATTATTTATGTTTATATATTATATAAAAATAAATTAAATATATATATATATATTAGTATTTTATTTTATTCTTAAAATATATATTAAATAAATTAAAGAATTAAAATAAAATTAAAAAATAAAAAGATTAACAGTAAGAAAAAGAAAATGAATTAGAATGTGAAATAATAAAATTAAAGAAAAGAAAAAAAATGTGTTTATATATTTCGAATATTGATCGGTACAAAAAATAAGTTTTGAATGTTGAACCGTAAAACAAAATTAAATATCTGGATGGCAACATTTGTAGATAAAAAAATTATGACAATGAAAATTGACATTCGTAACGGATAAAAATGAAAAAAAATTAAAGTATTAAATATCGATATCCGTAAAATAATACAATGTATCAGATGTTGATATCTGTTAAAAAAATTAGGGGTGGATCGTGAGAGGGTGAAAAAGTAATTACTTTAAATGAGGGGCTAAGTGAGAATTTTAAAAAAATTTAGGAGTACAAAAGAAGTGTTTGAAATTACAGGGAGAAGGTCCCTAAAATGTAAGAATGACAATTCGGGATAGACCATAGAAACTGGTCTATAAACCTGTATATTTTTTATGTTTTTAAATATAAAATATCTTTTTATATATTTATGCATTTATACGTTTTTAGATCCATGTTTATTAATATCACATGTTACTATTATACATAGTTATAATCCTAACAAAACCACCGTCACGAAGAACACACAAACTTAAGAATACGGATGAATGAAGAGAGCTTATAAAAAAAAAACAAAAAACGAACGAAGAGAGAGACAAGAGTCAAGAAATCGAAAATCGCCATCATGCACAATAGTCGTGTCATAGAAAGTTGAGAGAGAAAGAAAACATTACATAAAAACCGAGCACCGTATTAAGAAAAACAAAAGTACTGAAAGTATAAAATACCAAACCAATAGATTAAATGACAAAAAGACCTGATATTAGACACATGTCAACTAAATAAATAGGAGTATAAACTTAATATCAATTCATGAAATGACAGAGAAACCCTTAAAATAGAACCGGTGTCAACTAACTAAAGTGGAAAGTGGAATATAAATGTAAATTACTTCATATTTGTTTAACACGATCAATATATAATTTGTGTACACATGAATTATGCCAAGTGATTTTTTTTTTCTTTTTCAGTCTGTATAAATTGTAGATAGGTGACAAATTGGATTTAACTTGACAGGTTGGCCTGCTAAAATAATGGAATGGATTATGATATTGAGTCCATTAATCTACATAAACCCAATTCGTATAAGAAAATTTGTATTTGACGTATATTGATTATTTTTCTTCTACATTTCTATATAAATGTTCAAAATTATTATATGATAAAAAAAGACAAGTATAAAGTATCATGTATTATATATTTTGAAAAATATAATGTATATGTCAAAGTATATATATACAGGTATGATGCAAATATTGAAATTATCATTTTATTATTCAATTTTCTAAAATTTTTACTTAATTTTGTAAATTTTTTAAAATTTTTTAATTTATGAAACATTAAAAACGTCATTACAAAAATAAAAAAAATAAAAAATTAACCTACAGACCCACACTTATACTTAATAAACCAAACTTTTCGATCTATAATAAAAATACAGAAGGGATCAACTCGATATATATTTTACAAGCCAAATAAGGATGAGACCTAATAAAACTGGACCAACCCTTACTATCAAAACCTAGGAAATTGTTTACTTTGAATTAGGTTGCCTTTTTTTTTATCACCGTACTCGGGTAAGGTAAAATATTATATCTTTTAAGTTTTGGTTGTATATCATTTTACATTTTACATAAAAGAGTTTTTAAATTTAAATATAGATGAAGATAAATGAATAATTTATAACACTATATAAATGGAATTTTTTTTTTCCATATTTTAAAATATCAAATTTATTTTTTAAATATAATAATTTTTAAATTTTTTAAAATTGACCGTTACTTTTACAAATTTTTTATAAAATTGATTATCTGTTTTTTTTCTTATTCTTTATTTATCAATGGTCATTCTTTCATTTATTATGATATATTTCACTTTATTTTTAATAAATATAATTTTATTTTATATATTAACTTAATAATATTACAATATTATCATCTACTAATATAATATCACACATATTTAAAAAATACATACACACAGAAACGATAGCCTGTGTGTATGCTAGTATAATAAATAATGATTTTTTAATTTAATATTGGATAATGATACTTTAACCTATATTTTTTGACTTACTTTTAATCTACCACTTCAGTCATCATTAAATTACTATATCACATCATTTTAAAAAATCAAAATAAATGATCTAATAATAATTAAAAAAATAAATTAAAAGTTCATAAAAAAAACATTAAACTATCTTTATCCTTTGATGTTAAACGGCAATTACGATTATAGATAAAAGTGAAATCGAATTTGAAATTAGTTTAGGTGAGGAATAGTGAGGTGGCAGATGGAAAGGAGAGAGAAGGGTGAGTGAGAAAGAGAAAGGGAAAGAGACAGAGAAAGAGACGTTGATCGCATCGATTAAAGAGTGATCGGGTCATTGCATTGAGAAACAGAGTGAATCAATTGGCAGTTGAAACGGTGGAGGGTGATGATGGCTGATTTTTTGTCATATGAATAAGCTTTAAAAATTTTACTGTGACAAGCTTTTTTCTTTTTTATGTATTTAATTGAAATAAGCTGAAAAAGCTTACAGGAAGGTCATATGTCCAATGTAGTTCTTTGAAAGGTTCCCTATAATATTAGGACCACTCTGTTCATATACATTGGTAACATAAATAAGGGTATGTCAGGGCACATTTTTCCATAGTACACTTTATGGACACGACATATTATACAATTGAATACGATACAAAAAAATATTTTAATAAAATTAGAATAATTGCATTGAATCGAAATTTAACGAAATATACCATTTGTCTAATACAAAATATATGAAAGTCGTTGATATTGAAAAAGAAAAACGATATATCTTATACGAAAAGAACTTATCATAAAAACTAATATACAAGGTAAAAAAATGAATAAGGTCAAATTTGAAATATAAAAGATAGAAAATGGAATGATAAAAATGTTTAAATTATAGATTTTGATAAATTGTTTAAAAAGTTTTATTGGTAAAATGTTTCTTAAAATTGTTCCTAGAAATTATTAAATGGTTGGATTATTTTAATTTTCTACTTCTTACAACACTAAAAGGCACAGACAAAGATCTGTTTACTTTTTGTAAATTGTAAATATCATTTGATGATTAATACAATGTTCTGTTTTTGAAGGTGATGTTTAAAACAGGGTGTGGTTAACAAAGGGTATACAATTGTAAAAGAAGATAAGAAAGGGTGAAAGAAAATCGTAGGCTGGACTGAAACCCTAACTCCACTCGACTGTGCCCAACTTGATCGCCGCGGCCACCGCTGATTCAGGTTCGAAGGTTTTCTGATGCTTTCCGTACTATCTCTTCTCTCTTCTCTCTTCTCAGTTTCATCTATTCCTTTTTTTTTTTTATTACAATTGTTTTGCCTATTTTTCCACTTCCGTCATTCACCGTTCTGTGCTCCCGTGATCTGCTGGATCGCCCTCTCCGTTTTCATGAGACCCTTCCTTTCTCATTTATTTAATTTCAATCTGTTCAAGAAATCAAGATTGTTAGATAGATAGATAGATTCGCCATCCTCGTCTATTGTTTTTATGCTTCTTCTTTAATACTTGCCTGCACCTTTCTATATAATGTATTTGATTTCTTTATTCATATATGAAACTTTTATTCTTACATCAATTCTGTAATTTTAACTTTGCATGGCTTCAATTTAGCTTCCTTCTCCTCATTTCTCCTCTTTAGATCACACCCCATGTAATGATTTTATCACTTTCTGATTCCTTTATACTTTGGCATCTGGTTGTCCAAAACAGATGTGTAGATATAGACAACTCTTGCATCTAATAAAACGAATTGTAATTTATAAAGTTGAAACACGACGTGTTTAATTAACTCATGTTACTCATTAGAGAAATTGATTGAAAACTATCAATGGAATATCTTGTAATCTGTATTCAAGAAAGTACACGTTAGAGAGATAGATTGAAATACGACATTTTAAATTTTATGTGCAGAGCCTATATTAAGGTCATTTTAACATATATGTTCGCATTTACTATTGACTCGCTCAGTTAACAGTATTTATTTGGAAAAGGGGCATAGCAGTAACCGTGTATGGTTAGTTGACGTAAATTAAGATGTTTTCTGCTTGTTCCAGTCTTCTACAACGGTGTATGAATTCAAGGGCGAAAGTGAGCCAGTGATACAAGTGAGCGAGTGAAAGTGGCTGCGGCGGCGTGGTGTTCTGGATCGGTGGATCAGAAGGGAAGGGAAAGGAAAGGATGGGTCGGAATTACAGGGGGAGGGAGGAGGTAGACAAGCACGCGGGGCTCCTCAAATTGGCCCAAATCCTCACATACCTCGTTGTCTTTGCGGGGGGAGTCGTCATAGGTCTCACCATCAGTTCTCACATCCACAACACCAATTTCATATCCCAGCCCTACCGCAACCCTTATCACCCTAACAGTTATATCCCTCTTCCCAACTGTTCCTCCGCCGCAGCCTCCTCCTCACCACCACCACCACCACCTTCCCCTCCTCCTCCTCCGCCTCTCGACATGGGGGACTTCCTTCATCCGCCCAACCTCACTCATACTCTGTCGGACGATGAGCTCTTCTGGAGGGCTTCCTTGATGCCGAAGAAAGAAGAGTACCCTTTCCGCAGAATCCCCAAGGTGGCCTTCATGTTTCTCACCAGGGGTCCCCTTCCCATGTTGCCCCTCTGGGAGAGATTCTTCAACGGCCACGCCCCTCTCTTCAGCATTTACGTCCACGCCCCTCCGCGATTCCATCTCAACGTCTCTGAGTCTTCCCCTTTCTACAGGCGCCAAATCCCCAGCCAGGTAAATCACAAATACTCTTCTTTTTTTTTGTTTGGTTCCATGATGTGCTCAGACATGATACTGGATTGTGATCAGGATGTTTCGTGGGGCACAGTGACGCTGGCAGAGGCTGAGAGACGGCTTTTGGCAAATGCTCTGTTGGACTTCTCCAATGAGCGGTTTGTTCTGCTTTCCGAGAGCTGCATCCCAATCTACAACTTCCCCACTGTCTACCGATATCTCACTGACTCCGCCCACAGCTTTGTTGAATCCTACGATGATCCCACCCGCTATGGCCGCGGTCGCTACAGTCGCAGCATGCTTCCTCATATTCAACTTCGACACTGGCGTAAAGGCTCTCAGTGGTTTGAACTCAATCGTCTTCTTGCTGTGTATATAATCTCTGACACCCAATATTTTTCCCTCTTCCGAAAATACTGTAAGCCTGCTTGCTACCCAGATGAGCATTACATTCCAACCTTCTTGAACATGTTCCATGGTCCTCTTAATGCCAACCGAACCATCACATGGGTTGACTGGTCAATGTTGGGTCCTCATCCTGCAAGCTTTGGCAGAGCCAATATCACTGCCGATTTTATTCAGGCTTTAAGGAACAACGGATCCCTCTGTCGATATAATTCCGAGATGACTTCCATTTGTTACCTCTTTGCCCGCAAGTTTGATCCCAGTGCCCTCGAGCCCTTGCTAAACCTTTCTTCTCAGGTTATGAACTTTTGAACTATTTCTTTTAGTGTACACACAAGAGATGACGAGATATTTAACTTATTTCTCCATCTCTAGATTTTGGTAGAGAATTTAACAATGTTATTACAAAATCATTTTTTCTCTGTAATAGTTGTACAGGTGTTGTTAGATAACTTTGTGTTCTCTGATAGAGAATACCAAATTCTTGCAGAAAATGCATTTCGTTCCTTCGAAGAAGGAACCCATCAATATAGAAATTTTATGTACTGATTTATTTTATGTTGGACCTTCCATCTTGAAAGTAATGGAAGTATGTAAGTGCTTCCTAGAGGTTTGAAGTATTGAAGAATCCTTCCTTAAAACAAAGAATTGAGAATCCTTTAATTTAGTTCCTCGGTGTTAATAACATATATCAGCGTGAAAAGCAAATTGATAAAATATTCACTGTATTAAGGATTACTTGTACATTTTCAGGTGAGAGTAATACTTGAGAGACTAAAAAGATGGTTTGTCAAGTAGATTGGGGTGCCAACTTGTAAGGTTGAACAGTAATGAGATTGGGTAGCAGTTGTTAAGACTATTTTATGGCAAGAATGTTTAATTTGTTTTGACTTTATAATGTTGGGAGACATTTATCAGAAATATGAGATTTTTAAACCAGATATCAACTTTCTATGTTATTTTCATAAAGAAAGTCTGCGTATTGAGCAAAAATTGTATGAATTCTTATTAAGGAGTCATGTGTGGTTAATCAGAATAAGATGAAAAGTAAGAATTGTTCATCAAGTCACTCTCATAGTTGCTTTGATAGCTAGCTGAGTATGTGGGACCTGAGCAATGATAGGACGCTACGCTCAGCAATGACTAGCTTTGATCAACAAAATGAATATGGAGCAATTTGTATTGAATTCTGGATTCCTACAGCCACACCTTTCATAAGTTCTAACTATCGCTTTGGAGATTGTACAAAATATAAACCATATATTTTGGAAGCATCAGAAGTCATGATATAATTTGGGGGTCCTTTATCTATTAATGACTGGAAGGGAAGAAAAATAACATGTGCAAGGGCGGCAATGAATGCTTAAGGAATTTATTGACAGTGGTAAGGTGTTCCAACAGTGGGTCCAAGACAAAAACTGAAGGAGGAATGAGAGAGAGGTGCAAGATTGGTGTAGGAAGAAGATTAAATGAAGAAAATAAAGACAAATAGGTCATTTCACTCCGGGGGAGTGCAGGTTGAATTGTACGGAGATCAAACAAATCTTAGGAAAGAGACACGAGGGAAAATGACAACATTGACAGGCATATTTATTAAATAGGGAGATCAAACATTTATTGAACTTTTTAATTCATGTTTTGAAAATTTTTAGATTTTTCCTTTAATCTCAACTTATATTTAATCATAACTATGTTTTGTATATGGGTAACACATCTTATCAAGACTAGGTATCATTTGATATAAAATTTAACATGTAATACATATAACACATAAATAAAATGATTTTGACATTTTTTTCCATCATATATAACAATTACTACTTTAGTTCTTTTATTTCTAGATCAAGACTCCACTTAAAGGAAACTTAACTTATTCAACAAAAAATTGTGAACTTCATATAGTTTTTTAAGAAATCTTCCATTGTGGCATAATTTCTTTACGAAATTAGAGGAGTGAAAAAATCGACAAATGTCAAATGAACTTGGATATAATTAAAAGGAACATAACATAACACAACTTTTACCTTGAGTTGAAAATTTTTCAGACCCATCTTCTTTTTGGATTAAACTTTACCTGAAAATCAATTTGAACTCAAATAAATCCTATAGACACATTTAAAGTGGCACTGAAAAAGAATTCATGGAAACGGCATTAGCAAATGGTTGTTTTCCAACTGTCATTTCCCGCCACCACGAGAGACAATATAACAGAAAAAAGCATGAGAAGTGGGAGTGAGTGATTTTCACACTCTCAGAAACTCAATCGTTGAAATGAAAAACGCTAATGGCAGGGAAAGAAAACGAAAACCTCTTTCCGATCTCAATGTTTCCAACCTCCTTCCATCATCTTCTTCCTCCTCCACAATCGATTCCAGACGCGGTACTTTCATTTTTATGCAATCACATATTACGATATATATTACCTTTGCATCTAAATTTCATATTGAACTTTTCTTACTCTGTATAATCAATCGTTTATGCTCTGGTAACCCGTGTTCCAATTTTGCATCAATTTTTGTCACGTCAAGCCAATAATTATAGCTTAATACCACTGTGTTAACGATATCTGTTTCTTACTTTTCGACGACGCGGTGATTTCGAGCTTTGACTTCAGGTACTGTTGGCCTTGATGTTTCTGAGCCAATTTCAGCATTCTGCACCCGAATACATACTTTGAATGAAAAGAAAAGGAATGCAAAAAAGGAAATAGCCAATTCAAAAATCTCTAAGATTCGGTAACTAGTAATAACTATTCTCTGTTTTCAGTCATATTAGGTTCAATTTTACAATACGTAAGGGAACCAAGTACAATTATTACTCTCTCGTCTTTTTTCCTTTAATTACTCGTTTGTCATCCAAGTTTCTTTGCTGGCTAGCAGGGACAAAAGTGATGGAGTTGAACTTGAAGGTTTGGGTCTACGTAAGGCTAGGATTTTAACAGTTTCTTGCAAGAAGGTATAGATTTTTAATATACACTCTGTTTATGATGGTTCTGCAGATTTGTAAGGCATAATTGAGTGTGGTGTAATTAATTATCACTGGAGTAGTTTACATGAATGGTGAATTTTATATGGTTCTTAATGGATAATTTGCTCAAGTGTTTGATGATATCTGCTGAGTTTCCAGAAGAAGAGTGCTGTGTCGTATGAAGAAGACGTGTCCAAAGATGCCCAACTTCAAGATTATATTGAAAAACAAAATGCCTACTTTAAAGAGGTTGATGAATTTGAACTACCAGAAGAGGAGGTTGAATCTGTTCATGAACTGGATTAAGAGGAACGTAGAGCAGCAGTGGGACTGGCAGCTTGAGTCTCCTAATCCTTGTTTTGGTTCTAATGAAAATGTGATGTAACCAGGTTAATGTATAAATGTGAGACAGTAAGTTCAGGACAATCTTCCCAATTTTCTAATCTAGAAATCAAAGAAAAGGTGTTTGACCCTGACCAGTTATAATTAACACTTTAATTGGCCTTGGATTTTTTTTTTTTTCACTTTTGATAATTTCTCCTGGGAGATTTTTGAGTATTCTAACGATTCAAGAAATTGTGATTGGATATGACTTGCCTTTTTTGACATAGATGATTCTTCTGAGCTATAATATATACATATAGATCTTCTGGAATTTTAACTTGACAACTGTTTAATTTCATCTAGTTGCATTCCTGGATCAGTTATAGGATCCAAATACTGTATTTCAGTGCAAAAAAATTTATGGATTGGCATCGATGATATTATTTTTACGTCACTTCTTCATGATCGTGTAGACTGCAGGTTCTGCTGATCGAATATGTTGTCAGGGAAGATAGGAAGCTTAAAAGAGTCATATAAAATGAGGTAGTTTATTATTGTATTAAGTAACGCCAAATTAAGCAAAGTAGAAGACTAAAGTGACCACAAATTAATGTATATACTAACGTTTAGAAAGCAGTCATGGAAATGCAATCTGAGTAAGGAAGCTCCTATGCGAGTTTCATCTTTAATGCCTTTTGTGACTCCTTTTTTCACTATAGGCAAAGCTACTGGAGTAGAAGTCTGGGGATAGTTGGCAATACAAGTGTCTGTATACTTTTTGCTTTTTTTCTTTTTCATGATTACCCTGACTCTGGATATGTAACAAAAAATTTGTGAGTATAAGGCTAATTATTATTTAGTTTCACCGTTTGTTTTAATTCTAAGAAATTTGATAAATTAAATGCACAATTATTGTCTTGATCAAATTTTGTATCAATTTGATTGTATCAAATTTTGACTTGGTTGTACCAGTGCAGTGCCTGTGCTGTGATTGTATCAATTTTGACTTGGTTGCTCATATAGGGGCCCCGATCCATGTTATTTTTCGATACGAAGGGTCCCGAAAACCTAGAAAGGGATCTAGTGGATCAGAAGACTGTTATAGATCAGCCCAGAACTCACATTTGCTTTTGGACCTGTTTATAAATCTAACCAATGTCAAGTAGTTACTACTGGGCCAGCTATTGGCACTCCCCTGATTGTTTTTCAAACCCACAAGATCTTGGTGTTAGTTTGTATGTAATAAAAAAGCCCCTAAAAAAAGGAAAGTTTCTTTTGTCTACTGGAGAGACACTTACAAAATGGAAAATATTTCCATTTTTGCAGGAGAGTAAAATAAACAATTTCTCGTCAAAACATAATTTTAAAAGAAATTATATATATTAATGCTAGATGTCAGATTCTTAGAGATAAGAAATGTCATTATAACGTTATTCCTATTTTTATCTGATCAGTTAGTCTTGTTACTTGCAGAGAATAAAATTATCCACGAATAAAAAATCATACTAAAATTAGTTAAAATTTTAGATTTAAATATTATTTTGGTTTATATTTTGGTCGATTTTATTTAATTTGGCTACTTTTTCTTTTATGTACTAAATTATATTTAATTTCATTGTTTCCATGTACAAGTAAATACTGTTCACAAAACATAGCATTATTTATATTTTAATTGATTGTGTTTTATAAATTTATTCGATCTAATCTCGTCTTCCATTTCATTTTTTTTTCAATTTTTATTGAATAAAAAATACATTCTATCTATATATAATTTTCACTTTTTTATTTTTCTGTTATTTCATTTACTTTACTTATTTTTTGTTTCATCTAAATACATCTTCAATAATAATATACGCATACGGTGTTTTGTATTTTTCTAATTATATCTCAACTTTTTTTCTTTGTCACTATAATATCCAACTTATATTACTTTAGATAATTAAAAAATTTATTTTAAGTCTAATTCAATCTCATTTATTTTATTTTAGGTTTATACCAATTTATTTATATATATATTACAAATTGAGTTTATCTCTAGTCACGATGAAACATTCAAAAAAATTTTTCACGCCATGACAAATACATTTCAAGCGTGAGAATAAACATTAATAGGTAGTACGATAGCGGGTAAAATAATAAACATAACAAATAACAAACTTTGTTAAATTGTTAAGATGTGTTTTAACTAATGACTCTGATATGATGTTAGTAACTAAATTTTACGTCCAACTCAATTTTATACAACCAGTTTTCAGGATAAGATTTACACTCGATTACATATTAAAACATGTGGCATCTTTTAACGCACGGAAATTTCCAACTGTGTCCCCGAATTTTGTGATTGGTATCTCAGAGTTACAGAATTGGGATCTGAATGTGGAAGGGTGGAAGGTTATGAGTGAGAGACAGTGATTCCTTCCGTGCTATGCTATTCTGCTGTCTACTTCACTTTTGTAATTTCTATTCTTTTGTGACTTGACATCCAACGATCCATGTTAAAGATGCTGTATGCATATGCTGTCTTTGATGTCTCCCATGATTGTTAGTAGTCATGAGTTAATGAATCTTATGCCGTTTCTCTGTTACTCCTTCATTTCTTGCCAATTGCAAAGGAGCCACCATTTCACACGCATCCTAAATCATTGGTATAACAATTACGTATACTTTTTCTGATTTTGACTTTCGATTACTACCTCTATTATTCATATCACCACTAAGGGGGACAACAAAAACTATCATGGTGTTCATCAATCTTTAATGAAGACACATTTTACTCATTCTTTTTATTATTATATATGTATATGATGTGAAAGTTGACGGTAGTACTCGATCATATAACAAATTTTCAAAACTCTTAACTTTGTTGTAATTAAGTGATAAGAATCTTAGATAGGCATTGTCCTAACAAGACGGGTATTGATTAAGGTGTAATGAAAGTTGAAAGATGTGAGGCTAAGAAAGAAGGAAAGTACGTAGAAAGCAGTGATGTGTATGGTTTATTTGAGGAATGAATGGGTGTGTTGAATTTGGAGGGAAAGCATTATCTTGTACTGTTGTTGTGTGAGCCATAGAAGTAGTCTTTTTCTGTCTCTATCTTCCTCACCATTGCCACCAGGGCAAACATCTTTCACCAGGTTTGGCCTTGGGTAGGGTTTATGTCATTCACCTATTTGCCCTCCTTGCTATGCAACACCTAATTATTTAGGACAATAAAATTAGAATTCTTATTTTTTTTTTGACTCCTTTTTTATTCTATGTGATTTAACGATAATCATCGATTAATATTTCACTATTTTTTAAGAATCAATGATTCATACTAAATCACGTCATAAAATAAAATTAAAAATTAAAAAAATAAGTGTTAAAAGTATAATTTTTTAATTATTTAATTATGCTCTACTCTCGTAGCTAAAAGTTTTCACAGATTCTTGCAGTGCTTGTTTCTTGGCATCACCACACATATATACAGGATATATACCCTTCCTTCAACTATTGATAAAAAATTGTAAACTGGTATTGGAAAAAGGTAAATTTTAATATCGATTATGAAGTGTGACATAAAATATGTTACTTTAATATCGGCTAGAGCACTAAGAAATGTAATGTATGGCAGTTTTTTTTCTTCTTCTTTAAATATGATATTATTTTTCTAAATCTCCAAGTTTTTTTTTTTTCAAACAAATCTAAGTAATACAATGTAACTATTAAACCCTCTAAATTTGCAAGAAAAACACACAAATACAGTTTAAAACTAAAAATTATCAAATTTGTAATAAACGATGTTGCGTTTCGAGAAAATAAGAAACATATATAAAATCTATAGGGTGATGGTATTTGAAGATGATTTGAATGAGTAAAAAACTTTTAAGTTAAAATGTCCATACAAGTTGAAACAGTTTTGTTAGAATACTGAACAAAGTTTGGAGTAAGACTATTAAAAAAATACCTGAGAACAGAGGAATTTGATCTTGTAACATATCAAGGAAGTAATACTTTGGCACCAAAATTATTTTTAGATTTATCGGACACTATCATTTTTTTTAATTTACGAATACAAAAATCTAGTTTTTGTTAAGATTATTTTATTTTTATAATAGATTTTCAAATGATAGTTATTGATGTCAAATAATATTTATATATAAATAAAAGATTCTTTACAAAGATGATCACAAAAATCGAGATAAAGTAAGATTATGATAATTAAAAATGAGAAACTTGTTATATTGATAAAAAATATAGGAAGATATATAAGATTGAATCATACTATTTTTGAAGCTAAAATTTTTTACACTCATTTGATATTTATTATTTTATCTTTTTATTTGATACTTTTACAAATATAAAATTTACGTTTTTAATGATCATCCTACCCTTCAAAGTGGGGTTTTAAATGACACTTATGGTGTCAAAAAAACATTTTTTTATGAGAATTTTTGACCGTTACTAGTTTTTTCATTCTATGTTGATTGAATTAGTAATATTTATAATTCATTTATTAACAACTAACATCTAAAAACTATATATAAAAGATTTATATCAACCAGTTAATTTACAATATATAGATAAAAATAATAATAATTTTAATATTTGTGGTATAAAAGTAAGTTAGACTTAAACTAAGTTGTAATAATTTATGTATTATATAATATAAATAATATGATAATGGTTAGCCATTTAAAATGAGGAGTATAGTATCTTAAAAATGTTGTAATTGAATGCATTGACCTATATAAGCTATGAGAATGAGATTCTCAGAAAATATCTCATTGCATTCAGAACTTCATTTATGGAGCCAACAAAGTGTGGTCCATTATTACCCAACTAATACTGTATTCAACACCTTAATTTTTCAACTTATATATACTTAATTAAGTTCTGAATATTTATTAATACTTCTGTGCTTAGAAAAAAAAAATCTTTCAGACAAAATTATAGACTTTGATTTCTGTTACCCATATATTATATCTATATTATATCATTAAAAATAAATTTAAAATTTAATTAATTTTATAAAATTAATTTATAAAGTAAAATTTAAATTTTACTTATATATATTATAAAACTATTTTATTTTTAATAGACATGATATTTTTGAAAACAAATAAATGATATCGGTAACGATTTATGAGTTGGCATGATGGGAAAACTCAATGGTAACGAGAAAACGTCATTCTTTAGAATATAGGCAACTTTTGTCTCAGAAACAGGTTTATGGTTGTTGGCTACCACTACATTCCTGTACCTTCATTATAAAAATCATCGGAATAGATTTTTTCATTAAATTGTCCAAAGAAAAAGAACAAATCACCCATATATTCTTTAAACTACTATATTCTCTTTTTCTTACATATTTTTTTCAAGGAAATACTTAAATTACTGGATGTTATGTCTAAATATATTTTATCACTTTAATTATTAAATTGATTTACTTGTATAAAGATCAAGATTAGTTAAGAGGATTTTTTAATTATTTAAAATAAATGCAAGTGTGTTTGGAAAGAATACTAAACTAGTTACTAACTTATTTTATCCGCTTATAAACTATTTTATCATATTTCATAACTTCTAATCATGAATTATAAGCTATTTTTAATTATGTTGTGTTTGTTTCTATGTAGTATATTATAAGGAAAGGAGAACTTTTAATGTTTATTTATATTGATTTGTGAAAACGAATTTAAAAGAGACTTTCATCTTCGTATGCGTGAAAAATTACTAAAGAAAGCAAATTAAACATACATTATTTTACACAAAGATCTTTTATTTTTAATTAAATTCCTTCACTTTTAAGTGAATTTTAATTATGTGATGAAATGTTTTTAACTCTAATAATAATAATAATAATAAGATAAATATATTTTATTTTATATTAATTTTAATTAAAATAAAATTATAATCTAACCATTTTATCTATTAAAATATTTTTAATTTATTATATTCGTCAAATAATTTACAACCTCTTATTTTTACTTCTTTATTCTTTAAAATAAACAATATCACAGTGGTCTTCCTGTTCCTCTTAAATTCATTATTTTTCAAATCTATTCTATCTATTACAAAGCGATAACAAATAGTTTCTATGCAATAGCATGCAACTTATTTGTTTTTATTACTATCCTATATATTTAAGTATTTTTGTTATCCTTCTTTTATCTGTTAATATTTTTTTTAAATTTTAATGGGACAATTAATTATTGCACCATTTTAATTATTATTTAACTTAATTTATTTTATGTAATTCAAATTAAAAAAATAACATTATAGATTAAAGTAATTAATGTTGTACTGCATGATAGTTATATGAAAATTTCACATAGTGAAAATTCAAATTAAATACAATTATCTTTTAAATCGAAAAATAAAATTTTTAAATTTGATTAATACTCATAACATCAATTTACATAAATAAAAAATGTATATAATTCTTAAAAAATAAATAGAAGTGCTAAAATATTTAATAAAGAATTAGTTTCTTTGAAAAATTTTAAAATTATTATTAAATAATAATACTCCTTTAAAAAACATGAATTTAATTACATAATGAAACTTATATATTATAAGTTTTGTCAAACAAAACTCTTAAATAAGTAATTTTACACTTTTAAAAACCACTCAGGTGAAAGAATAATATTTTAAAAATAAAATTGACGGCTAAAATATTAATAAAATAGTCTTCTCAAAGTCAAAAATATATTTTCGACAATCATGTACATAAACTAGTCTTTTTACAGAAAAAAAAAAAAAACTAGTTTTTTTTATTTTTATAATATGTTACAATAGAATTTGAATTTAAAACTTTATGAAAACTCTACTTACTATATTTGTTTTAATGGATTTGAAACTAGTGATAATACATAAACATTACTATATATATATATATATATATATATAACTATTAAATTTTTGTTTACATTATCAATCACTTATCACTCTTAACTTTGGTGGGGAAGATGTTGACGACTACATGGGTGTGAGCCAAATGTTTATGATGTTTATGTTCATATGTAGTTTGTATTGTACAAGTTGGGTCAAAGATGTGCACGAGTTAAGATGATATAATTATAGGATAATGTCATTTTTATTTTGATTTTGCAGAGATAATGGGTCGGTGCAAATTTGTACCCTCCATGCCTCATGTGCCCACCATTATTTGAAAATTTGATTATGTGATGCACTGCAAAAGTTAGGGCATTTCCACTCTTATGTGGTTCCAGATTTTCCAATTTTTGTCAATGCTTAATTGAGTCATGGCCACAGATTTTTCTAGTTTCATTTATATTATTTTAGTTCAGCTCAACTATAACCTCATACAATAACTCTGTTGTTAAAGATCATTAACCAATTTCTTTTGATCAAATTTTAGTCATTGACAGAGATATTAGGTACTTGTAATAACTTTACACTTTAATTCTCAAAATTTGAACTTGAATTGAGTTTACATGGTCAAGTTGATTTGTATGGGTTACATAATTAATTATATTATATGACTTAGTGATAATTTTGGTTTGTTTTAAATGTGGAATAATTACACTTTGTTTTCGTGAGTATGCTTACTAATTTGATCGAAGAATAAACTTATTTTTATGTTTTAAACTTAATGAAAGAGTTATAATTGATAATTTTGGGTTTTGGATCAATATTGTGAATTTTGTCAAAACTTCATTTTTTACAAGAAAAAACTACGACAAGACAGTTATCTCTTCTCAAAGGTGAATAACATTCAACGAGAAAGAGAAAGAATATGAAACATTCACTTTTTAAGTGGAATATCTTTTTTTTCTAAAGTGATAATTAGTTATTTAGGTAACGTGTGAATAAATATACTTAAATTTAAATTGATTTATGTGATATATATATATATATATATATATATATATATATATATTGTTCCTGCAGAGAACAAACAGATAAGTTAGGCACAAGCGTCACCTTACCCATGTAGTCCGTTATCTCCTCAGTTGGTCTCTTTCCGATTGGTACATGTCGGTTTGGACCCAGGAGGAATTACCTGCATAAGGGACTCCAAAGCTCAAGTGAGTCAAAACTCTCAAAAGGTCAAATCTGTGATTAATGAATGCGTACCTTTAATAACTGGGGTCCATGTGTATTTATAGAGCATTAATTATGTCTGGTTATCCCATGGGTCGGGCCTTGGCTTGGGCTCTAGCTTGGGTTGTAAGTGGGCCTAGGCCCTAACCCAGGCCCTTAGGACCTATTGAACACGGGGGGCTTCAATTTTACTGAGTATATTGAGGTTGTCGGCCTAAACCGACTACTTTCCTTGGCGGTTTGTGTTGCTCATGTGCTGTCTTAGGCAGGTTGTTCCTCTAGACGTCTAGGTTACCAGTTTTGGCCGGTTAGGCCAGCCTAGGCCGGTTACTTGAATGCTTTAGTATGGTGATCGTTTTATCATTATTTTGTTAAGTTGGCTTGGTGTGGTACACCAGTCCCCCAGCCTTGACCGACATAGGTGTCGGTCAAGGGTAATATGTGTTGATATGCTAGCGAAACCGGCTAGGTGTGATACACCAGTCCCTTAGCCTTTAAGTGTGATGAACAATGTTAAGGCTAAAAAGTGGTAACCGTTTGAAGGTATGTGAATGGGTGTCAGGGGTCAAATCAGGAAGTTCTGGTGTCGTCGTTTTTAAGAGTCACGTCTCTTGTAATGATGGTGTCGATTGGTATGAGTTGTTGTTTTGGCAGGAAGGGGTTTTCGCCGTTTGGGATTCTGGCCTATAAATATGAATTTCAAAACAAATGAGGGTTTACTTGGTTAATTTGCGAGAGTTTGGTATTCAGAGGTCTTGTGTGCATTTTCCTGTCCGACTACTTCTCAATTTCAGCCGACATCTTTCTGGAAACACGAGAAAATGTATGTCTAGTAGTGATAGCGTGTCGTTGTCCACATCTAGTAGTGAGAGTATAGGTCGGAGGGGAGTAGAGGTAGGCAAGTTGATGAAGAGGGTACCAGTTCTGGAGGTATGGTAAGTGGGTTCCCCATGGAAACGGTGAGGGAGGTCCGAGAAGATCCCCTGAGGAATTGGCCGAGAGTGACTGGCCGGCCAAAGGCGGTTATGGGTGTGTGGCTGCCGATGTCCGCAATCAATCATCTTTATTCCGGTGGTCTTGCTTATTGAACTCCTGGTTGAACTGTACGCCTGTCATCTCAAAGGGTGTAAGCGGGGATATCGTTTCCCTGGAGAGGGTTAGCGCTATTGACCGTGTGTGTCACGGGCAGGAGGGGGCTACGGAGAATTTCTTCTACATGTACATGTGTCACTTTTCTTAGCTACATGTGCGGCTACCGTTAGATGATTTCACTATAGGTGTGTTGCGTGCGCTGAACGTGGCACCTACACAGTTGCACCCGAATAGTTGGGCTTACTTCCAAGCCTTCCGCATCTTGTGCCAATCTCTATACCTGGAGTCTTCTCCTTACGCTTTCCTGTACTTCTATGACACCAGACCCCGCTAGCCGACTACTTGGCTGTCTCTGATAAGTCGTCCTAGTATCAGCAGACTGGACGCATTTTCCCAATCTTTCAAGCACTTTAAGGATGGGTACTTCAAAGTTGTGGTGAAGGAAGAAGGCAAGCCTTATTTCTTGAACGCAGATGGGAGTACAAAATTCCCATTTAGCTGGACGGGTACCCCTTCTCGGTACAAGGATATGGGGACCGATGGTGGAGATCTTAATGAAGTTTGTTGATAAGTTGCCCACTAAGGGCTTAGTTAGAGTTTATAATTCGGGTGCATCCGATTATAGATATTGAAAGTATCTGTTTGTTACTTAAACTGTGTTAATGATTCTAAGTTGGCCAGTGGGGCAGGGTCGGCTAGTGGGGAGAAAGGACCGGAGTCTGACTTAATTGAGTTGCCGAAAATATCTGTGAGAAAGGATATCGCGATCAACTCCCAGATGCTATTATAAACTCAATTGATGGTATGGAAACAGATCATATCGTAAGGACAATGGTGGAATTTGAAATATATATATATATATATATATATATATATATATATATATATCACAATATCATAAGTAATTTGTGATTTATATATTACATACATGATGGTTTTTTAGGTGTAGTTTGAAATAGTAATGAGATGTAATAAATGGTATATGGATCATATATTTTATTTTTAAATTAAATTAATAAATTAAATTATAGTTCAACTATTATTATTATTATTATTATTATTATTATTATTATTATTTTATTATATGTGGTATAGAAAAAAATGTAACACACTTTTTTGAGAACTATTATCCTTTCAATACATAATATTCTTTATAATATATAGAAATATTATATGTATAATTATATATTAATTTATATTAACTAATATATGCTTATCAAGATTGAGACAATACGTTAAAATCGAACGAACTATCTCAACCAGGAACAGGTCTTTATCTGGTTGCGTTATGGTAGGAAAGTAATGATACACAAATCCAATATTAAATCAGTCAAATTAGTAAAATACGACCAAACAAAAAATTATTTAATTTCAATTTTAAAGAATTACTTGAAACATTAATATTTTTCATTATTAAAAAATATTAGTTTTTGTCAATTTTGTTTTAAAATTTTTTCATAAAAAATATTCACAAATTTTGGTATAAAAAAATTGTAAAAAGTTATTATTAAATTTTTTACAAAAATATTTTGTATAAAATATTTTTTGCAAAAAATATTTATAAATTTTATAAGAAATAATTATCTATATCATCTATTAATTAAAATATTTAAAAAAAATTAAAAAAATATATTTTTTTTATAAATTTTTGTTATAAATTTACAAGAAAAATATTAAGTAATATGAAAAATTCTAATAATATTTATTATTTTTATTATTAATTATATTGATATACATTATTGAAATTTTAATTTAAATATGATATTCATATATATTATTTAGGTTATGTGAAACATTAAAAACTTATAAATTTATCTTGAATTTTAACTTTTAATGAATTTTTAATTGTTAAAATAATTGTGTTAATACCAGTAGAAGCCCATGTAACAATGAAACTTGAAATGTATTTGGGTTTTAAAAGCATGGTTAGAAAGAAAATAAAAAATAAATATAAAGATGCCGTGATGGATAATAAAGCTATTCCGCAGTATATATATAGAGATAGCAGCTACTCCCGTTTTTTCTAGCACCGATCTCTTTCTCCATTTATTGCTCTCCTTGATACATCACTAACTTTCTCTATACATCTCTTATTTCTTGCTTATTTGTTTATGTAATATATCTCTTATCATCATCATCAATGGAAGCCAATGCAGATTATACCCAAGATGCCACTGTTGATTTTCGTGGCCACCCTGCACTCTCATCCAAAACCGGCAAATGGAAGGCTTGTGCTTTTCTTGTTGGTCAGAACAATCAATGCCTTTTTTCATACCCTTCAACTTTTCTTAATTCTTCTTATCGTATTCGTTGCATTATGCAGATATATCATGTTTCTGTATATGATGATGATATGGTATGGTTATTCTGAATTCAGGGTATGAAGCATTTGAAAGGATGGCGTTTTATGGAGTGGCTTCGAACTTGGTGAATTATCTTACAAGCCAACTTCATGAAGACACAGTTTCATCAGTGAGGAATGTGAATAACTGGTCAGGATCTGTGTGGATAACGCCAATTCTTGGAGCTTGCATCGCAGATTCTTACTTGGGTCGTTTCTGGACTTTCACACTCTCATCTCTCATTTATGTCTTGGTAACTTCTATTCCAATTTCTTTCAAATCACTCTTTTAATCAATTTTTTAATTACTTTTTGTATACCTTTTTGTGAGTTTACCTCATCCACCAAATACTTCCATTCTATCATTTGCACTTGTGGGGGCAATGTATATGATTGTTAACTGTCATAGATAGGACAAGATTATTATTTATGATTCAAAAATAGCCCCACCTATGAACCCATATGTGGCCTCCTTTCTGTGGTTGATTTGTCAAGAAAAAATTATTTCCAATTCTAAATTTTAATTAATTAATTAATTTATATGTTTTTTCGTTTTCAATGTGAGATGTGTATAATGAAGCATTACATATATTTTTGGCAATATTCTCTCTTTTTTATTTTTTTAGTTTAATTTTTAAAAGAGGAAAAAAAATAATAGAGGCTTATATAAAATGTTACCTACAAAAAATGACCTTTTTTCAATATATATAGCATGGTTTTTCTTATTTCAAATTAATACTTACGAGGCGATAGTAAATAATATATTCGTTATTGCTAATTAAGATTTATTAAAAAATAGTATAAGATTACATAAAACTCGTTAAGAATGATCTTGTTAAGAATTCAAGTGTAAGTCTTACATTGATGAAAAATGAGAAAATAGAACACTATATAAGAATCAAGACCCATAAACTCATCGCCTTAAGAACCCTTATGTAAAACCTGACATATCTAATATCTAAGAGTGAAAAATTTTCTCCATAAATGAATTAATGTGCACCGTCAGTTTATAAAAATGGGATTAGAAATTATATTGCAAGTGATTGGTAATGAAAGAATACTGTAAGCCATTGACAAATTATTCTAAATGGTGATTTTAGAATGATGTTGTTGTATGATTTGATGCAGAGATGTGCATGCAGTGTAGGTTAAAACTTGAAACCATGTTTCTGAGCCCAAAAGACAGCACCAAATTTTCTTCCTTTACTTAGAAGTTGCATTATTTGATGACAGGGTATGACACTTCTGACAGTAGCAGTGTCACTGAAGAGGCTGAGACCAACGTGCAGCAATGGCATATGCAACAAGGCTTCAACCTCACAGATTGCGTTTTTCTACACAGCCCTTTACACAATGGCAATTGGAGCAGGCGGAACAAAACCCAACATCTCAACCTTCGGTGCCGACCAGTTTGATGACTTCAACCCCAACGAGAAAGAGCTTAAGGCCTCGTTCTTCAACTGGTGGATGTTCACTTCATTCTTGGGTGCTTTGATTGCGAGTCTGGGATTGGTATACATTCAAGAGAACTTGGGATGGGGACTCGGTTATGGTATCCCCACTGCTGGTCTCATGCTTTCATTGCTTATATTCTATATAGGCACACCGATATATCGCCACAAAGTAAGAACAACCAATGCTCCTGCTAGGGACCTCGTTCGTGTCCCCATTGCAGCATTCAGGAATAGAAAACTTCAACTCCCTGTTAACCCCTCTGATCTCTATGAGCACAACCTCCACCATTATGTTAGTACCGGAAAACGTCAGGTTTATCACACTCCCACACTCAGGTCAGCACATATATCTCAACATATCTGGTCTCAGTTAAAAAAACCAGTGTTAGAATTATTCATTTTACGTTACGCCCTCTAAAATGCATAATGCTTGGTAGAAACTCAAGGTTAGTCCATATCTTCAGACAGAAATAAATAAATGAAACTGAAAAATGGCAATATAATAATAAGTGACATAGGGTAAGATGTTTCATATGATATTGTTTATAGTTTTGGAGTGCCATGTGTCATTCTTGCCTTTGTAAGGACATATGAATGACGTGGAAGCAATGGTGCATCTGAAAGTAACTTCTCTTTAACTCTCAGATATATTAATATATAGATGGAAGATTAGATGAAATATTTAAAGATTTGTTTTTTTTTCCCTAATAAATACCTTCTTAAGAGAGCTTCCAAAGCACTTCAACGTTTATCAACTTCACATGTAAAACTTCCGGGTTCTTCGTGTGAAAATATCGAGCATAATTGAGAAAATTTGGATCTGATAGATCCTGATCTGCGAGTCAAGTTATGTATAAAACACCCGAGACTGTAAATCTCTCTTTATAACACTTCATAAAAATAATAATAAAATAAAAATATAAGAACGAGATTGAAAAAAAAATACACTTTTATTTACAGAAAGTAAAGAGAAATTATAGGATTCAAAAAACATGAATTCATCAATTCAACTTTTTTCCAATCCTATAATGTCTTTGATATTATATTTGATTTAGACTCTACTTTGTATTTTTTTTTTCTTTTATGGTAAAAAATAGTTTTATGTTTTTAGTGTAATTTTTGTAGGGATAGAGTATGAAAAAAAAAATTGACATCAACATATCATTTATCTTCAGGTTATACAGAGGATGAAACGTGTGATAAGAAAATAAAACAAAGAGACTAGAAAAAATATTTATAAAAAAGTTAACGATCAAAAGAAACGAGGAAGGTGCAAAGTGGGGAAATTTTTTTTGTATATGATTATTTATCTTTTACCTTCCACTTTGTTTTTTCATAAATACACATCTAAAAATAGATATACATGGAAACCAGTTTTCCTGGTCACATAACAATTTCTATGTTTTAAAGATTATTGTGTATTAATAGCTGATCTAGTAAACTTGGAAGCATCTAGGAATGGCATTTTCCATCATTGTCCAACTCATCAATTTGAAAGAGAATCTAGAAAATGGGCCATGTCTACTGATTCCATGTTCCCCGTTTCAATCTCTTGGCTCTGAGGCAGTCAAAGTCCAAAGGAGTCTCATTCATTCAATACAACTTTTGTGCTTAACCAGAGAACCCACTCTTTGAGGCAAAATAGTGAGGCATACAATTTCTTCCATGTGCACAGTTCTCACTATCTTCTTTGAGTCCTTCTTTCATAGTCCCTATCTTTCAACCATATTGTGACCACTGTTGCAGGTTACTACAAACAATAGCTATCACATATTGCATGAAAAACACGATATAGTCCCCATTTGCATTCTTGGTGCATAGAGAGACACATAAGACACATTCATCAGCAAAAGATTGAATCATGTTGGAACATTCCACTGCCACATAAAGGCAATATCTTTTACTTGTACCAATTTTGTTAGAAACTGAAAACTTGTTTGTGCAGGTTTCTGGACAAAGCTGCTATTAAAGAAGGCAGTGCTGGTTCCAAAAGGGTACCGCTGACAGTAACCCAAGTAGAAGGTTCTAAACTTATCTTTGGTATGGCCCTTGTATGGCTCGTGACACTGATTCCAAGCACCATTTGGGCACAAATCAACACTCTTTTTGTGAAACAAGGAACCACTTTGGACAGAAACCTTGGACCTAATTTTAAAATTCCCTCGGCCTCTCTTGGAAGCTTTGTGACACTTTCCATGCTTCTCTCAGTGCCAATGTACGACCAGTTTTTCGTGCCGTTTATGCGCCAGAAAACTGGTCACCCCAGAGGAATCACATTGCTTCAGAGGCTAGGGATTGGATTTTCAATCCAGATCATAGCCATTGCAATTGCTTACGTAGTAGAAGTTAGAAGAATGCATGTTATCAGTGCAAACCACGTAGCTGGTCCTAAAGATATTGTCCCGATGAGTATATTTTGGCTGATGCCTCAGTATGTGTTAATAGGGATAGCAGACGTGTTTAATGCCATTGGGTTACTAGAATTCTTCTATGATCAATCCCCTGAAGACATGCAGAGCCTAGGAACGACATTCTTCACTAGTGGGATCGGTGTTGGGAACTTCTTGAACAGCTTTTTGGTGACAATGGTTGATAAAATATCAGGAAGGGGTGACAAAAAGAGCTGGATAGGGGACAACTTGAATGATTCTCACTTGGACTACTATTATGGGTTTTTGTTGGTCCTGTCAAGTATCAATTTGGTGGTTTTTCTTTGGGTTTCGAGTAGATACATTTATAAGAGGGAATCAATAAGGGTCAAAGAGGGCCTTTGTGTTCAAATGGAGGGGAACCCAACTTTGGACGCCTCTCTTAGTTTACAAGTGTGAAAACTAGCTATTAGTGTTGTAGGCCACCACAAATAACAGGTAGTGTGATATGAAGCTTAAATTTACTTGAGATTCTACCACAAACTGATGAATGATTGTTATTTTGAATTTAATTGGCTCCACCTGAAAGTGAAGTTAGAGCCCAATAAATTCAGATACACGAGTTTGTGTAGAATTTATGAATGTATAAACTAATATCTCAGTATTCACCACACCATGTGTGCTATATTGTAAAATGTTCGTGATGTTAGCATTTTCTGTTTCAGCTTTTGCTGATGGAATTTCAAGTGAAAATGCAATGTTTATCACTATATATACCAACGAAATGTATCTATTACGAAGAACGCGTTGGATTACATTTTTTACAAATTCTGTTGATTTGGTGATGAAAATATTCAAGTCCTTCACAATGATACGATCTAAACCTAATACAGAGACTCAGCAATGAAGCCTGTGCGTAGTTTAGCGTTGGAATCAGCTAACACGGGTAAATAGTATGAGCAATCAAGTGGTTGCTTTGCTATTAACGTGGAAAGAGGGAATCCATTTTTCCTAGGACCATCGCAAAAACTAGACATGTGTAACTTGAGTTCTGAGATTTCCATGAAAGTTTAAAAATTTTAAGCTAGAAAAATATTTTGACAGAACTCTATACTTTGTTTTCAGCCTTATAATTCTAACCTTAAGATACCTGAAAATTTATCAATTCAAAACTATACAAAGTTTAAAGTGAGGTGAGGACACTATAAATATTATTTTATGCCCTTTTTTATATGGGAAAGAAAACTGGGGGTGAAATGTCCCCACTAACTGTTTCGTAACCAAAAGAGTCAGGACCCATAACACAACAATGAACAGCATAACATCTTTACTAAAAGGTAAGAAATAACCACTCAGATCCATTGCTTAACATAGCTGAAAGTGTGGGGTAAACTTTACTCTATTATAAGAGTTAGGTTCTTCCTAGAAAACTACTGATAAGTAAATAGTGTTCATAATTAAAGCTTGAGTTTCAGGTAAGCTGTGATAAAACTTCAACCTTAAAAAGCTATAGCCTAACTTGAAAAAAGGGGTTGCGAAAGATTACAGTACACCACGCATCCTTTAGAGTAAAATAGGGAGCTGGTAGCTAATAGTTGTAGATGAAAAATCATCAGTCAAGATTTTCTTTTCTTTTCTTATGAAATACAAGCATATATATGGTTATGTGAAAACATTTAACATATTTATTTTTCTCATTCTACCATGTTATCCATACTCAAAAGAAATAAGTGATACAATAAACAATCAAGGAAAAAAATTATTTCTTTTGATACAAAGCACAAAATTTACTGATCAAATTGTATTTACTTTAGCTACCACTGTGTGCAGTGACCTGTTAGCAAAATAGTGGAAGTTTCCCCAAATGATATGGACGGCAAAGTGATTTTACTATTAGTCATACATACCTAAGCAAAATCTAGAAGAATATATAAATATGTTTATGTATGACAGCAACAAACAACCTTGATTACAAAACAACCAAATAAGCTTCATTTATTTTCTTCTTTGTATTAGTACTGTGACTGAAATATATACATTCTAGGCATGGAGTTTCTTACAGCAGTTGCATACTAAACAACCATAGCCTTTGGAAACCATTACAACTTAAGTTCGAATTCACATATTGGTGCGAAAACAAAAAAACTATTTCTAGCAAAGGTATGATGTAATGGCATCTCACAATTCAGCAAACATTCTCAACCAAAACCATATTTATTGTAGAGTATGAATATGAACATTTCAATTACCACGGTAACATTGTCGTAACTGTAACTAATTCATAGCTTGAAAAGTCAATGAATCTTTTAAGGAGTACAACCCTGTTACTGCAAGTAATGCTCGTCTTGCCAAACACCAACAATATCTTTGAGAGCTGGTCTTAAATCTTCCTTCAATATCTTCTGGAATTCTAATGTATCACCGCCGGATTTCATCTCAATCAAATGGAAAGATGGAGCGACTTCAAATATTTCAACATCAATGGAAAGCGATTCTTTTCTACCAGCCTCGGATCTCTCCAATTTCAGCAACCCTCCATCCTTCTTAATGATGAGCATCCTCAAAATGCGAGCAATATCTTCCACTGTAGACATGATAGATGAGGAAGAGCTCATGAACGTAAATTTGATATCTTCCTGTTCACCGATGTTAGCAAATAGGCCAGACAAGTCTAGCCCTGAAGACAGAGAAATTATGTCAAAAGCATTTAAATGTGCAGGTGCAACCAATTCTTGAACTGCCTCAACAGAAGCAGTGCTTGTATTCTCGCACAAACCGAAAACTTGATCAGAATTAACTAAATCCATATTTGCAGACTGTCTTTTCTCTTCACCGGACTTGGGTTTGAATCCTCTGAACCAGGAATTTTCCATAACTTTTGCCATGGATATCCTGGTATCTGGGTTGGGGTCAAGGATTTTCCCTAACAATCTGCGCACTTCAATTGAAAACCAGTTTGGACATTTGTATTCCGCCCTGCCTATTTTCCTATACAGTGACATGAGATTCAAATCATAGAATGGCAAATGACCAGACAAAAGAACAAATAAGATCACTCCACAAGACCATACATCAGATTTTGCTCCATCATAGCCCTTTCTACTTACAACCTCAGGCGCCACATATGCAGGAGTTCCACAAACTGTATGCAACATGTTGTCTTGACGATGCGATTCAACAAATGCACTCAACCCAAAATCCGCTACCTTCAAAACACCATTCTCATCCAAAAGCAAGTTCTCTGGCTTCAAATCCCTGTGATAAACGCCCTTGCTATGGCAAAAATCAACTGCACTGACCAATTGTTGAAAGTACTTCCTTGTCCTAGCCTCACTGAATCTACCTTTAGCCACCCTGTTAAAAAGTTCGCCCCCTTTGGCATATTCCATGATGAAGTAAATCTTGGTCTTGGTGGCCAAGACCTCATACAATTGCAAAACATTGGGGTGTTTAATCCGTTTCATGATAGATATCTCTCGCTTTATTTGATCCACCAACCCAATTTTTAAAATTTTCTCCTTTTCAATCACCTTAACGGCTACACTCTCCCCAGTCTTGAGGTCCCTTGCATGGTAAACCTTTGCAAAGTTTCCTTGCCCTAATAGTTTCCCAATTTCATACTTCTGCATCAACACATTCCCTCTTTTCCCCATTTTCAAGCACAAACCCTCAGACACAAAAATAAAGCACCCTGGTTTTCTAAGTGAGGAACCTTATCTCTCTCTCTCTCTCTCTCTCTCTCTCTCCGATTTGTCTAACCTTGAAAAAAAAAACCACCAGCACCAATTCTAGAGCGTATTACCAACACGATAAATGCACCACTCTCTCACCTGAGTCCTTCAACCTCCTCGAGAAGCCACCAAAAAACGCGCGAAACGTGACCAAAAATGGCTTCAGAGAAGGGGCTCAATTCAAATACTCTCCCTGAGAATGAGAAACAAAAAACAGTTAAAAAAAAAGCACATACATAAAGGTCCCAACGCAAACAATATACGAAGTAGAATTAAAATAGAAAGCAATTGACTGAAACAATAAAAGACATCACAAAAATCAAAACATGATCATTCACAAGGCGTGGACTCAACCACATAATCCTCTGCAACCAACAACCAAAAAGAAAGGCATAACCAAACGAACCTTGTCACTTTCCCTCGATCTATCAACCAATCAAAGAATAAGAAAAAAAAAGTTTAGGAGAATTGAGTTGAATTACGACATTGACAAACCTAAGAAGATAACAGAAAGGTTGTGAAGAACAGAGTAAGAGAAGAAGAAGCAGAAGAAGGTGTTACCGTTTGAAGGAAGATGGGACGTTAGAGAGGGAAAAAGCATAATGGAATTGGAGTGAACAAGTTAGCTTGGTATATATAAACCACTTTCTTCACTTTCTTTCACTTTGCGTTTATTCCGCGTCATATTTCACTGTCTTTTCCTCTTTCTCATTCAAAAATGCCTACGTTTTTTTCTTCTTCATTTTTTTTTATTATATTTTTTATCCAGTATTTAGATCAAAATTATTATTTACATTCAAATAACCTTATATCAGTTATTTCCTGCTATTAATAATTTTCCAACATATTCTGATGTGTTATAAAACGCAATTCATTTTTCCTTTGATTCTGTACAACAGACATTTTGTTGACCTCATAGTGTTTCCTTAAAATCATTATACTAACATATAACAAACTACCTAATCCTTAATTCTTACTAACTCTTTTGACTAAAACAAAAACTAACTCTTAATTCTTAATACAAAAATAGCACAGTAGCATAATTCTCAATCCTATTATTTTTCTAAGTATATTACCTAATCACTTTCTCAATCTCCAGTAGCAAACTCTAAATTCCTATTACCATTATGTATTAATTCTGTTATTTTATTATTTTATTTCCCTTTCTTCATTTTTAATTATGCATCAGTTTTATTATTTTTCTATATCAATCAAGTAATTTAGTAACATTATTAACTTCGTAGAATAACTCTGCCTACATAAATAAACCAAACCAAATCTCCAGACAAATAAAGTAAACAATAACAGATTACATGATGAAAGAGAAATTTTTTTTATCTTTAATTTTTTTAATCTGAGGATTAAAGTAAATCATCATCCGTTATAACTATTAAGTCAAAAGCAAATAATTGGTTGTGAAAAAAATAACTCTTTTAAAAATATTTTTAGAATAATAACTTCCTTTTGTTTACTAATGTATACAAATCAATCATTTGAAAAAAGAAAAAAGTAATCAAAACCTGGATTGTCGTAATCCAAACTCTTTCTGCTTCCTCAAAGCCTTCAGCAAATTCAGAAAAAGTTCACCAATTTCTTAATTTTTACTAATGAAACATCACACTCGTGTTGTGTTTCAAGCACACCCTAGATAACATAAGCAAAAACATACACAACAACTATTTCAGGAAAAAACAAATTTGTACGCTTCTGTTTGGCCACAGAGGGAAACAAACACAAACTACCCCAGTTTTGAATTTTTATAGGTACAGGGAAACGCCTAGTTTTAAAACATAAACAGTTTTTATGATTATATCTGTATTTGTTTGAGCTATGATACGATATTTATATATAAAAATATACACTAGAGACTTTATTATAAATTCAAAATTTCAGTGTCTGATTTAAGGTGTCATTAATATGGTTGAGTTGTTTTCTTTGGTTTTGAATTTTTGGTGTAGTTGAAGGTAAAGTGGGACCAGTGCTTACATGTATCTGATCTGGATTTGGTGCCTTATCGGTTATCACTTTATTTGATTTATGGTATCATATTACGTTGTATCAGTTATTACATAACTTAAAGACCACGTATGTGTGTATTTCTCTTCAATGTTGGTAGCTTAATTCTTTCACTTCTTTGCTTTTAGTACCTTTTCAATTAATAAAAACGCCAATCCAACAAGTTTGCACCCATGAAAAAAGTGCATCAACCTACCCAATCCCCATTAATATAAGATATTTGTGGATAGACAACATGAGTTATTCAAATTTTTTTAAGATTTCTAAATAGGTTATATCCTTTTGTTTCCGTGACTTGCAAAACGGATATATTTTACTATCATGTATCTAACACACTCAATGAAAATGCCACGATAATCTCCTTCGAGAAGAAAAGTGCGAAAATATTATTAAACATATATAATAAATAATGAATTTACGAGAAATAATTCTCGTCATTGTTGAGGTATTTTTCAATTAATATATTTCTCCATAAAGGAAAACATTTTCAAAAATGTGATCAATATTGTCGAATTAGACATTATTATCATTTCATTAAAAAGGTGTTCTCGAACCATTTTAGATTAAATCACATGATCTAAGATCCATGTATAAGACATTTCATGTGACATGTAATAACCTAAGTCTCATTTTATACATATCATAAGCATTGGTTTACATAAAGTATTTACAAGTTTCACTCATGGGAAACCTTTTAGTTTAGCTCATATGCCCATCATGTTTGGAAGTATATCAATTTTCTCATAACAAAAAGTAATAAAACGTGTTTCCGAAAGCTTTTCGATTAGGAACCAAGTTTTTTTTTTTTTCTAAAGGATAAGCTTTTAAAGCTCTCAAATGCAATTATAGATTTGTACGCTTATGATAGAGATCAAGGCCTTGATTTTAGTTTCCAAAAGGTATTTTAAGTTTTTAAAACTAAAAAACATTATTAGATCCTTTTTTTTCTCACATGTATTTTGAAAAATATTTCTAGTATTGAAATGCTAAACCTAAGAAACCATATTATGGAATGATTTTCGTGCAATTGATTTGTGTTGATATTTCATGTATAATTTAATTTGGAAAAATAAAACTTTTCTTAATGGCAAATTTGCTTTCAAAATCTACACTGAAGGTTGGAAAACAAATTTAAAAAAAAAAAACGATGTATTTCAAACAATCTCCCAAGCAGCTGTTAATATCAGCACTTAGCACTGCACATGAGGTTTATTTTCAGCTGGTTATCAGGGTTTTTCAATATATTTATTGATGAAGTTAATATTTTAGCTAGTTAATGGGACCTTGCAATGTATTAAAGGTAGTTTTGAATGTTTGGTATGAATTAAATTAGTCGGCATCACCAATTTAATCCTGAGACTTTTACCTTAAAAGTGAACCACTAAAATTAAAGTGTGAGCATCTTCACCTCAATCTCATAATGGAACAACGGTGTTTGATACAACACAACACAACGTATTCCTACCCAAGATCACGTTGACGTACTCTGGGCTTTTGAAACATTTTACAGTTCACTTATATAATTGCATCAGCAAGCCATCAACATTACCAAAGATGAAATCTTCTCATTATTTGTGTAGTGTTCAACACTTACACTGTTAGATTCAATTTAAGAAAACCAAGCCCAAATTCCTTGAAGGACCCAGACACCAATGTGAGGCTCAATATGTGCTTAGTTTGCACCACATGCTGCTCCCTATTGGTTGGCATGGAGCTACAACACTTTCAAAATACTTATTCATTTACAAATTGATTGATAGAATTATGTAAAACAGTAGGATGCAGAATCTTTACTTGGTTATGCAAATCCATGAACCAGAGTTCAACTTATTTGCTTGGAACCGAACCAGCCTTTAATTCTCACATTGGGCATGTTTAGATGGTCCAATTGAACTACTTTGGACAACAATCAAATGCTTTAAGAGGATACAGTACTTTTTGAACTAAAACAATTTAATGGATTAACTGATAGCTTTTATTTATTTAAATGTTATTTTGTTCGTGTTGTGATATGCTAACTCTGTGAAGTATAAGCAATGTACATACATTATTGTTCATGTCCCTGGCTTCTATTCATAATTAGATGACAGATATGTAATTATTCTGAAAAAATGCACTAGAGAATCAAAATCAAACAGACATAGTGAAGAGAAACAAAAGATAAATAAAAATAATTAATCATAGTTGGCTGGTTAGTATCGGACTGATTTGGCAACCTCAAAAAAATGTGCAACATTCTCCTCAGGCGTACCTACTTTAATTCCATGACCAAGATTCAAGATATGTTTCCCTCTACCTGCTTTTTTCACAGTATCATTTATCCTATCAGTGATGAAATCTTTGGAACCAAAAAGAACACCAGGGTCCACATTTCCCTGGACAGCTATATTTGGTCCCAGTCGCCTCCTACCATCAGCCATATCCACTGTCCAATCCAAGCTAATTACATCCACCCCTGTCAAGGCTAGTCTTTCAAGCAAGCCCCCAGATCCACTAGCATACAGGATTAAGGGGAGATTTGGATGGCTTTTCTTCACAGTATCAATAATCTGCTTCAAGTAAGGCAAACTGAATTCTTCAAAATCCACTGGACTAAGCTCTGTTGCCCATGAATCAAAGATCTGAACAGCTTGAGCTCCATTATCAGCTTGGTATTGAATGTATCTTGCCATTGACGTTGTAAACTTTTGCAGTAAAGCGTGCAGGATCTGTGGAGAAATCACAGTTTTATAGTGAAACGAGATAAAGAAATAGTGCAAATTTTATTATCGATTAATTACCCTCTTAGCTGGTATTAAGAACTGATTTCTAATCGTAATGAACAAATTTCATTTTGGAAATGCACACACAAAATAGAGTAGAAGAAAAACCTAAACAGATATGGTAACATGAACCGTGCTAACTTCTTTCCATTTCAACCAGAACTAATTTTCTAACTAATGACCAACTTAAGGATTTGCTGATTATCTGGATTGATCAGTATATCTCAGGATACAAAATGCTGAAAAAGAAAACGATTTAAAACATAAGAATGTGAGTGAGTTTCCATGGGCAACAACTTTAGTGAGCTTGAATGATAAGGGAAGATGGCTGAAGATTACCTTGGATTCAGAGAAAGCTAATCTTTTTATTTTTGAGAAGTTTTTAGATGAACCACCTTCAACCACATATGATGCCAGAGTAAACGGTGCCCCCACAAAACCAAGAACTGCAGCTGTATCATTCACCTGCAATCAACAGTTCAGCATTCATTGAATGATATGGGAAAACATTAGAGCATAATACATCAATAGGACACAGAATAATGATAAAGCAACAATAACAAGATATTTGGGTCTCCATGAAGCTCCATTCTCTACTACTACATAAAACAACTTTATAATACAAACGGGAAATGAAGATTAACCCAGTATATTAATACCACCAGCAAGGTTTACAGTTCAATAAAATATATAATTCTGAGTTTTCAATATTATATGTTCCCCCTAGTACCACGTGACGTATGCCTAATCACCTCTTCTCCATCATTCCATGCTATTACAGCCCCCAACCAATTAACATTCTTAAAATACAGAGAATTCCTTTTTAATCACATAAATATACAGAATTTCCTGTCTTCTGGTATTGGACAAAACATGCATGCTTCAGCTATAAAAAGGAAGTGGGGTGTAAAACGAACAAAAGCAGAAATGCAACGGAACATAGGACCAGTCAGACCTCTTTCCTCAATATTGTCAGTGCTTCACCAACGTATGGAACTGACTCTTCAGGAACAAACTCTCTCACTTGATTGACCTGGGCATCTGTGTGAATAGGATCAAATATGACAGGACCCTTACCCTTCACAATATCAAAGGGTATATTCATTCCAGAAAGTGGGGTAAGAATGTCTGAGAATAAAATCACCTGTCACAGAATCAGTGCCCAGCAAATTATTAATGGCAACAAAATCATAATCAATACATTAAAAATGTGATAACATAGATATATTAATGAGTGCCAGAGTGTTATCTTACTCCATCGGGCTTGAAAACATGCCATGGTTGCAGGGAAATTTCCACCACAAGATCGACATTTTCAGATCTTTCACGGAATGAAGGATATTTCTCACATATGGTTTGGTAACTCTGGTTAATAAAAATCGGCAAATTAGATTCATTTTCTGTAAAGAAGACATACTCACCAAACTCAATTCATGAAGAACAAGAACCCAACTAGTTTTAGGTTTAGTAACATAAATCATGATAGTTGTTGGACTTAAATCTACAATTGAAGCAGATAACCATGGATCATAAACAATTCAAACAAATTCTTGGGCTAAGATCATCATAAAAAAGTCCAGAAAATTTCTGAAATGGAGATAAACTTTGGAAACTGTAGACACTCCGCTAGCTATGTTTAGTTTCAGAGGAGGCGTGTAACTAAAAAGTGACAGAGTTAACAAAAACACACCCTTTAACACCTGCTTGTTTGGATAAACTTATCCATAAGTACTTATTACAAGAAAAAAATAAGAAGAAAAAATGAATCAGCTTCTGGCAACCTTAAATTAGTGTAAACAAAAGTTAATTTGTACAAATTTTCTCAAAGTCAAGATAACACCACTGCACAAACAATTTCACAATATACAGAAATTTATGACACCAAATACCAAACTAGGATGCCCTAAACCTTCAATTAAGTTTTACGTAGGCCATAAATCACAAAAAGCTGCATGAACCTGCCTTCATGTACCTCCCTGCTTGCCTCATGAGCCAAACCGGTGGTCTTTCAACTTCTACCCCACGAACTGCATTAAGCAAAAGCGGTTCAGCAGCAGCTGTAGATTTTGGTTCAGCAACGGTTCCTGCACAAGATTTCCAGAACTCATAAACAAAATCCATTAATCAGATAACAAAGTTCAAGAATGGGTTTGGAGCTTTGACCAGAAACGACGAGACGACTGCATTTTCGCACGGAATTGAAAAAGTAATAACGATAACATTTAGTTCATAGCAAAATAGAAGGAATAAAAAAACCTCAACTACGAGTTCAGGGATATTAAAATATAACAAAAAAATAAATAAAAATCGGTAGCATTTAAATGGGGGGCAAAAGTTAAAGGTCAACGATGTGTTATCTGGGTCTTGGTGGAAAGCTGAAAATGTCGAGAAGAACAATGAAATTGCACAATAAATGCCCTGAAAATGAAAAACCCTAATAAGTGGATCGTAATAAAGATAATACCTTGGAGGGTGCAGGAAATTGAGGTGGTTGATTTGGAGGGAAAAACACAAGTTGGTTTTCTGGGTATGAAAGAAGTGAAGGCGGTGTTGACGCACAACATTTTTGAATTGAATTGCAGAGTGAAGTGGAGCTGAAAAGTTGTATGTCAGAGAAATTGAAGTTTGAAGGATGTGATATGGTTAGGGAAGAAAGGAAAGATAAGGAAATGAATGAGATCAGCAATGGAGAGTTGATTCACCAATTGCAATCCTCAATTTGTTGCGCTTTTGCCATGTCACCAACTTCTCCATGGAATTTTCTGACAGTACACACACTCCCCTTCCACCTATGCTATATCAAACTTCTTTGTAATAAAATGTAAATAAGCACATGTACAATTACCTAACCAAATAAAAGCAAACAAAGGATAAATTCTGTTTTTCTTTTCCTTTAATTTATAATAGGCGACTTTCGTATTAGAAAAAAAATGTAACTTTTAGTTTCATTTTTTAATTTGCAAATGTTTATTTAGTGTATACTTTAATTAATTACTTTAATCCTTAAGTTGGATAAGAATTAAAAGTAAATGTATACAAAATTAAAGATTTTGTAAAATTTGAAAACTTCAATTGCAAAATAATGGAGAAAAAAAATTATACATCGTATCTAAAAGGGATGAATATAAAAATAGAGTATGCTAATTGGTGTTCGATGAATCAATAATTTTTTTATTTATTAAAGTTAGGACTTTTAAGTTGGAGGTTGATTGAAAATCACGTAAGAGCACTTTTATAAAAACAATATCTTTAATTTTCTTGATAAATATTGGACCTAAATATAATTAAAGTATTAGACTTAAATACTAGAATCTTTATTTCATCAACATATTTTAGTTCGGTATGTCTAACTCATCAAATTAACAGACCAAAAGTGAAGTAATCCGCCTACAGACTATTTTTATTTATTTTTTTATTTTTTTAAATAAAAAAACTATTTTTTTCTATATTATATTATTATATAAATGTAAATATACAATATTATTATAATTTAAATACACTTATAAATTAAATTTCAATTATTAGTTACAATAATACAATTTAACATGCAAATATAATTATTTTAATTTATTCAATTAAATATGTGAATTGATAAATTAAGCTAAAAAATATTTATATAATTAAATATACTATAAATATTTATTTAAAGTATATATAAGTAAATTTTATACAAAAATATAAAAACGGGCCTTTTTAAATGGTGGGATAAGTTGCAATTTCAACCCGTTTTTCAATGGTGAAGTAGCCCGGTCCAACTCCTTTTTAATGAACCAAGAGCTGTGCAGGCCAAAACGGGCCGGCTATAGTTCATTTATTTTGAATTGCTTTCCAGTTCTATTTTTAAACCAACTAAATTTACTTTCGCGCTGTTGTTAATAAGTAAATTCATCAAACCGTTATTTAGATAAAAGTATTTAGGGACTAGTAATATTATACAAAATTTAGAAGCAGATAGGTTATTGAAAACAGAGCAAAGTTTGGGAGATTTTATAAGATGGAAAATCGTGTTTGGAAGAGAAAATGCTGATGAGTTTACTTATGAAATTGGAACTTTGGTTTATATGAAAGAAACAACAATGGTTGTTGTTGGCTTCATCATTATCTTTCTACAATTGTTTTTTTAACTAGGATTTGATGCGGCTAATCCAAATTATTTAAGTGCCAAAGTATCTAATTTCTTTTAAGTTGAATCCCCTCTCAATCTTATGCTGAGGGAAGTTGTGACCATTTGTTCTTGATTCCAAACATACCAAAAGAAAAGGATAATAAGTGAAAACAAAAATGAAATTGAAATAAAACATAGGGGGTGAAAAATCAGATCGAACTGATCGCAATTTTATTGGATATAAAAAAAATTACGAGCTCATAACTATTTAATTACAAGGAAATTTAGCAAAAGGAGGAAAATGTATTAAAAAATGGTGTCTATTGTAAGTTTCCTTTTGGGAGGAGTTTTCTCTATGATCTGCTTCTGCAGGTCCATAAATGAAGAACCCCTGTTGGCAAATAGTCTTCGCAAGTTGATCACAGAAAGTTCACTGAAGTTACCAACGGTAAGATCAGCCTGCCCAAGATCATACCTGCAGGTTTTCAACATCGATCAGTTTCTAAATATTAAACGAATAATTTCATCAGAAAATTTAAATTACTGAAAAGTATAACTGTTTGCATATGAAAAACACTAAATTGGAAATGTGCATTTCTTAAACCTTTCGTCAAATCTTATTTTGGTACAACATCCTATGTTATTATGCATAAATGTGAATTACTCACGCAGGATGAGCTCCAATTAATGCTACAGCCATCATTGTACAGTTGTGCGCCGCAGTTACTCCTCTAGGATCATCTTCAAAAACCACACACTTGGAAGGTTTACGATCCAACTGCAGGGAATAGGCAAACAGGTCAATAGCTAGCATAATATTGTAATAAGAATGAGAATTTTACGAAAGACTTGCAGGATATTAAAAAACCCTAAATATAATAGCAATGCTACATCTAAACATTCCCATATTTATTTGCACTTTGGACCTTTAGCATTTATCGTGAGCACACAATTAGCAACGATGATTCCAGAATTTTTCATGTTCTACTAAGATGATTTTAGGATCTTAATGTAAAAAAAGAATAAAATACACAAGATATCACCCCACAAAATTAAAGCAAAGGCACTCAACGTTTCAACCTTTTAAAACTAAAATACCACTCAACCTATGTAGTAAATGTTAAAAAACCATAGTATATGTAGTAATAGAATAGTAATAGTTTCAAGGCAGAATCATTTCATCAAAATTGAATCATATGGATAATCTGTACCTTGACAGCAGCAGACAGAAATCTATGAGCTATTGACTCCATTCCATCCTCCTCTGTCACAATTGCCTGCAAATAAAATGAGACAATCAGCAAGTGGAAAAGTTTAATCATGTCGAGTTATTCATAATATTACTTACTATATCTACCACATAAAATAGGTCAAAATATAGCCATAAATGGCCAAGTTATCAAATTGGGGTTACCCACAAAATGAAGGTTTGTATCCCTAATTCCCTCAAGAGGAACATTAGCACAACACTATGATCGGGGGTAACAGTCACGTAAGTTCCACAACATAGAAGTGAAGGAACAATATGGATTGTAACCAACATGGATTTTACCCAATAATAGTGCCTTAATAGCATTCGTCCTCCCTGTAATGGATCTAGAGCATGAATTGCAGCAAAAACAAACTGCTTGTTTTCTTAATTAAAGAATGTGTGAACAGTATTTTTCAAAATCTATTGACCATGAGTCAAACTGCAAATGAAGCTACACAGTATTTATAATTGTCCATGACAGCCTGAGAGAAATAAGACCTGGCAGTCTTCCCGTATAACCATATTTCAAGCAAAATTAGTTATGCATACCACTGATTTTTTTCAATTGGAGAAACAAGGCAAAAATTGATTTCTTGTAAACTATTCTTAAAACCAACCTGGAAATACTTGCTGAGCCCCATTCGCTCCAAAATCTCTAACATATTTCTTCTATCAAGGCTTGAAACCACAGCACAGGGGATGCGAGCTGTATATACTGCTTCCAACCAGTCTTCGAGGCCATCTATTGGTTTGGCAAGCTGAACAAAGTTACAAGCAAGAAATGTCAGGTTTTATCCCACTGAATCCTCAACAAAAGCCATTAGAATAAATCAAGGCAACTTACTCGGAGAAGATTATCATAATATATCTGAGAAAACCTCAACTTTAGCCTATTCAGCTCCTCCTCTGCATTATCTGATACAAAAAACTGCAAATGAAGGGAGGATAATCAGCGAAGAAAAATGTTCAGAACAATGTTTTAGACTTCTAATGATGATGCTATCTCTAAAGAAAGCATGTCTTCATAATTGAAAGCCTGTGTAAACCAACAAACCACAAGAAAAAGGCAAACTAACCTTACGCAACACATAATCAGCACCTGTATAAAACACTAATTTGTGCATCTCACCTTCTTCCGGAATATCCTTTCCTGCATATGATAATCACAGTTATCAATGTCAGACAATAGCATGCAGAAGTCAATTCAAGAAACGCTATGGTGCGATAGTCCATACTAGGATGACTATTATTATGAGTTCTTTAGGTTTAATTACTCATTTGGTTCTTGTACCATCACAATCTTTACATTTTAGCCCATAAACCTAGAAACTACTCATTTTAAAACCCTAAACCCTAATTCTAAACAACAGGGACTAAAACCAATTAAAAACTATTTTTTCAAAAAGACTAAATGAGTCATTTTCAGTATAGGGACTAAAGCATAAAGATTGTGTAGGTAAAAGAACCACGTGAGTATTTATATGTATATAAATACTCAGAATTCATGACATGTTCATAATTAAAATAAAAAGTCATAGGTCTCTAAAGCAAAACATACATGTAAAACAAAATTCAAAAGATATTCATATTTCAAATACAAGACATATTAAACATTCAATGAAAAGTGAAGATAGGTGTTGTACATAGAAAACAACGCATAAGGTTGAGTGTGCTAAAGTGGCGCAAGGAAGGTACTATGTGTTGCTTCCAAAAAAGTCCCTATGAACAGAGACATTAGGGTCCTTCTAGAGAGCTACTTATGGGGTTTTAATTTTGAAAGCCGAAATGTATAGATGTAATAATAGTAACAATGATAAAGAAGACTTGGATATAGAATATCATTATTATTCCTATCTTTTATTATTAAATATCAATGTTTTTAATTTTGAGTAAATTTTATCATTTCTTAGAATCTATCCCTGTCCTCTCTCTTTCTCTCTCTCTCTCTCTCTCTATTTATATATCTATGTGTGTGTGTGTGTATGTGTGTATGTATGTAGTATACATTAAATAAACCATACAAAAATTAAATAAAGAAAAAACAACTATCACGATATACCATATATTGCTATGGCATTTTTGCAGTTGGATGGTACAGGCTAATATATGAGATTTAAAACACTGGGACTGTTGGTGAAGAGTAATAAAATAGGTTAATAGTGAGCACCACCGGAGACATTGTTGGAGAAGAGTGGGAGTTCTTTGCACAAAAAGAGGTAAAGGTGAGCGGTGTTTGTTACACTGTTGGTGTAACAGAAGCATGGAAACTAAAGCAAATTTTGGTATTCAAGAGGTTTCTGTTATTTAAAAAGTTCGTAGTTACTCAAGTAATTTAAAAATAATGGCTGCCAGGGACGGTTATGCCACAGCAGTTTTTCAAAAAATTTTGCAACAATCTTCCGCACTAACCATTAACATCTACCAATAATGAAGAGGAGACATTATAAACAACAATTGATGAGTTGATAATGTAAAATTCTAATTTAAAAGATCTTCCTTTTCTTGCTACTAATTTGTGTTCCCAAATAGATATATATCAACTGAATATCTAAACTTAAAGAAAGGAATGATTATTTATTAGTTTTTTTATTAGTTGCTCCATTATTTAATGGAGAACGTGTCCTTTTGTTTCTATTTTATACCATCCGTCTAAAAGACCATGCATCTTTGAAGATTATCCCATCTAAAGCTCCAAAGTAATGAAGTATAACAATTAACATACCTTCTTCAAAGGCCAGCTGCTCCCACGCCTTCCTTTTTACAGCTCGAGTACCAGCCTGAAATGAAGTGCATGCATTTATCAGGGAATCGATTTAAATGAACCGGTTGCATGATATTAAGTGAGTGTAAGGTCCTGCACTATTTTTCCCAAAACTTGGTCATAGCAGTCATTCCCACATGCAATTACCAACCAGAAATTAGTAAATACATATCTTCAGCGTAATTGCAATAAATTTCATAAACTAACTACCATTATTTAACCCTTTAAAACATGATAAAAAATACTATAGTAAAGACAATGTTCTAGAATCGTTTATTCTAACCCAGAAAAGGAGAAGAAAAGAAAAAATTATAATAAAACATACAAACTTGAGCTAAAAGTACTTACCACCACATTGTCCCAAGAGAAAATTAGACCATAAGCTTCATCTGGCTTCATTGCATACCGTATGCGGTGAAGAAAGCCATCTTGCAATTTGTCATTCAAATAGTCCTATTTTCAAATAGAATTGTCAACCTTCAGTCATAAATTACACTATACTAGCATCACATAAGTACAAAGAGGCAAGGAAGTAAAATCTGAAGAGAAACTAGAAATTTCTATGATGACAAGAAATTTCTTACCACATCAACTTTTAATGGTCCATCCGTCCTAAAAGTCTCAAAGCCTTCCCCATATTCAGCTCCAATAGCCTGGAAGGAAACAACGAATTAGAAAAGTTACAATCACTTTAAATTGATAAACACACTGTTCCAACAAAATTTTGTACTATAGACAGGAAATGAAAAGTGTAAATATAAAAGACCTGCCCTATGAAAACGAAATAAAAAGTAGCTATAAAACAATAACCTTTTTCATAACAAACATGCTCTGGTAAACAATTTAAGTACTCGTTGGATAAATCTTACAGAAGAAGAGCTTGTGAGTATTGAGTACTTGGGCACGTAGGTAAACATCAAGGGCATACTGAATACGTGCTTATCATATAAGCAACTATGCTTAAGTTGTTAGAACTGACGCGGAGGAAATTGGATTAAATTGTTTTTATATACGCTGTACGATATTTTCTAAGTCATTACAGACATCATAAGCTATGTTAATAAGGTCATTCAAACTCTTGCACAAGTGTTTATGTCATAATATAAGACCAATTAAGTTGCAGATATCCTCTTTCAAATAAACCCTTATTCCAATACTCTTGTCAAATAAGAGCTCATTCATACGCTTTACAAATAACCTAATAAACTCATTTTTTGTAACTTCAGTGAGAACCCTAATAAATTAAGTTCAAGAACGGAAAACCACTTTCAGAGGCCGAAATAAACTCCTTAAACACACCGTATATCCAAAAACATAAAACACTATTTAACCGGTGCTCGAAGTGCTAGCCAGACGTAAAAGAAAAACCCTGAATCTCGATTAGGTGTAGAACATTAGGAAAAAAAATGGATACGATGATTTTTAAAACACTTGAGAATTAACATGAAATGAGTAGAATCGATACCTCCTCCACGAAAAGCTTATTGGGTGTGAATTGCAGCCCATTCACAGAGCCAAATTCATCGGACTTAGAACTGCAACGAGCAATTAGCCGATTCTTAACCAAACCCGAACGCTTTAAATTCTGAAAATTCCAAAAGAAAAATAAGAACTCACATAAACAAAATAGCAGTAAATACATACGTGAATATACGTGGAGAGAAGCAGAGAGAGAGAGGGGAAATCGCATACTGTGAGGTGGGGAGGAAAAGGAGAGGGTTGAAGGCGATAAGGGTGTGTTGGAGGAATTGCATGAGTAGAAGCTATGGAATTTGCGAAAGTGGTGAAGTCCATGGTTTTGGGATAAACGGCAGCAACGTTAATGTTACGGAAGCAGAAGAGAGGGGAAGAAGATGATGACGACGATGTTTTGTTTCAGTCTTTATATGATTTGTGTCTGTTCCCAATCCAAATCCTAATGTTTTAAATTCTGATCCTAAGCCACCTTCCGCCTCTCAATTTTGCACCCTCCTGGATTTTCCTTTGTTTCCTGCTTTTCTACTCACGTGACATCTCACGTGCTCCACTTCTTCACCGGATAAGAAAATGATCTTCTTTTTTTTTTTTTCAAAATAGCACTGTTACTCTTTTTATTTTCCCACTTAACATACTGTTTCTAATATTTGCGGCAGTAACACCCTTTTAAATTAGTTCAGAATTCAGTTTTTGGAAAACTGAATTTCGTTATTTGAAAAATCGAATTTTGACCTTCATGTTGAAAATGATTTGGAAAACGGTCAGAATTTAATTTTTGAGAAACCGAATTTTGAATTACATTTTTTTTTCATTTTTATTAAATTTGTTTTAATTAAGAGGGAAGGAAAACATATTTTAAAATGTAGTAACTGATTTAATATTTTGAAATAATTAAATATTTAAAAATATATAATTATATTTTTAAATAAATTAAGTTTTTTATTATTTGACATGCAAAATGTATATATAAGTAAAAGTTATATTTTGAAAATAAAAAAATAAATAATAGATTGAAATTTATTTGTGGAAGGAGAAAAATATTTAATTGTATAATAATTCAAACTAAAAATAATTATTTAAAACTGCACACATTAAATTTTAATATCAAATTTTAACTACAATTATGGATGCCTAATTTATAAACTTTCAACCAAAACAAAATAATAATCAAATCTTTTTTACAATCAACAACAACTTTTCAATCAATTATTTATTTCTCTATTTTAACATATAATTTTTAATAATCACATTTCAAATCAACTTAATTTATTTCAAAATATAATGGGTTAAACATGTTTTTGGTCCCTCAAGTTTCAATAAATTTTGAAATTAGTCCATCATTAAAACTTTATACCAATTTAGTCATTAATCATTCAAAATGCGTGAATTTAGTTCTTTTAATCAAATTTTGTTAAGTTTATTTGACGTTTCAAGCACATTTTATAATAGTATTTAAGTTAACATTGAAGCAAAAATATGTCAAATAATGTAAATAATTTAAATACTATCATGAAATGCGCTTGAAACGTTATATAAACTTAACAAGATTTGATTAAAATGACTAAATTCACGCATTTTGAAAGATGAAGGACTAAATTGGTCAGAATTTTTGAGAAGGGACTAATTCCAAATTTCGCTGAAACTTGAAGGACCAAAAACATATTTAACCCAAATGTAATTATATATTTTCAATATTTAATTATTCTAAAAAGTTACATTAATTCCTACAATTTTTTACTAAATTAATTTATTATAATTCCTACAATTAATTTTTTCTTTTTCTATAAAAAATAAAACTAAACAAATAAAAAATTAAATTTTAGTTTTCTTAGAAGAAAACGAAAATTAAAAAAAAATCCAGAATTCAGTTTTCCAGAAACTGAATCTGACTGGTTTTTTGATAATTTAAAAAAAAAAGTGAGAATTCGATTTTTCAGGAACCGAATTTTAATCATTTTCAGAAGTGTAGTAGATCGGTAAATAAAAGATAGAGTATCTATTTGATCGATTATTTTTGGATACGTGCTACTGCAGAAGAAAAATTCATAAGAAAGCAACTATTTTCATTGCTATCATTACCCAATTGCTTTAATATTGTTTATTTTACTTTTATTCCTTTTATATGATTTATTTATCTTAACTTTATTATATTTGGCGCATACTGCATCAAACTTTTCAATTTTCCATCGACCAGAAATGACACACACAAAAACAAACTATGTATTTTCTTTCTTTCAAAAGATGTTATTTTGATTTCGCCGTATTTTCTATATTTTTTCATCCCAATATCTACCCATTACAAATTGTGAAAATTTAAAATTTTGATGATTAAATGGGTTAAGACAAAAAAAGATCATAAAATAAAAAAAAATAACTGAGTGATAAAATGTACAATTTTCTTTTTAAATTTACGAATACCATATTTTTTAGTATAACATAATTTGATTATGGACTAAGAAGGTTACTTTTCTCCTATTATAAAAATATAAAAATAATTAAATAGAAATAGATGAGTTTTCGTAATAAAACTCAAATATATATTTTAAAATGAGAAATTTTTAATTTTGATCCTTATAAAAAGTTTCATTCTTTTAGTCTTTTTAAAACTTAAAAAATCATTTTTTTTAATTTCTAGTATTATATAACATTGGTTAATTGCTTCTGTTAAAAAAAATAGTATTCAAGGTTAAGCAAAAAAAATAATCATGATATGACACCGCAGTGTTGTAATATAATATAAATATGTGACACTGCAAAATAGTACTTAAAATTCATAAAATAACTATTATTTAAAAACTAATATTCCGGACTAAAATTAGTACTTTTTTAATTTAAAAAGGATAAAAATAAAAAATTATATTTTACAAAAACTAAAACAAAAGTTTATACATTTTCATAACGAGTAGAAATAGTTATTTTAAATTTTTACAGAGGTTTAAAAAACTATAAACACTAAAATCAAGATTCACTAATCTTACCGCAACTAAAATGTATTTAAGATTTAATAATAATAATTACTATTATTAAAAAATTAAACAATCTAAAACAATAACTTTCTAATTTTTTATCTTTCATATCATATCTCTTCAACCAAAGAATATCTCCACTCAACTTCTACTCTTTTTCTTTTCTGTTTTTTTTTTTCATTAATTTCTTAAATCTATGTCAAATATATCATTTCAGTCACTGGCAATAAAATAAAATAGAAAAAATAAAATAAAGTAACTGTTTTTAATGATTCCTATGAGGACTGATATTAAATTAAAAACCTAATGACATTTTTATAATTAAAAAATAAAAAACAAAAAAAAAAAGACATGGAATACCAACTATAGTGGACAAAGAAATGTACCCCGCTCAACATAGAAAAATGCAAGGAACAGTCCGGTCACTATTAAATACTATATTGTTGATTAATATTTATTGAAAATGTAAATTATATGAATTTTGTTCTTAGTTTAACATTTTTTAATTAATTTTAACAAGTATGAAAGAGTGTGTTAAGAAAATAAAAGCGTTTTTCAACATTTCTGAATCAACAATTATTAAACTTATATACTGATACAAACCAGGTGCTAGAACATACTTCTAATAATAAAATCTTCAAATATGATCCAACTTTGACTCTATGCATCCAAGCAAGCAAAATAATATAATGTACTAGCTCCATCAAAGCTAGCTACAGAATTACAAACCAATCACTCAAACAACATATTTTACAAAACCAGACATAACATGAACCAATAAAGAATGACATGGGAACATAAAGATGCACCAGCATGGGGATTGAGGATCGAAATTTATGTCCTTTTCTTGTTTGGTTTTGTCAATGGGGGGAGTGATATTTGAATGAATCCAAATTTCTTCCTCTGTGGCATGAACTGCTTCTGATTGCTCCCATCTTTCTCAGGCTTTGTTGGAAGAGTTAGATCTTCCCTCAATGCTTCAAGCATTTGACTTAACGCCACCTTTTGTCTTTCAGTGTGCTCTTCCATTTCCTTTCTTGTAGCATGTCCTTCGGGAACCTGTTTTCTGCTAAGTACATCTCTCATAGAAATTGTGGGTCTTAATGTTGCCTTTGGAGTTGACCTGGTTACATCATCATGCACAGAATCTTCACAGATTCCACCATGATTAAGCTTGTTACAATAAATAGTGTTATACCTTCTAAGATCATCCTCTGGAATCCATCTCCTCAGAGCCTCTTCAACAGCATGTTGCTTTTTGTTTGCAGATTCAACTCTGTTTAAAGCATCTGTCAAGACTTTTTTGCTGTGTAGAACTTCCTCGGTTGCTTCCTCCAACTTCTTCAAAATACTCAGTTTAGAAACTTTTGTTTCGTCAATTTGAAACCTTGCATCTATTACCTTCTTCAAAGTTGACTCCTCTGGTATCTGAGCCTTGGAGTTTAGGGGAGAACGATCTCCAAAAGCAAAAGTGACTTTCTCAGGCTCTGGCAGAACATATCCTGAAGATCTGTCAGCATTAGATAGAGCCTTGATTTCAGCAAGAGCAATAGCTTCTGCTGCTTTTGCAGCTTCTTCCATCTTTTTAGCAGCGAGCCACCTCATCTCAGCAGTCTTAACACTGAATCCATATTCTTCATACACACTTAAGGGTTTTGAAGGTTCAGATCTTCTAGTTTCAACCATTCTATTGCACTGTCCGGAATCAGAATTGAGATTTCTTACAGTATTAGTAGGGTTACCTGAGCCACATTCTACATGAGATGCTGCTGGATTTAGTTTTGTCTGCTCTTGGACCCTCTCCAGAGCAGAAACTGCTGCAAACTTTGATGCTAGCTTTTCCCGTGTCCTCTCCAGAAAAATTTTCTCTTTCTTCATCTTCTTATTCAAAGACTCAACAGAGGATTGTATAACCCCAAGTTCATTTATAGTTTTGCCTAAATTCAACTTGGCTTGCTTCAACTCCATTAGGATCATATCAGGTGATGATGACATGATAGAGCACGGGCTTGGAATTTGCATCATCTGTTCTTGATTATTCAGATTGTTTCCACAATTTTCCTTATCCATTTCCTTAATAATGGGAGTTCCAACTTGTTCATATGAATTTACATCTCGTGATGCAAAACATTTCATAGCCTCTTTTTGCAATTGCTGCTTCAAGTCCTCCACAATTCTCTTAGTAGCTCCCAGTTCTTCCAGCACGTCAAGAGTTTCAAGTTCTTTCACAATCAAATCCTTTTCCAACTCTGCTGCCTGTTCCTCCACTTTCTTTATATCAAAATCTTCAATGCTGTTCTGCTAATGATAATCTTCTTCTACATCAGAAAGTAAACTAACACACAGGGCATGTATCATGAATGTACAAAGAACTATCCTACTTAAAACACATTAGTAATCTACTAACCTTGCAACCAAATTTCTCTACCAAATAATTAAAGCATCTCATTGTCTTCTAACATTAATAAATAAAGGAGTAGAACTTAGATCCAAAATGCTTATAAGTTTTTTTCTCTTTGCATTATTCTTTAACTAGAATACCAGTTTTGGTATTTCGCGTAATAAAAACTTGTTAAAAAAATACTACAATTTCTCAGTGTTTACTCAAAAATTTGAATCTGCATTGTAGTCCTGCTGCATTGTAGTCCACAATTTTCTAACTTTAAGGTACATTAAAAGAATCTGAAGGTGTATGCACGTTATTTAAGTCCTACATCTAATTATTTATTGTTAATTTTATCTTTAGACATGTATTCTCATATATTCATATTATACTAAAATCACGTCTCACATCACATTCAAAATTGGATAAAAATGAATGATGAATATTAGTTTTAGGAACTCCTTTAGTTTTGTTAATTCTTCGTATTGAAGTGCAATGAATTACAATCTAAAAAACTAATTTAGGCATTTATCAATTGAATTGAACATCAGAAATACTTAGGCATCTTCATTTATGTTTTGTCAAAATGACAAAATATGCTCAACAACCTAGTGTTAAGAAGAAAAAATGAAATAATTCAGAGCAATATAAAATTAGTGTATAAGTAAAAAATCATCTTGTAAAACACAAATACAAAAATTCATTTTAATAGGATTTATTCAGAACTTATATATCAATTGATGCACGATTAATCTAGTTTAATTAATAATTTTGAATTTAAGTTTTGAACATTCAACCAACCACTTCGATTACTCTAGTAAGAACTTTGCTAAAATGAAAAAATAGAAAACGAGTCCAAGGTGCAGAAAAATAGAACCAAAACACTTACAAAAAACGGTATCCAAGGCCCGCTACCTCCAAAACGGGTCACGGCCTCTTTAACCGACCCAAACGGCGGTGACGTGTCAATCTCCGCTCGGAAATTCACTCTCCGAATTCCGCACGACCCGATTCCGCCATGGCTCCCCGCCTCGGGTCTGACTTCCCTTATGGCGGGCGTTCCGGGCACCCCATCGGCGGCGGCGGCGGCGTCTCGAGTTTCTGCCATTTCGACGAAAACAAGAAAAGCGTAGGAACGCAAACGCGGGCTTCAGAGAAGAAGCATGGAAAAAACCCAGACGCGAAAAGGTTGTTTCTTTGTGGAAGCTTGGACTTCCGCGAAGAACCCATTGCGGAATTTATGCAATCCGAGGATGATGGAAATGGAAGGAGGGGCGTGATGATTATGTCGCGTGGCCGAGTCGCGACTCGGTGAGCCAAACGGGTAAAGGAAAAGAGGAAAGGGTTGCAGAGGACGCTTTTGCGAGGGACCTTTTCCTTTTTCCGTTGAATGATAGGGTGGGGCTGAGAACCATGGGTTATGGTGGTGCGCTTTAAGGTGGTTGGTTGGTGCGAGTGATAACCAATGAGGGAGTGACACGTCATAAGGATATTGAGGTCGTTGTGTTGGTGATTGACTGGGAGCGTGATTGGCGCAGAAAAGCGTTGTGATTGACTTTTTAGCGGGGAAAAGGTTTGAAGTGGTACCGAACGAAACGACGACGTTTCGGTCGACCCACCAGCACTAACTCGCTTTGGTTACTGCTACGATTAGTTTCAGTAGTGCGCACGCAGTAAAAGCATTCCCAATTGCCATGGCTACAGTGAAATTGTTGCTTTAAGAAAAGTTTTTAGATTTTTATGCTTAAAATAGAGTACCCAGGATTCAGTGCATATAGGTAAAGTTAAATCTATGCAAACACGTCCTGGGTCTAACAACAACAGATACTTTTAAACAGAACAAATTTTAAATAGTTTTCTTATGAATTAAAAATAGATTCTATACAAGTTAATTTGAATAATTTCTACCATATCAATTTTTTAAATTCTTAATTTTATTTTATAATATTTAAAAAATCTCAAAAACACTTACGAAAAATACTTATCGAAAACATATTTATCTCTCTCATTCATGACTAATAATATCTCTTACCTATTTTTTAAATAAGATATTCTAGACATTATTATTAACTTTAATATTTCAGTTATCACATTAAAATTTTTTAAAAATAAACAAATGCAAAGTACGGAAAGTCACTAAACTCAGGTTAAAAATTATACTACGAAAATATAAACAAACTATATCGATTATAAAAAAAAAATCTAAATAAATATAGAGATAGAATATTAAATTACTTATATTATCCTTTAAAGTTCACTGATCAGTACAATACTTTTTTAAAAAGTAAATGAGATATGTCTTAACTATTTTAAACAACTATATAGTTCTATTTCTATTTGAATATTTTTAAGCATTTCTTTTATTATGAAATATGACTAGATAATATAAATATCTAGCATATAATGAAAATAGTACTTTTCTAAAATAAAAACAAGTGTTAACTAAAGCTCTTTATATAAGCTTAAATATTTTAAAGCACTTGCTAAACTAATCAGTTTTAATATGTTTTTAAGAACAAATAAAAGTTATTTTTAAATAAGCTAAATTTGACACAATAATGTGTTCAGTTAACAATTTAAAAAGGCATTAAACATGACAGCTTTAAAAAAATAAAAGTTTTTAAACATATCATTATTTTATTTATCAAAATGTTCTCACGTACTTGCTAAATATGTCAAAAAGATAAATATGGATTTCAAGAAATATATGTGACTAATATGTCACTAATCCTTTAAATCATATCTAACTGATATTTTTTATAAAAAATCATATCTAAATACATTCCGATAAAAAAAAATAAACATATAAGTAACATATCCATTATAAAAATCAAAATAACAATTTTTATCTCATTTCTGTTTTGCCGTGTAACTACCATTTTTGCATGCCTCCATAATTATAAAACCTCATTACCCAAAAAAAGAATCTATAAAACCAACTTATAGATAGAGTAATTATTCAGTAAAGTTCTCGTTAAAATGGTAAATTTATTATTCAAAATTTCCAAAAAGGGATGGGTCTAAAACTTCGGACATAATAAATTGAGATTCAAATATCTAGAGAGAAGTTTACGAATAACATTAGAATAGAAAAAAAAAAACTGTAATTAATCAGTACTTATGATTCATCATTTTATTTCCTCAGTTTTTTTTAAAAAAATCGTGTATTCAGTTAGAAAAAAGATACGTTATATTTTATACTGTGTATCAATTTAATATTTATTTTTATATCGGTACATTTTGTTTTAAAATAATAAGATACGATACATATTACCTGTATATTAAAAAATATATAAAAATTATTAAAAACATGATAAATATTATTATTATTGTGTAAATCTAAATTAAAATCAAATGTATTGAACATTTTTAAAATACAAATTTATAAATTATTATTATTATTGATAAATATCAATAAAATATATTAAAATATTAGAAATATGAATACATGATATAAGTATACATATTATCTGTATATTAAAAATTATATAAAAATTATTAAAAACATGATAAATATTATTATTATTGTGTAAATCTAAATTAAAATCAAATGTATTGAACATTTTTAAAATACAAATTTATAAATTATTATTATTATTGATAAATATCGATAAAATATATTAAAATATTAGAAATATGAATACATGATATAAGTATTAGTGCCAATGGATCATAGGTTATATACTATCGGTAATATCCTTTTAATATTACCGATATTTGAATCTCAAATTTCTTAAAATCTTAAACTATTGGATCCTTTTATTAACAATTATATGGTGTGAATAAATATACATTTTTATGAATTAACGCGTGACAGCTTATACAGTTGTTCCATATACTACCAAACTTTTCATTATGAGAGTGCAAAAGAATCGCATCTTGATGCTCAATGATGATAAATCATCACTTAAGAAGTCTCTAATAATTAGTTTACCATTTTTTCCCACTTAGTAAGAGAAACATGAATCGAACACGTTTTACCAAAGCAGAGAAAATAATTTAAGTAGGTAACGTGCATAACAAAATAAAAAAGATATTATTATAACCTCTTCATCATAATTGTCATGATTAGCTCTTTCAGCGGGGAAAAGGAAAATGCATGCAGTGTTGCAAGTTGGCTGGCCAAGAAAATAAATATTTGATAATTTGATTAGATTTGCATGAAGTTGATTGGGAGATAAAGAACCTTGTCCTTTATTGAATTTAAATATTATTTACTTTAATGGTATACTATATACTTTCGGATCTTAGGACTGAGTGCTCACTACTAGGTCAAAAATTATATCAATTAGTTAAGGCGCAACTCTTTTTATTTAGGAGTGTAACACAAGCCCAAGTGTCACGATTTATTCGATTGTGACCTGACCAGCTGGCCTCCGCCACAGGACAATTGTGCAACCCACAACAACCTTCCCCTTAACAATTGTCCACTACGAATCGAACTCATGACCTTGGCTCTGATACCAATTGTTAGGTTATGAATATTAAACCGATCATGAGATGCATCAAATCATCGATATAATCAATTATTTTCAAATATTAAGAGCAGTTCCTAATATAATAGTAGAATGTGGAAGTGTACCTAAACAATAATTAGGAACACAATATAGATGAAAAATTATACTTGATTAATGAAAGATTTAGAAGTTGTTTACGTGTGAAATGATACTGCTCTCTTTTCTGGTAGGAGGTTATCCAAGAACGTATCTTACAAATGTGATATTACTTCGTCTCATAAAACTGACTAATGGGATATCAATTTTATATCCTTACAAGTAGAGACGAAAGACATCTCAACAAGTTCTTAAATACTTAAGTTCATCACACTGTTCGTTGAACAATCCAACCCGAATAGTTCATGATAAACCCAATATATATTATCCATAAATTAATAACAATTGTGCAATATAATTGATATTTATAAATAATATAATTTATTAATTAATGTTAATCTACAATAATAATAAAATAGAAAATAATAATTTTATAAAATAAAACGTTTAGATTGTATTGAGGTTTTTTTTTTTTTTTTAAGTTTTTTTTATGTTGTAACTCAATGCAATGTATTATGAACAAGTTAATTAGTAATGGTGAGTGATGATTTTCAGGAATTTTTTCTTATTTTTTCAACTTTTATGGCTATTAAAATTAAATTGAGATGTTGGGAAACGACATGGAATATCGTAATATTTATTGAAAGCTATAATTATTGGTGCTTTTAATTTGGATAACTGAAAATGAACTTTATCACTTGTATAGTGAAGAGAAACTTAACTCCGAATTCAAATATGTATCATGGTCTATTGCTCTATGTTTAATGTAAATCTTATTCCAAATACTCTTTTAAAGTTTTACAATTTAAAACAAGTAATATAAATATAAATGTTTTAGAATGACTACTAAAAAGCCTTAAAGTTTTATATTTTGAGTATTTTTTTATTATTATAAACCGAAATTTAAAAATAAAGTTTCCATTATAAAATAAACCAAACCAATTACATACACATGTATGAATATAAAATAATAATGTCATGCCACTCTTTTATGGGTAGCCTATGTTCGACTAATCTTCACCAACCCATTATAGGTAGTTCTTTCTGCATCTCCATATTTTTTTTCTTCCATCCTTATACATAAAATCTTAACTATTCATTTTTTCATCTTAGCTAATGTAATTTAAAAAAACATGTAAAAGAATGATTTTTAAATTACATAACTTGAAAGTTAAAACTAACTTTAGAAGTTATTTGATTTTTGAATTACGCAATTTAATTATTTTTTTAACTTTTGAATTATATAATTTTAATGTTTTTCTAAATAATGATTTTAATCCAAAAATCATTTTTAACTTCCAGATTACTTAATTTGAAATTTAAAATATGTTTTTGGATTATACAATAAAAAAAATAAAATGAGAAATGTTTTATATGAGATATAGAAAAAAAATCACAGCCTTACAAAAGAGCTTTTCAGCCTTTTTATATATAAGTTGTCATTAGGAAATTTCTTTCTATGCTTCCAAGATTTTTTCTGCCTTTCCAAAAAATTTTTAAAACTTAAAAATATTTTTTATCATTAGAGAAAAAATATATAAATTGCACTCCCAAATTTAATTCAGGTAAAAGTGTTTCTGGAAGTCAACATCCGATAAAAAATTTGAATTTCTGGATGTGAAAAAATATATATTTCAAGTTATATTTGGGCCTTTTTCATATTTTAGTCATCGTTTATAGCTTTAAGGCTACTGCTTCCCGCACTCCATTTTTTCTCTGAAACACCTATCTCAAGTTTATTGTCAAATATAAACTCATGCAGTAGTGCAAGTGAAACATTAAAACAGTAATATTATTGATGCAATATTTGTATTATGTTTTTTAAATTTTGTTTATGAAGACTGGTTCACAAATTAGTGAATTAAATATCATGCAAGACAGACCAACAAAATTAACTAACAATTCTTTTACTGGTCGATCCAATCAAACATGATTTTTTACTGGGAGTCTATCCATATTACTAACTAAATCCAAAGACACTTCTCATCTTTTTTATGCCTTTAAAAACAATCCAAAACCCTCAACAAAAACTGATTTAGTTGAGTTCAATAAAACAATCCATGATAGTTAAAAGAAAGACCAAAATAACAATAATAAAGCGATGAAGAAAGCTACTACGTTTGTCGATTATATGATTTTGAATATCATGGGATTAGGTTAGCATTAATTGATGATGCTGGGCACAGTACAGCGTCAAAATTGTAACATGGGAATTTTCAGAAGTAAACATTTGATATTCCAGCTGCCACATAATTAATGCTTGTCGCGCAGAGGAAGAAAAACAAATTCTTGCTTCAGTGGGGTCTCTGCATTCACTCCCAATATTATGTTCTCTGCTCAGACTATGCAATTCCCCTTTCCTTTCTATTATACACACTCATCTATTTCAATGCCACACACACATTTTTATTATTTATTGTACACCCCATGGCCCGGAGGGTTCTAAATAATAATTGATTTTAATATAATTAATTTATATATATATATATATATATATATATATATATAACTTTTATTATATTTCGGTATATCCAATAAGTCTCATATCAATCGTGACAAAATAACGGACAATCCCTCGAGAACGTGGTGGTTTTTCCTAACTATATGTCTACTGAACCAACTCATGTTGGATATAAATTCTATTTTGAAGCTCTACATTGTGAATAAGACAATGATATTTTAACCCACTTTTTTTGACTCACTTTTAATCCACCATTTCAATCACCATTAGATCATCACATCACATCACTAGAGAGAATCAAAATAAATGATTTAATGATAATTGAAGAAATGGGTTAAAAATAGATAAAAAAGGTGAGTTAAACTATCTTGGGTTAAATATGTTTTTTGTCCCTCAAGTTTCAGTAAATTTTGGAATTAGTCCCTCTTCGAAGCTTGATACCAATTTAGTTCTTCATCTTTACAAATATATGAATTTAGTTCTTCTTACCAAATTTTGTTAAGTTTATCTGAAGTTTCAAGCACATTTCATGATAGTATTTGAATTGTTTACACTATTTTGACATATTTTCGCTTCAATGTTAACTTAAATATTATCATAAAATGTATTTAAATGCCAAATAAACTTAACAAAATTTGGTAAGAATGATTAAACCTACATATTTCTAAAAATAAATGACTAAATTAATATCAAGTTTTAAAGAGAAACTAATTCCAAAATTCATTCAAACTTAACGACCAAAAATGTATTTAATCCAAATATCTTTGTTCTTTTTATCCTTTTGTGAATAAGAATGAAAAGTTGACAAGTTTGAATAACATTAAAACAGGTACAGCAATCACTGTATCACATTAAACTGATGTCTGTGTTGTGCATGGTGTGAAACCGTGAAACCCTTTATGACCATGTCACGTCGCAGTACAATATTACGTACAACGTCAATACACTCGCATTTTGTCTGTTCTCATAATTTAACCACTTTCACTTGTTAATTTCTATTCAACTCATCATCGTCTTCCTCCATATCCATCATTCTATACTACTTTCCATCTTCCACAACATGTATTTCACTGTAACATAAACACCCTTACGCTAATCCTATCTTCATTCACTTTACATGTCTACTCTTCAAATCACCAATGATGTTGGAAAAGTTAATATAATGTTTAGGTTTTGCCAAAACATCAATGTTATACATTTACGTGTAGTGTAGGCACTGCCTTGAGTGTCCCAGCCCCACTTCCTGTCACTTGTTTCATTTATTAGTGTCCAACATCACATCACCAATTTTCGCAGATTCTCCTTCCTTCAAACCACATCAACTATTTCGGGTGATAAATGATGCCCTTGTAAATGCATGCCTCCCATAATATTCATCAATCCCAAAATCTATGGTCCAAATGCTTTCAAAAACAATTGTGCAGCTACCCATTGTATTAGGTTTTATGGTTTGTCTGCCCTCTATATAAGCCATTAAATATACTCGCAATTAATTTGGTCCTTTCAAAAATTTCATTTTCAAATACTTTATACTAACATTTATTATACTTTTAAAAGAAATTATATATGCATTAAATGAATACAAAAGTTTTTATATATACGTAGCTTTTTTTAAGATGTTATCCTCTTTAATAAAAAAAAATATATACCTCAGTTTTGTATATATAGTTAAAAATCTAACTAGGTGTCCAGTTCACAATGATTATGAATAAAATAATGATCCTGTCAGGAAGTAGGAGAAGAAGCTAGTTGTTTTCATTGTTGAGTAACGTGAACACTTCAATTTTATATTTCTCAACTGTCGGGTCCTGCAAACCAAGCATAACATTGCTAGAAAATAACTCTCTTTTCAGATCTTGAGCCATTTAGATCTGAGTTTAAGCCAACACAACACACACACTTGTGTCTGAGTTTATCCACCAAAATGTTGAGTGAGGGTGCGAACAATCACTCATCCAAAATGTCCTTCAGAATAACAAAAGATGATAGGTTTTTCTCGAGGCTAATGGCGAAGGAAGCCACCACCCCAAACTCCTCTTCGAGGATCTTCTATTACGGAGAAACTTCGGTTGCTGTTCCTTTCACCTGGGAGGCACAACCTGGTACCCCCAAACACCCTTTGTCTCACACATCTCTACCACCTCTCACACCCCCACCTTCCTATTTTTCAAACTCACACAGTGCCAAGGGAACAACCTCCAAGCCCAACAACATCTTCTCAACCATTTTTCCAAGGATTTTAGGGCAAAGAAAGTCTCATCATGACTCACCACCAACGTCTTCTAGGTCACCTTCTTCGTCGCCCTCGTTTTCCTTCAGAGACAAAGGAAGAAGCCCCTCCTTCTCACACCCTTTGAAACACAAATGTTCCAATGGGTTTAGATGGTGCTATCCTTTTGGGAGCATGATCAGGAACGTAAATGTAAGCCATGGTGCGGATTAGTTATAGTTTAATTGATTGTTGGAAATTTGTTATTCTGCATTGTTTTAATGTTGTAGAGATCCTCACAATTTATATATATATAGTTGTGTTAATTAGTACTTTCTCTCTTCCATGCCTTTAACCTCGTTGATTCTGTACTTCCCCTCTTCTTTCTATAAACACTAGGATGCCAAAAAAAGTGACAAGGATAGCGATCGCTGCCTGAAAATCATGCAAGGCTTCGTAGCTTGTATTCTAAATGCTGGAGGGTTATTTTTTAGAAATTTCTCTAGGATAAAATTTTAACTATGCTCAGAATCCAATTAAATGTTTTATGTAGAATCTGTTTATTACAAATATCATATACAACAAATTTATAGATGTACACACTATTTTATCATTCGAAAGACATTTTGATAATTTAAGAATTGTTTACGACTCGTGATTAGGCTATTTTAACAATAAAAAATAAATTTAATTAAGTTTTTAAGATAAATTAAAATATTTTTAATTAACTTTTTATTTGAAAAAAAAAAATCTATTAAATACTCACCATTTTTATATACTTTAATTGAAATTCAGTTATTTAATTTTTTTAATAAAATGACGTGATTGTTACTTTATTTTGTCTTTTTAATTATTTGTGTGCATTGTGGTTACGTATAAATATGATATGGTAATTAATATAAAATTAAGAGCAACTTTTATTATTCTCCTTGAGTCCTTGGAAGAGATTATGATATTTTTATTATTTTCATCAAGAAACTCTGAATTGTCACTATTAATGTAATCCTTCTTCATTTAGAAAATTTGGTGAAACTGACCCCAGGAAATATATAATTCCATTGAATTAAGCCGTAGGTAGTTCGTATCTCATTTTCTTGACACATTATAATTTTTTTTTTATTTTACTTTATCTCGTCTTTATGATTTTAGATATGATTATTAAATGAATTTGATGGTGCTAAAGTAATATTATCAAAGAGATTTATTTTTAATATTTTCTGTATGAATAGAATTTTGACATGTGTCTATTTATTGTAAAAAAAATACTTATTTTCAGTTAAAATTTATGTTTAACACGGTTACCTTGTAACATTATAAAAACGTTTTTCATTTACAAATTTTAAAAAAATACAAGTAATTTTAAATAAACATATTTGTTTAGACTAAAAAAAACACTTTTAATAAAAAGGCCAATTTTTGGATTTCTATTTTTAATTTATTACTATTTATTCTTTAGATTGACGGTAAATTGTTATATTTTTTTATTAAAGTTAAAATGTGCTTTAAGAATAAGAAACGAAAAGAGCTATATATACAAGTGATAAAACAATATTAACATTGTTTTGGTAATTGATCTTCTATAGCATTTAAGATTTTTTTTTTTCCATGAATTTGACTTATGCCTATATTAGCTATTGTTATTCTTCATGATTAATAGTATCACTATCATTTCCACCATAAACTTCCCTAAAAATATCTATATCTCATAAATTTACCATTTTAATATAATTGCGAAGTATCATAAACATGCTAATATAATTGAAATTTGAATTTTAAGTTTAAAATTATCCATACTTCATAATATGTTTTTTAATCAGATTGGGCTTCAACCGGATTGGGCTTTCATCATTACTAAAAAACCTGTAAGCCCACTTTAGTGTATGTCTGTGATATTTGGACAATAACATATTGTGAGCCCAATATTTTGTCAAAATCCGTGAGTTAAAAATCTCAAACCGTCTCATTCAAGGATTGATTGAGAAGATGACAAGTTAGTCAACCGATTTTTATTTTTTTTTTAGTTTAGAATTTTATTTTATAAAATTAATTTAAATAGACAATTTTAATGAAAAAAATTGTCCATAATTTTTAGTCTAAAATTATCTGAATATTATTTTCAATTTAGTAGCAGCAAAATTCACAAAAGTATTTATAAATATATAATATGCAAAAGTTATTCATTTTCATCGGCATTTATAAAATAATTGATGTAAACAAAATAAAGGTTGCTTTAATATAAACTAATTATTCTCTTTGTATTGATTTATTTGTAAAAATATCAGTAGATTAATTAAGTTCTTTGTGAATACATTTGAATGTAACATTTCAAATAAATTTGTTTGGAAACAATATATGAATTGCTTTTATATTTTTTGTTTTTTCCTTTAGATTTTAATTGAGTAACAATTAACCACCTATTACTAGAGCTGTCAAAACGGGTCACCCGATTCAACCCGGCTCGGCCCGCGACGGGTTGGTCACTTAGTGGGTCAACCCAACCCGACTAATTTATTAGCGAACCAAAAAAATTAGAACCTGACCCGACCCACCACGGGTTGGCGGGTTAAACGGGTTGACTCACTGGCTCACTTAATTAAAAAAAAAACACACACAATTTTTTTTCTTCAATCCCAAGAAAACTAAATTATAATTCTAATTAAAATCTAAATAAATTTTAATACAATCCAAATAAAATCCCAAATTATGTTAAACTCCAAATACAAACCAAAATCACAAAAATATAAATTACTATCTAACATAAAATCATTCTTGTCACTTATCAAATTGTAGTATTAAAGTCTTGAATGGATAAATCCACAACATTTTCTTTACCTTCTTTTATACCAATTTTTGTAAAATGATCCCAAACCTTAGAAGTAGTTTCCCTAGGTCTCTTACTTTCTCTACCAAAATTTGTACCCTCATTATCAATCTCTTCTACGGTTGGTGGCAAAGAATCATTCAAATTATCATTAACACGTTGATCATCTACTGTTTCAAAATTCATTTTGTTCCGTAATCACCATAAACATTAACTATATAAACAAACAACCAAAAATGTCAAGTAGCATAACTTTAAAACAAAATAAAGTATGAAGTGAAAGTGAGAGAGAAAGATGAGATAGATATTAGAACTGTGAAAAGAATGAACAATCAAATAATATAAAGTCTGGAAGCAGCGGTTTCAAGACGACAGCAACAAACAAAAAGGTGCAATGGTGAATTAAAGAGAATAACATTTAGGTTTAAGGTTTTATTTTTTTAATATTATATTATATATATATATATATATATTAATTTAATATTTAAAATTTATTGGCAGGTTGGTGAGCCAATCCGGCTCATCACGGATTCAACCCGAATGAGCTGGGTTTTTAGTGGGTTGAGTTCATTTTTAACCCGTACTGAAATTTGTAATATTTTTTCAACCCAACCCGACCCAAATTCGTGATGAGCCGGATTGGCTCACGGGTTATAATCCAGTTTGACGGCTCTACCTATTACTTTCTTTTACCCGCTTATGCAATTAATGTTTAATGTTCCCTTTTGTACAGAAACTTCAAACTTTGACACCCTTCTTTTAATAGATTTTGATAACATTTAGTTTTGCTTAGGAAGATTGAGAAAGTTACCTTTTTGAGTGATAAATTTTTCATTTGGGAATAAGTATTCTGGAAATTAAAATTTACTCCATAGATAAATAGTCTATTTGAGAAAGAAAGTGTGGACCCAGTTATTTTTATGATAAGAAATATCCCAATGTTATCTCGTGCATTGCTGAACAATGGAACTTGTAGTAAGTGGATGGCCTTTTAATTATTCCAAAACACTGATGATATTGAGTACACATAATAATAATAATAATAATAAATAATAATAATATTATTATTATTATTTTTTAACAACAACTAATAAATCAAATAAAGAGATTACATTTGTCGTGTCAGTTTTCTTTTTCATCTTTGCAGCTTTCAGGAACTGTTTCGTTAATGCCGATGTTGAATGATACAGTTATGTTTTTATTCTTCTAGAACTGATCACTGCATGTGTTACAGTTACGTGAGTTGAGAAAATGAGTAGCAGTAACATGTTCAGAATGAACTAGCTTCAACGAGAAGTGTTAGTTGGGTGTAAAGTATATTACTTTAATAATAATTTATCGACAAAACATTATACTTTTATCAATCTTCCAGAAAATTGAAAAAAATAAATATTAGTTTAACCCTTCCCAGGTCAATTGTTGTTATTTTTTTTATTTAAACTATCAAGATTATTTTGATAAAAATGATACAGCAGTCAACTGTTTGTTTATTGGGATAAAATCTACTCGTGAATCATAGAGTATGATACGGTCTATCAAATTCATCCAGCCTAACAAATTAGGTTTAATGTACTTTTCAGTTTATGTTATTAGAAAAAAGAAATTTAAATTTAAAATTTTTCAATCTTGCAATTAACTATAGTTAATTTAATAAAAAAATAAAAAGTATTAATTAGTATAATTAAGATAACAATTCTTTTAAATTAATATAATTATACTTTTACAAATATAATTTATTAAGTAATATATTTATTATTTAATATAAATAAAGTACTTTCATATATATATATATATATATATATATATATATATATATATATAATAAAAAAATATAAAAAAATAATTGTAAAATTTTACGATACAAGAAAAATGTTTTATTAACAACCAATTTTAGTAATGAAAAGTTATATATTATAATTACTAATTTATAAAATAAAAAATTATTGATTATTAAAATAATCACTATTATAAATATTAAATTATAATTAATTATTAAATTACTAAATTTGTCAGTAATTAATTAGCTACTAATTTAAAAATTACTTTTTTTGGTATAAAAATCTTGGTAATTAATGTTTAGTAATCAATTTCTTTTGGTAACTAAAATCTTGATAACTAAATTTTAAAAATCAATATAGAGATAATTATATTTTTTATTTATAACAATAATTATTTTAGTAATTAATAATTTTTTATTTTTAAATTGACATATAAATTAATCACTATTGTGACCAACAACTTTTAATTATTAAAAATAGTTGTTTACGAGGGATTTTATTATAATATTGATTAATAAAATAATTTATTTTAATAATGATAAAATTGGTAATAAAATGAGTTTACTAAAGGATAGTTACTTAACAACTATTAAAAGTAAATTTTCTATTAATAGGTATAGATTTATTTCTATCTTTTTATTTAATAATTTAAATTATTAAAATAATTTAACATTTATAATTTGAGTCATCACTAGTTTTTTAATAAATACATTTAAAGAATAAAAAAATTGGTAAAACATTATTAAAATCCATTTTTACATGTTAAGCTTTAACTAGTAATATACGGATTATAAATTATTAGTTATGAAATAAAAATTATTAAATATTTTATGTCAATATCTAATTACTAATTATTGGGTGAGTTCCTTAACAAGTGGTCCACACAGCTGGTAGATTCATTCAGGCTATAACATTTTATTGCACAATCTTAAACAACTGCAAAATGAAGGAACACATGATATTAAATGTTTTTATTATAGAATTATAAAATAAACAATTGTGAATAAATAGTTTAAAGTACTCCAAATTTAAGAATTGAGTAAATTTATTTTCTTTCTTATATAAAAACAGCTTGTTGAAGGGTAGAGTCGAAATACAGCTGAAAATAAAATTTTCGCAGCCAAATTCAAATCCAATTATTTTTTAAATAAACTATTTTTACTTATTAACCATTACTTAATTAAATTAAACAAGAAACGGCGATAATTATAATTTGTTTGACGAGAAAAATGATTGGGAATTAGGTGGTGGACCCACTTCAGCACTTTTTATAATGCGTTTGGGTGTTTGTGTTGTTTCATTAAAGTTACACGTGCCATTTGTTTCAAGAACCACTCATCTTCAAACCAACTCAATTACTATTTCTCAATAAATAACTATAAACCATATGCTTTCAAACTTTAATTATACCTTTAATCATAAAGGATGATATCAAACAATAATAAATTTTATGTTTTTAATTGATTTTTTAAAGGTAATATACATTTAATTTAATTTAATTTTCTAATATGGTATTATAATTTATCTTAGCCAAATTTAATAGACTTGCCGTATAATGGTAAAATATGCAATATTAATGAGCTATGATTGGAAATTAAACTACTTCATTGTAATGCCTTTTGAATACTTTGCAACACTATAATTTGGATAGTTGAATGCGTGAATAGATTCGAAGAACGATATTTCCTTCTAAGGTATCTTTTATTATTGGAAGAAGAATCAGATAACATGTTTGGAGCATCTCTTTTTGTTTAAGTATTAACATATTATAAGAGAAGGCCACCGTTACTTATATAATTTTATAATTTGAACAACCCCTCTCACTTTTTATTAAATAACTCTCACCAGTATCCTCACATTTTGTGTAACATTCATTTTTTTGTAGTTATTTAACATTAACTCAACAAAACAATCTAATAATCAGATGTTCAAAGAAGCATCTACCTTTTGAGATACACAGTAAAGTAAATGTTATGTCTATAGCATCTGAGGAGGACAAACATCAATAAAATCTGAACTCAAGACAATAATACAAATTTCAACTTAAAACATTAAAATAATAAATTTATGAATTTTTATTCTTATATAACGCTCTACCTTCTCATTTCTAACTAATACAAAATCTTGGACTCATACTCGGATTCTTAAAAATAAAATATAAAAAAATACTTAAATCATCTTAAATATCAATTTGTAAATTATTTGAGACGATTAAGTGTGACACAAACAATAATTATTTTTTGGCATTTTCTGATAGATTTTTACTATTTAGATTTAGAAGTGTTGACAGTCTACTATTCTATCTATCGACCCAACCCGGTTTCAAAATTTGGACAAGTTTGAGTTGAAAAATCAGACCCGATATATTTTCAAACGAACTTAGATTATTGTTTGATTGCATCACTATTCATCTTTTTAGATGAATGGATTCAGCTTAATTAAAATTTAAATATAATAAGAAGTTAATGTAATTACAAAATTATTTTATTGTTACGATACCACCCAATTAAAATTCACTCTTTTCTTTGGCTGCACTACCAATTGACTCTTTTAGTGGATGCTTAAATTTAATTAGAATTAAGAATATTTTCTGTTACAGTTTTCATCTTCCTGACATAATAAATTTTAATTAAAATAAAATCTAATATATATATATATATATATATATATATATATATATATATATATATATATATAAAGTAAAATATGCAGTATCTTATTACAATTTCACAACTTACTACAATTTGACAACTTACTATTTGAATAGAAACAGGTGTAGTCGAGATGGTGAAACCTAAGTCTGACAAACACGAAAGCATTAAATAGAAACAAAAATAGAACAAAAAGAAGAGAATGTACACATGTGCTGCCTGGTCTTTCGGTGAAAGAAGACTTGAAATGTACGGTTTTTAATTTTTGTAAAAAAAAAGAATTTTTTTAAATTTTTAATAATGTTAAAATATAATTATTTTATTATTTAATTTATATTTTAATTGTTTTATTTTTGTAAATTTTTAGATGTTCGGTTTTGTTGTTTTTCTGCTAATTTTTTTCAAGTTTTATTATATTTTAATTTTTTAACAATTTAAATATTGTTATTTTATTTTTTATTTTTAATTTTTTATTGGTGTATATGAAATAAAATATTATTGTATTATATTTATGAACATTTTTATCCTTTAAATAAAGTAAAACCGTATTAATAATTATTTAGTTAAAATTTATTTAATATCATATTTAACTATAAAATTTTGTAGGATTTAAGATATCTGTTGTTAGATATGAAAGACTAAATTGATAAAAATTTTGATAAAAGATTAATTCTAAATTTTACTATAAAAAATTTAAAATATATTTAACCCTTAATTTAATCATAAAAATGTTATAAAATTTAATATGTATTAACTCTCTTTAACGGATGTGGTGTATGACCCTTTCTTTTTCTACAAAATATCTCAACGGATGTGGTATTTTTTCTGATACAAATACCACATCCAGCTTTAACGTTGAAATAAATCGCATTCCTTTGTTCTGATCCTATGTCTATTAAAAATATTGATTGAGAATAGTTTGGAAAAATGTTCCTATTACAAGCTCTTACCAACCTTCATTTATTTATGTTTTTTTACCTAAATTAGAAATTTGAGAAAGAAAACCATGGACCATGGTAACTGTAAGCATTCAAGAATAAACGTCAGTTCCTGGTCCTTTCCCTTTTTCACTATAAATATTGTGCTTTCACAGAAGATAGAACACAAATACGTCCCTCTGTGTGTGAGAGAGTCACTACCATCCAACTGCAAAAAGCTGAGGTGAACGTGAAGCAGCGTTCACTCTCGGCTTCATACTTAAAAAGTCAGCAGCCACTGTTTGATTTCCGACATCAAATTCTGTGACCACACATGCCAACTTTTGCAGGTGTGTTGTTATGGCATGTCATCGCCTTGGTTGCTGTGGTGAATTTGGGGTATGCTTCAAACCTTGATGCCAAAAAAGTTAACGCAGAGGTGATCTATGCCCGCAATGGAGCTGTTGCCACTGATGATCGTCGATGTTCAAGGATTGGGAAGGATATTCTCAGAGAAGGAGGACATGCTGCGGATGCTGCGGTGGCCGCCGCCCTTTGTTTGGGGGTTGTGAGTCCTGCCTCCAGTGGCCTCGGCGGTGGAGCCTTTATGCTTCTCAGGCAGGCTAATGGGGTGTCCAAGGCCTTTGATATGAGAGAAACTGCCCCTGCTCTTGCTTCTAAGGTTATACTTTCAATTCATGAATTTGTTGCAGGACAAAGAAAAAGAGAGAGAAAACAAAAAGTGTCTCAATTTTATGTTTTTGTTTGTTTTAATTCCTTTCATCTCATAATAACAGTTAAAAACAAGTACTAAGGTGTGTTAGTATATCAATTTTTCAGAATATGTATGGTGGAAATACTACTTTGAAGGCCAAAGGTGGTCTCTCTGTAGCAGTTCCTGGAGAACTTGCTGGGCTTCACGAGGCGTGGAAACAGTATGGGAAACTTCCATGGATAAGGCTTGTAAATCCAGCTGAGAAACTAGCGCGTGGGTTTCAAATATCAGCATACCTGCACATGCAGATGAAGGCAACAGAGTCAGATATATTGCAAGACAAGGGTCTTCGTAGCATATTTGCACCAAATGGAAAACTCTTGAACATAGGTGACACATGCTACAATAAGAAGCTAGCCGACACTCTCAGAGCGATATCTGTGTTTGGTCCAAAAGCCTTCTATGATGGATTGATTGGTCGTAATTTAGTTAAGGATGTTCAGAATGCTGGAGGGATATTGAGCACGAAAGACCTCAAAAATTACACTGTTAAACAGAAGAAACCTTTATCTACTAATGTTCTTGGACTAAATCTTCTTGCCATGCCTCCCCCTTCAGGTGGACCTCCAATGATACTCGTAAGTTTAACTGCTTCACTGCAATGGTGTTCTTGTTAATAATATTTTCCTTTTCTTTTTCTTTATATCGATCTCATCGATAGGAAACTAAATCATTTAGCCAATGTTATCTTTTTGTTTCAGCTGCTGAACATTCTAGATCAATATAAACTCCCTTCTGGCATTTCTGGTGCCCTAGGGGTCCATCGTGAAATTGAAGCTCTGAAACATGTATTTGCCGTGAGAATGAATCTTGGTGATCCTGATTTTGTAAATATTACTGGGGTTGTTTCTGATATGCTTTCTCGTTGGTTTGCTAAAGAGATGAAAAATGACATCAATGATAATAAGACTTTTGACTCCAGTCATTACGGTGGCAAGTAAGTTCCTTAGTTCCTTGAATTTACACTAATGTTCACAAGGCTTCATTCATGCCTGTGCTAGTTAAGGACATTCTTCAGACTCCATGTTTGTCTTCTTCCTCATACACTAGGAACATTCAGCTTTACGAATGAATGACGGAAACAAATGCAGCAACCGTTGGCAAATAATGCATCATAACATGCGCGGCTCGACAATCTTGTTTTGAAAGATTCAATGATTTCAGTTTCATGATCAATTGGTTGGCTTTAGTTGTTATAGGCATTTAGTCAACTTGATTGAGCAGATGTCCATAATTGTTATATGGGTTGACTTTAGGCATTTGACCTGTAATCTAAGTGCGAGTCTAAATCCTACATTGAATAGAAACGAAAAAATAAAGCATTATATAAAGATGAAGACTTATAAATCCATTGTTTAAAATTTTGAGTTGAAAGTGATGTTAATGTTTTATGTGATTGAGTTCTAATAGCCAAGTGAAGTAATGCACTCAATCTTCACACGTTTATTAGAAGCCTCACATTACACTATGTGAAAAGGAGGTTGATTCACACGTTTATTAGAAGCCTCACATTTGAAAATGCTTGTATGTGTGGTCACTAAATTGAATATATATATATATAGATCCAAATAAACAAGGTCTAAA
>Ga0214545_1000029_pt1 | contig 127694 bp, 44 predicted proteins | sample CNSS4metaG_FD_160064 | JGI IMG/M metagenome (GOLD analysis project Ga0214545, IMG submission 160064) | Root nodule microbial communities from cowpea collected in UCLA plant growth center, Los Angeles, California, USA - CNSS4 | ecosystem: Host-associated > Plants > Roots > Nodule | place: USA... | reverse complement strand
CGTATCATTAGAGTTAGAATTTAACCTTACTAAGTTCTTTTCTTCAATTTAACATTGCGGAAGTGTGAATAATTTTATTAAGAAATTGCATCGATTACTAAAAAGATTACTTTAATTTTCATTTATTTTAGATAAATTTCTCATTAAAAAATTATAAAATTAAATTCAATAATTGACAGAAGTTTAAAAGATTGTAGATGTCATTTTTTAGAAAAAATAAATAAATTCTCCAATATAAAAAATTAAGTACATGATTTATTTTTTAAGAAAAGAATCAATCTATTTTATTTTAAATTTGTCTAGATAAATTTATTTAAAAATTCCTTAACAACCCAGGCGTTGTTTGTTTAAATAAAAATCGGAATGAACCAAATGAAAAAAACAAATAAAAACTTTGGTCATTCGTAGATGAAAATAAAGTCCATCCAAGCTACCTATGAAATTCAATGTTGAAGTTAATGTTGGTTGCCTTTCTTTATAAATGAAGCATCCTTTAAAAACTCTACCATAAATGTTTTAGTTTTGTCTTTAACAAACTAGTAATTTGTTATAACGTAAAAAATAATAAATAAATAAAATTAATTGATATAAAAATATTTTCCATATAATCTACCAATCTCTCTTCACTTTTTTTTTTCATCCAAAAAAATTGACATTCATTCTGACTGAAAGTTTATAATTTGAATTAAATTCGTACAAAATATCCAATAATTTACGTTTTTAAGCTTTTATATTTAGATACTGATATTTTGATACTATTATCTTTTTACTATCCTTGACATTATCGTTTATAATTTTTTATTTTTTTTATTTTTTTTAAATATAAAAGTTAATTTTTGTTACTATTTTAATTTTATACAGGTTGTCAGGTCGTCAAAATGATGTCAAAACATTTTTTTTATATATTTTTAAAAAATCTCACGTGTCACGACAAAATTAAAAGGATAACCATGAATCTTGTTTTGTGCATGTTTTGACTTTTGAGTAGTTAATGTTGTGAGACCAAAAAGAAGAATAATAAAAGTCTTCGGTGACTGCATGAGAGCACGAGAAAAAGAAAGTTTATTCTTTTTTCTTTCCATGATGGCTACATTCACCGGTTACCCATTAACACAATTAAATATAAATATATTATATTTATATTACTAAAAATCACTCACCATACCATTGTTTAAGGAATTATGAATGTAAAAAAAATAAAATCTTACATATAGAGTATTTAATTAACTGCATCTTTGAGTTTAATTCATATGCACAACTATTCTTACACAAATAGCACTTTAATAAAACTCTATCATTTTACAACACATTTCTATTTCTATAATGAGAAGAAAATAAAATCTCACTAAATATATAATAATGGTATATAAATTAAACTCAAGAAACAAGTGCATGTTACAGGTGTGTGAGGTTGAAAATTCACACCAAAGCAGCCTTTACGACGTCGTTTGCAAGCTTGCTACTGCGGCAGCCCAAGACCATAGTAATTGACTTCAAAATCTTCCACATCCCCTTGCAGCTTCTCTTCTTCCCCTTCACGGCGTCTTCTCCGCCGTCTTCAGCCGCCGGAAACATCGTCGCCGGTCCCCTCCGGCTCTGTCTGTTTCTGATGTCTCTCAGCTCCATCTCAGTAGTACCAGACAACTTGGACATCCCGAACATAAACAAAAACCACCGAGACTTGGTGGTGCACCTCACCAGAGACACCTTCCCCGTCGACGTGTAGTCACATGAAAAACTCTTTGAACCGCGTTTTTGAATACCCTTTTGCACGTTCCTGCTGCGTGCAGTGCTATTGCATTCATCAACTTGCGGAGGATTAATATCCTTGAAGGGAATGAGTTTTCCGCAGAAGATTATGTTCTCTGCAGCTGCAATGTTACTCGAAGAGTTGAATTCTTCACTGAAGAACTCAAACAGATTATCCTCATCATCATCACCGTCATCACCAAAGCTTTTTTCATCTTCTTTGGAGAAATCACCACGCCATTTATCTGAACTGGAGGCACTGTAAATAGGAAGGTCACAGAGAGAGAGGGTTTCTTCTTCCTCTTCGAATGGATCTACCTGCAGTAGGGTGGTTTCTTCATTTCCTACTTCTTGATCTGAGTGAAACTCTTTAACCGCCATCGGTGTAGGAAAGAAACAAAAGGGAATATATGAACACAGAGAGTGAATAATATTTCTTTTTTCTAAGGGTTTTGTTTGCTGCTTATGAGTGTCTTGATCTGTTCAATGTTCTGTATATATATACGGAATAGATTTAGAGAGGAGAGAGAGAAGTTAAAGGTAATGATACAGACATAAAGTCGATATCATCTAGATGAAAAAAGAAATAAAAAAATAAGAATAAATTTTAGAGATCATTGATTTAAGCGTCTAGAAGCGCAGGCTGAAAGTGAAAAAAGGGAGGTATTATAATATTGATTATTATTATTATAATTATTATTATTCAGAGTGCTTCTAGATGAAACTGTGCATATGCATGGAGATATAAGAATTCTCTGATTCCAGAATTTTGTTATTAGTTTAATGGAGGCTGCTTTAGGATGTGTCCACATGTCTGAGTTAAGTTTGTGTTTGGCCATATTTGTGTGTTGAAGTCAATACCAAGGTCCCATAAGCTGCACTTAATTTACTGTTCATGTTTGTGGAGCCGGCATGTTCAGCTAAAGCAGTTTAAACACTCTTCTGTCTTTTTTGCTTTTTTTGCTTACACTCAATCTTGTGCATTGAAATAGACTTGTTTTTTGTTGTTTTCTGGGGACAAACACTTGTTTTTATTTTATCTGTGACTCATTGCTATGTGGCCTAAATATTTAGGGTTTGAAACTCAAGCAAAACATGGCAGAGAATTGGGACTGCTGTTTGCTTTTCCTTTGCAATAATTAATAACTTTGGTTTGGAGCTTCTGAAACATGGTAAAGATCTAGTGTATTGTTAATTACTTATGATAATTTAGTGGATTAATTAAATAAGGATTATCTCGAAACAAATAAAAACGAGAAACATTCATTTTATTCGGGTTAGAACATTTTTAAAGTGTTCTGTTATTAATTTAATTTAATTTTTATTGATAAAAAAAATTCTGGTGTGAGAATTTTGTTAAGATTTAATTTGGTTCAGAAATTAATTAAAATTGGTAAAATCTTTATCCTATGAAATTTTTGTGGAAAAAAATATATATATTCTTCTAGAACTTATTTTTTTATAATTATTTTCAAACCGTGTCCAATTAATTTATGAGAACGTTCCTAAGTCAGAGGAATAGAATGGATTTTTATTTTTTTTGTAAAGGATAGTGTGTTATGACTCGTCCTCTGTTGAGTTTGAACAGTGGTGAATTTTAAATATATAAAAGTTAGTTAAGTTTTGACCCTTTTTTCATGATGAAATTATACTTTTCATGAAAATTTAAGTTAAATAATATTAAAGGAAACTTCATACTATAAATCACCTTGTACGTGTATCTATAGCAGACACTAATTCTCTTTAACACAAATGGAAATCTCCCTCTTGAAAAATATAGAGTTTAGGAAGGAAAAAAAAAAAAACTATGTACATTTCACACTCTCGTCCAATTATAAATAATCATGTATAGTAAATAAACAGTCTTTTACAATATTCTCTTAAAACTTATTATACTAATATTTTTGTGATCGTTTAATTATTAGTAAATATCCACTAAAATTTTGTAAAATTAATACTAACGAGTATTTGGTGTATTATTTAGAAACTTCATAAAACACTTAGCCTGATAAAACAAATTACAAAAGATTCAAATAAATGAAGAAATAAGAGTTAGATCCATAGTAGTAAAGTAACACTTTGTCTTGAATATCTATCACCTTCTTAGAGAAAATTTAGAGAATTTGGAGTTTTAGAGAAATATAATTTTAATAAAATAAAAATTGAACGTGTATTTAATATTTATAATTATTTTCATTTTATCTATTTTTAACTTATCTCTAAAAACTTCAAATTATATATTGTATAATATTTTTTTCATCTTTTTAAAAACATTAAAAAGATATACAAACCTTTTTGTCTCTTTTTATATATACTCTTCGTTTGATGAAGTATTTCTCATTTTTTTCAAGATTATAATTAGGAGATAATAATTACTAGTATTCTATTTTAATTTAAAAGTGGAGTAATATGCCACCCAAGTTGAGTTTTTCTGGTGGTGAGCAAAAATGAATTTTGGAACTCAACTGATATCTTTTACAACATCTCAGTGTATATGTTTTATTATTATTTGAATGAAACCATATTAATTTCGTTTAGGACAATTCTTATTTTTTAACTCAAATCTTTTACTTTCTCATTTAAATTAGTATCAATCAATGATTAATGTATTATTATGTTTTAAAAAAGAATTACAGTAAATTACGTCAAAAAGTAAATTATATAAATTTAAAAAGACGAGAGTGGTAATATAATTTTCTTTTGGTTTAATCACATTATTTGTCACTAATGACTTTATTTTGGCATTTATTATAACAAATTTTCTCGATCTATGTGGAACTTGAGAACTAGACCTATCTAACCCACTACTTCATTCCGTCTATGACTAACGAAACGTGTCCAAATTTTTATTATACTATTCAATAATATAATTTTTAAAGATAGATAATGTTGTATGAATAATTTTGAAAAAAATTATGGTGGGAAAAGAAAATGCTTTCGATTCGCTTTTTGTGTTGTTGCTTAATTATCGGTTTCAAAAGTAAAAATCAAATAATTTCATGTTTTTTAACGACAAAGAAAATAAGTTAATCTTTTATTTTCTTTCTTGTAGGGTATATAAAAACAATAAGAATATTTATCTTTTTCATATTTTTCAACTTACCGTTAAATAAATATAAGGTCGTAAAGTAGCACCGACAATTCCAAAAGTAATAAGAAAGGAGGGTGGCGGAGCAGTGCAACATCGTGCTTGCTTAAGGATTAAAAAAGCTATGAATAAGCAAATAAGATTTCGGATAAAGTTTTGGGATATTTAATTGTGATATTTACTTTAACCATGCGAAATTATAAAGTTAATTAGCACTCTCTTTTTTTCGGCGCTTTCTTTATCGTTGACTAATATTATTTTAAAATTCAATACTCTTTTTAAATTATTCAGTTACGATTATTGACATAAGTTAATATAAATTTTGGTTATATAATACCAAGTTTATAAATATTAAAGCATACTTGATGTAAAATGAAATTCTATGTTATTAGGCAAAACTTTTAATTATTAGTTATCGATGAGTACGCAACTATTTTGATCTAAAAGTGTAACATCAAACATAATTTAGGTCATATTAATAAATTTTTCATCCTTAATAATTATTTTGCTATGAATTCACTATTAGATTTTGATTTGAGCCACCTAAACTTCGTTACGTGATAATTATGTAACTCGCAACAAAATATGTATGTTTTGTAATAAAAGTGTTGTGAACTTCTTTTAACCACATTATTCTATGAAATTATTTATAACTTTATTGGTGAATGAAATCGGGTGAGCCAGATTCTTAATAGGTTTAATATATTTTTTGTCGGTATGAAAATTTGTAATTTTTTTTAACTCATTATCCGATTTGAATTCATAGTAAGTCATATTAGTTATTTAAGATATTATGTTTATTATGCAACTTAATTAGTTATATTATATTTATCTTAGTTAAACATAATAATCTAAAAAGGTTACAAATTGAAAACTATATGTAGCATAATATATTACCTAATTTTGTTGAATAATATTAAATTATTAAGTCATTGTTTTTAATATGTACTGGCGTAAACAAAAGTGCTGTTGTTGGCGTAAACAAAGGTGCTGTTGTGCGTGCCTGTGTGTATGTATTTTTTGAATTATATTAATAATTGATGATATTGTAATGTTATTAAGTTAATAAACAAAATAAAAGTATATTTATAAAAAATAAAATAAAATGTATGAAGAAAATATGAGAAAAATAACTGTTAATGAATAGTAGGAGAAAAAATAAGGAGATAAGTAAATAATTTTATTAAAACTTATAAAAATAACCACTAATTTTTAAAAATTTAATAAATAATTAAATTATAAAGGGTAAAGTTGGAATTATGAAATATGGACACACAAAAATAAATCCCTTTATGTATAGTTATAGATGCATATATATAGCTAGAGATACGTGATTGTTGTAAAAATAGTAGTCTTCAACAGGAATTTTTGGAAAGATTTATTCTGTTTCCTCTTGTGAAAGTTTAAATTCATCATTTTTTATACTACATCTTAAATCGAATATAAATTCAAAAACTTATTCCACAACTATACATATACTATATTTGTTTTAAATACGACACATATTCAATATTTTGATTTTATATAAAAAAAAATAAAATAAGATGTGATATATATATATATATATATATATATATATATATTAAAAAATGTATAAAAATTTAAAAAATATAATAAATGTGATTGTTATTATGTAAACCCAATTTAAAATTATATGTATTAAATTTATCAATATAAATAATTATAAATTATTGTAATAAAAGTACTCATCTTTTATACATTATATATTTCGTTGATAAAAATCGATAAAATATTCTAAAATACTGGTACAAACACATTTAAATACAAATTCGTGATTCAAATTGGAATATCGATTCATCGTTGTTTTATAATAATGTTTTTCACACATAAAATACAAATCTATTAAAAATTTGGATTCAAATGTAAAACAATTTAAAGACCCAAAATGATCATATCCAACTTCATAACTTTTCATTCTTCATCCCCAAATATACATTATTATATTTTTGGGTTAATTATATCATTAATCCTTAAACTATTGATATTTTTTGTTTTAGTCCCTCATTCCATGTCCCTTTCGTTTTACAACTCATGAATTTAATCTGAATATTCTAATGAGTTTATTTGGTATTAGTATAATTGTAGGACTAATATTTAAATAGGTATTATTATTTTGACATACAATAAAATTTTGTACATAGGTTACATTTATTATTTTACTCTTTAATTTTTTTTCTTCTTTTGCAAATATAAAATTATTTTTTTTAACGAATAAAATATTTTAAAAATAAAATTTCAAAGCACTTAATATAAAAAAAATCACTCATTTAAATATTTAATTAGTAGGATGGAACCTACTTTCATTTTGATATCTTAAATAACTTACAAAATTAAGTATTGATATTTATATTAAAATATAATGATAAAATTCATTAATTAAATTAACGACTTTGTTAATGTTGTCTGAAATAGATTTAATTAAGATATTTTTTTAAAAAATAAAACTAAATTAACACATTTTTTTTAGAAATAGATATCAAACTAAAATATCTTAACAAAAATAATACGATCTTACTAATTAAATCCTTATTTAAATTAGAAAAGGTTTTCTATCATTAGTAACAACCCTAAATCTTTTTTTATCTTGTGCCGTCAAAGAAAATAAACCAACTAGGAATTGGCGTAAAAAGTGACATGATCTTCTACGATTTTTTGCAACACGTACTGTACACATAGGAATATCTAAACCATTAATTACACTCTCTGTTTCTAGATTAACTTATTGACGGCTGAGATTCGGCTATATGGTGTAGACAAAAGAATTGGCCGCAGAGGATCTGGTTTGGCGAGAGGATAGGTTTTCCATCGACGCCACGTCAAAAGAACAGGGATACAACTGGAATAAAGTGCAGAGAGTTAAGGGTAGTACCGTCAACAAAAATTAGCAAGTTGCAGTCTATAAATTCTCGGTCCCTCTTAGTCCAACAATTATCTTTAGTACACTCTCTTCTCGCGGCTAGGGTTTAAGAGCAGCTTCTTTCTCTTCAAGGTTATTTCTTGCTATTCACTTTCCTTTCATTGCTTCCTTCATGTGTTAGCTTTTGTCTTAGTTAATTCCTCGACGTTTACGGAAACGATTGTTATTATCCGATTTGATTTTGGTTCTGCTTTATCTCTCTGCTTAATGGAAATTACCAATCCAAACAGTGCGATTCTCGTGTCAATTCGAATTATTTGTTTTCTTGGTTCTTCATCTATATATATGTTGCTGTCGATCAATTTTTTTACCTGTGTTTGGTGTCTTGCATGGTGGTGTGGGTGCACATATAATCCTCCATCTTCATATCGTATTGTTATTTTAGTTTGAGCCATTACATGCTTCGTATTACAATGAAGTCTATATCTAGTTTTTACTCAATCTTTAATAATTGGGGGTCTTTTTTTCTGAGACATATCCTACCGATTTGAAAATTATTTTTTATTTTTGTCAGTGCCGTGAAGTTTTTGGTGTATGGGTCATCTCATTTCATTTTATCTTTGAGGATTAGGGTTAACGTTTGGGGGGGAAGTATGTGTAATATTTTACTGATTTATTCTGTTCTTGGATGATTGATTGTTGTGTTGATTGGCCAGATCTTAATTGTTTCAATTTAGAGGACTAATGGGTAAAGAGAAGGTTCATATTAACATTGTGGTCATTGGCCATGTGGACTCTGGAAAGTCAACTACCACCGGTCACCTCATCTACAAGCTTGGAGGTATTGACAAGCGTGTGATAGAGAGATTCGAGAAAGAAGCTGCTGAGATGAACAAGAGGTCATTCAAGTATGCCTGGGTTCTTGACAAGCTCAAGGCTGAGCGTGAAAGAGGAATCACCATTGACATTGCTCTCTGGAAGTTTGAGACCACCAAGTACTACTGCACAGTCATTGATGCCCCCGGACACAGGGATTTCATTAAGAATATGATTACTGGGACATCCCAAGCTGACTGCGCTGTTCTTATCATTGATTCCACCACTGGTGGTTTTGAAGCTGGTATCTCCAAGGATGGACAGACTCGTGAACATGCTCTTCTTGCTTTTACTCTTGGTGTTAAGCAGATGATTTGCTGCTGTAACAAGGTATATTACATGGGTACCTTTACCTCCCTGCAATTAAAAGTAAACTTAGTTACTCAGTTGTTTTAAAATTAATTTATTAACGCTTTCATATTTGGTACCTATGAATAGATGGATGCCACTACACCTAAATACTCCAAGGCAAGGTATGATGAAATTGTGAAGGAAGTTTCTTCGTATTTGAAGAAGGTCGGTTACAACCCTGACAAGATCCCTTTTGTTCCCATCTCTGGTTTTGAGGGAGATAACATGATTGAGAGGTCTACCAACCTTGACTGGTATAAGGGTCCAACCCTTCTGGAGGCTCTTGATAATATCAATGAGCCAAAGAGGCCATCAGACAAGCCTCTTAGGTTACCCCTTCAGGATGTGTACAAGATTGGAGGAATTGGAACCGTACCTGTTGGACGTGTTGAAACTGGTGTGTTGAAACCTGGAATGGTTGTTACCTTTGCACCAACTGGACTGACAACTGAAGTTAAGTCCGTGGAGATGCACCACGAAGCACTCACTGAGGCTCTTCCCGGTGACAATGTGGGATTCAACGTGAAGAATGTTGCTGTGAAGGATCTGAAGCGTGGTTTCGTTGCCTCAAACTCCAAGGATGATCCTGCCAAGGAGGCTGCTAATTTCACGTCCCAAGTTATCATCATGAATCACCCTGGGCAGATTGGAAATGGCTATGCACCTGTTCTTGACTGCCACACCTCCCACATTGCCGTGAAGTTTGCCGAACTCGTGACCAAGATTGACAGGCGATCTGGTAAAGAGCTGGAGAAGGAGCCCAAATTCCTGAAGAACGGAGATGCTGGTTTTGTGAAGATGATTCCCACTAAGCCCATGGTGGTTGAAACCTTCTCTGAATATCCTCCACTTGGTCGTTTTGCTGTGAGAGACATGCGTCAAACTGTGGCTGTGGGAGTCATCAAGAGCGTGGAGAAGAAGGACCCTACTGGAGCTAAAGTCACCAAGGCTGCACAGAAGAAGAAATAAATTGCGCAGGGTCTATCAAGAAATCTGTTATTATGCCTGTGATAAATGGTGTCTTCTTGTAGACGCTGTTATTTTTCGTGTCAGGATATTGTTTTTCGTATTTTGTTTGAGGTTTTCTCCCTCATCTCTCAAATTTTGTTCTCAGAATTGGGTTCTTGGTCGATGGGGGCAGGGTTTAGACTTTTTTTTTTTTTCTATGCCTTATTTCTTGTGTAATGTGTTTTTGTGAGAACGTTTATAATTTGGTAAGCTACAGTGATATTTAGGACGAGCCCTATAAAGTTTGGGTTTTGAATGTCATGTTATATTTTGTTCTTATTTTTAGATTAGTTCTATGTGACTAATTTGGTATTTCCTATGGTATATCTGTCTTAATGCTTAATGGGTATACTTGTTCTGGATTTTAAGTTATAATGTATATTTCTAAAATTTTGAACAAGCACTTAACGCTGATCATAACATCGTTTCTACATGAACAAAACTTGAGTGATAATTTTATAATCATTAAAATCCTTATATCAATTATTTTGCTTCGTTAATTGTTAATTTTTTGTTTCTAAATGTGAAAAAATAATTTAGTTCTCTAAATTTGAAAAATGTATCAATCTTGAATTAGCCGTGGTAACTCGATAACATTTATGGTTTAGACTTTTTAACTTGAATTTTAGTTTTTTTGAGAAATAGAAAGTATAAATGGATATTTTTATTAAGATTATAATTTTATTTTAATTGTTCTTATATCGTTGATTTTGCTAAGAGACCTTAAAATTGATTCTTTTAAATAAAAATAGTCATTTTTATCATTAGAGTTCAATAATTCTCGTAGACTTCAATAATTTATTGATGCTTCTCTGTTTATATATATATATATATATATATATATATATATATATATTATTGAACTACATTTAGTTAACTACTTTTAATGTCATTTTTCAATCATATTCTTTTTAGTCACATAACTTAAATTTAATATATATATATATATTTATTTATTTATTTATTTATTTAAATAGATCGAACCAATTCATTTGGACCGACTTATATTAAAATATTATAAAAAATAATTCAGAAAAATAACTAAAATATTTTAATTTTTTAAGTGTTTGACATTTGAAACATATATTTATAAAACAAAATAACAAAACTTTGGTATTTAAATAAATAAAGTGGTTGAATGCTTTGATATATATATATATATATATATATATATATATATATATATATATATATAAAAATAAAAGATGTTGGTTATAATCTTTTACATATATTCAATAACTAATTATATTTTATACTTATTTTAATTATATTTTGAGTGTTTATTCAGGGTTTAAATATACACATCCATATTTAATTTTCTTTTCATCATTCCACGTACCATTATATTACTTTCTAAATTTGTACTTATCTGAACATTGAAAATCATCTGCAAGTGAATATATTTTCAGTTTTGATTGGTGCTCTCTCATTACTAGATTGATAGTTCGTCCTTTGAGGATCTCATACTTCCATCTCAGAAACTATTCATCAATCTAAACACACATTCTTTATTAGTAATTTAGCTAAGTTTAATATAAAAAGAAATTGATAAGAAAAATCCATTGAGATGATGTCACTGTATAAAAGAAAAAGCTTCGTTAGTCCCATTAGAAATAATATCACAAATTCCATGTTGTGAAACTCAATTCCAGATTGAGTGTCTCCACATTGTGCAAATTTTAATTTTTGTAAAAATCTTGCAGACAGATTCGAATTTTGCGTGAGAGAGAATTGAGAAGCCATGACACATTCATCTTGTTAATGTGGTGTCATTCCACATATGAATATGTTTGATAAGGTTCAGCAATGGAACCATTACAAAAACTTGTTTTTGCTAATATGAGCCATCTTAATGGCCTTTATCCAAAAACTAAAATTCTCAGCATATCAAACACATTACTAACTATAAATGTCTAATATAAAATAAAGGTTCCTAGTAGGCATTTAAGGTTAATGACAGTTTTAACGGGTCTTTGTGTTTAACGAACATGTTTTGAAAAGTTAATACTCACTTTGAATAATTTGTTAGTGGGTTGACATCGATTTTCTTTAATATTATTTTTGTGATGAGAAATTTTGAAGGAAGACTTGTTTCTGGTGTTACTTGCAGGACAAGGTTAGCTATTGTTTCTGACTTTTTCTGAGAAAATAATGATTGGGAAATTATTTTTTAACCTTTATAATTTTAACTTACAATTTAAAACTATTTAAAAAATAAAATTTCAAATTATAAAAATAATTGTTAAGATTTAATAGTCAAATAATATTAACGGCTGAGAAAATAATGATTGGGAAATTGTTTTTTAACCTTTATAATTTTAACTTACAATTTAAAACTATTTAAAAAGTAAAATTTCAAATTATAAAAATAATTATTAAGATTTAGTTGTCAAATAATATTAACGGCGTTATTATATATAACTTGCTGCGCAAGGCTAGATATTTTCTATAAATAAACCCCTCTAACCCCTCTCAAAAAAGCACTTTTCTCTGCTACACGCACACTCTTTCTCTTCTTGAGGCTCTCCAGGGGTTTATCGCTTTCACCAAGGTTATATCTCAAGTGTGTCTTCTTATTCATGGATTATTAATATATTACCGATTCGTAGACTTGTTAACTCAGTTTAGTGTATAAAATTTGACTATGGTGGTATAATCAGTTCTGTCTTTTAACGTTTTTGATCTGGGATTTATGATTTTATGTGCCTGCTACAAACCCTGAATGTGAGAAAATCGTGTAAATTTGATTTTCTTTTGGTTGTTGTTGATGTTGTTGTATATACATGTAGGTGTTGATTTCTTTTTACGGGGTAGTTGTAAGTAGTCTTTTTATGCAATAATTTGTGTATTTGTAATGGTTGTATAAATCAGTGTTTTAGTGTATGCAATGCAAAATGATAACTTTCTTTTTAGGTTGGAGAAGTAATGGGTAAAGAGAAGGTTCATATTAACATTGTGGTGATTGGCCATGTGGATTCTGGGAAGTCAACTACCACGGGTCACCTTATCTACAAGCTTGGAGGTATTGACAAGCGTGTGATAGAGAGATTCGAGAAAGAAGCTGCTGAGATGAACAAGAGGTCTTTCAAGTATGCCTGGGTTCTTGACAAGCTCAAGGCTGAGCGTGAAAGAGGAATCACCATTGACATTGCTCTCTGGAAGTTTGAGACCACCAAGTACTACTGCACAGTCATTGATGCCCCCGGACACAGGGATTTCATTAAGAATATGATTACTGGGACATCCCAAGCTGATTGTGCTGTTCTCATCATTGATTCCACCACTGGTGGTTTTGAAGCTGGTATTTCTAAGGATGGACAGACCCGTGAACATGCTCTTCTTGCTTTCACTCTTGGTGTGAGGCAGATGATTTGCTGCTGTAACAAGGTACAGTAAACTAAAATTCTTCACCTTCATCTCATGCACTTTGAAAGACATGCACACAACCTATTTGATGTAGCACTTAGAAATTTTGCACTGTTGTGAGGACAATATTTGGTGAAAAAAATTGTGTTGGATCTTTAATGTCAGAGCAGTCACATTTCCAAGTCAGAATAGTATCTGAATTGGAGAGACAGGAAAATAAGTTATTGTTGATTTCTTTAGTTAATTTCTTGAAATTCTCAATTCTTACTCTCTCTTTGGCTCTCTTGAGTAGATGGATGCTACTACACCTAAGTACTCCAAGGCAAGGTATGATGAAATTGTGAAGGAAGTTTCTTCTTACATGAAGAAGGTCGGTTACAACCCTGACAAGATCCCTTTTGTTCCCATCTCTGGTTTTGAGGGTGATAACATGATTGAGAGGTCTACCAACCTTGACTGGTATAAGGGTCCAACCCTTCTGGAGGCTCTTGATCAGATCAATGAGCCAAAGAGACCATCAGACAAGCCTCTTAGGTTACCCCTTCAGGATGTGTACAAGATTGGAGGAATTGGAACTGTACCTGTTGGACGTGTTGAAACTGGTGTGTTGAAACCTGGAATGGTTGTTACCTTTGCACCCACAGGTTTGACAACTGAAGTTAAGTCCGTGGAGATGCACCACGAAGCACTCACTGAGGCTCTTCCCGGTGACAATGTGGGATTCAACGTGAAGAATGTTGCTGTGAAGGATCTGAAACGTGGTTTCGTTGCCTCAAACTCCAAGGATGATCCTGCCAAGGAGGCTGCAAATTTCACGTCCCAAGTTATCATCATGAATCACCCTGGGCAGATTGGAAATGGCTATGCACCTGTTCTTGATTGCCACACCTCCCACATTGCCGTGAAGTTTGCCGAACTCGTGACCAAGATTGACAGGCGATCTGGTAAAGAGCTGGAGAAGGAGCCCAAATTCCTGAAGAATGGAGATGCTGGTTTTGTGAAGATGATTCCCAATAAGCCCATGGTGGTTGAAACCTTCTCTGAATATCCTCCACTTGGTCGTTTTGCTGTGAGAGACATGCGTCAAACCGTGGCTGTGGGAGTCATCAAGAGCGTGGAGAAGAAGGACCCTACTGGAGCTAAGGTCACCAAGGCTGCACAGAAGAAGGGCAAGTGACTCGTGCAGGATGGTCTATTAAGGAATCTATATTACCATGACTATGATAAATGTTGTCTTGTTCGTAGTAGTACTTTTTTTCATGTCGGGAACTTGTTTATCAGATTATGTTTCAGTGTCAGTGTCAGTTTTGCTCCGTCATCTCGCAACTATTGTTCTCAGAATTGGGTTCTTGATCGACGGTGGCAAAGCTTATTTCCTTTTTCCACTTTTTTGCTTTGTTTCTATTATGATGTGTTTCTGTGTCTTTGAAATCTTTGCAAAGTACAGCGAGTCTTGGGATTTGTCCTATGATGCAGGTGTGAGCTTTGAATGTCAACTTTATATCATTGTGTTCTTATTTTAAATTTGTGGTGGGGTCATTCGTGCAGTTCAAGTTACTTTGCAGCCAGTATCTTGGATGAGAACATAGGTAGCATTTCGAATTTGATTGGTGTTATCTTGAAAGTATAGCATGTGTTCTTTCTTCTGGATGAGAATCTCAAAACGTGAATAAGTTTTTTACTGAATCATGTTATTGGAGTAACATTTGTTATTGGTGATTGAAAGAATGGTGTTTACCTATAAATCTTAGAAAAGAAACATTCTAATCTTAAACATTTCAATGTTTTAAAATAAGATGACTACTATATCTAATAATAGTTGAAAGATTTCGTTTAGTTTATTTTTTCTTTTTGCACATTTATTCTTGTTCAGCTTCAGCTTTTAAACTCCTAGATAAGCAACCATTTCTAGTAATTGTCTGAATTACAAGTGTGTGTGTGTGTAACTTTAGGTGCTAATAATGACCAAGCAGTTAAAAAGGAATGTAGCCAAAAAAAGTATTAATAAAGCAAATACACGGACTTAAATTTGTTGATTACAAGAGTAATTTTCAAAAAAATATCACTTTCTTTTTAAAAAAGTAATCATTTTGTAGCAGTTAATATATAGTTTTAACTTATCAATCATAAGAATCAGGTGATTAATTTTTTTACAAGATCTTTAATTCACATGTTCTAGTAAGTGCTTTAAATTTAGATCCAAAATTTATAAAAGATTAATGTTAATATAATATGATGAAAGCCTTAAAATTAAAAATTAGATATTTTATAATATCAACAACCATGTTTTAAAAATATATTTTCTTTTGTAAAAATAACTATCCAAACATTTAAATCTGACATTTTGAAAATTTGAGACACCATAGACACTCGAACAAAAAGTGGCTTCGTAGTTATACCTAGGTAGCAAATTTATAGAAGAAGAAATAAAAGAGAATTTTGGTGTGAGAAAAGCGAAGAACAGGTGGTTTGAAAGTGTTCGCTGGAGCTCCACTACCACACCCACTGTTGGATCCTTCCTCTTCTTCTCAGACATTACATTTTCTCACTTCATCTTTTTCTACTTGTATTTTCTGCCTCCTGCTAGGTACTCCCTTCGATTTCCCCTTTCCCAATTCCATTCCTTCTTTTAAAGTTTTCATTTTTACTATAATTCTTAATCATCCCCATCATTCAATGTTCCACATGGGCCATTTGCCCTGCATACGCCCACTTTCTTCAATCTTCAAATTGTTGGTTCAAACGACGATGGGCGTGTTTTATTCGGTGTCGTAGCGGAAAATGTTTTCGTTATTTTAGAAAAAAATGACGTGGGTGAAGTCATTCCTCTCCTCATTTTTAAATATCTTTTCCAACAACTTTTTTTGGGCTTGTCTAGGGCGTTTCTTTGTTTGATATATTAAGGGATTCGATTTGAGATTCGTGGAATATTGTTTTTGTACTTGCTATAATTTTATTGAAAAGTTAATTTATATTGAGTTTCGTAGAAATATTGTTGTCAATCCTTGATGAAGTTTAAAATTAGTTCAGGTGATTCTGACAGAAAATATCCTTTCTTGTTACAATTCTAATGACAATTCCGCAATGTAATTGTAGATGCTAGTAGAATTTTAAAAGCTATTGTGACTGTGATTTACTTGTCCTCGCAGTATTCTCGTAAACAATTTAACATTTAATTGTACTTAAATAATTCTAAGAAAGGGTGCTTGAGATGTAGGTGAAATGCAGAATTCAGATGCAAATCAGCTTCCTGAAGTTGATTCGTTGCCAGATGGGTTTGTTGAGAGTACTACAGAGCCTCTTGCTCCTGCAACTCCAACTCCTGAGCAAGAGAAGCCTCTCAGTAGTTACAAGGATGATGGTTCATCCGACCTTATTCATTCTAATGAACTATCAAATGACATTGGAGCAAAAGAGTTTCAAACCAATCATGGTAAGCAAGATCAGTGAGCGATAAAAACCTTTTCATGTTCCACTATCTAAAGCACTTAGTTTTGATGCCTCAGACTGCTCGGTGGAGATTTCCTGTAGTAGCTGTATGCAGCAGAATGAAGGTGTACAGATTACACCTGTAGCTGTATCTGTTCCCGAGTCTCCACCATCCATATGCTGCGAGGTAAAGGAGCCACAACAAGGAGAATGCCAAAGTTCAGATGGATGTAATATCCTAAGCCTTTATGTCCCTTTTTGTAGATTTTGTGACTAGTAACTACATGCTAATATTTGTTTAGTTTCATGGGACTTACACGAGTAATGGATTGATCTTGACTACAGACATGTTTCTTTTTTGTGTGAATCCTTACTATTGAGTAGAACTCTCCTTCATTCACTTATAGATACTATCTGTATTCCTATGCAAAAGTTTCTTCTCTTCATATGTATTTTTCTTTAAATGGAACTACTAGTCCCTGGTTGCCTAATGATTTCTAAAATTCCTCTGTTTTCTGATTGTGTAACTTGTTATCATGTATACACAAATTTCAAAATTGGAGGCTTCCTTATTCGTGTTTGTGTGTGTGTATGCTTGATGTCACTGGAAAACCTTGTAATCCTTCCCTGTCTTTAGTTTTTTAGTTCTAACCTTGAACAGTCTCTATATTATGCGGATTAGGTATTGCCATTGTCATGGCCCCCAAATTTATACTGACCTTGTTAAAATTAAGCACAGACTGGGCATAACTTTATTGTAAAAGCAAGATCGTAGGAGGATTGTCCATGTCATTGTAAGTAGTACTTTGACCATATTTCTACCCATCATGGGATCGTAACACTCCCCTTATACTCAAGATTGGACACCTGAAGTGTGAAATTGGCAGTATTGGACACTTCTGAATTGTGGGTGACTGAAATATTAGGATTGAGATAGGACCTAATACCCTAATATATTAGAATTAATAGCATACAAGGTTTACTTCATCTTAAAAATCTAGCTCAGGGGTTGGGATCAACTTGCCCTGGTCATTATTATAAGGATTACTTTGACCATATACAGCAGGTGTGAGTTCTTAGCATAATGAGTAATTTTTTTCTTTTTTTGAACTAGGCATATTATATAAGTCTGTTTATCGATCAAGCAACTCCTTTTTTAGGATTAAAAATATTTCCATTGAAAAGAAAATTGAAAATCCATGATTTTAAGAATTTGTCCGTTGAAAAGATGAAATGTTCTCTTAAACTTAACATTTTTTTTTCTCTTGCATTTCTGATCACTTTTGCTGACACCATACCTAGCCATGTACTAAATAAATGGTTGGAATAATGGTCTAAACTCACATAATGAATGGGTTACCTTGCATGCTTGGACATGACTACAAACCCTTTAAAATACAAGCTTTTAGATCTCTATGTTGAATTACTGATGTCTTCTAGTTATTTCTTTGAGTATTTGACGTGGTGGTTGTGTTGTTGCTAATTGCTTTTGCAGCAACTGTTGTACCTTTGGAGACAAAAGCATTGCCCGTAAAGAATGTGTGTTCATCAGAGACTGTTGATTCTTCGAAAAACAAAAAATCAGTTAGTCAATTATCTCTGTTAATTTCTATACGTGCACATGAATTATTGCATATGTATTTTCTGCTATATATTTCTGTCTGTGTTCCCTCTGGCTCTTAAATTCGGCTATTTATTTTGAACAGTTGATTAAAAATGTTCTTGTCGGTTCAACTGACATAACTTATTTGACCCACAACTAGCCTTTTGGGCATTGGGTTTGGTAGGACAAACTTGATCTAGGCAAAGCTTACTGGAAATAGGCAGAACAATACTCTTTGCTTTATAATAAAAAAAAAATTGAACATTTTTTAAATTGTTAAGCTGTGAGTTTGCAAGTGTAATGTACTTTCACCCTGTTCAAGAATAGTAATGAGGCTGTACTGATTGATTCTGGTGTTGTTAGGTTATCTTTATGAGAACGGTATAGACAAGTATGTAGGGGATTTTGAAGAATGTTATAGGAAGTGGTAGGTTATCCTTGTTTGGTCAAAAAGTTATAGCTCGGAATTCATAAACTGTATCCATCATAGTTTCTGAATGATTGGGCAGTTTGTAATGCTTTAGCTGTTTAATTTGTTTATAGCAATGCATTTGTAAAGGAGGCAAGTTAATATACTCTGATCGTAAATATAATTGCGGCTAGTTGCAAGATTAGGTTCTATTGAATAGGAAATTTGGATGGACCATCACAATTGTTCCACATCAAACACTTTAGTCATGTTGAGTTCACAATCTTTTACAGTTAAGGTCATGTTGAGTTCAGTGAGTACATCAAAATCAAACAAAAACATCTGTTGTGGAACCGCTAGTTTTGTGCAATCACTGGTTGAATAGAGTGTAATATACTTTTGATGCACTCCAGTATTATGCTTGGTCAATATTCAGGAACCTTTCTAGAAAACCCTCTTTCTTATTATAAAATGAGCTGATCACCTCATTTGTTTCAATGTCTCAGTAACTATAAAAGGATGATTTTACATATTGTATTTGAATTAAAAATGTTATAGAATGAATTATATTTATCTCATTTTGATCAACATGAGCCAATTTACGTTCTTTCTTTGTGATGTCACAATGAGTATACGAAACTACATCTAGGAGAGACCGAATAGTTGAGCTTCTTAATTTGTCAGGCAACGGGTGAAAAGCGAAAAAGTGCAAAGCGTACTCTTAAATCAGAGAAGGAGCTTTTAGAATTTACACTCAATTATCAACAAGTGTTGGCAGAAAGAGATGCAGGTATGTAGCAATGAATATGTCCTATGCTTATAAATAAAGTTTTGAATGGAAAGCATTTGTGAAGTTTCTAATCAAATTTTTGAAGTTCTTATTTATGCTAGTGTAAAGTAATACCTTCGGTGTTTAGGGAATATTCATCAATAGCTTTGTAATTGAGCAATCAAATAATATCTTCTATTGGTATTGTATTATTCTCTATTGGCTTTCCTTTTATTTTACGTGTATCATTTCTCTTGTACTAATAAGTGTACTCTGCAGGTTGTTTCTCTCAAATGACCATTTAAACACGTTAACAACTTTTTCTTTTAATAGTGTGGGTTAGGTTGCTGGAGGTTTGGGTAGATTTTTTGGTTGTTTACACACTGTTTATTGAAATAGTATCAATTAAAACACTTTATCTATGTCTCATTTTTTTTTTTTGGAATTTTAAGTACATGGGAGCATCTAATCTGTAGCTACATTGATGCTAGTTCTTGTTCATCAACTTTTGCCTTTCTTTTTGCAGCTCTTGCGGTCCGAGATAAGCTTGAGTCACTATGTAGAGAATTACAACGTCAAAATAAAATGCTGATGGTATTTTCTATTGGACTGTTACCTGCTAAACTGATTTTATAATATATAAGTAGTCCTAGATGTGGAATTGATATACCTCAACTTTTTGTCTTTCTTATATGCAATTGAGATATGCTGATTTATGCAAATTTTGCTGAGAGGCTAAACTTCCTGATTGGAACTAAGTTTTTCAATAAAAGAAGTTCTATCTATTCTAGAAAATAGTAAAAAATTTAGTCTGGAGGATAACATATTCCTTTAAGAAAGAGTTAAGAATTTTAGGTTTTGGAAAATCATTGTATTGTCTTGCTCTCTCATATGTATATTTATATATGCAAGTTTGAATAACTGAAAGTACAACTCTGAGAAATCAGAAATAAAGGCTAGACCTTGACATATTAGATACAACAACTGCTATGTGGAAAGATTAGGCAGCCTTGTTGCATTGCATGCTTGAGTAGTTAATGATTTGAAACCCTGCCCTAGTTGTGCTCACCCCCTCTTCATCATAATATATAATTTTCTATCTCTAAAAATTGTTATCTCGTTAGAAAATGGCTCCACGTGATTTTTTTTCTTCAGTTCATTATATTTTATTTTTTGATCTGTTTCTAACTATCATGAAATAGTATGGTTGGGATCTGATTCATCTTACTTCAAAAACTACATCATGATGCTTTTTAACAAAAGGACCAAGATTTATTGATCATTTTCAGGAAGAATGCAAGCGTGTATCAACTGAGGGGCAAAATTTAAGGTTGGACTTGTCAGCCAAGTTTCAAGATGCAATCAAGGTTTGAGAATTGTCTTGACTAGAAATTAGAATGTATGATATTCTGATCAGTGTGCATTGGGTATGCTTTCATCATTCAAATTTAATTAGTGGAATGTGGTTTTAAGTGGTTATGAAATCAGACATGTTATTTCTAATTAATTGTATTGTATTAATACTAACAAATAGGCTGGAACTTTGGTTGGGATTAAATCTTTTCTTTGAAGGAGGGGGCTTCCATGTTTTAGACTTGCCATCTAATAAGGTTCTTTTCTTGCTATGTTTTTTGGTGCTGTGTGGGTGACTTCTTTAGATCAGTATCTCTTGACAGATATGCAGAGGCAGTTGCACAGTAGTATGGATTTAAAACATTGACTTGGCTGTCTTTTCTTTTTATAGTACAAGTTATTGATGATACCCTATCTGCCTCTTTTTGGTACCCTTTCTTCATGCTTATTATAATATCTTTTTGACTATATAACATTTTGCCTTCTAAACGTTGGCCAATGGCCAACAGATATAAATGAAATGCTGCTATAGCTATTGAGAAGTTATATGGAAAAGCAAGTGATACTGGACACTTATCTGGAAATTTAAATGTGTTCATTAAGGTTTGAAATTGGTGAATTTTATCTCAGAATACAAGAAGAAATATCTCTTCTAGCTGCTCCACGGTTATTTATAGCATCATCTATCAATTCTTACCAAAATGAGCTAAAAAGTCCATAAATTACTGTATCTGTTATGTTTTTTCCTTCAATAGTCATTTGGCTTATGCTTCAAGTTGGTGGAATATGTTTCAGAATTTATTATAACCTCAGAAACTTATGCTTATTTTCTTCTGAGATGATTTTGGTGATTATATCACATGCTTCAATTTTCCTGCTTTTTACTCCACTTAATAGTAATTTCCCTCTGCTACAGGATGTCAGCAATAAACTTGAAGAGCGCAAGGATGAATGCCTTTCTCAGCTTAAAGAGAATGACATGTAAGACCCTGACAATTGTGAAAGTAGAATTTATAGCTTTACATAATGTATCAGCAAATGTATATGTTTCAGCTATACATATAACACATGTTCATGCTTGAGTATTTTATTGCCATATGGTATTTTTTTTCTGGGTTATAGGTTATCAATTTCTCTGCAATGCTTTAGTGTAGAATGCAAGTCTTATTATTTTGGTTACTAATTTGCTGGGGGTGCATTCTTTTTCCCTTGTGTGCTATTACTTTGCTTGCTATTTCTCAATAAACTTGGGTTGACTTCATGTGTTTTATTGCCTGCCACCTTTTGGATAAGGTAATCTTGAATACAATTTATTGACTGGCCTTTCCTTACCAAGCTAAATATTCATTTCTATTTGTTTGGTTTGATATTTTTGGTTCATCACTACAATGAGTAATTGGGTTTTGCGGTGCTCTTGATTTGCGAGTTATTGGGTTTTGCGGTGCTGAGTAACAGAATCATTTGATTACATTGCTTGAGTGTTATAAGCACTCAGCAGTACCTCTTATTTATAATAATTTCAGATTGATTTACATTAATGAGGAATTAGAATATGTAACTCCCAAAACTCCTAGAATAGCTACTATACATTTGCTTTTAAAAAAGTAAGTGTTGTCTGTAATGTTTATTTATAGAAAGATAAAAACCAAATTACACTGATGTAACTTTTACTAAATATTACCCTGTCAATTAATATATAAAAAGTGAATTTTACTGATCCAAACCTTACTTATATTTTCAAATCGTGATTATCCATGTCAAATAATTTTGTAACTATGATCTATGTGAAAGGAACTTTCAATCTAAATTAAAAATAAATAACTCCCGTAATAGCCATTATACATTTGCTCTGTTTAAAAAAATAACTAATGTAGGCAATGTTTGTTTATAGAAGAATCCTCTAAGGTGAAAGATCAAATGTTACATTAATGATTTGTAAATATTAAACTGTCAATAACTTTATATAAAAAATATTGCCTATCCAACCGTTAAATTATATTTTCATATCATCATGATTATCCATGTCAATTTTTGTTAAAAAATAACAATAACAAATAATTCATATTTATATTTTGAATAGTACATTACGTCAATATTTATCTATATAAAGGAAGTATAAAACAGTTTTATAGTAATATAAATTTTGTATCTATAATATTTGTAAAAGGAATTTTCAATCTAACAGTGATTTTTGAAAAAAAAAACATTATCCAATAGAAAATATAATTGGAGTAACATTTGGTAAAAATTGTGCCCGTGTGTTTTTGATCCCTCCTCATCCTCTAATTGTTTCTTGATGAACACAAAATAAGTTGCCTTAAATCTCAATACAGGTTAAGAAACAAGCTAAAGCAGCTTGCTGAACAGTATGAACTCTCTGAACAACAATATGCACAAAAGGTGATGTTTTTTCTTTTCTTGTGGTTTACATTGGTGATATAGTTGTGTTTATAAACTTTTGTAACTTATTCACTTTAATGTTGTATTTGTTCAACAGTTGAAGCAAAAGTCTTTGGAACTACAGCTTTCTGATTTAAAAATGAAGCAACACGAAGAAAAATTGATTCAGGAACAGTCACAGATAAAATTATATGCAGAACAAGTATCTCAGTTATTAGCTACTGAAAAGAGTTTACGATTGCAGTTGACAACTGATGGAGAAAAATTCCAACAATTTCAGGTTTTGTTTTTATTCTCTTTTTTATTTGTCACAATTTGAATTTATAGCCTCTTTTGCTATAATGTGCTCATTGTTTGCATAAAGGTCTGGTTTACTAAATATTCGTAATTTATAACAATTTGATGTGGAGATAAACAATTTGTGGTTGGATTCATAAACGTCTTTCTCTAATCGTGATATGGTTTCACATCCTCAATGCTTTATTTTTATGACAATTGAACACAAATTAATATTATATACTTGTAGTTATTTCTGCTGGATTTTTGTTTTCCAAGATATTAGTAATTTTTAATATCGTAACACAAATTCTGTATCTTTTGATTCTCTTTCAGTTAACTGGTCCAAGCCAACTGATCTTTCTTGTTTTCACACATTCTACTTTTTTATCTTTATTTGACTGATTTGACCCTCCTTTCAACTATTTGCTTTTAGGCATGTCATTGATAACTTGTTTTCTGAGTACATCTGGTCCCTGTTTTGCTAACAGGATAAGCTTAACTTATTTTCTTCTTTTTTAAGTGTTCATAGAAAAGTTTACTAAAATTTACAACTTGGCTTTTCTTTTTCATTTCTCTTTCTGGCTTTGGCTTTGCTTCTTGCTAAAGACCTTTTAGAATGTTCTGAGGCTGATCTCTCCATTCATACACTGTTCTGATCACACATATTTAACGCATGCATTGAATTTCAGGAAGCATTGTCAAAGAGCAATGAGATTTTTGAAACATTCAAACAAGAGATTGAGAAGGTAAACATTATTTCTCTTGCATGTTTTATTTGTTCAAGACCAGTAATTTTTCCTGAATCATATATCGGATGACTGCAATTCTAAAGTCCAGTCTTTTCCTTTATTGTGGTTGACAACCAGATGGCAAAATCAATCAAGGAACTCAAGAAGGAGAATCAATTCTTGAAGAGTAAATCTGAGAAGTCTGATGTTACACTTATAGAGTTAGTTGATGAGGTATATATATAGTTTATGTTTCCTGTTTTTGAGCATTAACCATTTTAGCATGTTATAAGAATTAAGAAAGAGACATAGATAAAGAGATTAATTGGCCTCATTGTGTTATACACACCATTTTACCCGGAGAAATTGTAAGATACCCAAGATGCTCGAGTGCCTGATGAAATGATTAAAGAAAAAATAGTGCTAGGTTAAGTGAGCTCCTGAAGAATTTCTACAGATAGAATCTTTCTTGATGATGCTTTTTAAAAAATGTATATATTGACTTTAGGCTTCTTAATTTTCTATTGTTTCTTTTCAAATTTTATTGATATTACATTAAGCTTTGTACATTGATTTTTTTGGCATTTTCATTGCTCATATTATTATTTCCTGTTTTTTCTTAAGATAACTTCCTTAATCTATGAAAACATTATTGTCTGAGCAGCGTGAGCGATTGAAGAAACAATTGGAGAAAACAAAAAATCAGAAAGAAAAACTTGAATCATTATGCCGGTCGCTGCAAGCAGAAAGGAAGCAAAGTTCTTCCGAGAACAAGAGCAATAGCTCAGTTCAAACATGAAGAAGAATTGGTTCCTATTTTCTAGCATCTATAGATAGATAATAACTTATAGAAGGAAACATATTTCTATTAATACTAAGTTTGACAGTGACATGGCTTTTGGTTTGACAGGGAATTTGCATGCAGGTACATGAATGTGATTTTGTTTGCTATGTTGTTATTTTTTATCCATTTCAAGATTTGAAACAGGGTGAAAATGTCGTTGTTGATCTTGTCATTCATTCTTGCTTTTGTTTGCTCCTTTTCATTTCTTGCTTTTCATGGTCTCTCACTCCTGTGCTCAATAACAACTGATAGTGTTTTTTAAATGAAAACTTCTACCAAGACCCAAAATAATTATATTTACCGCCATTGTTTAGCTAATATTGATACAAGTTAATTCAAATGTTTCTCTTTTAGGTTTGGGTTTGATCTGTTAGATTATAATATTTAAAATTTTATTTAGTTTAAGTTTTTTGTTTGTGAAATTTTATTCAATCCATGATTTATCTAGGTTTTAACGAAAGTTATACTATATGAAAATTTGTAAATAAATAACCAAACTTATCAACCTGATATGTTATTTGTAGTTGTCTAAAAGACAAAAATATCTTTAATTTTTATCATTTCTGAATAAGTTGTTGGGATTTTCTCGTTTCTTTCTGCCGCTGTCTTTCTAATGATGTTTTCTTTTGGTTTTAAACTTTCAATCTTTGAAGCTTTCTCTGTTAGAAATGGTAACATATGACACTTTCTTATGATAACAAGAATAACTTTTAAAATATACCATCTGAAAATAAATTCTAAATTTCACGGTCTAAATTTTTTAATGCAAGAAAGAAATTATTTTTGAATTATGTAATAAAGTTTTTTTTTTCTGAGGAAGAGATTTTCAAATTCTGAAATCTATAAGTTTTCCTTCTTAAAAAAAAACATTTCTAAATAGCACAATCTAAAAGTGATGAAGATTATTTTTAGTCTTAAAAAATTTAGAACCTAACTAAATTGTAGTAACTTTGGATTATTTAACTAATTATATGAACAAAATATGAAATTTAGATGATGGTATTATGGCGAGAGATCCTATCCTAAAACTTGCTAGTTATTAATTGATATCTTGTTAATTGATTCCTTTCATTCCCAAGTTATTAATTGATATCTTTTCAAAAATAAAAAGTCACATAATTAAGTTTATAATTTTTTATTCAAAGTGTAATTTGACTTCTTATGCTCATTTTAAACAAACAATTCATCTAAGTAACATTGTTATAATGTTTTCACATGTTGGATTTTATCATGTAATTGCACATTTACTAGGTTAGTCATCTTTTAATACAAAATTTTATGGATCATTTTAACTCTTTTTATTCTTTTCATCAACTCTTTTAAACTTTATATTGGATCTTGAACTTCCATGTAATAAAGAATATGGATTTCCATGTAATTATGACTTTTAACTTCATGGTTGTTAAAGTTTTAGCAAATTACCTGGATAAGTAAAAAAAGAAAAAAAAACTTTCCGAATTATTTAATTAAAAAACTTTTAATTCATTATTTAATGACTTCAAATTTCACTATTTAACAATTTGAATTTTTTTTTCTTATTTATCATAAAACAGAAAGAGAAAGTACGCACCCTCTCCGCGACGATTACTTTTTGCAGTGAATGGCGTGCTGGAGACAGTAGTAGCAGAGAATCCAGTAATGGGTACCGACAAGCAAAACCGGGTCGGGTTGGTTATATCCACCACACCCTCGATTCGGGTTTTCCTCTCTGGTGCGTCGAAAGACGCGACTCTTTCCGATGACCTTCGACAAGCATCCTCCGACCTGCTCCTCCAATCGGAGTTGCCCTACGCCCCACTTCGCGCTGTGTGGATGGCCTCTGATCCATCCACCAGACCCGACTTGACCCGACTCTTTTCGGGCACCCGTCTCATCTTCTCCAGCCCTAAGCCCAGAGAGAAGGTTAGTGTTCTATTCCTACTCTCGGTTTCAATTTCCCAATTTTGAATTTCCTTCAATTATGATTACCTCTTGTTTCCGTGGCTCCAATACATGTTGGTGATTCAATTTTATGTTTAACATTGTTATTGGTGTGAAGAGTGAAGAATTGAAAGCGAGGCTGAGAAAGCTGGAAGATTTAGCGGAGCGGAAAGCGTATCAGGAACTTGTGAAGGATATTGCACCGCCTAAGGATGTTCCGGAACCATTTTCTTCTTACAAGGATCAATTAGGGTTTGGTAAATTCTTCTTCACTTTAGTCTCCTATAGCAACTATGCCGAACTCTAGTTTACCATTTCGATACATGATACATGTATGAGATGAATTTTAATTACAATGTAAAATCTTTGCCATGTACCAAATCAAAATTAAACTAATAGCCGTTACTTGTTGAGATATTGATGCTTAATTTGCTCATTTAGAATGAACACCCTTTGCTAGATTGGGTAGGTTATTTTGCTTTATGATCTCATTTCACAGTACAGGTTTTGTCCCTTATTTTGCTCATTTAGTTTGAACACCCTTTTCTAGATTGGGTAGGTTATTTTGCTTTATGATCTCATTTCACAGTACAGGTTTTGTCCCTTATTTTGCTCATTTAGTTTGAACACCCTTTTCTAGATTGGGTAGGTTATTTTTCTTTACAATCTCATTTCACAGTACGAGGTTTTGTTGCTGAACCAAGTAACCTCAACATTGTAATGCAGATTGGCTTCGGAAGTTCTTATAATATTTACTAGTAATTAGTTTTTTTCCCCATCAAGGATTCAAAAATGATTTGTATTCCTGCAAAAATGTAACTTGAATGCATTCTAATGTTGTGTTTAATTGCTTGTTTTATGTACATCCATCGTGACATGTTTATTTTTTTATGTTTCCCAATTGAACTGGACAGTGGAAGAAATAATGTTTGTATGAAAGTAGTAAAGAAGAATGCATAGGGAAGTGAAAAGGAGATATTAAATTTTATTGACTTTCATCTTTTGTTATGCATTGAATATATGACACTTCATGCATAGATGTTGCCTCTGGCCTTTCTTTTCCAATGCTTGTTAATGTTAACTACGTGTGAAGAAATATTCTTCTGTCTTTGATACTGAGATCTTCTCTGCCTGTTTTCCTGTCTTCAGTGGAATTGATTTCTGTTTGGAATAGGCTATTGATGGTACTGATGGATTAATGATTACGTTAGTTACTATGTATAAATTACAGAGTGCAGCACTTATTGTATACATAGTCACGAAATATTCATATTTGAGTTTGTTAAATATAGGAAAGAGAGAGACATTAAGCTGAAACAGTGTGTTTTTTAGACAACATGGATGCTTTATTTATATTTGGAAAGAGAATAAATACAATTAATATAAGAGATTTAATATCCTGTAATAAAAAATGATATGGGAATAAATATAAACATTCCTAATAGTGCATGTATAATCTAGATTTTCTTGATTATATTGGATCTGCTCCTTATTTTGTATAAGAGTAACAGAATTTAATTTCAATCTTCTGTTAGTATAAAGAGATTTGTATTGTCATCCAATTAGAAATTACTCTGGATATGATTCATTTTTGTTATTACAAAAGCGGAAAATTTATATCTTACAGGATAATTTTTATGAATCTATGTAGTTTTGATGGTTGAAAATAAAACTGAAAAGCTGTGCACATATGCTCCAGTTATGCTGCATTTAAATTAGCAACTTCAGTTATGCTTTAGGTAGTTCATTTTTTATATTTATCTTTCCCAAGATAACTTGTAATCCTTATGATAACATATACTGATTTTGCTGCTGGTGGCGGCCAGTAAGTAATGTAAGACCTGCAATTTCCTTATGCTGCTGGAAGACTTTCTTAGGTGATTATTGGAGTAGTAATGTTAATTAAAAGTTATCCCTTTTGTACTCACAAAGAAATTGAGAAATTCAAATTAGATGACAGAAATCTTTAATCTTTTTTCTTTCTAGGGATGTGATTTGACACATTTAGTATATCTTTTGTCACATTGATATAATGTTTGTGCTCTGAAGAAGCTCTATTTGATATTTTTTCTTTAACTTTTCCAGGTTTACATGTTGTGGTTACCATGTTTACTGGCTATCTCCTTGGATATGCTGCATTTAGAGCCTTGTTTAATCACAGTCCTGCCATGGTACTGTCTAAAATATGCTTTTCATTATCATTCATTTATCCTCGATTAGTGTTTTAGTTTTGAGCTCTCATTTCCTCTTCATTCCTTTCTTTCCTTCTTTCCTTCCTGTCTTGTCTCTATTTCCAGAATGCTGCTGGAGGAATTCTGGGGTTGGTTGGTGCCATGCTTGTTGAAACTTTCCTTTTCATTATTAGAAGTTCAAATGCAGATACCAACAAAACAAAAAAATTCAGTCAAAAATCAAGATCGTCCTTTTCAACACCCAGTTCTACTAAGAAAAATCAGTAGAAGTGATCAGGTTGGTTATTTTTCAGTTCTAAGAAATATCTTTGTTCTGAGTTCCAGATAATTTAGAAGTGTGATAACTCATGGCAAGCCCTTTGTCTTCTATGCAAAAAAGTGAATATTGTTGCCTCTGAAGATCTTATGTACGAACACTTGTTGCCATATTGTATGAGAACTGTGTTAGATGTCTTTATATCAGATATTGAATAAACACTTGAATGTTTGTAATTGTAATTTTATATTTTTTATACTTTCGTTTTCTAAATCTTCATAATAATACTATTTTGAATACCATAGTAATTAAATATTTTTTGTATTTAATCATTTTTATAATGACTTGTGCTTTTTTTAGAACATGCAGGGATTTTTTCTTTTCTCATCTACTTTGATTGGAATATAATTAGGAAGGAGGTACAGAGATGGAGATCCAACCTAAGACCTTTTGCATATTGTATATCTCATAACAGATATTACTATGTATTATTATATACTTTTTTGGGAACCCTAACTTTATGAAATTAGTATTTAACCATGTAAATAATTTAAATTAATTATAAAATGCTTACATGTAAGATTCCCAATACAATGAGGAATATAAATTAAATATTGAGTATAGTAAATGAAGTTCAAATATTGAAAACAAATTTACAATTTTTACTGACTTTCTTATGACAATTATTAGGTGTTAAGATGGTTAAATATATCATATTTAAATATTTGAATCTCATAGTAATTGTAAATATTGTTTAAACAATTTCTTGTTCGTATGTTTCTAAATATTTGAGTTAAACAATGCATAAAACTTTAAAAGCACTCATAATTACGTAATAAAATAGCTTATTATATATAGATGTTATATGTTAATATAATGGAACAAATAAGATAATAGTAACTAAGATACTATTGATAATAATTGTTTTAAAATGAATTCCAAATTAAGTTGTGAGTTAAAAAAAAAAAGTCTTACTGTGTTATGGTTTTATAAGTCTTAATGGCTTTTGAGTAGTTGGATACAGCTGTTGTTGTTACTTTGTTTATAATTCATACAAACTGTCATTAGCCACTTTTATGATTTTATATTACAATGTGTTGCACAGTTAACAAAAAAAAAAATCAGTGTTCTTATCCTTTGGAAATAACAAATGAAATAAAAAAGTATTTTAGAAATGATGTCTTTTAAAATTGAAAAAAATTATACATTCTAAAATCGATGAACAATAGTAATGGATCCTAATTTTTTAAACAATCTTTCATGTCATTTAATTATACTATTTTATCTAATTAAAATAAGTTTATTATTTAATAGAATATACAGCACATAATTTCTTAATCCAAAAATAACTGTATAAACCTTTAACTTTGACATCTACAACATTTCTTATTTTTTGTATCTTTAAATATTAATAAAAATATGGACATGTGTGCACAGATAAAATATGTTTTCACTAATTATTTATATAAAAAACCACTTCCAGAAAGAAACCTATAAAAAGCACATTAGTAAACCTACAATTCCATATTCAAATGATAAATGTGTCAATTGTAAGGATTAAAGATGTAATTGAAAAAAAAAAAATACAATGATTCCAAAATATGAGGACACCTAAAATACTTTTGTGTGACTCGTGTCCAACCAAACAAGTAAATTAAAATAGAAATAATGTAAAGTGAAGAGGTGTGGAGAGAATAGATAGTTAAATATTATTTTCGATGATATCAGAGAAGTGTGTCTACCAAAAGCAAAATACCAAGTCCAACCTCACCCAACATCATCGTATATAGAATTCACCAAACCAAAACAACAATTAATAATCCTTAAATTATTCAATTATATATATATATATATATATGCTTGTATCTTTTCCAATTAGATTTTCATATTAATGAGAAGTAAGATGGGTATATTGTATAATGTATTATGTATCCATACATGTTCATATGACTCAATACAAATTTACTATAAAGTCACATAAGGTAATATAATAATATAAAGTCTTTACTTCAAACATTTGAAATTATTTAATATTTTAAAAACTTTTCATCAAATACGATATAAATGTATACACTATAAAATTTGCATAAGATGAAAACTAAATTAAGTAAAGACTTCCTAAACGCAATAAACTTTGTCCAAATAAACTTATTTTACTTTATAAAAACTTGTAATTTAATGGTAATATTCTTAATTTCTTATGCTATAAAAACATATTTAATTATATAAATATAAACTCATGAGTGTTATTTTTACAATATTTAGAAAGATCAATTCCATATTTAAATGACAAACGTGTGAATTGTAAGGACTAAAAAATTTAATTGAAAAAAAAAACAAAACACGATATTCTAAAATATGAAACAGTTAAACTACTTTTTATTAAGTTGTCAGAGGGGGTGTGAAGAGAATAAATAATTAAATTTATTTTTGAAAAGTGTGCCTACCAAAAGCACATTACCAATACCAAGTCCAACCTCACCCCACCATCATCTTACTTTTCAGAATTAACCAAAACAACAATTAATAACATCTAAATTATTCAATTTTAGTACTATTCAATGCATTGAATGATAGGTGCAAATTTTCATACCATAAATATTTTCTCAAACCATTACAATGGATAAATATAAACTGAGATATAGAGTTATTTTGAATTTATTGATATGTTTTAAAATATTAAAGTTTAATTTAGGGATACAAATAAGAGATTGTATAAAAGAAAGGAATAGGTTTTTAAAGATAATCAGTAATAAAGATAGCTTCAAATAGTTGAGAGATTTTTTTCTTTATATAATTTAAATCTGTTTCGTATTTTATTTTGGAAGATATTCCATCAATTTTGTTTTATTTTTCACTTTTTGAAATATTTTTCTGGTTAAGATAATTTGTAACTTTAAAATTACGAAAACAAAAATTGATATAATGTTAATAATCAGTTAATGTATTGGATAATCGTAATTTAGATAACTCTATTTTCTGATAAAGAGATTGCTATTATCAATTATTTATTACTTATTAAGTACATATTGCCTTTTTTATGCTCAATGCGGCTAGGTATAAAAAATTATTTTAGATACCAACACTATGAATGATCAGATTCTCAATAATAAAAATTGTTGAAAAAATAAATAAAATAATATATGAAAAAATGAATCTATATTTTCCACCTAATTATGACATATGAGAGAAAGGAAGAAACGTTATAGGCATGCATAAAATTCAACTTTGGTAGTTTCCATTCTGATGGCGTGTGGACACCACAGCCATAATTGACTCTATTTATTTAATTAATAAATGTATCTTTCCCTCTTTTGATAATATTTTTATTATTATTCTGCAAAATCAAATTGCAATAATAATCTTGGAGGAGGAGAAGAGAGAGAAATAAAACTAGTTCTTCTTTCTCCTTGAGCACTATTAGCATTAACATTTTCAATCTCTTTCACCTAACACACCTTCTTTGCATTCTTTTCTTCTTTTGCTTCATTCTTCAATTGGCGTGTGCCTCTTGCAATCCCCCAAAGGTATTATTCCCATAATAGATGCTTTAGGTTTTTACCTCTTTTTTTTTTTTTTCTTCTTTTTTTTTTTTTTTAATCTTTAATTTCTTTTATTTTATTTTGTGTTGCTGCTGCTGCTGCTCATTCTTTCCCAGTTTCTGCGGTGAGGATATTTGGATAAAAATTTTATCTTTAATTTGGGTGATTGAACCCTACTTTTCCCCCCTCTTTTTATTGTTTTTTTTGGTTGTTGTGAGTTACGATTGTCGGAAAGTTTTGATTTTGTTTTCATCTGTTCCGGATAATCAGGCGACTTTTTGGATGGGTTTGAGTTATCATGCTCAGTTTTTCGTTTGTTTGAGCAATTTTTTAAGATGGGTTGTGGTGAGGTGGTTGAATCATAAAACTTCATTGGATTTGTCTTGAGTTGACTTTTGGGGATCAGATAAATCTGATGGACTGGGGTTGTGAATCGTTGCAAGCTGGGTAGTGGGAATGCTCAACTTGCTTGAATATGTAGTAATTGATATTTAATGTAGATTTTCTCTTTACCCGGACTGCAAAAATCATGAAAAGAAGAATATTAAAATCGATTGTTGTTGCTCCATGGTATATCATATGGATTTAGTGTTCTCTTAGGTTTTCAATCTTGATGTTAACTTTGCGGGTGTGTGGACATATCATTAGTTTCCTTTGGTAGATAAATATCAGAAGTTTAGTTTGATTTTGAAGGTTTTAACCTTTTATGTATTTTCCAGGATCCATTTAATTTTGTTTGTCAGAATTCTTAGAATCGAACTCACTGAGTCCTCCCAGTTTGTGCCTCTTAGTCTAAATACACGAAGTATGCTTATCTATGTCTACCTTCATTTTGCAGTTTGATTTGAAGCAGGAGAATGGACTTCTTTACTAGAGACATAAACGAGGACTCTATGCTTAGATGTCCATTCTTGAGGAACATCAATGAGCCTACTAACTTTTCATTCTCTTCGCCTTTGGCTTTACCAATGCCTGTAAGTTTTCCTCCATATTTGACATAATTCTCATATGCTCTTTTACTTTATCCTGCTGCATGTATGGGTTTTTCTGTCCTATAGCATGTTTTATTGTGAATGATGCCTATTATATCTTGCTTTTACTTCTTGGATTCGTTGAGCAGGTCTGACCTTGTTTACTGAGAATGCTTAAGATTCTGTCAGATATTGCTCTTCTTAGATCTATCTACTGAATCGGACCAAAAGATATAGCTTTGAACAAAAGTTTGTGTCTCATGGAACAAATTATGTGTTTTTCTTAGCTGGGTGTCTGTTCCTTTTAAATTTAAATATTACATGCAATATTGAATGCTAGGACTTAATCTTTCAAGCACACCGTATACCTGTTCTGTTATTATACTTGATAAAAACCGTCACACTTACAAATTTCCACCTCTTAATCAGGTTCGTGGAGCTAAAGGTCCAATTTTCGAAGATGGCCCCAATTTTGATTTGGCATTTAGGCTTTTCCACGGGAGTGATGGTGTAGTACCTTTGTCGGACAGATCTTTCCGTCATTCAGAGAAGAAAGTACAGCCAGAGCCTCCCAAATCCCAATTCAATCCTTTAGCTGCAAAGGCAGCAACTATTAGTTTGTCATCATTTGGATTTGGTGGGCCTTTCGGTTTTGATGCATTTTCTGAGAAGTGGAACAACCAGAAAAAAAAATCAAAATCATCAAAGAACGAACCATCTTCACAGGTATACATCACATTCAATCAGCTGTCTATTTACTAGAAAGATTTCCTTAAGAATTTTTTTAGCCAGGCTTTTTGCAGTTATGAATCACAAGTTCTGGCCTCCTAACTTGATATTTTCATTTTCAATTTCCTTGATCTGGATGAGGAGGTTTACAAAATCCTGTGGTTGAAGACTCTGATGTGCATTTTAACTGATTTCAGGATGGTTCAAAGCATGAGGCAGGCAATGATTGGTTGCAAAATGGGAACTGCCCAATAGCAAAGTCATACCGTGCAGTTAGTAACGTCCTTCCACTTGTTGCAAAGGTTATTCAGCCTCCTCCAGGCATGAAATACAAGTGCCCACCGGCGGTAGTTGCAGCGCGAGCAGCCATAGCACGCACCGCATTTGCCAAGAACCTCCGCCCTCAGGCCCTGCCTACAAAGGTTCTTGTGATTGGAATGCTGGGCATGGCGGCTAATGTTCCATTGGGTATATGGAGAGAACATACCAAGAAATTTTCACCAGCATGGTTTGCTGCAGTCCATGCAGCTGTGCCATTCATAGGAATGCTGAGGAAGTCTGTCTTGATGCCTAAATCAGCTATGGCATTTACTATTGCAGCATCAGTGTTAGGCCAAGTAATTGGTTCAAGGGCTGAGAGATACAGGCTGAAAGCACTTGCTGCTGGAAAGGTGTCTATAACAGAAGCTTCTTCTGGTGTTGGTCCCAAAACATTAGACAAGCACTGCGCTGATGCTGCGGATTGGAATGCTGTTTCTCTGCAGCTGGCAGCAACTTCATCAACTGATGTATTCTGCTCATGATTTATGCTATGTGTGTAATTTGTCTCTCTTCTCTGAGTGTGTAATTTGTTACTGCTTACTCGGTCCTCCCATATCACTCTCAAACTCAATGCCTCAGTTGGCAATAATAAAAGTATTGATGTTTTCTCATCTGGATTCTCCTCAGCTATGCTCAAACATAGAGACAATAAGATCTGTTATAATTATTCATGTTCTGTGTATGAACGACTTTGCTGTAACTGTCCAACACAATTCTTCTGCTTTACTTGTGCTGCGAACTTTTGCAATGTTTGTCTCATGTAATATTTAGTGAAGTCATATCTCACTTGAGGTTTACACACGCCCACAATTATTTGTTAAAAGTAATATTTATTTGGCTGGCAGGAATTTTGAGTGATTAATTAGCTTAACGTTATGAAATCATGAACTCCTACAAATACGCATTTGTGTGACTAAATTGCTGTAATTGGACTCGTGTTTTTCATGAGACAAATTTGCAGAGTATGAAATGAATTTTCAAGTCAATTTCATGTTCTTTATTATTGCACCAAACTTGGCTCTTATGCTCTCAGAATGAGTACCTCATTTTCTAGAGATTTTAGCTTGTCTTAAATGATATTTACCGACTTAAGCATTTTCAAACGTTCATACAAACCCAGAATAATTCGGGTTAACAGTAAATTCGGATAGGGTATTATTCTAACTTCGACTCAACACCTCCATCAATAATAGAGTTACCTTACATGAAAAATTAATTATTTTTTTAATCATATTATTTAAGCGTAAAATAAGTCTCTTTTTTTTAAAAAAAAAATCACCTATTTAAGAGGTAGATAGATTGTGTTCCTTCAAAACAAAAATAAAAAATTCAAAATAAGTCTTTATTGTTCTCTAGATGTTTTTACTCATGTTCCTGTATTTACTCGTGTACAAAATATAATCACATAAGATCATTACACAAACAATAAATACAATACTATAAGAAAATAATATATTAGTAATTCACAAACAATTCAATTTAAATCAAAAGAAACATAAAACAACCATATAAACGACACATAAATATTAAAGGATATTCAATAAATGAAATATCAATTATACCTTTTGAAAGACTAATATTAAATATCTACTACTAGATATTAACATATGATTCGTCAAAAACTCAACTTTATAAGCGAACTAGAGAATAAAAAATGGGAGTAAACTCATTACAACTTATGTCACATATCTTCATATGTTGTTGTATGTTAGAACTTACACTTGAGCTTTACCATCTAAGATCATATGTGACACAATAAGATGTATACTATAACATAAGTTTCGATACATAATAATAACTCGAACAATGATCAACACAATATTAAACATATAACCTCAAATTCATACAATTTCATCATTCTCATGCAAAAAATAAATATTCATTTTGTATTTATAAAACTACATATAATAAATTAGTTAAAGAGCAAAAATTGTGGATAAAAAACTAATGTGAGTACTAAAGATAGCAAAGAAAATGATCGTGAGTGAAAAATTTATCATTTGAACGTTTTTTTGTTAAAGATTAAGATTGAGATACAACGATGTTTTCACTTAAGTTAAAACAAGGTTGAAAATAAGATTGATTTTCAAGTCATGTATAAATCTCTATTATATTTTAAATCTCTATTATATTTTTACTTGAATAAAAATACTTCACTTAAGTGAAAATATCTTACTTGAAAGAAATTTTAAATATCATAAAATAAAATAAATTTTCAAAGATATTTTCAAATACTTTTTAATATCACAATTTCTTAATTATTCAAATAATTGATCAAATTATGAGTTGTTCAAAAATAATATTTTAATTCACATTATACATGTTTCTATTCACATCAAATTCGTAAGATAAATATATAAATTTATTATACTCATCTATTAAAAATTCAATTTAAATTCTTTTTTTAATAACCACTAAATCAACTTATTAAAAATAATATTCAATTCAAAACATTTTGTATAATCATTCCAACAACAAAATCTAATGACCAAATCAATTACAAAATAATTTCTTTCACCTCCAACCAATATTTTGAAATAAATTTCTAAAAATTCAAACAATAACATTATTTCATAATCTACCTAGAATAACTCAAAAAATAAATCTTCGATTTCTCGCGATCTATTTTACAGAGAAAAATATTAAAGTTAGAAGTACAAAAAACGACTATGATAAGTCATTTAAACTCTCGAACTACAAATTTTTTCTTTTCTGCTCTCCGTTCATGTTTGCAAAATTTTAGGACCAACTCTTTTTAAAATATCTAATTATCTAAATAACTTGTTTTAAATTGGTTAACTTTGACATTATTATATTCAATCTCATTCAAATTTTATTTTATAATATTTACTATTATTGAAAACTTTCTTACTAACTGTGAGGGGGAAAACAATTTAATTAAGCATACCTCAAATTAATCTCTCAACTAAACAGATAATAAACGTCGTTTTGGTTTTCAAATTCAGGCCTTTCAGTTTTTTTTTTTTCATGGCTTGCCGCAGGAAATTTGGAATTCCTTGGCCTGAATGCAACGACGGTCTCTCCTACGACGACGTCGTTCGAACCTCTGATTCCGGTTCAGTGCTCCTTCTCAATGCTCACCTCTTTCCCCTTTCATCTTTTATCTGATCATATTGCAACTCAATTCTATTTTACGCCCTATCAATTTTCAGGGTTGACTCTGATAGAGTTTTACTCTACCAAGTACAAAAGTTCTGCTCCCTTACAAGGGTAAGTTAACCCTCAACTACCAACTTACGTTTTAGTCATAAATTTTGAAAATTTTCTCCAGTTACATGTTAACAAGGGAAGAAAAATGAAGATATGCTACTGGGTAGTTTTTTGTTTTTTTTTAACTATTTTCGTTTTTTACTGGAATTTGAGATTCTGTTTTGAGAATTTAATGAAGGGTTGGCATTGATGAGAAACACACATGACCTAGCCAAATGTTGTTAAGTGAAATTTTGAATTGTTCCCAAGAGCTGAGGGGGAATGAAATACATTAAGGTGATAGTTAATACGATAGGAATACAAATTTGATGTTACCAACTATGAAACAATTGATCTGGGGTTATGAGTTCTCTTGGTCAGTAGTATCTTCCGCTGCATTTTTTTGGGGATGGAAATTTGAATGGTCTTTTTTCTTCTATTAGTTTTGGTAATGGGGTTCATTTTTGTCAGATTTGCTGAGGTGTTGGAAAGCTATTTTCGTGCATTTCTCTTTTCCAAAGCAATTTTTGTTTTTAGGAAATAGTTTTATCCTCTTTTTTTTTCCCGATTTGGTAACATAATTACTCTTGGGAATCGTACGTACTGATTTTTTAACAGTTGGTTGCAGCGTATAAAAAGTGGACAGGTTTGATCATCAACGAATCTGAAATAGTTGACTACAAGGAATGCTCCATCTTGGCTGTTTGTAATTTAATTAGTGTGTCATCTGCAGATAACATTTGATGGAAGAGTTGTTACTGATTCCAACGCAGTCCTCAGGTTTTTTGATAGAAATTTGTTAACCTTTCTAATGCGTGGTTTGTTCCATTGTATGATATTTCCTATCTTCATATTAGAGTTGGCTCAAAGCTAGTCTATCATAGACTTCCATGGAAGGAACCTGATGCACCACATATGATTGAAGTATTGTATGAAGATGATGACATGGTTAGTGTTACTTTATATTCACCATTTTTTATATCTCTACTTGTTTGATATGATTGTTTTTCTGATTAATTATCTTAAATATGTAAATCAAATGTATGAAATTATTTTCTTTGCTAGTGGTGCTTTAGAATGCAAATTACGAAGTTCAATTGACATTATACTTATATTGGTGTAATAAAATTCAAATATGTTTGGTTCATGAGAAGGAGGGAAACATAAGATGGAAAACTGTCTCCTAAGTAAATTAACAATGTTTTTCTGGCAGATTGCTTCCAATGAGTGTTTAAAATAAGTTGTCAGGATCTTTAGAGGAAGTTATTTAGACTACAGAGTTTTCTGGTATCCCTACTAAAACATATTATTGTAGTACTAGTAGAATGTCTTGAATATAAATCTTTTGATTGGGGTGTTGGTGTAAATTCAGATTGCTCTAAATAAACCTTCTGGCTTGCAAGTTCTGCCTGGAGGGCTCTTCCAGCAAAGGACAGTTTTGACACAGCTTCAATGGGAAGCCAACTTGCACAAAAAGCCTCATCCTGTCCCAGTACATCGTCTAGGGAGGGGAACTTCAGGTTATACGGAATATTTTTGTCGTGAAATTGGTAGATTCTGTCTGTAATATGTAGCATAGTTTAAAATTTATTACAAAACTAGTTTAGAACTCTGACAGGAAACTGGTTTTATCTTAATACTATATAAAACATAGTTGTATGTTGTCAAAAGTTTACTTAATTACCGTTTGCTCAGTTGTTTGTTTAACTACAAGTGGTAGTGGTATTTTTATATTTATTACTACCAGAAATGTTATACAAGTATGACCAGATCCTTTTGTTTAACTACAAGTGGTAGTGGTATTTTTATATTTATTACTACCAGAAATGTTATACAAGTATGACCAGATCCTTTGCTTTTAATGCCTTTCTAATATTATGAATAATTAGCCCATGATACTTTCAATTGTTTTTGATTTTGAGTGATTGCATCATAGGAATTTTGTTATGTGCAAAGACAAAACTAGCCAGAGCTCGTCTTGCATCTTATTTTGCTGATGGAACTTCTCACATTGGAGGAAAAAGGTTAGGAAAGGACTACCTTTTTGGTTTGTTGCATTTTATAATTCACTTGTGAAATGCTTTACCTTGTAGCCTGTTCCTTATCTTAAGTTGAAGACACTTGAGAAAACCACGGAAAAAAAAATGGTTAAAATTTTAAGTTGACATTATGCACTTCATACTCTGTTACCTTGTTTGCTAATTGTTTGCTGTTGTGTATACTGCTGTTATGGAGGCAGAGATACAAACCAGGAAATTGGGAAGATTGCAAAGATATACCGAGGACTTGCGAGTGGGGTAGTGGAGAATGACCAGGTGATGGTGACATAGTTTTCCCCTCCTCTTTATAGGCACTGTTAACAAGTGACATGACTCCCCCTTGTCAATATTAACAAGTGCTTTTAGGCTGCATCCATCCCACACTCCACCCCTGAGTAAAAGTAAAATGATCAGAAAGGTGTACGAGATTAAGAAAGCATGGAATATTTCGTTTTTCCTTTTCATAGTGAATGTTAAAAAGACAGCTGCAAGAACTCTCAGTAATATTCTAATTTAATTCATACCGCAGGAGATATTATTATATTCTTACAACCATATATGCTTTTTGAAAATGAAAAAAAAAATGAATGAGCTAGAATGTACACAATTTATTTTAGGCATTTTGACAAAGACAATGGCATTGATCAAGTAAGAAAATGTTCAGAGAGAAACCAAAGCTATAGAATTCCGTAACTAGAATGGTAAGTGAATAAACTTAACCACAAGGGAGAATGTGTGATACATTTATATTTAGGCCTTTGACAGCTAACTGAAATTAACATTCTAGCTACCTAACAGTTGTATACGCAGCAAGGTGAGTCGGCGTAAAGGGGACGCCTACATTAGGAGTTATATTAACTTTTAGTGAAGTTGCATGGGTACTGAATTCTTTTGACTATTAAATTTTAGAAAAAAAGACTGACAGTTTGGAAAATTTAGAGATGTTTAGAACCCGTGATTCAACTTTTGAAAATTTTAATGGTTTTTGTTTTATAATGCAGATGATGCTACATCTTTTTAACATTGTCATGATCTTTTTATAACTGATTTTCCATTGTCTATTACCTATTGCTTTCAAGTTCATTTTAGTAAAACTAATGTGAATTGTTTAAAAAATTGGTAACCGTTTGTGTGAGCATGGCTTGTTTTATTGTTCCTTGAATATCTATCCTGACTAATCCATCTGTCTTGTGTTTATTATCAGGATCAAGGGACTATTCAGTTGTTATTTTGTGCTTATTTGGAATAATTTGATGCTGAGTATGTAGTTTGGGACAATTTTACATGTATAACTTGAAAGTTGTTTTGCTTTACAGGTGACTATCAATCAATCAATTGGAGTAGTTAAATATCCAGGTGTTGCTAAAGGTTTATACGTTGCCTCTCAATCAGGTTATTTTCAGTCTCTATTTTGTTTCAGATGGATGAGTTATAAAGGAAACCATGCTTATGCTTATTGATTTCCACTAATCTGATTTGGTTATAATGTTTCCATTTCTCTTCTTTCTGAGACTTCCCTCCAAATTTTGATCATCTAGTCATGTCTAGTTGTTTTCATTGGACCAGGAAAACCAGCACTCAGTGTGGTGAGCATTCTGGAGAGAAACGTACAAGAAAACAGCACATTGGTCCAGGTAGCTGAATTTCATGCTCAGGACCACATCATTTAATGACAACCAAGTGAACTTGGGATCCTAGAAATGACCTACCCAAGACTCATATCCACTAAAAATAGTTTCAAAATTAAGTGCATAAATAAGAACAAATTTCATTTAACAAGTCAGATTTATAAGATTAAATTATAATTAAATTAAATTACATTGTAAGACACTTTTATCAGTAAAAACATTAACAAAAAATGCCATCATTTTAATAATTGAGCATTGATAAAACATCATATAAAATATTGGCATTTTTTTAAATAGAAGAAAAGTAAAATATTATCTCTGATAAACAATATTTTTTCTATGGTTTTACAGTGTTAGGGTACAATGTATACAAAAACAATGAAATTAAATCTCAACAAATAAGGTAAAAAATAGTGTGCGTTAGAGCGGGTTTAATTAACAAAATTGCAGCACTGCTCTGTTTTTAGATAGTATTCAATGTTCGCTGATGTCACATCAGATTCACTCTGGGAATAGTCATTCAAAAATTATTTGCTTGTATTTCAACATGTAATCGTTTTGCTGCCCAAAGTTCTGCTTGTACTCATCCCATTATGAATCCCTTTGAAGAAGAAATAAAAGAAAGAGAAAGGCTGCATTAAATTAGAAATCCGGACTCTTTAACATCTTCTGGTTGGCTTGTTTGTCAGGTTAAGATTCAGTCTGGACGGCCACATCAAATCCGTATTCATCTTTCTTTCATGGGGCATCCTCTTTTAGGTAAATATTTAATGCTAAATTGTTCATGGTGCTCCACGTAAAATAATAAAGCTAGATTTCATATACGATGTACACCACTAAAATAAAATTAGAAAAAAAAAAAAAACTTTCAATTTCCACCCCTCTCTAGTAAATATGTTTTCTGGAAATATTTCATTTTGCTTTCAAACTTTAAATTTTAGCAAAACCAATGCCAATTTAATATGGAGGATGGAATGATTATTTGTTGAGGTTTCAATTTGATAAACATGATTGAGAGGATAACCAAACATCATATTTCCCTGCTTCTTGTGAAATCTCGTGTTTGCATGCACGTTCCAACTTCTGTGTAAACATGCTTTATTCGGACACTCCCATTATTATTTTTCCTTTGGTTTTATTTGCAGGTGATCCCCTATATGGTGTTGGCGGGCAACCTAAATGCTTAGATTGTGACTCTATAGATGAGAGTTTTGCTGAAGATGGGTAAATGCTTGTTTTATAGGTTTCCGAGAATCATTCACTTAACTCCATTTTTCCATTTTTCAACGATATTAAATAATATCAATTTCGTCTTGCGACATGAACTTTCCTTCATCTCACTTGCAAATCGAACTCTAACAGAAGAAACTTACAATGAATCCAAGTAACTTCTAAGTGCAATGTTCTGGAATGTAGATTGCTTCCCTCTTAAATACAAGTATATGTAGACTAGGGGTTTTTGGCATTCTGATATTAAATAGAAGTGTGTTTATATTATGCAATCAAACTTAAAAGTGTTTGACATTTGATTCTAGATATTATACTTAGTTTTAGCCTCAAATATTCAATTCCAGATAGAGTTGGGTTGCCCCTTCTCCTTAAATTATTTTGGCTGTTCCTTGTGTAGGGGTTATCGAAGGCCTACAAAGGCAGTTCCTGGAGATTGTGGGTATAACTTGCATGCACATAAATTGGTTCTCTCTCATCCATTAACTAACGAGGTATATTGAAAGTTATTTTAGAGCTCGTTAAAGATTATTTTTCCTTATTACAGTTGTTTTTAGGAAACATAAATTATTTGATATGTTTGCCTTTTTTATGGAACCATTCCTGTGAATCTAAAATTGTGACTTTGAAACTATTATAATCAGTTGATTGAAGTGTCAAATATAATATACTTAAACATTGAGAGGTTTCTTCAGGATGTTATGTTATTAGTAATATGGCTTTTTATACTAAGGATCTTTGGGTTCTTGCAGATAATTGAAATCAATGCACCGCTTCCTTCTGTCCTCCAGACACCTGAAGAGGCTAAGGAAATTGCTACTATGGAGCAGAGTGCTTAAGATGTTTAAATGAAAGATGTATGGTGAAGCCAAATAACTACTTTGATGTTATCTTCCTTGCCAACATTTATATTCGAAAGTTCTATTCAAATGTTATTATCTTCACGAAATTGCTCAACATATTTGTTAAAATTTAGGGGAGACTTTGATTAGAAACTGATTGAAGGTAGTAGGAACAAGAGATTGCAGAAATTGTCAGAAACAGTGTCAAAAAAATTCAGCATGATTGGAAGAAGCTGAATATCCAGTAACTCAACACCTACTACTAATATTAAATTCCCTAATTCTATAATTAGAAAACGCCGCAGAGTGAATGCCTACCGAAATAAAGTAACTACGGGCAGAGTTGAATAAAGCATCTGATCTGTAAAGGCCATACCAACAACTCTGGAACAGTAATTAGAAGCTGGAAAAGATGGTCAAAATGAGTAGTGAGGACGACGTCAAGGATCCAGAATTGGCAATGGTAATGGCAATCGCCCCTCCTAACCTTTTCAGAGATTATTTCTGTATTTTCATCAAATACAACAAATACAAAGCTGCTGCCATATTACAAGCACCTAAATATTTTACCAAAAAGACGGGCTTGAGAACCATTAAATCGCCCTACACTGTATTAAGCAATAACAAAAACTATAATACAGAGGGCGGCAAAAAGAGGTGTTTGCCGCTCAACACAATGACTACCTGTCTCAATCCCCCTTCCCTCCCCAAGATTCATCTTCTCTCGCAATACTCCCAGACTGACCACCATACTTGTCAGAATTGGAATAATGCATTTTGATTGCTGCCACAGGATCTGAGACACCACTGCACGATCCTCCTACAAGAATCCCCGGTCTTCCAACCCCATTCATTCCCATCACTCCCCTGCTCTGCTGCTGTAAACTTGAGATTGCTTCAAAACCATTTCTTCTCTGCATCTCAGAGAATACATCCTGGCAGTGCTTCACATCTACCATGAATGGCTGCACTTTCGGACCATCCCTTCTAAACATCTGATAATCAATCACGGCATTACTGCCATTTAGGAGCCGTTCATTATTATTCTTCGAAAATGTTTGCAATGACGGTTGCTCCAATTTGGCAGAAGATGTGGGATAATTACTGAAGGCTGCAGGATACTTGGCTAGCAAGATAGCAGAATCAGGCAAGGATGAGAGACCAGTCTGTATTCTGTTCCCATCCCAATAACCATAACTCCGCATGGGAACATTTTCAAGGCCGACATAATCATTACAGTCAAACTTCAAAATTTTCAAATTCCCATCACCATTATGTCCGGTAAATTTCATACCAGAAGGTTTGCTGAACTTATGATGGTGGGTACCATTTTCTTCACTACCTTTAGCACCTACATTAGCTTTTTGTGCTGATGAAGGATTGGTTAGTATCTTCCCAAAAAGTTTGACATCACCATTTCTGGATGTTTTATCTGAATCCAATGACTGTAATTTTTTGGCTTGATCATCAGGTTGTTCGATCTTCTGGGACAAAAGATGCAATTCTGTTGCTGAACTGCTACAGTTCAAATCACCATTCATCTCCTTAATGGGAGCTTGCAAGGGATAGCCCTGGAGAATGCTTCCGGCATCAACATGGTCTGAAGAATTCCCAGTAATAGGGGGCTGCTCATCGTTGCTAACCTGAATATCACAGGTAGAAGACAGTCGATCTTGGCTAGCTGTTTTCTCACACTGAATATCAGAAGCAACAGTATTTTGTAAAAATGAATTTGAAGATGCTTGATGTTCGTCCACAGACAACGGGGAGGCATGAGGCTTTCCGATGGGTACGTGCTTATTTTCAGTACTAGAACTCAATCCAGAACAGGAATTTCCAAATGATGAGACAGGAGCATTTACCATAGTGCTTAGAATGTGCACAGGGCTTTTCAAATCAACTATGACACCCGAATCAGCTTCCTGTTTACTATCTCTATCATCAAGACATCGGGGTGAAGACACTCTTTGCCTCTCCAATTCATTTCCAGGTCTTCCGGAAGAAACCTCGGAAACCACCATTCTATCCTCAACAAAAGAATTACTCTCGCATGGTTCACTTGTATCTGGAACAGATATCAACTCTGTAGCACCTCCCAATTTATTAGCTTTATCTCTCCTAATTTCTGTGCTATCCGACAAGATTACAGTTGTTTGTCCACTGACAGAACCACACAAGGCAAATTCACTACGATCACATCCCTGTATAGAATCAATATCAATTGCACATGCATTAGAAACCACATTTGCATCTTCAATATCTACTTCTGTCCCATCAGTCCCCTTTGATTCATTTAACTCTGCTGACAGGTTCCTAGCTTGCACAGGATTGGACTCATCATTGAACGTGTTTGTTCCATACAAAGGCAGGTCCTCATCTGTTTTAGTGCCAGACTTTTCAGTTCCAACCACTGAGCCTGTCTCCACAACACATGCATCATCAGTGTCACTCTCACCCCCATTTGCATCATCATTCACTGGGGATCCAACATTTTCAGGTATTGGGCGCATGAGATCCAATCCAAGACATTTGCGGCCTTTGCTGAAGAAAACTTTGCACTGTTCTTGGGACCTTGTCCCAACACACCGAGCTATCTTGGCAAAATCTTTCCCAAAAGTAGACACAGCCTGAAGAAAGGCAGCCTTCTCATCATCAGTCCAGTCTGTAGGATCCATTTCACCACAGCTCTCATCCGAACAAGTCTCATCATCAACCTCCTGAGTAACATCAGGAGTCAAGGGCAGCTTGTATAAAGGGTTTACTTTCAGAAACTTCCTATCCCTGCTACCTTCTACTGGATCAACAGAACTTGTTATGCAGGAACTAATAGCCTCGGAAGAAAGAGAACCACATATTCCTGCCAATACATCAGCCGCAGCAGCAGTTTCTCTTTCATCCCCAAGAATGTCAAAACTGCCTGATTTGTCAATGAAGTCTTCGACCCTCGACGTCTTCGCTTTACCATATCCACCCAAAAGTGAGCTTCCTGCACGGATTTTTTTATTACCTGCAATGCCATCTGCCATCAGCGAAGCTGCACTCAAAATTTCAAGGGAAGCAGCATTCAATTCACGATTCCATTTTTTACCTGATACCACCAAGTCAGTTTTAGCTGAAAATGACTTCCCCAGCTTACCAACATCTTGCTTCTTAAGTTTCTCAAAACAATCAGATTTGTGATTTTTGTAGTAGAATTCAACACAGTCAGCAGTTGTCTTGTGGTCAAGAAAAGAAGCAATTTTCCTAAAATTTTTTCCAAAGACGGCAAATTTCTCCAAGAAAACTTCTCTCTCCTGTGGTGTCCAAGGATTAATCAAAGCCCTTTCCTTCTCAATAGCCAATGGATCTTCAACCAGCCCATTACTAGTTACAAACTTTGAAATCGTCTTCTCTCTTTCATCCAAAATTAAAGCTGGCATCTTCAAAGTGTTCCTCTGCACTTTAACTTGAGATTCTGAAAGCAGTTTGCTTGTAAAATTAATCATCTCTGATGTTGGAACCAAGCTCAGATGATTTCCTGCTGCAGACAGGAGGAAAAAAAGAAAGCATAGTCATTACCAAAACATAAAGGCAAATAAATTAAGAAATGAACAAACTATAAGTCGTGTGCAAGTTAAAATATCACAGATAAAACCATTAAACATTGAAGATAACTTGTGTTACAGGATGATCACTAAATAATCGTGAATGTTTGGTGACAAATATAAAATAATAGACTTAACGGAAGCCCTTCACTTCACGAGTACAAGTCAATCCCTATCAAGTCAAAATATGTTCTAAACAAGAAGTCATATAATTGAATAAACAGGAAAAGACTTTTATTCAACTATTAATTTTAATAAACAAAATAAATCACTATAACAATAATCAGACTCTCCAGGTATGCACGTTTAGATTGCTTACTAGCTACAATTAGTTTCCACTTTTCAAATTAGTCATGACTAACAAGAAAATACTACACACAGCTATAAAGCAATGATACTACAATATGAGTTAAGTATCTGTGTCCGACACATATCCATGTCCGACACTTTACTTTAAGATACTTATCAATGAAAAATCTAGTTTACAAAACAGTAGTACTTATATGATGACAATAATTTATAAATTTTTCTGTTGACAATCTTTAATACATATAATTTTAATTTGGACTCACAATAACAATCATATATTTATCATGATTTTTCAGAATTATTTTACACTTTTCAATATACATATTTTACGTATCAACATATTGGATATGTGTCGTATCCATACATCATAGTTACACAGTAATGACAAATGCGAACTGCTACTGTGGGACTGGTTTCAAAAGTAGCCTAAATCCTACCCCAGTATATAACTAATTTCACTAACATTGTAATCAAACCAACAAAAACTAGTGAAGCTATCCAAACCAAAAGCGACTGATTTTGCCTGAGCTTAAACCTTCCGATTTACCTTACAAACAGCCAAGAAACAACAGACTGGGGATTACTATTCTATTTCTGAACACAGGAATATATGAAAACCAAGCAAGTAAGCAGCAAAAGTACAGCAGATTAATAGCATCAAAATTAAACATTTTTTTCTTTTTCAAAAAAATCCAAACTACAACAGAAAACTAACCACCCTCTTTAAACATTAGTTAGCAAAGCTTATTTCCATATAAAAAAATATATATGTTACTAGCTGAACTAATCAAGAAAAGAGAAACTGCAAATCAGTGGGACAAACAAACAAACTTGAAAATATCCATACCAGGAAAGGGAAAACGTGATCGAATGGATGATCGGTTCTTCTGGTTACCATTACAGGTAGTTCGCACACTTAGTTCATTCTTTTTGTGAGATTTTGGTCGGCATTTCCTTATAGAAAGTAAGCGCATATCTTCTTTCCACAAGTGATGCAAGGCTCTGAACTTAAGTGCAATAACTCTCTCCTTAAACCTAGCAAATCGCTTCTTCTCTGCAAACTTTTCCCTAATCAAGGTCTGATTGCATGTGTCACTGCTGGCTCCCATCCTCCCAATCTTACAACAATCTTTGGGCAATAAATTATCAAACACCTCACTAGCTTTGTTGGCAGATTCTTTATTGGAAGAAATAATTGTACCACATAAAATATCCATGCTATCGTTTACCTCCAAAGAAGTCTTGTCATCAACACAAGGTACAATAACATCTTTCCTAGCACTACAGGGAATTAAGCATTTCACAGCTGCAGATGGAACAGAATCCAAGTCCTGGGAGAAATTAACATATCCTCCAGTACCACAAGAAACTGCTTTAATTAAAGGCAGAGGCTCAACAAATTTAGAAGTAGCTGTTCCAGGACTATCAATATCCTCTTCCTTTACATTTTCATGAACACTATGTAAATTAGTTGAAAGTGGCACCTTCTCCATATTGGCATCATCAACAATATTCAACGGTACTGGCCGGATGACCTGGTCAGAGACTCCAGCATGTCCTTCACAGGATTTTTCACCACTACCTACCATCTGGGAGCCCAGGGATACCGCAAATGGACATGTAACACCAGATTCAGATTTCAGCGACTTCAGTTCATTTTCAAGTAAATCTATTTCAGATTCGGTCATCTCCAACACCTTTGAAATGTCAGCTTTCCATATCAGTAACCTATTAATTGCATTGGACCTCATTGGACCAGAATCTACAGAAGTTGGATCATCAGATTGTACCAACTCAATAATTGAAGTGCCCAAATTATTCAAGGAGCCAATATCAAATTTCTCTAAGTTAAAGGAAAACCTCTGCAAATTATTTTCAGACAAAGGAGCGGGTGAACAAGTCAAATTACTAACATCATTGTCTACATTTGTAGTCTTTCCGAATAATTTATCATCCATACCTGGTAAAAAGTTTGAGGTTAGGTTATAAAAACAGTAAGTAAAAATATATGGAGTAAGTAAATATACGATATCTGAACAAAACATATTTCCAAATAAGTATTTAACATGCTGACCAGCCATTCGATTGAATATTGACCTAAAATATAAATATACTCATTGCAGAAGTCTTGGATTGTAATTCCTATATGTCATGCTCCTATCCAAGCAAGTTGAGTATTGATTAAAAACAAAAGCTGGAACACGAATGTTCAAGAAACATGGTCTCCTTTATCGAATTAGCTATGGCTAATCCTTAAAAATTAATAAAAAAACCTCGAGCAGCATGCAACTGCTGAAATGTTGATTCTTACCTACATTGATAAATCGACATTTTACAGACATTTTATGTTTTAAGTAAATTTTAGGCCCTACTCACTAACAATCAAGTTCTTCAAGAAACCATTACATTTTACAAACATTTTCAAAATAGTAAATTATTTTAGTAATAAAACAAATCAAATTAGCACACAATGAACAAAAAAGACATGCACTAAAGAACTGGAGTACGTAAGAGTGTCAAGGGGACATTCAATAGAAAATGGAGCTCATAAAGGAACACCTATGCGACATATTACACACAATAAAAAGATAAAGAGTCAAGGGAAATACTTGTAAATGGAGAACCTAATCAACAGATAAACACGTATGTAGTGAACAAAAATGAAACAGAGACTTGTCTTTCCAGATATCTGACTACTATTCCACCACAAGTCTCTATGAAATACCAATTCAAACCTCATAATATCGCAGTATACTTCACTATAATTCTATACACATAGATATAACACATGTTACTGCAGTGCCAATAGTCAACCCATCATCAATTTGCAATTTCCATATAAATTTTTCAAAGCAGTATTTAAAATACAAAAAATACAGCGTCTAGCAACATACCAGGAGAGGAACTGCAGGCGACAGAAGATGGAGTTGCAGGAGATGCACATTCAGAAAATCCTGTAACTTTTGGACTTTTGTCAACTAAGCTGGTACTGAGGAAATTACAAGGTTCGGTGATAGTAGCAGACAAGACGGGACCATCTTTGTTTGCACTTGCATCAGGCACCTCGACTTTTTTCTTCTCATACTTTGCAAGTCCCTCGCCCCAATTCAGCCTTGGCTTTTTTCTAGAAGCCGTATCTTCAGAAGGCACAGAAGATGTCGCACAAGCAGCGGCTTCCCCTGAATGTGACTCATTAGCAGCTGCACTTTTCGGTTGCAACTCAGGCTTCTCTTCATGCGAATCCGCTGCTCCCATGCTCCTTGAGCTACTTGAGTGGCTAAAACCTGAGCCTCGAGAAGACAAGCTTCCAGAACGGGTCCATTTAAGCGGCTTCCAGTCACCCAGAGAGTTCTCTCTATCACTTCTGGAGCCAGTTCCCAACACATTGACACTACCTATCTTCTCATGCTGGTCTTTCAGATGATGCTGATCCCAAGAGTTCCCGAAATCGGAATGTGGATGAGAAGAGTATCCTAGGGCGTCGTCCACAGCCCTCTGGTCATTGTTCACATCCTGCGGCCTTCTGGGCAAATTCACGGTACCATTGGAGGGTTCCCACGAATGCCCTCTCCAATCTCTCTGACCAAAGGGTCCTCTATTTTCCCTACTGCTCCTGCCGTACTTCCCATCACCTCGTGAAATCGAGGGCCGACTATCTTCCTCCAGGATCTTGTCACTGCTTGACCGAGAAATCGCATACCCATGACCTGAGTCCTCGGAAAACAGGTGCCAACCGCCCTGCTTACCATGACCTTCAGAAAATATTCAAACAAAAAAAGAAAAATACAAAAAAATCAACACAAGTAAAGTATATATTCTCGCACCCAGAAAGTCATAGACAAAGAAAAACGAACACGGAAAACTTGCGAACAAGGAAACCCTATTAAAGGCTTCACTAAAATATTCCAATAACAACAGCAGGCACAGATCTTCAAAAAATCAACCAAGGTTCACCCTCAACAACGCACCAAATACGCTAAACAACAATCCCTCAAAATCATAAACCACTAAGAAACTCTGACCAAGAGAGAACAACAAAACCTAAACAAAAACACCGATGAGCGCCTATTTCGGCGTGTTCGGGGTAAGAGGACCCTAACTGAAAAAGAAATTAGGAACGAATAAAAAGATGGATTGAAAACTCACCTGGCGGTCTGCGAAACTCGGCGGATCCCCAGCGATTGAAGTCGCGGTGGTGCGAGGAATCCCTCCATCTGGCGACTGACCCAAGCGACTCAGACCTCTCGTGCTTCCTCTCCTTGAAGAAGTCCTTTCGATCCCAAGGCAATGGTTCAGGCGGCATCAAAACCAACCCAATAGCATGGGCAGCCACAGAAAACAAAACCTAGGGTTCACCGTAAAGCAAACCGCAGCGCCGCGAACGCGACCTCCGCCTCCAGATCCGACGACCTAGGGTTCGCAGGGCTGAGCCACACGACGCCGTTCGGCGAGATCGAACGCAATACCAAACGCGGCAGCCGAATCGGCGCGCCGCACAGCAATCTAGGGCTTCCGCGGAGCTCGTACACGGTAATATAAAGAAAACGCAGATTGGAGAGGGAAAGGGGATTAAACGGCGACGGAATGAGTTCAGAGACGTGGATTCAGATCGAAGAGTGAGGCCATGTAGCTGAGAGTGAGGGAGAGAGAGAAACAGAGTCTTCTTGTGATGTGCTCTCTGAACGGTGGTGGCTCTGAAAATTTTCTATCCGTTTCTTGGCTGGTGGAAAACCTGTATGGGGCAAGAAAGTGAGAACGTGAGGTGATAAGGGACAAAGAGAACCTTGAGAGAGAGAGAGAGAGAGAGAGAGAGAGGGGGGGAAGAGAGAGAAGGTGATAGAGATAGAGAGAGAAAGTGTGGAACCGGATCTCAGCGTTTCTTATAAAACCATATTTCAAACTCCTTTCGATTCCGCCCATATAATATTTCATTTCTGTTTTTTTTATTCTTTTTTCGTATCTTTCACTTTTTTTTTTATTTTTTTTATTTTTCGTCAATCAGCTTTTCTGTATGGGCCTCTCGGGTAATCAAAGTGCCCATTTTTCGGCCGTTATTTACGCCAGCAGTAAACGCTCTTCCCACTTTACCATTTTACCCTTCTTCTGTGTAATAATTATATTCATATCTCCACTCAATTTAATTGTTCAAACCCCTATCACTTTTAATCATCTCATTCAACAAAATGCCAATAATAAGTCTTAAAATTATAATCAATTTTAAAAATTCTATTATTTTTAAATTATAACTTAAATCAATGTGTTTAAATTTAAAAAAAATACATGTGTTTAACTCAAAATAAATAAATAATAAATATATATATATATATTATGTAAAAAATATTTGTTAGATTTTTTTAATTTTTACTTTTTACATCAAAGTTCATCGTGGTGGATGACTTAAAAATTCTTATTGTAAACTAGTATTTTGTGCATGAATAAATATTTGCTTTTATCTTAATATAACTAGTATTTGTAAATAGAATGGTTAAGGTGAAAATTTATCTCGTATAAGTGAAAATTCCCTCTTTATCTCGTTCAAATTTAAAAGTACGTATAATTTATCAGACAACACAAAATATATATATATATATATACTCAATGTATTTTTTTTCTTATTACGACCTTAATAAAATAGTGTATTATTAATTTTAAAATAGATTTTAAAACTCACATTTTATGTTCAAATAGTGTATTTTTTTTACTTATTTGTTTCATAGAGAAGTTCAACTTTGAGTTTCATTTGCTTAAACACTAAGTTATTCATTTAGTAATATAAATAAATGTTTTATATAATTTTTGTGGTTTCGGTTGTCATTTAATATTTTGATTTCAAAGTTATACCATCATAATTTATTTAAATATTTGTCACGAAAAATATGAGAATAAATATTTTTTATATTTGTTACGTATGTTTGTTCAATATTTTAATTTTCATAAGAAATTGAGTTAAAATTAATAAAAAATATATAATTCTTTTTTAGAATAGTTGTTAAATTTAAAATTAGGAAAATAAAATATGTACACAAAAAAATTATAAAATAACTATTAAAAGTAAAAGAGGTTTATAGAATAACATCTAAAGATAAATTAATTATAAAATAATTAATTTTTAAAATATAATTAAGGATAAAACTGAAATATATTAGATAATATTATGTTTGTTTTGCTTTGATTTTTGTGAGTTCTCATGAACATTATTACAACATAGATTTACACTATCTAAAAAAATTACTCTTTATTAACTAATGATTATACTTCTTCATTGGTCATTTAATTGAGTTATGTGAACGATATCATTTCAACATACCCTAATTATTCTTATGTTAACACAATTCAATTGATATTGAGTTTTGTTCAAATTAAAGATATTTGATTATTTCAAATACTTATTTAGTTTAGAAATTGTCAAATCCAAAAAAGGTATTTTCTTGAGTAAGAAATATTTTATTTTATGTTTCCTTGGTGATATTGGTTTTTTAGGTTTAGCAAACTAGTTATACCTATGAATCTCAATTTCAAATTTATTCTTAATGATTATGACCCTATTAAGATATCTCCATGTTTAAAAGGATTAATGAGAAAGTTTATATATCATATTTTTAGGCACCCTGCATTTAATTGGAGACTGTCACTTGTTCTAGCTAACAACAAATGCAACATTTCAACATAATACAAACATGAACAATCATTTATACAACAAAGCATTAACCGTTGTCTTCTTTGATTTATTATTAGAAGTTTGTGAAACAAGATAATGTGTCTAAATCTTTGAAGAAATCAAAATATTGTGTCATATAACCAATGGCCAGTTAAACGATTTGGTTGCAATAATTACTCAAACAATTTTTATGCTCAATGATTTTTTTTAATTATTTTTTCCTTTAATAAAGTATTATACAATATTGTAACCATATTCATACAAATAAAATTTACTGCAAACAAAAATAAAAATAAATTCAGTTACATCTGAATCAGATAATGCAATTTATCATATTCAATAACTTTTGAAAAACTCCACCCGACAATTGTTTAATCTATAAAAAACAACATTCGTAAATACTAACATAGATTTATCATTTGAGAATGCTTATTTGCATCTAATAGCATTGATACGAGAAATTGTTTATTTTCTCAGTACAAGAAGTCTAATCTGTATAATAAGATCATGAGTGAAACGTATTATATTTATAATAAGTACTACATCACGTGCTAAATATTTAATTTAAATGAATTCGTTTCTAAATGTGTGTTTATGAATTGTTATATTCCTATTTACTACGAAGTTAATAATTATGATAGAAATAAGACAATAAATATATATATATATATATATATATTATGTATATATTATTTTAGAACTTAGCTAAAATATTTATATTTATATAGAGTTGATATGGACATACAGTGCAAGCAGTGTATGTATGTATGGTAAAGGTAAAATGTTACATCTTGATTAATCAAGTGGCTGATTTTTATTTTTTATTTTGAGTTCAAGTGTATCGGTAAAATATGTAAAAACCTTATTTTGCATCTAAACATCAACTGTATTCAAAACTTTTATTTTTACAATCCCAAGTTCGTCAAAAAACAAAAACTAAAATATATTATTATTAAAAGTGTTTATTGCAAATCATGTGTAAAATGCATTGAGAGTATGATAACTTTAATATCATAAATTATTATTCAAACTTAATATTGTCATGACTTTGGTATATAATATATAACAAAATGTTATGTTTTGTATGAAATGAGAGTTAGGGGAGAGGGAACTTAATATTGTTATGACTTTGGTAGATAATATATAACAAAATGTTATATTTTATATGAAATGAAAGGGGACAGGGTGAGGAATATATGTTTTATTTTCTTAGTGGATGAGAATGTAGTAAAGTATAAATGTTCTATTTATTTGGAATAGACAATAAGATAATACAACTCATCTATTGCAGAACAAAATGTTATGTTTTATAGGAGATTAGTGTTAGGGGAAAGGTTGAGAAAGATATGTTTTGTTCTTTTTTGCAGTGGATGAGAATATAGTGAAGTACAATTGTTCTATTTATTTGAAATAGATAATAAGACAATACAACTCTTCCACTGCAGTGGATGAGGTTGAGGAATATATGTTTTGTTTTTTGTAGTGAATGAGAATGCAGTGAAGTACAACTGTTATTTATTTGGAATAGACAACAGGACAATACAACTTCTCTACTGCATGAATGAAATTGTAGGACAAAAAAATATATACAGATATAGGGGACAATGTTGCAGCAAGTTAAATAAGAGTAGACAATTATCAGAAAGATGTCATTATACTCATTATGTTAACCTAACATCATCTTGGAAGTATAATTTCATGTGACTATGTAACTTTGAATCAATATGAAGTGACATGTCTGAAAAATTATTTTGTTACTAATTATGTATGTCATTTTATAACATCTTTTCAATTATAGATTGTTGTAATACTAAAGGAACCTATTAGTCTATTTCTCAACACTTTGTTAGCATAGATACCTCTAAAATGTGTGGACTTTATGTGAAGGTAACTTATAATTCTTTTTATAGAAGGGTTAAAATACCAAAATGTATATTTAATTTTAGTGGTAAGTATGTTTTTAGTCCCTGAACTTTGACTCAAAATTGGAATTCGTTCATGTCCGAAACTTCAATATATTTTGGTTCCTACACTTTAAAAATTAATGAATTTAGTTTTCTTAACTCAATTACGTTAACTTTCTTTGAGGTGAACATATTTCTCAGTAGATATTGAACCAGGAATGTGTCAAATAATGTAAAAAACTCAAATACTAACATGAAAAACGTTTTACACGTAAAAAAAAAGTTAACATATTGGGTTAAAAGGACTATATTCATTCATTTCTAAAGTTCAGAGACCAAAATGCATCGAAGTTTCAGGGACAAATTACAATTTTTGGTCAAATTTTGAAGACTAAAAACATACTCAACCCTTAATTTTATTTATTTATTTTGTACTGATAAAAAAAAAACAAAAAATACTTACTTGTGAAAAAGTTAAGTTTATTTTTTTTTTTTTATTTTAATTAATAATATAAGTTTAAAAAGAGGTTATACAAAACTTTCTACCTCATTTTGATCACACAAAGAACTTTTGATACTAAATTAGCCAACAATTAATTAAATACTAAAACATTCTCTTATACTACACTGAAGTCCTAAAAAAGTTAGTTGAAGGAAACATTGTGATACATAGTCAGACAACATTATTTTTCAAATAAATTTATAATTCAATGAACTTTTCTTCCTAAAATTAATATATATTTTTTCTATCATTCATAACACTCACAACGACCCTGTTTGTCAAATTATAAAATTATTGTCTTCATAACATAGTAATAAATCAAAAAGAACACAAGGTCAATTGAGTTGTCTCAAATTATTAACTAAAACTTTATAAATCCTAGAATCATCTTCATGTCATACTAAACATGCCAAAACATGGATGATGTAGGATACCATGTCATTCTTACATAAATATCAACTCCAGTTGAGGAATGCACTCTAGTTAACTCCGTTCCCGCATTGAATGTTCATTCACCAAATTTAGATACATGTTCTTACCTGTCTTACAACAATAAAATATTATTTTTTAATATGCATTTTTTAAAATTAAAAAAATTACTTAAATATATTGACTTTAAAAGACTTATTTTATAAAATTTATATTATAATTATTTTTATTAAGAAAATAATTATTTTATTTTAATGTTTTCCAATTATATTTTTAAATATATTAATTTTACTATATTGAATTAAATTTAGTGTAAAAATTCAATAAAAATTATGAACAACTAGAAATTTGAAGTTAAGCAGGTAAATTAAAAATTATTCCATTGACTCTTTGCATTGTTTTTAATTCGAAATTTGATGATATCTATATGTTTTTTTTTTACCCTAAGTCGTGCATAGTTTCTTGTTATTATTTTTTTCACTTACAAATCATTTAAAATATATTTTTTAATTACACTACCTTTATTATTTGCATAATATTTGTTACCATTTAAATAAGAATATTTATAAAAATATTATTTTTCTTTTCCCACATAATTTGATTGCCCAATGTACTTGTTAAAGATGAATGTAAAAAAAATGAAATAAAATTATATTATGTTTTTTTATTATATTTTATGAATATAATAAAAAGAAAGTGACATTTTATTTTATTTTGTACATATTCTTTATTTTGTAAAATTTTAAAACATCATAATCTTATTCCATTTTATAAAATCCTATTCCACCAACAAAATATAAAATAATTCTAATTTTTTTATTTTATTTTAAAACATCAAAACCTATAAATATTATCCTATAACAAGTAAATTTTAAAATATAGACAAATTTGCAAATAAGGCAAAAAACGGAGGAGCTTTTGGGATGATCGACTGCTTGAGCTGTGTATGCACGTCCGTGTCTAGGCGCGTGAATGCATATTAGGGCTGACGTGTTAATTTATTTGGCATATTCTTCGAGAGTCTTTGGATCTTGAGTTTTTTTTTTCTTTTTATCTTTTACGGACACAGACACAGAGGCCTAAACATTTTAATTAATATTACTTTTATAACAATATTATGAAATATTAGAAAGACATGCCTACATATTTCAATTCCATATTTTTAGTTTCTTGACAAGACTTAAATTGTGTTATTTTAAAACATCAATGAACATCTTAATTTTTATTTATACTGCACTATTTCATTTGAATTCGTCAATATTTGAACTAAATGTGATAATTTTAAACAATTAGTTATTTATTTATTAGTTAGAATCCAAATTACATGATTTTAAACCGATCAAGGCTATTGGACAAGGACCTTCTCTCTCCATCTTTTTCTTATTTTCAGGGAAAAACTTTATCCCCTCATTAATGTTTTGGTAGGAAAAAATTTTGGATTCTTTTCACAGTTTCCAAATATGGTCCTGCTATAATTCATTTATTATTATTATTTTTTAATAATGTGCCGCTTAATTGCTACCATTTTTTATATTTTTTTTGGCAAGACAATTTGGTTAGAAAATTAACTTGGCTACATCTAAAGCTATGTTTTCTTTCCATGTCCCCCTTTGAAAAATAAAAAATAACTTGGAGCCTGTTTTTTCTATAAATACTGCTGGATCTATAAAACTGTGGAGGAGTTTTGGGTTCACTTAGAATTTGACCTATCTTTTTTGTTTGATTAATCACATAAGTATAGTCAAAATTATATTTCCATATTCATTGTAAAGACATGGAGATTAAAGATTTATATGTTAATAATCAATAGAAACCACAAAAGTTATAAACACGTATATCAAACTAAATTGAACTTACCCATGAAAGAATTTTACATTAATAAATTATGAATCAATTTATATAAAATGTTATAATGACACTTTTAATTCAAAATCTTAAAATAATAAGTTTTCGACTCTTTTATTTATATGGTAGGACTCTTTTATTTATATGGTATTTATCTTATTTTTTTTCTAAGACTTTCAACTCACCTTAAATTCCAAACATTTATCCTATCACTTTCTAATGTTTACAATAGATGTTTGTTTCTTTCATTGTGTATTTGAGATAGAGTGTATATGATGGAACATTTATAATTTTATTAAGAATTCTTTGTTAGATTATTACACATGAATACATTCATATAAGATATCAATAAATCAATTTTAGTATAAAATCTCAAGACAGTAGATTTATGGTCCTTCTAATTATATGTTATTCATCTTATCCATTTTTGTAGCAACACTTAAGCATATGATCTAAAATATACAAAGATTTATTCACCATGCGAACCAATTTTTCTTGTTTTTTAAAAGCTTTTTGGTTGGAGCATAACTATGTCCTTTTTAACAACAACATCTTGGGTAGTGGAATCCCACAAGTGATACCCCTTCACATTATCATCATTGTTTGAGAGTATACATTTATTGGATTTTGGATTCAACTTCATTCTTTCTTGGGAGTTGTACACAAGATAAACAAATGTATGTAAGGAAGATAATCAACTGGTTTTCCATTCCACGTCTCCATCAATGTCTTTAAACCTATTAATGTTGATGCTAACTGGTTTACCATGTAATAGGTGGTCTTAACTATGGGTGACAGACTGGATCAATTCAATCTAGTTTGGCCTAGCAAAATTAGGGATGGCAATTAGGGCCTAGCCCGCGAGCCCGGCCCGCAGAAAAAATACGGGACGGGTCAGGATAGTGAGCCCGCAAGCCCGCGCGGGCTCGGCCCACATAGGCCCGCGACCCGCGCAGGATGGCCCGCAAGCCCGCGCGGGCTCGGCCCACATAGGCCCGCGACCCGCGCAGGATGGCCCGCAAGCCCGCATAAAATTAAAAAAAAACTTGCACTTGTGTATATTAATTACTTCTTTTATGGACTCTTGCATTAACGTTTCAAATTCTTGTATAATTGGAAAAGACAAGTATTATGTAATTTTTAAAATTTAAAGAATACATTGTGTATGTCATAGTATGAATATGATGAAAATGTTGAATTATCAATTTATCATCTAATTCCCCAAAGTATTTACTTAATTTTGTGAACTTCTTAAAGTTTTCCAATTTTTAAACATTGAAAGTTTTATCATAAAAATTAAAAAAAAGCGGGCCGGTCCGCGAGCCAAGGAATATGCGGGGCGTGCCAGTGTTTTCAGCCCGCATAAAGTATGCGGGACGGGGCGGGCCAGCCCGCGTTGTGCGGGCCTTATGCGGGCCAGGCCGGCCCGCATTGCCACCCTTAAGCAAAATTGGGCCAGTCTGATCCATTTTGACCCACCAAAAAGGTTGAGTGTTGGGCAGGTTAGCCCACCATTTTTTCAATCTTTTGGTTTTTCAAAATTTTCTTATGGATTATGGGTTTATTTTGAATGCATTTGGGTCTTTTTTTTTTTGCATTTTGAATGCATGAAAAACTTTCAAACTTTCTATAATATTTTTCTATGTCTTTCAAATGAGTTTTACAAAAGCAATGGGCATCCCCAAGCATCCACTACCTCTGAAACATCAAGCCACCAAATATTAGACTGCATAACATACCACAAAAACATATTTGATAATATGAAATAACATATAATTTTATTTTCTTTTTTCAAAAAAACATATCACCCCTAATAATTGTCTACTTTACTTATAATTGCATATCATTTAGGTACTTACCTTGCATGACTTTGATGTAAATCTTAGTAAACCAACCCTTTTTACCTTAAATTATAGAATGAGGAGTAAATAAGTTATAAAAAAATGGAAATTGAAATGTTTGGGTTGTTTTTGCATATAAATTGAAGGAAATTAGGAAGTTGGCATTGAGCATCAAAGTTGACGTTGAGCACTCTAAGGTGATTTTATGAAGATTCAAATATGAGTCCTACGGTTAAGCAACAATATTGACATTGAACCACACATGAAGAAAACTTCACTAAAAGGAAACCTCAAACTTATAATTGACAATTGAGTCTTAAGATAAAACCTACTTGAAAAGGAAAGTTCCAATTTTAAACATCAAGCTCGAAGCTCAAACATGGAGGAAACCCACCTAGAGAGGGAAACTTATGGTTGACCAACATCTTGAGAGCTAAAGCAACACATTATTTTGCTATTAAAATAGAGCGTGCCTTTGTTATTTGTATATTATTTTAGAAGACTGACTTAGTAGTCTAATCCTATAATTCTTAGGCATATATATTGTAATATCTTTAGAAAGAACCATGGGAGGAGGAAGACAAATCTTTATGCTTGTATTAGATATCATTTTGCAGCTAAACTATTCCTAGTTATGATTGAATGTAACTTCTCTAACTCTTCGTACTTGATTCATTATATGGTATGGTCTTGCTTTACGTATTGGTTATTTGATGTACTTTTTTTGCTTTGATGACTTCATCAATCTTTTTACTTCATTAGCTCAAATGTAGTGGGAACTGGTTTAAGTTTAGATCCAATCAAATTTCCTAATGCTTGTTAGATACCATGAATGGATCTAAGGCTTTAGTTGGTTTAAAAAGTCTTATTCGTTAATGCAAGGAGTTATTCAACCAGAGGTGAGGAATCACACTAGGTTTTATAACCTTAGGTTCTAAATGCTAGGGATGAGTTTAGAATTACCTTAAAGAGAACTTCTAAGAACTAAAGTAAAGAACATAATTTATAATGAGTTAAAGGCAATGTAGTGGATAAAGAGTAACCAAGTTCAATCCCAATATCCTAATTAACATCACTTATTCTTAGTATCTATCAAACTTATTTTCAAGATTGTCAAACCTTTACCACTAAACAAACTTGAATAGATCATAGATTATTGTTTTATCAAACCATCTCTATGTGGGCATGACCTTCAATTGAACTAGTGCACTTGCTGGATAATTTACATTCTTAGTTAGTGGAAAGACAAAACATTTATATAAAGCTTCCATTTCCAACTTTCTTTGAAGTAGAAGCTTTACACGTTAATTTTTATTTATATTTAAATTATTTGTTAAAAATTGTACAAATAACATATTTAGATTGTTGATGTGATCCATTTTGCGTGAACTAACTCGATTTAACATGACATATGCTTGACCCAACTTGCTTGACTTAGAGCTGATCCAACTCAATTTGACCTAAACTTAGCCTGATTAATTTGACACGGTCTTGATTCAACCTAACTTGATTCGAGCTTGATCCAACCTTGGGCCGACTTGAACTAACTAAGGGTCAACTTGCTTCAACCTCAATTTGGCCCTACTCAATTTTGTCCAACATGGGTCCAACTTGACTTTAGTTGGGTCGATCTTAGCACAACTTGAGTTGGCCTGAAATAGACTCAACTTGACATGATTTAGAAAAACTTAAGTCTGACCATCTCAACTTGACCTATATACTATTAGTCTAACTTGGACCTTATCTAACTTTTGTTAATATAAATATGACTTGACATGACCTCAACCTTAATTTAAAATAAAAATAAAATAAAACTCCAATTTTTTTTTATCACTTTAAAATTCAAATTTCGGCCATCAAAACACCCCATAGTAAAGTTCTACTCAATATTCTTTACATACTATGAACCCCAAAACATGCATTCCTAAAAAAAGTGTTTGATCTTTGAAAAGAGGAAATAGGATTACTTAAGGAAAAATTCGACCTTTTTATTCACTAGAAAATTAATAAATTTTCAGAAAGGAAGAAAGAAATTTTTAGGAGTTTAGAATTTGAAAAGAGGAAGAGGAAGAAATAAAAGAGAAAGAATGAAGTTATTGAATTTTAACTTATAACTAAAGTTTTTTAAGCCATTGAAAACAAAAGTTTATGCGAGTCGTGAACATTCTACCATATATAACTTAACTAAAACTGTTTTAGGTTAATTAATGATTTCCGGTTTGAGTCTTAAAAAATAACATATCATGTGTTGAATATTTAGAAAATGAGACTTTTATCAGCAATAAATAATCTTATTTTATTACATATAGTTTCTAAAAAAAGAAATGGTAATTTGCATTGTTTGACGCTAGGTTCAAGGTTCAATACATCTTTATGTCTTAGGATTAAGCTCACCGACACTCTCCACGTGGCACCTTATAGTATTATATAATGAATTGCTTAACTACGGCCAAATAAAACACAATCCATCGTTCATTCAAATATCAACTGTTTTAACAGTTTTTTCCTCAAATATTATTTCTTGTCTTAAGAATATTACACAATGTAAAATATTTTCATTATAACTAAATTTTATTAACATTATTACTATTATCAATACATTTCAGCATAATTTCTGACACTTCAATTTATCAATTTTTTCTGAAAACACACTACTGAGCAACTATTTAACAACTGTTAGTGGTTGGTAACATACAAGGCTGTGTTCATGTGTTGTGTCTAATTATATGTCTATTAAACTAAACACAAGCCGTGTCAAATTTGGCAAAATTTTCGAAGGTTAGGTTTGATGTTTATATGGTTGTTGACTAAAGAATACAAAAAAATAGATTCATTGGTTTCTTTTACTCATTTATCTCTCGACATTGTTCTTTCTTTTTCAAAATTCAACCAGAATTAAATTTTAAATTATTTTAGATCTCATCATCAGGTTCAAATTTGCATGCTAGATGGATCTAGGTCAGTCAAAGGAACAGAGGGAAAAATTCAGGAGGTCCCCAAAAACTACACAGTTTTTATTCTTCGCAGATTTACCCTTGTCGAATCAACAGGTTATTTTCAATCTTGATACTGTCACAAATGCATCAGTAGTTCATAATCATAAAATCATACACCACAAATTCATGTACACCACACGTTTGAGAATATTCTGTGATCAACATTTCTTACATGTCACAATTACTCTTGGAAAATCTACCCAACTCTTAATGGTGATTCACAATCTACTAACTTCATTTGGGAAATACTTTACTCCACTACTTCCCACAGTGAAAGTGTTGATAGATGACTTTCGTTGATATATATGTTGACCAAGACAAAATATATTTAGCAAAGAGAATTACAGAACCAACTAAAGAAAAAAATTCTTGGTGCTCCCATGTGCGCATTCAACTGCTTCAGTCAAGTTCTGATACACATAGCACGAGCAGTAAACAGAAAGAGCAAAAGAAAAATTCAAAGCATTGATGATTTAGTTGACGACCGAATGCATGGTGCTTAATCAATTGCAACAACTCATCATAACAATCATTGGCACTTCCTTATAAATATGTTGTCAGCTTTATGCAATGTGTTTCTCATCACTTCCTCACACTTTCTCTCTCTCTCTCTCTCTCTCTCTCTCTTTGCTTTGTTGTTTTCTATCCTCCAAGGAACTCTCTTTTCTCCTCTTTCTCTCTCTGTCTCCGTCTAAATCTGATGTTGGACCAGTAGAAAGAACCGCGACAAATCTCTGGCATTGGAGTGTAGATCTTATCTATCACTGTGTTGGGATTTGTGTTTGTGCTTGGACTTTGACCCTGTGTGGTACTACAACTCACTTCCATATTGGTTCTTACATTTTCTTTTCCATGGTTTAGAAGGAATCATCTGAAAAGGAATTCCAACCCAGAAATATTGTTGTACTTTTTTCTGGGTATTCGTTGAGTTAGGCGGAATTATGACGGGTTATTCTTCAAGATTCTATCTTGTTTTTATTTTGTCCATTTGTGGAGTGTTGGCTTCCCCCATTGAAGATCAGAAGAGAGATAGAATTACCCAGTTGCCAGGACAGCCAAAGAATGTGGGGTTTGCTCAGTATTCTGGCTATGTGACTGTGAATGAGCAAAGTGGGAGAGCACTGTTTTACTGGTTGGTGGAGGCACCGGTGAGTCGTGGACCAAAGTCAAGGCCACTGGTTTTGTGGCTCAATGGTGGCCCCGGTTGTTCCTCTATTGCTTATGGTGCATCTGAAGAAATTGGTCCTTTTCACATTAGACCTGATGGCAGGTCGCTTTACTTCAACCCTTATGCTTGGAACAAGTGTAAGTGAAATTCACATTCCCATTGGTTCTGTTTTTAGTTTTTCGCAACTTATATCATATCTTTATGCCTTTTTTATTTGGGGTACTGCAGTGGCAAATATACTGTTCCTTGATTCTCCTGCTGGTGTTGGTTTTTCATATTCGAATAAAACAACGGATCTGTATACATTTGGTGACCAGAAAACAGGTAATGTATTATCTAGTTGTTGTAGATGCAGGATTCACTCTTCATATCAGTTTTGTTTGTTTTAGCAACAATGATTTGGTTTATGAATTGTGATTTCACAAGCTAATGTGCATCTGGGATCTGACTTTCCAGCTGAAGATGCATATGCTTTTCTTGTTAATTGGTTTGAAAGATTTCCTCAGTATAAGCATAGAGAATTCTACATTGCTGGAGAGAGTTATGCAGGTGATTTTATGTTTGATATGTCGGTTTCCTTTCCAATTTTGTGCCACAGTTATCGATCAAATTTCTTGAACATAATTTCTCAGGTCATTACGTTCCTCAGTTGGGTCAAATTGTGTATCAGAAAAATAAGGGAATCCAGAATCCAGTCATAAATTTTAAGGGATTTATGGTGAGACTGTAAGAATCTTGAAATAGCTGTGCATTTTTGTAATCTGTAATGTTAATGGGGAGAATTGCCACTACCTTGTTACTTGGACCACTAATGATTTTGTTTTTCTCCGTTTATCAGGTTGGTAATGCTGTTACTGATGATTATCATGATTATGTTGGCACTTTTGAATATTGGTGGACCCATGGTTTGGTTTCAGATTCCACGTATAGGATGCTAAAAACTGCCTGCAATTTTGGGTCCTCTCAGCATCCATCAGTGCAATGCATGCAGGCTCTAAGAGTTGCAACTATGGAGCAGGGAAACATTGATCCATACAGCATTTATACTCAGCCTTGTAACAACACAGCATCACTCAGACGCGGCTTGAAGGGTCGCTATGTAAGCTATTATTGTTACTTATTCCATTTACCTATAAACATAATTTCTATTTCACTGAATTATAGTTGTCAAACCAGAATAGTGTACATTGAAGGGAAACTGCTGCAACTATGTTATTAGCATTGATTTTTATATTGCTTATTGAGAAGTTTCCATCAGTATTATCTCCTCTAGCATTAGATTGTTTTTGAAGTGGTTAATAAGCTTATGAAAATGTTGAGTACCATATAAGGAAGAAAATTCATAAATTTATTGTCTTAAGGTTTTGGATTGGAGGTAGTACCAATCCCTTGTGTGTAATTGGACTTATATTTCATTGGTGTTGTATTTCTCGGATGATCCTTCTCATTGATATCATATTTCCTTGACTGGCATTTTGCAATTGCTAAACTACATGAAGCAAAAATAGATCTTTGAACTTTTCATTGCAAATTTCAGCTTCAGACATATAGCACCTAGTTGTTAATATTTGGGTCACAAGCTGTTACATTGATAAATTTTTTTCTTGTTTTTTGCCTTCCAAACTCAGCCATGGATGTCTCGAGCATATGATCCCTGTACTGAAAGGTATTCTGATTTGTATTTCAACCGTCCAGAAGTTCAGAAGGCATTTCATGCCAATGTAACTGGGATTCCTTATGCATGGAAAGCATGCGGGTATGTATCATTTATGTGCAATTTTGAACTGTTTTCTTGAGGCCTATTCTATTTTTTACTATAAGTTAGATCTAAAATGTGTTTCTTAACAGTGATATTGTTGGGAACTATTGGACTGATTCTCCATTATCTATGCTTCCTATATATCAAGAACTTATTAGTGCTGGTGTCCGAATATGGGTTTACAGGTACTTGCATTTTCCTTTTATCTTCTCTTAATTATAGCTTATAGAGAAGAATCTACTTACAAATAGATGGTATAGGTGCATTGTTCTAGTAAAATTTGCCATGTGTTTCTTTGATGGCACTCCACAAAAATTTGAGAGGAAAATAAAAAGGATTACGACCATCACCACCAAACGAGTGGAAGAACAAAAGAACTTAACATGCCGCTCTTTACTTAACCCATTGAAGAATAGCCCAAGATGAAAAACTGTCCGGACATGAGTTTCAATACTGTTTGAAACTATTTGTAGCACTTACAATGAATATACGCATCATATGTGTTAAACAAAAACATTTGATACTGCACAAATTCTAACAAGTATCTCAAAATTCTTTAGACTGTATCATTAATATCACTTGTTTATCTTAAAATGAATATTAGGGATTAAAAATAATAGTTTCAAATTTTGAATGGACCAAAATTAAAAAAAAAAAGATGTTTTACAAAACTAAAACTTAAACTAAAATTTATATATTTTATAAGAAATAAAAACATTAATTTCAGATTTTATAGAGATAAAAAATAAAGAAACTTTTTTATAAGAACCTAAACCAAAATAAAAAACTCGGACTAAAAATTTATCTTATTATTTTCTTTGCAGTATCTATTCACGCGACACATCTTTATATTAATCACAGTCCAATAAAAAGTGAAAATGTTTTTACCTTTTGATCTTCAATGCTTAGTATTTTGTCTAATTTCTTTTGTAATTGAAACTCTGAAACTCTTTATCTTTGATCTTTGGCTGCAGTGGAGACACTGATGCTGTGGTTCCAGTGACAGCTACTAGATATTCAATTGATGCCTTGAAGCTACCTACCATCATCAATTGGTACCCTTGGTATGATAGTGGCAAGGTTGGTGCAACTTCTATCATTAAAAAACTGTCTCAGGAGACAGACACACACGTGATAATTTATTTTTGCTGTAGCTAAGATTTTTTTCTGTTCTGTGAAGGTTGGTGGTTGGAGTCAAGTTTATAAAGGGTTGACAATGGTTACAGTAAGAGGTGCTGGACACGAGGTTCCTCTTCATAGGCCCCGACAAGCATTCATTCTTTTTAGTTCATTCTTGCAGAACAAGTCCATGCCAACAACAAGTTAGACATTTGTTCATTACCACTTAATCAATATTCACACAACTATAGCAACATAAGTACCACCATTCTTGCACTTAGGCCAAGAATAGTTGCCAGAATAAGGAATTCAATCCTCATGAGTTCACACTTGGTTTCTCTGCGTAGAAAATTGATAAATTTACCAACAGTAGTTCTTCTACTTCTATTTCTTTGTGAAAATGTGATTATTTGTACGAAATGCTATTCTTTATATTGTTTTAGTTATCCAAGACCAATGCCATATCTTGTATATTCAAAGGATGTTGTTCTTCTAGTAATAAAAATTTCTTATACTACCAGTTAATTACTGCGATAAACTTCAACACTAATCAAGTGTAATTGAAAACAAATGGGTTGTTGCATTCTGAACCGGAGAAGAGAGATTGAAAGTGACATAGTGTGACAAAGCATTCAATGCTTAAAGCTCCTTGGTTCTGTCATACATCGCTTTGCTGTAGTTGAACAGATATAGGGGCACTGCACCAATGATTATATGGCTCGTAAATCAAGATCAAAATATATAATAATAGAAATGTTTCTGTCCACTGTGGTTAATTTGTATTCAGACCATTTATCAGCAAAGTTCATCTTCAAAAAGTGATTCAGAAGGAGAAGAAAAAAGATTGTGATTTGAGCGTCTGATCATTGATGCTAATCAATTATGTCACTAATAAAAAAAAGGCATCAACATTCATTTAATTAAGGAACTCGAAAATCACAGTTCTAAAATAGCAAAAGGCATGTTAATTAAGGAACTGCGCTGTAGTTTTCATACATTCGCATAATGGTGATGCTGTAGCAGATACTCACGGATATTTGCCAATAAAACTTTTGGAAGATGGCAATGTTTATGCATATAAAATTCCATGGTAGAGCACAATGTATCAACAAGACAAGGTGCTTTGCTAAAGGTATTTGTCATTGACGAATTAAAGCTTTGGTGGAACTTCTTTTAAGAAAAGAATTAGGGTACCTAGTGGAGCCGAATAGACACATGGTATTGGTGTGACAATAAGATTAGATGAGACAGGATAAGAAAGACAGAGCATCCCACATACTGTGTCATTATTCTATAATACCCGTCTAACAATAGCACAAATCTGGTTCATGATTTTGCTTCGCAAAGAAGTCCAATTGGGGTCCATATATCAAAAGCAGTAGCATCATTTGTAGTTACAAAAAACACCATCACTTGTTCTAAATTCTTTGCTTGCCTTGCCAAAATTCACATGGAATTGATGCTTCTGTATGCATCAGTATTAAGGATAAATACGTCAATTGTGTCATTAGAATACTTGAAAAAAAAAACCGGGAAAGGAGGGAAAGAAGGGCAGATTCGTCACACCAAGACAGAAACTAACTTCCTTAGTAACTAAGAAGGACAACCTCATTTGATTTGCTCATTTTCACATCCCCCAACAAAAGTTAGAGTTTGAAGCACAACATAAACAAAGCAAAATGAGTGTCACCATCCCTTTTTAAATGGAAACAAAGCTGAAGACAGCACAAGAAGCAGCTAACAAGAGATAGAGTGAGAGTGAGAGACATGTATAGGTTCAGCAACACAGTGATCGGGTTTTTGAACTTGTTTACACTTTTAGCATCCATACCAATAATTGGAGCAGGTCTATGGATGGCAAGGAGCAGCACAACCTGTGAAAATTTTCTCCAAACCCCTCTTTTGGTTATAGGATTTGTTGTGCTGGTGGTATCACTAGCAGGCTTCATTGGTGCATGCTTTCATGTGGCATGTGCACTATGGTTGTACTTGGTGGTCATGTTGTTCCTCATAGCAGCACTGATGGGTTTGACCATATTTGGTTTTGGCGTGACTAGCAAGGGTGGTGGTGTTGAAGTCCCTGGAAGGGTTTATAAGGAGTATCATCTTCAGGATTACTCACCATGGCTGAGGAAGAGAATACAGGATCCTCGCTATTGGAGCACTATCAGAAGCTGTATTCTGGGGTCTAAAACTTGTGAAAAGCTTGCCTCTTGGACCCCTCTTGATTACATGCAAAGGGATATGTCTCCAATACAGGTACAACCAGTTATGCAGCTTGTTTTCAAATAAGGTCATGTTAGGCATCACTATGAATTTTGACATCTTAACTATGCAGACAATCCAAAGCTCATGTTATGCAGCTTGTTTCTCCTCAGAGCTTGTTTAGGCTTTTCAAATTTTGAATGTCTTGGTTCAATAAAATAGCCAAAAAGACTTGTTTTTTTCTTTTCAGATTAATCATTGCTAAGTTACATAGTTGTGTTTTGGGTTATGCAGTCTGGATGTTGCAAGCCACCAACTGCTTGCACTTACAACATGGTAACAATGATGATGACGCAAGACCCTGATTGCTACAGGTGGAACAATGCCCCCAATTTGCTCTGCTATGAGTGTGATTCTTGCAAAGCTGGTGTGCTTGAAGACATAAGAGGGAATTGGCACAAGCTCTCGGTTCTCACTGTCACCATGCTTGTGCTTCTCATAGGAATTTATTCCATTGGGTGTTGTGCTTTCAGAAACACAAAAAGAGCAGAAACGGATTATCCCTATGGTGAAAACAGGATGACCAAAGTTCGACCCAGATGGGATTACTATTGGTGAGTCCACAATTCTCCACAAAATTTAATCATGTTGTTAACTCATTTCCCTTCCAACAATAAAACCACATAAAAGAAACAGAAATAGTGTCTTGCAGTATTAGAAATTCAAAAATTTGTTAAATTTCACCATAATGATCTTACAAGTCATTTGAATAGTAACTTAAGATGGAAAGGTAATGTAAAATACATGGTAGATGCTATTGATTGTTATAAGTACTGCCTAAAATATCAGAAGAAAAATTTGTGTATGCTTTAATTTAAAGTCTTTTGCTTTATGTAAGAAAGGAAAAGTCTTTTGCTTTGGGTATTACTTTTATGACATTGGAGTGTGGGAATTTTGAACAGATCTGAATGGTAATAAATTCAGTACAACCTTTGAATATGAGCAATTTAGCTACTGTCTAATGCTTTTTGGTGTGTGTTTTTTTCCCACAGTTGGAGGTGGTTACATGACAGAAAAGAACAACTTTATTAGAAGAGAAACTCTAACTATCATCCATGTTTGGGTGCTCCATTCCATAGTGGAAGAAGAATTCAGTAGTTTCTCAGTGTATGGTGTAGAAGGCCTAAAGGCCTTTCTTTCTACCACCTTTCCCAAATGGCTGCTTTTTTATGTATAAAGCATAATTTTGCTTTTTGTGCCATAACTTTATTTTGCCTTTTCTCATTAGTGGATGATGGTTTTTAATTTTAATGCATGAACTGTGTGCAACGGGTCTGGATAGAATAGAATAAGCAACCTAATCCCACTTGCTTTTTTCTGTTCTTACACAAATGTCCAAAAAGTAAAAATAATGGAAGATGGAATAATCGAATAAGTTCTAAGGTAAGACTTTGATGGCGTGTTTCATCCAAATGGAACATCTATATTCCATCTTAGAACAGAGTTAAACCAGAAAAAAATACTTACAAAAGTAGTAACATTTGATTTCGTTTGAAAGAGTAAGTGCTGAGACAAACCAGAATAATTTTATTATAAAAAACAAAAACAGTACGTACAATTGTAATGCTTCATTTCATTTTATATATCTCAACACTACGTAAAGTTTTTAGAATTTAATTAAAATATACAAACAATGTAATTTTTTACACCGTTATTGAACCATGAATAATCATATAAGATAAGATTCTTGATTTCTGGTGATTATAAAATAATAATTAAGTTAATCTTTAATTACTTAATAATGTAAACAAAATTATAATATGTTACGATTAAATCCAGAATTAAATTAAATTAAATAATGAAAATCACTTGTCTTGACAGTAACCCCAAGATACAAATTCTTCTTTAATTGATTTATTATTGGATGATATTAGGGAATTTCTTTTTCAGGCCATGTTTTCTTTTGCACTTTACTAATATAAATATGAAAATTGGCACTTTACTAATATAAATATGAAAATTGGCACTTTGTCCTTAAAAAAAGAGTTTCAAATTATGTAATTCAAAAGTTAGTTTTTGACATTCGAATTATACAATTTGAAAATAATTTTAACTTCTAGATTATGTAATTTAAATATTTTTTTTACTCTCAAACTATATAATTAAGAAGTTATTTTTAAATTACACAAATTTTCTCATGAAAAAAACTATTACGTACTTTGAAAGTAATTTTTTACTCTCAAATTGAGTAACCCGAAAGTTTTTTTATTTTTTATTTATTTTCAGGTTAGGCAATTTAAAAGTTATTTTTTCATACAAAAGTTTTTTAATTTTGTAATTCAAGTGTCTTCTAAATTGGACAATCCAATTTCCTTTCGTGAAAAAATGATTTTTGAATTATATAATTTAAAGTACTTTTTTGCTTTGAATCCATTCATAACACAAACACAAAAAAGACAGCGATGGCAAAGGGGGTGGTCTACGACAAGGGGGTGACAACGGCAAAGGGAACTTTTGGTCTTTTAACAACCCCTATGAGTGTGCACATGGAAACAATGGGGTGCAGAAAAAACTGGACGTTATATTAATGAAGCTTTTATGGACCTCTTTGTTCAATTCGGCCCAATAGATAAGGTAATGGATTCTAGGGCCTGACCAGTGTGACCTTACCACTTTTCAATTATGAATAGTTTCAGTCTTTATGACTTATCAAATTTTCAAATTAAGTCCTTTATTCAATAACTAACTGATACAAGTTATATATTATTAATTAATATATTAATAATGCATAAAATAGTTAAAGAAAATTTGTTTCTAACGTTATTGCAACATATTTATTTGAATTTACACTATTCAATAATAAATCATATCTCCATTTATCTGAAATATTGGTATTAAGTGAAAAATCTTCATTAAATTAAAAAAAAAGTATGAATTTAATAGGATAAGTTGTAATAATTGAAAGTTATATGAAAGCCTGCCCCGTGGAAGAAGTTTGCAGCACTTTTAGTTTTCATTTTCACCCTTCCCTCTCTCATCTTTCTTCTATTTGGTGCTAGATGCGTGTACAAAAGAAAAATATGATTGTGATAGTTCAAAGTTTTTAAATTATTTTTTATTAGTTTCCTTTCAAATTGGATTTTAATTCTTTGAGTAATTTGTTGTCAATAGTGCAACCTACTTGTTTTTTTTTTCAATTTTATAACACTTACGTAAGTTTCAAGTTTTCCATAATAGATTTTTAATTTGAGTACTAGTTATTTACTTCACTTCTTGATTAATTGAAATTTTTTATTTAAATATTTTCTTATTGTTTTTAATCAATTTTAATGTTTATTTATTCCTTAACTTATATTATGCGTTATACGATTTAAAGCATTGAATATACATTAGAATGTCGATTTAAAACACATCGACTATTACTAAAAATCAAATTAAAAGAATGAAAGAGAAAATAATATATCAAGTACTCAAAATAAAGATAAATATTATATTGCTAGAGTAAAACTTATTTAAATTGTGTATATATGAGTAAATGAGTAATTCACTTCTTCTTTCACTTTTAGTCTAAACTTATATTGGCATAATAGTTAAAGATTTGTTTGAATAAGTTTCTTTAAAAACAGTGGGAGAATCAGGATCTAATTAATGGAAGTTAAAATTCAATAAGGTAAAGTATATTTTTCCTGTAATATACATTGTCAATTTTTGTTAACAAAATATTATTGGTCCTCATGCAATAATTAAATAAACATTTAGGTTTTAATCACACTCAATAATTATGGTGTTAGACGTGAACATAGTGCCAAGTGAAAATTAATATTAGTAACATATTAATATATTATATGTTATGAAAACAGATTCAAAATTTGTGGTGTACTCTCTGCTGTACTTTCAAACTATATTAAAAATAATTTTAATATATTTTTAAATATTAAAACCATTGTATTTTAAAATTTTAATAGAAGAAAAACATCGAAATTTGAAAAATATAATTGATTTAAAAAGGAGTATTTAAAAGCATTACAAAGTATGATAAAAGTGAGAAATTGTAGATGACACTCATCTCTATATATCAATATAACATATAATTTATCTTAAGAGTTAAATATATTTTTAGTCCTTCAAGTTTTTTAGAATTTTGGAATTAATTCCTCAAGTTTTATTAAATTTTGGAATTAGTCTCTTTTCAAAACTTTATACTAATTTAGTCATTCATTTTTATAAATGTGTAAGTTTAGTCATTCTTACCAAATTTTGTTAAATTTATTTAACATTTTAAACGCATTTTATTATAATATTTGAGTTAACATTGACGCAAAAATATGTCAAACGGTGTAAACAATTCAACTACTATCATGAAATGCACTTAAAACATCAGATAAACTTAATAACATTTGGTTAAAATGACTAAATTCACATATTTTTAAAGATGAAGGACTAAATTGATCAAAAATCTTAAAAAAAGATTAATTTCAAAGTTCTCTTAAACTTAAGGGTCCAAAAACATATTTAACCCTTATTTTTATAATGTAACTCGTAACATTTAACTAACTAGTTAATATGTGTGCGAAAACCCAAACAAAACTCGATACTATACATGTTATGTCAGTATTTACTCTATAAATTGTTTACGAATTGTAATAAAACGGAAAATTGTCAATGATTTGAAAAAGTATATAATTTGTTTTAAAAAGTTAGAAAATAGAAGAGAACTGTATACCAATAAAGATTGTAATTCAAAGAATTCTATTATTTTTTTTATCTAATTTGCTTTTCTAACATTAACATAATACAAATGGTTTTGGTTTAACTTGTACGCTTCAGATTAAAAATATAATATTTGTTCTGATAAGAAGAATCTCCACTGTAGACAAGAAGAAAAAGGTAGTGGAGTATCTGTAATTTGATGTAGACAGAAATTAGTTGTTTCTTAACTAAAACTAAAAAAGTGTGTTTATTTATGAGAAAAGAAGTATGAATTAAAAAAAAAATCCTTAAATTGGTGTGGTCTACCACATTAATTATTGGACAAGTGGGTCTTGAAACCGTTGATGTTTGTGTGAAGAAAGAAAAAGTTGTGAAGTGGCAGCAGAACAATTTGACGAGGCAAGTTGCAAAATGCGCATAAGAAGAGAATGATTCAGACTTTTTTGTTGTTGTACGTAGCTATGCAATTAATTTGGTGCTATCTCATACAAGTTTGAGTAGATAAACATCGCTATAGAGTTCATAACTGAATGGGTAAAGTAGCTGAAGTAAGGTACAACAATGGAAAAAGTGTATATGGAAAGAAGGATTATGATATTTTATGTTTTAACTAACATTTGAGATATTTTTTGATCAATGGTGACATGATATATAAGATCAAAGTTGACATGAGTTAACCATATATGTATAAAATTTCACTAGTAGTAGAAATATAGGATTATTCTCTATACATATCAACAATGTAAAGTGAGTTATGGTAGTAGGTAATATATATATATATATATATATATATATATATATATATATATTATATAAAGGTTAAATTTTGTCACAATTTAAATTCAGTTATAACAAAATTTGGATTAAATTGAAAAATTAAGAATTTTCACATTCAATAATGACACTGACATTGTTATTGTCATATCACACTATATTTGTCATATGATACAAAGTTAGTTTGACACATGTCAATTTTTTTAAAATTATAAAAAAAATTTAAAAATTTACGAGCTAACACGTGATACATATAATTTTGTTACTGCATTACTAACGGAAATAACCTAATTTTAACCATTTTTTAAAAATAAATACTTAGTTGAGACAAATAAAAAGAAGGAGACCTATCTAAGATTTTTTCTATGACATGAGACCAATGAAATAATTTAACTTTTAAATTATAATAACTTATCTTCTTAACTACATTTAGAAATAGAAGTGTGAAAAAGAGACCATGCTAGAAATTTTAATAGATCAATTCATTTAATTACCATATGATATTATTATGAACTACACTTTAAGAGAGAAAATGAAAAAAACAAATACTATAATAGATTGTGATTTCTACATTGATAAACATTAGTTCATATTTGAGTAATATATTTTTTTCTATTTTTTACCTTTTTAAATCATTTATAAAAATTTATTTTTTTATTGATTTATATGTTTTCATATATTTATTAAACGACTATAAAAAAAAAAAACTTTCCTAAAGTTTAGTGCCGAAATTCAACTTCAGATTCACAGACCAATTCTAAAAAGCATTTTATCAATTCAGGTTTGCAAAAGTCAAAGTTGGTAGGGTTTTTTTTCTTATTAATTTTTTTCAACATTTTATTTATATACATATTAATTTTATTTATTTATTTTGTAAACATAAATTAATATTTCCATTACGTCAATTTAACATCAATAACATCAATATTTAAAAATTTTAAATAATTAATTTAAAGAAAATGAAAGATTAAAAACACTGTAACGTTCAAATTTGTTTAAACACAATAACTTGCACAGATTCATCCTAAATTCTTAATCTCCTAATTAACCGTGTATTACTTGTCAAAATCTATAACACCACTATATTTAGGTAAATTCTCAATAAAATCTCCAGAGTCCGAGTTAAATAACACGAACACTTGTAACATCACAATTAAATATCACAAAATATTTTATTACCAAATAATATTCTAATTTATTTTTAAAATTAGGTTTGTAATTCACATATAAAACTTTATAATTATTAAACACAAACCCACTTTTAGTCCATATAATTTTGTGAGAGTGTAATTTCAGTTATTGTAAAATTTCAATAACAAATTTATTTTTAATTTTCTAAAATAAAGTAATTTTATCAAGGATTAAATATGTGTTTTGTCCCTTAATTTTAAGTGAATATTAGAATTAGTCAATTTCGAAATTTTTGATCAATTTAGTCCTTCATCTTTTAAAATACGTGAATTTAGTCATTTTAATATAATTTTGTTAAGTTTATTTAATATTTCAAGTGTGTTTCTTTATAGTATTTGACTTAACATTAAAGTAAAAATGTGTCAAATAATATAAACAATTTAAATATAATCCTGAAATGCATACGAAATATCAATTAAACCTAACAAAATTTGATTAAAATGGCTAAATCTATGTATTTGAGAAAATAAAAAACTAATTTAATCTAAAATTTTAAAAATAAACTAATTTTAAAATTTACTATAAAAAATCAAAAATATATTTAACCAAATACGCCATCTATTTATCAATGGAAAGGTAATACCTATATTAGACTTTATCATTTCAGCTTTGTAGGGTAGAAAAAAGGTCCACGAGCTATCGGATCCTGTATTCCCATAATCTTGGATCTATAAATTTAATTAAACTTTTGATTGGAAAATTAATTACTTAATTAAATAATCTAAAGACATTCTCTGGTCAACTCTTTTTTTTTTCATATACGAAATTAAGGTTTCGTATATATACGTTTGACTGATTACTTAAGAAACTTGAACTCATCGCGTAATCAAATTAGTCTTTATTTACTATTCATTGTTGATATAAAACAAATATAAAAATATATATTTAAAGTATAATTTATTTCTACTTGGAAATAATTTTGTCTTTAACTTGTGGAAACTTTCTACAGAGCTTCTTCTCATTTATGAGTTTTCTATTGACTTAGAAGAGTTGGACGTAAGTGAATTAAAAAATAAGACTTATTCTAATTTATTAAATTTACACTATTATTCTTATATCGATTTTTCCAATAATGAATACTAATATTCAATAAGAAAAGGACCTAACCCTAAAACTAGACCAAGAAATTTGTGATGTCAATATAACGTGTTAGGCTTGTAAGAAACATGCCCTTTGTGGACCCCACAGTACAACATGTTGCCTCGATACAATTCACACCGAACAATTTTAGGTTATTTTTCAATTTTTTATAACAACAAATATTTTATTTTGGTGAAAAGTCAAGACATGCTCATTAAATAGTTAGTTTCCTTAACCATTTCTATTTTTGAACAATTTTATCTTCGACCACTTACTTTTCATCTTCTTTTATTTTATGTTTGATTTTAAGTTAAAAGTTATAAAGAATTGTCAAGTTTTTAATAAAAAAAAAATTAGATGACTACTTTAATTACTTGTTAAATTATTAATTTTTTTCTTCAAAAATTTATAGAATTGCCCATTCATTTGTATATTTTTGTAATTACTTCTCAACTCCCCCGTCAATATTTTTCTTTTTCCAAACTCGTGTATTTACTATCATTGAAAATCCTAAAAATTGTCTATATATTTGACATTATATTATCACCCTATAGTGACTAATGGTGGCAAATAATCCACCAATAAAAAATCTTGAATCACTAAATAAATGAGTTCATTTCTAATGTAGTTTTTTAATTTTAATCCTATATTGTACTACTAAAAAAGCTCATATTTCCTATCAATTTTATTTTAATTTTTTTTAGGAATACTTATAAAATTTTTTATGAAAAAAAATTGCAGGAAATTGCTGTCAATTTTTTTTTTGTAAAATATTTTGTATAAAACACTTTTCACAACAAATTTTGTAAGAAATACTTGCAAATTTTATAATTTTGTAAGAAATAATTGCGTATGAAGAAATTACCTACCAATTAAAATTTTTAGAAAAATTAATAGGAAAAAGTCTTTTCTTGTAATTTTTTTTAACAAATATACAAGAAAATTTCCATATAATATGAAAATTTATAGTATTGTTAATATAAAAAATAGTACACCCTGGAGGGGTTATAGTAGCCACAAAAATTAACAAACTAGCTGGTCCACAAAAAATGATAGTGTTTTATGTGGAAGGTGACTTTAAGGAATCAATAGATAAACGAGATTGTAGGTATGAAACAATTCAAAAAGTATTTTAGAAAAGAGTTAAGAAAAATATTACAACAAATATTATGAAACAAATAATTAAAACATAGATGATCATGAACACAATTAAAAGGTTAAAAGAATAAATAACATATTCAAATAAGTTGTTATAGGCTTTATCATATTATAGCGTAACACAGGCGCTATTGTACCTGTGTGTATACATTTTTTAAATATGCGTGATATTATATTAATAGGTGATAATATTATAATGTTATTAAGTTAATATATATATATATATATATATATATATATATATATAAATTATATATATATTAAATATAAAGTGAAATATATCATAACAGATAAAAGAATAACCATTGATAAATAAAGAAGAAGAGAAGAAATAGAAACATCTGATTTTATAAAAAATTGTAAAAGTAACAGTCAATTTTTAAAAATTTAATAAATTATTATATTTAAAGGGGTAAAATCGGTATTTTAAAAAGTGGACACAAAAAAGAGAATCCCTTTATATATTGTTATAGATACTATAAATACATAAGCAAATCTTTCAACCACATGCAATTTATATTGTTTATTGTTGAAGCGTTTGATCATGAAATGGATCCAAGAAATTCAAAGAACCATGAAGTTATAAAATGACAAGTTACAAAAGAAGGATAACGATGTGAAACAATACATAAGGAGACTTTTATCAATGAAGACAATGAAAAATTAGTAACATCTATATCATTGTATGTAAGAAAAATTCTCCCTTTTGATGTATATATTTGATTTTCAATTTATCTTTTAAGTAATTTTTTAAATTAAACAATTAATGTATCAATTTAAGTGACATTTTTAAACTTCATTATTTTTTTAATATTTAACCATTTTTAAAAATAAAATAACTAATTTTAATAAAAAAATTATTTGCAAAATAAATAATAAAATTGTAAAAATTATGGATATTTACTTTTATAATTATAATAATAAAAATAGTTTTATTACAAATATATATATATATATATATATATATATATATATATATATATATATATATATTATCATGTATGTTAGATTCATTTAATTACATGTTAAGAATAATTTTTTTTTCTATAGTTTAAGATGGTCAATTTGCACGAGGTGATCATGGTAAATTCACGATTAATCTTAAGATAATTATTATTATTTTTTTTTAAATTGACATGCATGACATTGCAAATATAAATAATGACCTTAACTTTTTAAACCGATATACATTGTTTAATGATATTTTGAAGGAGAAACTCCACTCATTTTATCAATATACGCATCATATTACATATACATCATATTACATATATAGGAAGAATAACACATATTTGAAATACATTTACAAGAAATAACATACATTAATGAATGATAAATTGATCGAGAACATCAAACTATAACTTGATTTAAATTTAGCACATTTTGAGACATTATGATTATATATATAAATTGAAATTAATTTGAACTATTTCATGCTACTTATTTTTCAAAATATTTATGAATTTAAAATAATAAAATAAGGCGTTGTATGAATAATTTACCAATAAAAATTTAGTATAATTGCGTACATGAATATAACAAAGTGGGACCTAAAAAATTGAGTAAAAAAAAAGTCCAGCAGTGTAATACTTAATATAGTACACTGTTTTTATTCTATTATTTTATTTTGATCGGTTTTCATCGTTGCGGTTAGATTGCGGCAGTGAGTCACTGGTAACAAGAGTTCACAACTTTTTCCTCATTTTTTCAATCATTTTTGTGAATAAGAAAAGAGTTTAATAAAGACTGTTCCTCTTATCCTTTTTTGACCGATTACTGGTTTGAACTTGTCAAAGTCTTCCTTTCGTTGAAAATGATGCTTCAACACGCTCTTTCAGCTTGCATGCTTCTATATGTATATATATAACCGCTATAGTACAAGCAATTCCCAACCCTATCATCGGTCTCCAAAAAAATTGGTTTTGAACCACACACACTCTTCTCTTCAAACAAAACAAAACAAAACAAAACTTGGTCTGAGTCTTGCAGAGACCAAAACATGGGCGATGGCGAAGAAGTTCTACAGAGGAAGTTGGAGACAACTCCTACATGGGTTATTGCAATTGTGTGCTTTGTCATGCTCGCTATTTCAATCCTCATTGAACATAGTATTGAAGAACTCGGAAAGGTATATAGCTTCACAAAAACCACCTTCTGCATCTTATATATACTGTTATCCCTGATCTCTTGCGGTTTTGTAATTGCAACAGTGGTTGAAAAAGAAACACAAAAAGCCTCTTCATGAAGCGCTGGAAAAGGTTAAAGGAGGTACTAATTAATTAATTAATTAATTAATTAATGATTAATTCAGTGTCTAGAAGATCCTGTTGCTTAATCTAATTGAAAAGCTATATAAATTGTGTGTTTAGAGCTTATGCTGCTGGGATTCATATCCTTTCTCCTAGTGGTGTTTGAAGATCGAATTACTTCTATCTGCATCTCAGAAACTGTTGCTTCCACTTGGAATCCTTGTGATTCTGATTATAAGAGTAAAGGTCCAGAAGATTATGTTGACAAATGCGCAAAAAAAGTAAGCACAATTAATACACTCTCATATATTTTTTGTTTGTTTGTTTAACTTTAATGGTAATTAATTGACTTTCATTTCATGAAAAGAGGAGGGACCAGACACTGTAAATTTCCAACAGAGGTTGTTTTGTTTCTACAAAGTTTGATTTTGTTTTGGTGTTTTGCAGTATAAAGGCAAAGTTGCTTTTATGTCTAAATATGGGATTCACCAGCTCCATATATTCGTCTTTGTGCTTGCTATTTTTCACATCCTACAGTGCATCATCACACTCACTTTGGGTAGAACTAAGGTACTCTCATCTTATTTCCTACCATCTAAAATTGGGTAGTCATCTGGTATCTATTTTCATTTGTTAGTTTAATATCAATTTTTAAAAATATATCAATTGAATCTTAATTTTTAAAAATGTCTTAGATTTTTTTTAGCAAAAAATTATTAACACCGTCAACGATATTAATATTTAAAATGATATACAAAATTAAGTATTGATATTTATATTAAAAATTATGAATTAAGTTAACGGATCTAGCAAGAAATCTGATTAAGACATTTGTTTTAAAAATTGAAATTAGATTAACACATTTTTAAAGACAAGTATCAAACTGACACGTATGAACAAAAGTGAGTATCATTGTTATCATTCGACTGATTAAATTTTTTCTTTTAATCTTTGTATTGTTATTTTTCTTTTAAAAATAACATTTTTTAGAAAAAAAATAAATTGTTTTGCGTGTCTGAATGATTTTGGTTTTTGTGGTATGCAGATGTCAGTATGGAGGAAGTGGGAAGACGAAACGAAGAGTCTTGAACATCAGTTCTACCATGGTAACACGACACTCCACAGAGAGTTAAAATCTGAAACAAAATATCTTAATGAATTAAAAACATTATAGTTTGTATCTATGGCTTTAAGTGTGAAATGTACTAGGCAACACACGTCACATCATAAATAAATGTCTTCAAAATCTTAATTGCATGGAGGTTGTTGACTTATCTACCTATGGATATTACCGACAAAAAAATAATAATTAAGGCCTGTCAGTGTTAAAACCTTTTTTTTTTCCCAGTAACAGTATTTGTTTTTTGAGTTCTGGTGGATTTCATTTTAACTAGTAATTTTTTTTTCAACTGTTAAACGTGATTGAAATTAATTTTAAATGAAAAAGTATGTCCCAGTATAAAATTGATTGCTTTTGTTAACTGAAAAACCTTTTAAAAGATGTGTTAATTAGTTTATCTTTTTTTGACAATAACTTCTCTTGTCTGAATCACATGTCAAGCTCAAACGTTGTTCTTATTATTACTCTACCCATTTACGATAATTAGGTCATGTTGATTTAATTTCTGAAGGGATTATGTATAGATTTTTCTCACTAAAATATTCTTAATAATTTATACAAAATATTGAATAATTAAAATAAATATATTTAATATCTTTACGGAATTATTAATACTTTTTTTTTGGTTACGGAATTGATAAAAAATATCTTTAGAAGGTTAAAAAAAGATTCAAATGTAAAAGTACTCCTAAAATGAATATTTTTTTTAATATAATAAATGTTCTTTATCTTTGTTTCCTTAACTCATTTTCTAAAGTGTGTCTACGTTGTGGCAGAAAAGGATTTATTACTAACTTTCATGAGTATATTTAAGAAATATTAGCCATGTTTTTGAAACTCTTTTTCATTTGTGCATTGCAGATCCTGAGAGGTTCAGGTTTGCCAGGGATACAACGTTTGGACGAAGGCACTTGAACTCATGGAGCAAATCACCAATTTTATTATGGATAGTGAGTACACAAATATGATACATACATTCATGAATAGACTCATAAATTTCTTACATTGTTGTTCCAAGATACATTCTGAATTTCAAGAACATGGTTTGTTATTTGTGACACAAATTTCACGAGACCTTTGTATTTTTCTCCAATCAGGTTAGCTTCTGCAGACAGTTCTATGGATCAGTTAATAAAGTTGATTATATGGCATTACGGCATGGATTCATAGTGGTGAGTTTGTTTTCACAAAAATATGTTCTATAGTTCGATATTTTTGCTGAAAAGGATATCATAATTGAACTAAGCTACGTAATTTTAGGCACATTTGACTCCAGCAAGTGAGACAAAATTTGACTTCCAGAACTATATCAAGAGAACACTTGATGAGGATTTTGCAGTAGTTGTGGGAATAAGGTAAGAATATCATCCAATGTTTTGCTCTCCTTTCTGCCTCTAGCCTCTTACCTTACCAATTTAAGCTGAACCATGTTTTTTTGTTCTTGCAGTCCAACTATTTGGTTATTTGCTGTGCTGACTCTGCTCACATATACTAATGGTAAGCCCTGTTCAAACATCGAAACCAGTTTTAATATAACACATGAAGTCATGCGTAATTGATGTTGCTAAAAGTTGAATCAATATGGGTCTGATCGTGAATTATTTGCACCATTTTCATGCACAATGTTTGTAGAATTCAATAGATACAAGATTATACAGCTACATATTTTCTTACAGTTTTCAAATTGGAATGCTCTGGTGCACCTAAAACTTGATTATTACTAGACTAGAAACAGTATTAGGTGCTCTTTATATTGTAGTTTGTTTTATTAATGATAATTTTTGTTGTATATGGACAGGGTGGTATTCTTATTTGTGGCTACCATTTATCCCACTAATTGTAAGCAAAAAAACCACTCATTCTGCTTATGTTGTCAATCTACATTTTATTCAATTGAACTTGTCATAATAACGTTTAATGTGAATCATGTAGACAATCTTGTTGGTGGGAACAAAGCTACAAATGATCATAACAGATATGGCACTAAGGATTCAAGATAGGGGGGAAGTGGTCAAGGGTGCACCAGTGGTTGAGCCAGGAGATGAATTGTTCTGGTTCAATCGCCCTCGCCTCGTTCTTTTTCTGATTCATCTTGTTCTGTTTCAGGTAAATCTAGTGATTTATTTTCTTATGATTAAACAAACTGTCAAAATGAAGTATTCCAATTCTTGTGTACTGAAATAGTTGTGCTTGGTTCTGTGCTGCAGAATGCATTTCAGTTGGCGTTTTTTGCTTGGAGCACAGTAAGTATTTCATCTTGATCAACTTTCCTAAAGTTTTTGCTTCATTGGACCATTATATTTTGCTATACAACATTGAAGAGAGAAAAGTTGCAGGATTGCATAGACCATGCTTTGTTCTTGAATCTGTACCGTAAAAGAATTTGCTTACAATAAATAGAAAGGAAAATCTATCAGTACTAGAAATCAGGAACAACCTTTCGGAACCTCAAATTGTTAGGGAAAAAAACCAAAGAATAGTTCTAACTAATGAATAAAGCAAACCCAATAGCCTAAAAGAGCTAATACCTTCAAGTCAAGAGAATTGAGACTATTATGCAGCATTTAGCCTAAAAGAAGTAAATTTTTTCTAACTTTGCATCTTTTTTTTGTTACAGTACGACAATGGGTTCAAAATAAACTCTTGCTTTCACCGAACTGCCGCAGATATCGTCATTAGACTTACAATGGGGTAAGTTCACTTCATTTTCCAAAGCTGCATTGAAAAATCACTGGTACATTTGACTTGTATTGAAGATAATTCAACACACTTTTGCTGTGTTATATACTCGAGTGTGTGTAACCTAATAAGAAAATGAAACTTTGCAGGGTTCTCACCCAAGTTCTATGCAGCTACGTGACTTTGCCTCTTTATGCTCTAGTCACACAAGTAAGATACAGGAACATTATATTAAATTCAGTCTTTGTTTATCAATATAATAAACCAACACCATAATAATGGTGGCACTTATTTTCTTTTGTTTTTTGGTGGCATTATATAGATGGGTTCTACCATGAAACCCACCATCTTCAAAGATAACGTGGCATCAGCACTAAAGAACTGGCATCACACTGCTAAGAAGCATCTCAAACACAACAAGGATTCAACTTCTAACACACCATTCTCAAGCAGACCAGGAACTCCAACTCATGGCATGTCTCCAGTGCACCTGCTTCACAAGCACCCTAGACACAGTGATAGTCCATTAGTTTCTCCAAGAACATCCAACTATGAAAATAATCAATGGGATGTTGAAGGGTCACATTCCCCAAGCCACCATGCAAGAGATGTTGATCATGAAGAGACCATGCAGATGCAGCCTCCAGCAGCAGAATTGCCTCCTATTCGAACTCAACATGAAATCAACATTGCTTTATCTGAATTTTCATTTGGGAGGGGACGCAACCCTGGTAGAACAGATGAGTATTAGGAACATTTCCTTGTATTATAGCTTCAACACATATCCAACACGTCTTTGTTGTAAGTAAAAGGAAGCATTGCTTTTGAGGATTGAAATGAAAGTGATGAAGTAAATTTTCTTCGCACAACATGATTTGTTACTTGATTACATTTCTTGTATAAGATGGAGTTTCACTTTCACTGTGTAACATACTTTTTCTCTGTCTCTAACTAAGATGATTAATATTGTTGATCAAATTCGAAGAAATGTGTGAGGTGATCAGTTTGAAAAACTGGCCAAAGCTCAATATTACATATATTCGATACCTTCAATCACTTTTTTGTTCATGATGTAAATTTAATCGATTAACAATTGAATTTCATTACTTTATTTTAATGATAATATATAAATCAGATTTAGTATGATTTAACTTTTTTTTATCTATAATAAATGTTTATATACTTTAAAATAAAATATTATATGTTAAACTTGACTCATATAATCATTTTTTATATAATAAAAAATTGGAATATTACTTTAGTTTAAAATTTAAAAAAGGTATTAAAAATGTAATTTGAATAATAAATCCAATGTATATATTAAAAAAAAAATTAACAAGCTAATTGACCAAATTATTAGTCGAGGGATTTTAATTAGTCCCATGTAATCCAAAAAGGGAAAAACATACAGAAAAAAAAACTTGAAAGAGCATTTTTCAATTAAGTACTCAATTCATAATATTTTACCATCCTCAGGTATCAATAATTTCAAATTTCTTTTAGAATACTAATTTTTATGTTTTTTCTCCATTATAACGATAATCTCACACTTTTTTTTCCCTCCTTTCCTCTCTCTATGATGTATAAGTAACATTTTTCTTTCAAGTAATTTTGTTTATTTAATCATAAGTAGGCGTTACCCAAATGAGGAATAACCAAACTATTTCCTCCTAAATGAGAATGAAAAGTTTTAGTAAGAATATGTTTTATTTTAGTTGTCATTTTACAATATCAATGAAACATGAAATATTCTTTTAAACTATACTTAAAAATTTATTTATTATGAAATAATAATTGTTTGAGGTAATATGTATAAGTATGCAAAATTATTTGGTTGAAAATATGAGCAAGTCTCTAAATACTTATAAAATGTTGTATTGAGTTTGTGGTAGGTTTTGTATAGCAAGACTTGGATTTTTTTTTTTTATGAAAAAATAATTTTCGTTTTAACTATTATTATAGTATCTAATTTTTTAAGAATGGCATTTAAGATGTTGATTGGTGGAAAGCATGAGCACATAAAAAGTAGAGTGATAAATAAATAATTGTGAAAATGGGAAAGATAATGAAACAGTAGTTAGAAGCAAATACCACAGCATTAAGCAGTTCCATCCATTTTTGTTCCTTACACACTTCGTTTTCCCGCAAAATTGTTTTTCTTTCTCTGTGCTTTTCTTTTCTTTCTCTTCCGTTCATTCATAAATCTCAGCCGTTCATCAGATTGGGCCTCCGTGTTCATCTTGATCGCCACTAATGGAGGTTCGTTCCAACCCTGCCGCCGGCAACTCCTTCGACCACCGGCGACCGCCCGCAGTTCCGTCGAAGCAGCAGCTGCCGGCTCCTCACTCCGTCGATACCTCCGCCGTTTCTCAGAGGTGAGTAAATTTTGAAATCTTTCTTCTTTTCTGTTTGGTTTAAATGGAATCTTTCGAAAATATGACCCTTTTTCCTACTCCCACGTAGGAATAAAAGTGAAAAATGAAATTTTGTTTTCGAATTTCGGTTCTTTTTTGCGTTATCAGAATTTGGTTTCTTCATGGCAAGCGAATTTGAGTTAGGAAAATTTGATCCTAAATACGATGCCCGGTTAATTATTCAGTTTTCAGATATTTCTTTTTAAATTTTGGATACTGGGTTTTGGAATTGTATTTGATGGTTGTGTTTTCATGTAATTGCAGACTCCAGAAGGAATTAATGGCTCTCATGGTATATCTCTTTTTACTCTAATTATGATTATTGTTAGTATTGTTATGAACCTTTCCATGATTGTAGAATAAATTCTGATATAGGAAGTTGAATTCCCAAGGAGCATCTAGAAAATCATGATCGTTTTCATTCTATTTTCGGTCCAGGTGACTGTTTAATGGAACAGTTTTATTTTATGAATCAAAGAAAGCATGATGGTTTATTTTCAAGAATTGAAAAGTTTTACTTTGCGAAGCATGTGTTTATTTATTCATGTACTCTTTTAAATCAGCATCTATATTAGGGTGGTAAATTGTGTAAATTAATCTGTTGGGATATCAGCTGATTTTTAAGAAACAAATATGCTTTCCTTTTCCAGATACTAGATTTTGTTATTTTGCTGTCACAGCCACTAACACTATGAAATGGTGAAAATGACTTTTCCTGCAGATGAGTGGAGGAGATCTTGGAGTATCAGCGTTCCCTGATGGTGAGAGTATTTTTACATGGATTGGTACAGTTGAAGGTGGAAAAGGAACTCTGTATGAGGGTCTATCTTATAAACTCTCTTTACATTTTCCCCTGGACTACCCTTTTAAGCCCCCACAAGTGAAGTTTGAGACAATGTGTTTTCATCCAAACGTTGACCAGTTTGGCAACATTTGTTTGGACATCCTTCAGGTATTCATTATTTGTGTTTAATTGGGTTTGACTCTACCATTAATGTCAATGCCAAGTATATCTATCTATAGAGGAAATTTGGATTTTCATTGCATCAATCTGCACCAAGTGTTTTCCATCCATCACACATTATCTTGGAGCTAATAACTGTCCTACTTCTGTGTTTCTACAGGACAAGTGGTCTTCAGCTTATGATTGCAGAACTATTCTTCTGTCTATTCAAAGTTTATTGGAAGGTCTGATCTTGATATCTTTTTGAGCTTTGCATTCAACTTTTCATGCTTGTCTAAGCAATTTACTTTCTAATGACAGAACCTAACTTGGAGAGTCCTCTGAACAGCTATGCTGCAGCACTATGGAATGATAAGGAAGGTTTGGAAAACTATTTTTTAAGCTACCAACGTTGTTTCTGTTATAAACTTGTAATGATTTACATTGCCTATGTTTATTTGTCTCGCTCCCCAGTTTTTTTCATTTGATTTGCACTTCAATTGCTGTATTCTTAGACAAGGTTGTTGGATTTTTCTTAACTTAAGTTCTGGAGATTTTTGTATATTTTAATTGGGACTGTGCATGGAAAATACCTTGCAGATTACCGGAGAATGGTTCACAAACAATATTTTTCCGGAGAAGCTCATGAAAGCTGATTGATACAATTCCAAAGCAAGATCAGTTAGTTTCTACATCATTGTTGCAAATGTTTGCCTCAAGAAAGAGTTTGCTCTTTATGAATGTCATTTTTTTTTTTAATTTGCTTTGATATTGTAATATAAAACTACGAGAGTTCTAAGTGATTTGAAAGTCTTTTAATAACATTCTGTATAAAATTAGTGAAAGTTGCCATTGCAAAAAAGTCACATGATCCAATTGACTTCTTTGTAATATTTTTTTCCCTTGGATGCACAATTCTTCCAACTGTATATTGATGTTACATAATATCTACTTGAAGTTGATGCTAGGGCTCATCTATTTGGATTCTTTACTATCTGGAAATAGTGTTCTAAGTGCTTCAATATTTATTCGTAAATTATTTGATTGAAATAAATGTAAAGTTTATAACTATCATTTGATTGAGTAAAAAGCTGACATCCTATGATATTTGGAACAATCCCTTACAAGTACTTCTTCGAGAGCAGTGCATAAACTTTCAATCTTCTATAAGCAGTTTTTCCTTTTAGATCCACTAGTGCAATATTAATATTCCATCTAATAATTAAGAAGTAATTCGTCATAATAATCAATGCAATAATTTCCCTTTTTTGTGTATGATCATTGTACTAATAATGCTATTTTGATCAGAGCATATTCATAAACCGCATATCATTTAAAACTGAGAAGTTGCTTCTTACATATCAATGGTTTTTATACTTTTAGCATAATAAATATTTTATTTTCTAATGTCTTTTTGCTTTTATTAACTATAATTATCATAAATTTTTCCAAGAAAAAACCATTGAATTCGTCGAGCCAATTCATAACATTTGACTAGGCTATTATAGCCTGCAACCTACAAATTCTAAATTTTTTATGTTAATGTCGGTGAATTTCCCAAAGTAAACAATGTTTATAAATCCGTTGGATTAACAAAATGATTAAAAATTTTCTGTACAAGTGAAAAATGCTTATTTAGTACAAAATTTCATGTTCGAGTTCTACGGACAAGTAATTAGACACTATGTATTCACTGTTATGGAAAAGATCTATTCAATAGAAAACTCTGATGTGTGAAAAATACGTTGGATCAGTGACAGATATTACTTTTGAAATTAGTCTTTGAACGAATATACTAGAAAATACTCATAACAAAAAAATATTTGCAGTGCACCTAAATTAAGAAATTTATGAAGGACTAAGAAGAACGATATTTAGTTCCTTTATTGAGTTTTAAAGTGTTTCTGGAAACAGCTAAGCTGGCTAAATGGTAAATACGTCCCATTTTGGGTCATGTACCTTGGTCGAGAAAGTGACAGTTAATTAGGTACATGTCATGTCCAAAACGACAGTTAATTAAGTTTTATGTTATTGAAATTACTCTTTGAATAATGATTCTTCATGCAATTGCATAACCAAGTTTAGATTCAATTCACGGTTAGGTACATAGTACAGTTCAATGATGTTTCATAAGGATCATGGTCTAAAGACAAAATGCACATTAAATTCTTCCTCGAAGACAGATAAAAACTTTCTCATTACTGTACCACACCTGTCTGAAAGACAGCAAAAATAAAAAATAAAATGTTGTTTGAAAAGATTTGAAGAGGTTGTAATTCGTCTTAAAATATTGCAGGCAAACTAAAACCATAAAATATTTCATGCCCCACTCACTCCTCTATGCATTGCATGCGTTAGGACAGCTCATGAATTTGTCTCGTCTACCTAAATTTCAAACTTGGTTTCTATTCATGATTTTATAACGTGAGTTTGAGATTGCATGTGCAATATTATGTAAAAGTAATTGTTTAATCATTTTAGGTAGAATTTGTTTTACTCTTGACGCATTTGAGAAGAAGAAATTTAGCTTTCATGAACAAAAATCGTGGTTAACAAATACAGTTGTCCATTCCGCCATAGAAAAAAAAAAAGAAATTTTCCCAGTAGTAAGAGGCAAAGTAGAATTATTTATTAACAGATACGTGGATGCACACAAGGTATGCTATATGCATTAATTTTTCCAGTAGCTTCTAAATTAACATCTAACAGCACTTTAAATGGTTCGATGCCTCTCCCTTCTCACACTATCATCATTAATCCGATAACTTTTCACTCGTGATATAACTAAAATAAGTACTGAGGACTGACAGAAAATTAGTAGCTGAAATGCTTTTTCATTTTCTGAAAAATTGTAACACTTTACATGAAAAACTTTACATACATGTAGGGTATCTAGATATTGATAACAGCATCAGTACAGAGTACAGAGTTTCCCGTGTATAAACTGTAACTAAAAGACATTGCAATCCTATGCCTATATTTGGCCTGCCTGACACCAAATTTGCTCCAAATCTAAAATACCCAACTAATGCTACAAAGACAATTGCTTTTGCTGTCATCCGTAGAAATAAACCTGTTTTTTTTTTCTTGGAAAATTGTTGGATACGTAGAATGATCTCTATCTGCTGAGAAAACTAAACAATTTAAGAATATTTCATGCACTGACTGCGTATCTCTTAGGAGCATCAAATATTTTGGCCAAGTAAGCTTCAGAAAGAGACACCACAAGCCGGTGGCAGGCCAAAGTTGAAGCTGTCACCATTGTTAGAAGGGAAGCCCAGAAGAACCGCAACATCAATATTTTATCCCTACTTGCAGATTTTAGAATATTATAGAATATCACCCGGAGTCGTCGGTCTCTAAAGATGAAACTGTAATCATCTGTAGGCAAAGATCTAGGGGATAGACCTGATTCTTTGTTGCTAGGTCCATTAGCCAATTTCACCTTGGAATACTGAGTAACTATAATTCCTTGTCCAAATAATTTAATCATCCATTGGTAAACTACGTCAACCATGATCTTGCAGAGTTGTTGGCGAAAATACTTTCCCTCCTTCGAGACCACTGCTTTGACTAGTGATGCTCCATCCTGTCCATTCCATAGAAAGTAGGTTTCATACATTAAAAAACTATTTCAGCCAACCAAAGAAAATCTTCCAGACAAGCATATTCAGTTTTCCTGCTCACCAACAATATACTGCAGTAATCAAACGCTCAAACTAATAACGGAAGACTCGGTATAATAAATATAGTCATAGTAAAATGTTTCCTTTGGCACAACAAAATGTTTTTGACAATGAATTCACCAGAAGCTTGGGCAACCTGGTGAGCTGTGTACAATGACAATAAACTGGAATTACTTTAAGATAGAAAGCTTATAAGAACTCACAGCAGTCATGAGAAGTCTTCTGATAGCAACACCATCTTTGGATGGTAAAAGCCTCAAAACCAAATACGCAACATCAACTGTATCAATGGCCTTATTTGATAAGTGATCAAGGGGCTTCTCACTATTTGACGCTATTAGTCGCAAGGCTCTCCTGACAAAATAACAGGTATGAGACGCTATATCCACAGCAGAGAAAAAATTAACAATTATTGAGTAATAGATTAACTAAAACAGGACAGTCTAATATCTCTTTGTGAAGATCAGCTTGAGTGCATGACAAAAGTTAATGGAGAGTTATCAGCCATTATGCACATATAGGATACATGTGTCAGATACGACAATACATTTAATTTGAAAATAATAAGATACGATACGTTATAAGCATATTGAAAAATATACAAATTTTCTTAAAAACATGATAAATATGTGATTTGTGTGAATGTAAATTAAAATAACATCTATTTTCAAAACAAACAAAAAATATTATCATTATAAAAGTATTAGTACTTCATCAATTAGATACTTCATTGATAAATATTGATTAAAGTATCGGATAATGATATGTGTTGGATGATACAAATAGAAATATCGGTGCATCATAGGTTATCTGGCACCAAGTTTAAAGATCCGACCTGTAGAGGGTCGGTATTTGTTGAAGGTGTCATCCACCGGAGCTCTCACGATAAAATAAGTAAAATAAGTATACCAAAATGGTAGTGTAGATCTTTTAGTGTAATATGGGATAATAGAAATTTGATTCTTAGCATATGTTTGTAAGTGAAGTTCAACATTATTGCAAATTAGAGAAGATCACTTTGAGATGAGTAGAAATATCAAAACAAGTATCGAATTGAGGCCTTTCCTTGTTCAGTGATCACCAACCAAACCGATATCCCTAACTACTACACTCTAGAAGTTTACCTATTTCTAGAAAATTACAATGAACCAATGAGCTCCAAAATAAAAAATAAAACCAAATACTGAGGCAACTATGTCAAAAGGCTTATGCTTATGTTACTTACTCCTAGTCCTACAACTAAATTGGCTTAAAGAAAATGTTTCCTTGACAAATATGCTTTACCCAAATGGCATTCACACGGTGTACAGTGTTAAAAATAAAACCCAGCACAGAAACTAGAGGGCAAAGAAGAACTTTGTAATCTGAGGGTGTTGGACTGCCAAACAAATATGAAACTCATTAAAATTATTTACCATCACAGAAAAGTAATCAATGGAGTGGATATTTGCATAATACATAATGGCATAAAGGAATAGAAAGAAGAACATTAGAGCAAAATCTAACAGCATCAAGCAGCTAAATTTCAAAGAAGGATCAGAAAAGAGCGGCACATGCATACCATCGACTGTTTAATTTGAATTAGACAACTAGATGCATTTTTAGTTTTAATCTTTTCAATCAAAGAGGGCCTTGCTGTTTACTACGTAGTTTGTAGATGAAACTGAAAATACAAAGTCAATAAATCCTAGAAATAAGATATATATTAGGTTGGAAACTAAGCTAAAAAAGTATGTATAAAATATAAAACTTCCCAGAGAGCATACACTAGCATGAATTTTGACATACCTAGTTGCCCCAACCCTCAAAAACAGGGAAAGCCTTTTCCACTGGAACTCTTTCCTTCGGTTTAGAAGCACCTTAACAGGAGAAAAATGAGTTTAGGAAAAGAAATGAATAAGGTCTAGGATATATTACGAAGAAACTTCATTTAGTACACAATTGTAATGGCCTTTAGAATGACAGAGATGCTGCCTAGTAGTTTACATAATTGCATATGCAAAACTATGATGATTGGTTTGACGAAACATAAAAAGACATCATGTGCGGCTAACGTTTGAACAGGATTCATATATAAAAAGATCTAAAATTTCTTTTTCCAAGATAAGTGCTTAGAATATATTCTCTATGCTATAATGTCAGTAAATAAAAACAAACATGCGATGACTTGTTTTACAATTCACTTCTTTGGATTATTGACACAACTAATTGTTCAAGGTTTTATATTACCGAATGCAGTATTTTCCTTGTGGCAGCAGAGTTTTCTGTGAGCAGTTTTCGAACAACATAAGGATATGCAGCTTCAAAAGTCTTGAAATTTTTATCTGCGGCTATAGCCAAACCTGATATTGGTTCAAAGAAAATTATGAGTTAAAAGATATTGTAAGAGAATAATAGAAATTTAACATGATCAGAATTATAATGGGGAACCATTCATGTGTCTTTACATAATTAATATTTTGGTCATATTGGTTCATAACACAGTGTCAAAGCCTCTGATCAATTGGTTTAGAGTTTATTCTTCGTTGCTCTCATCCTTTAAAGTTGAATTTTAGCACAAGGTAGGTGAACTTGCTCATTATCCACACTTGGGACCAAAAGGCTCTTGCGGGAGAGGGTATTAGAAATAAAGTATAAATATATTCATGCACCTTGTTAGATATTGTTTGATATTATTAAGATATTGTTAGATATTGTTAATCACAATATCAAACAATATCTTCTATTTATTCTATTTATTTTTAGTTACTCTTTTTAATTGTACCTCTCTCTATTATAAATAGATTACCCTATGTGTGGTTTATACACAAGGGAGATTAATCTCAAACCCTATTTTCTCTATATTCAACACACCTTAACCTAATAACTTGAGCTTTTGAGATTGTTCGTTCAAGACAACAAATATTTTGAATTACTAGTTATTGATGATACATAAGGAATAGAAGCAGAACTATTAGCAAGACTCTAATAAGAAAGACAAGAAGTAATTTGTTGTCGTATTGATAGTGTACCTTCCAAGGAAGCTAGTGATCGCAAGACAAGTGTATAATATGGTGGCATACGAAAATGATATTTGAGTGCTACAGTCCAAATCTTTCCCAGAACCTTGAGGAAAATTGATTGAAAATTCAGTAAGTTGAGAAGTTTACAAGCAAAAGCAACAGAGAATAGAAGACCAACTATTAACACATGTTCAATTAGATGGATACTATTACTTTGCCTGGATATAAATTTAGACAAATACATATTTTAAATGTATATGCAGTAAGAAGTGCTTTGAATTAATTTCTTATAACGATATTCAATAATAACAACCAGAAAAGGATTACTACAACCATTTTCTAATTCTTACAGAGCAGGAAAGACAATCAGGCATAAACCAGTTATATTTGATGCCATATACAATTGATATCTTTCGTATCAAATCCAAACGTGAAACCAAGAAAGGAGGGCTTAAATTTTAATCAATCAGCTTCAAAGTGTAGCTTAAATTATTCAACAGTTTAAAGCAAGAACATTATAAGTTTTAAACTTTTTTAAACAATACACTATACACTATAGACACTCCCTATAATATCCATGCAATCTGATGGTGCTTGATTGTATTTATACCTAAGGTGGAATTAGATTTAGAACTTGCGGTTTTCAATGTAAAGAACACAAAATAATTAATTGTACCCATGTTTAAATATATGATTTGAATTTCACATAACATCACTTCTGTTGAAATAAACCGCAAAGTAAACCATCCAATGAATTATCATTATTGATGATAAAACATGATTAATTTTATGTATACCCATGTCCAATAACCCATGTTATCCATAGACATACATGGTTTGCTACTGATAATGGATGTTACTCAGTTGATTTAGTTTTGGAAGTGTAATTTTCTTCAGTTATGGTTAGCTTCAAATAGGGGATGATGCATTCTATTTTAGTCAAGGTTAATCCTATTAGATATCCCATACTAACTAGAGATATTGTCAAATTATAATATATAACTGCAAATTTCATTTTAAAAGTCGATTTTTTGAAATTGAATTAGATTTAAATTCCATTTTTTTAAACTAGTATCAGAACCATTAAGAACCTATCATAGTCCAGTTTGTTGAGCTTAACATGTCACCCGCTATCAGGTTCCTCCTAGTCCCACGCTTGAGATATTCACTCCTTGGTGTGAGGAGGTGCGTTGAAGATCTCACATCAATTAGAGATATAACCAATCATAGTATATAAAGAAGAGATGTAAACCTCATTTTATAAGCTAGTTTTATAAGGTTAAATTAGCCTTAAAGGCCAAAAAAAATTAGTAAGGAATCCTATTATTTCCATATTTCTTGACAGTCACAGTCAGTGATTTGGTTTAAGCAGTCACCTGACAAACATAATTCAATTACTATTCTTCTTAAATATGACTCTCACCTTGCTGAACTTCACATCAGGAATTCCTTCTTTAAGTTCCACTTCTCCCAATGCGTGTTCCAATTCCTGAAAATAAAATATAAATTCAGAAAGCCATTGTGTAAGCATAAGTTTCAGAATAACCAAAAACTGGATATGAGAATCCTGTTCTTATTTGGTTTAAATATTCAATGGCAAAATAATTATTAAATCCTGAGATACAAGTGATATACCAAGGTAATAAGTCGGATATTAGTCCCCGGCCTTACAACATCCATATCAAATAAAGCTCGGACAAGGGATTCCCAGTCACCATTTACTATATGAATTATGGAAGCCAGCATAGCATATTGATGCCTTTTTTCCATTTGACAGAGCAAACCGAAATCCAGAAAACTATCACATACAAAGAAGTGAAAAAATCCTTTTAGACTTTTGTTGTGAAGTTAGACCATAATTTATTCAGAATGTATTGGATAGGCAAGGAAAAACAAATACCCTATTTGTCCTGATGAAGTATAACGCAAGTTTCCAGGATGTGGATCAGCATGTAATAAGCCTGTCTCAAGAAGTTGCACCAATGTTGCCTCAACGCCTTTGCTGACCTGTACCAATATGAAAAAGTAAAAAATAACTGAATGTGACAATTTCAATATAGTGAAACACTCAGAGCCTCAGAGATCAAATAGCAAGGTTTGCATAGAATCAGTCATTTTAAATGGATGAAAAAATGTCAGATGAGTAATAGTGGTCAAATAAGGTAACAAAGGATTGATGAAGAAATTTTACCACTACCTCAATTCCATGCCTTGTTTATTTTGTAATTGAAACTATAAAATATCTTAAGGCCAAGAGTTTCATTTTTACTCATACTCGTAATTCTAATAGAAAAATATTGATTATCTTCAGTAGTTCACTTAGTTTCTACCAAAAGCCAATAGCGTCAACATTACTTAACATCCAAGATATAAAATACTTTTGCACAATGTGAAGACAAATAATGGATAATTGCATTTTTGTTTACATACCAGATCAAGAAGACGCCTTTTTGCATCTAATTTCTGCCTTTCTGAATATTCAGAGACATTTCCAACAGTGTTTCCAGCAGTCACAGAGAGCAAATCTGTTGGACTTTCACCAACCATCCACTCCATGGTCAAAACTCTCTTTCGAGTTAAATGTGGAAATACTTTTGGCACATGCATGAAAGTAAAGGAAGAGTGCACTTCCTGCATTTACCAAGACCATGTCAATTCAAAGAACAAAAACATTGATCACTGTTTAGTGTTTTTTGTCAAACCGATTCAACCAACCCTCATTTTAAAAGTTAAAATCTGATAAAGAATTCATCAATGCTCTAAATTGACCAGTGCTAGAATTCATTAATATGTGAACATAATAAAACTCCAGCCGATATGTCTTTTATTTATTACCTGAAACTTTGAAGCATTTGCAGCCTCTAATTTGTAATCCAGTTCACCAACAAAACCTTTCCCTAGTTCATCAGCATAGAGGCGAGGGTCACTCTTTCTCTTGGCAATCTTTTGCAGCAGTCCCAACTATAATGGATAATATAAACACTCATATAAGAATTTATGAAGAATAGATAAATAAACGTAAAACTTAAAATGCCACTAGAGATTAATAGTAATTACAAACCCCAAGGCGAAGGATGTAGATATCCCGCACCACCACATGATGCAGATTAGGACGCTGAACTTTTACAGCAACGTTATTGCCATCAGTAGTACGGGCAAAGTAAACCTAGAGAATAGAAAACTAAATAAATCAGTAAGACATACCATCACACTTTAAAGTAAAACATAACTAAACTCTCATATGTAACATTTAATTATAAATGGTACTCCCCTGTCATAGGAAAAAGTACCTGACCAAATGATGCAGCAGCTATAGGCTCCTCAGAAATGTAACTAAAGAATGTTTCCAGAGGACAACCAAATTCTTCCTCCATAATCTTCATAGCAACATTCCTAGGAAAAGGAGGGATTTGATCATGCAATTCTGACAATGCCTGCAACAAGAACACAATTGAAATATATATACACACATATTGTCAATCCAAGCATTCAAAATGTTAGCAGTAGCACAAATGTGATAGAATGGCAATTCAGACACAGTTGTCAATCTAACCTTGGACATCTCAACACCAATGATATCTGGCCTTGTGGAAAGGGACTGACCAACTGCATCAGCAATCAAATGAATGTAACAAGGATATTGATAATCTTGTGACTGCATGAGAGAAGTGAAAGCCCCAACACCAAAAAATTTAAAGCAATACAAAATACAAAATTCATATAAAGCCCAATAATAGAATTATGAAAAGAATTTAATTTAATGATCATATTATAGATCAAACTCCTCACCTTTTATAAAGGTAGGACCAAGATTAAGTAATGTTTCCTTCAATACCATCCCAAAATTATACTGAGATGATGTATCATCCAAATCCTCATCAGGAGCTAGACCGAGAAACTTTTTAAACCCTGAAGTTCGAATACTGATCATAGCAGTGGCAAAGGAGAAAAGTACCTTCCAAAATGGAATATAAATCAATAAGGATACACTTCAAGAAAAAGTGAAGAGTGCAACATGAAACCAATTTCGAACCCATTGGAATATGTGCATGTGCGTATTTAGGAGGAACTTCTTACACCAAAGCGTGTCAAATACTCACTCAAAGTTGCACCATTTAATAATTCTTTACTGAATATATTAAAAAGGTCACTATTGAGTTGGTAGTTTCTACAATATGGAACATATCTACAAAATTTTACGTGAATCCAAAATTATTTGATATGTAACTCATGTACATACAAATTGACATAATATAATATATACTTTTAAAATCTATGAAATTAGGAACTATGTTTACTTTTTTCTAACGTTATCTTCACAAGATTTGGAAAAAATAAATATGTAACATATATTTATAATTTGAAGATTTAATCAATAAAGAAACACATCCACTTAAAGCTATATATGGTGCATTGGTGCATGAACGGATGTAACTCACCAATATAAATTGATTCATGTGTCTACTACTGAAATCAGATTAAGTTCAACTTAATCTGAAAAGCTAGTTTACTGGTGAAGGATTTTCAAAGTCATCATAAGGGGTATTTTGCCTATATACACAACCAATGCCAGATTTTAACAAACCAACTTCACACCCAGAACTAGATATTTGGACCATGATACTTGTAGTGTTCAGTATCCCCAGGTGACCAGCATAATAGCTAGGATAAACTCCGATGTCATTAGAATTGAGAATGGACTACTAGGATTATACTCTTGATGTCATTAGAATTCAGAATGGAATATACCTAAGTTAAAGTTCCTCAAGAGAGATGTACTGCCAAAGTCACTATAAACTGTACTTTGTCTATATAATCAATTGATATCCAGTGGCACATCTTCAGCAATGATCATGCATCCTTGACATAATGATGACAAATTGTAAATTTTAAATTAAAAAGTTATATCCCTATCATTAAAAGATAGTTTATTACAGATAGGAGTTCAATCGAATAAGTGAATAACTATCAAATGTTACATCAATTCAGATAAAAAAAACTGAATAAAAACTAACAGTCAAGGTCAGAGTTAAATGGTACCAAATCCTAGATATTGTATAATTCTTATGAAACTAGAAAAACAAATGGACAACTATTGCTTGCACAGGATAATCGGTCTCTAGGCTCTAGGCAAGTACATATTCACTAATCATAGTATACTACTTTACAGGAAGCAAGCAATTATCTTCAACCAAATGCTGTTATTACACGATAAAACAAATATTATGGGACATTAAAAGGCAAGTAAGTTTGCACAACTTAACCCGATAATTTATTCACACTGTAAAAAATAAAATAAAACAGTACCTCAAGAACACGAAAGGTCACCACATGCGGCCTAACACTGAAATACTGAGCAACATCCTGAGGATCGTAAACTTCCGGAAGCGGGTTGGACCAAACCTTGGACAAATAATAGAAGTAAGAAGCATACGCTTCCAAAGCCTTGAGATCATACATGAGCAAGTCCACTCCAGTTAGTCCTGCAACACAACCAGAGACCAAATCAACACAGTAAACAATCAAACTGCATTTCTGATAGCCAAGAACAACACTCATCATGTAATTTAATTAACATGGTTGCGATAGGAATTTTCTCGCAATGTCATTGAAGACGTCAACTATAGCAACTCGATGAATCAGAAGCGCGAAATTGAGATGGAATTGGGGATGTGGACGCAAACCTGGGTACCAAGGTTGAGGCCAAGAAGGAGAAGGAAAGGGAGGAGAGTGAGGATCTTCGAGATGACGGAGCCAAACGACGTCGTCGATTTTCTTCGCAACCTGCGGAATGCGGAAGGTATGGTTGGCCCAGGCAACGCCGTTGTCGATTCCTTTCTTGAGGAATTCCACGTCCTTGCGAACCACCTGAGCGAAGTGGCTGAAGTCCCCCCATGTTCGCTTCTGTTGCTGCTGCTGCTTCTTGCTCTGCGGGCGCCTGGGCAAGGAGGCGCGAACGGAGAGAGACGGCGGCGGAGGCGCTAGCACCGTCAGCATGGACGGAAGAGGGTCAAACGGCGGCAATGAAGTTGAAATTAGTGTGCATTTGTGTTGTTGTGTGGTGATTGCTATGACTCGGTGAGTGAAAGAGTAGTGGCGTGGCGTGTGTGAACGTGTTTGTTTATGTGGCTATGAGGTAAAGTTGCGATACGATAGGCCATGATGATCACGAATAACACACACATCATCGACTAACTGATAATTCAAATGCATTCACGTTTTCCTCTTCGCCTCAAATAATTTTTTTTTTTTAATTCGGAAGATATTTATTATATATATATATATATATATATATATGATTTAAATAAATTGATAAAAAATAAAATAAAAGTAAAACGTGTGTAATTAAAAAAAAGTGCGAGGAAGAAGCTATAAAATATAACAGAGATACCTGGAAAATGAAATAAAAAACAAAGGTGTGTTTCACTTATTTTAAAAACATTATCTTTTCCAAATCTCTTCTTCTCTCTAACAAGAAAATCTTACTTATTTTCATTCTTGCAAATCATACTAGTATTGATTACTAATGTAACAATGGCTTAAAGTCCTCATTCCTATTCACACATGTAATCAAATTTCCAAACATGGTTGATTCAATTTAAAGTGGTTAATTATTATTATTACAAAAATAAATAACTTATATATATATATATATATATATATATATATATAAACATTATATATTTATTATTACTTATGAAAGGAAAATAAAAACTACTTTTTAAATAATGTAAAATTTACTAACAATGTAAATGTAAGTTAAAAATTCTACTTTGGATAAAAATAATAAAATTGAGTGACTTACTAACATTAAACTTTTAAATTTTGTTTCATAGATACGTTTCTTATATATTTAATTGATATTTTAAAAGTGTTAAATCTATAAAATATATTGTCAAGAAATTTAAAAAAAATTGTAAGTTACTTTTAATGAGAAGTTGATGTAATTATGAAAATTGTATTATCATAAGTGGATTTATTTTTGTTTAATAAATGATAAAGTATACTAATATGAAAAAGTGGATAGCAAAATTAATTATAAAAAGTTTATCCTATGGTATAATTTGAAATTAATATTTGTCAGTTTTTTTAGAGAACAGGGGACAGGGGCTAAAGTACACCACTAGACTTCACGTGAAAAACAACTAAAAGCAAGGTCAACTAATAAAAGAGGCAATTAATAGTCATTTCTCTTTTGCAGCTCTTTAAAATGTATGAAAAATAAAAGGAAAAGATTAAAAAAAAGAGTAAGAATGAATTTTGAGCAAAAGATAATGTAAATAAAATACACATCTTAAAACATTTTTCATTTTACAATTCTGCACTATTATTTGTTTGGATGATTGTGTTTTGGATTAAAGTGATTGATTATGATTAGTTTTATTTTTATACATTTAATTCAAATATCAGACCAGTAACTGATCAGAAGTGATCGAATGTGGTATTTATAGATTCAATCAAACATGCATCGAAATGTATCAAAAGTCTTAAAATTTAAAGTTTAGTACTCACGGATGTAAAAAAATTGTATAAATGAGTATCAGTAGATAAAATATGTGACATATAAAAAATTAATAGTAAATGAATACAAGAAAGGAAGTAAATATGTCACACGTCATTATTTTACTTTTTATGGAGAAAGCTATGATTTATGGATAATAAGAATACAAACATATTTAGAGGGACTAGATATGAGAAGTCGTAGAGGAAGATGATCTTTCCTTACCTGAAAATTCCATTGTGGCTCAAATCAAAGCACTCAATGACAAAAAGACGAGAAAGACAAAGACATACTTGTTTACAGGTGTTTCACAAATGATTATGACCAGGATCATGACTCTAAAGTCTCTCAAAGAGATTTGGAAATATTTGAAAGCAAAATATGAAGGAAATGAGAAGATTTGAGGCATAAAAGTTTTGAATTTGATAAAGAAGTTTGAGATGCAAAGGATAAAAGAGTTGGAGACAATTAAAGAGTACTCAAACAAATTGTTGGGTATTGCCAATAAGATAAAATTGTTGGGAGAGGAGTTTCTAGACTCCAGACTCGTTGAGAAAATTCTAGTGATGGTGCCGGAAAGATATGATGCATCTATTACCTTGACATAGGTGATACATGTCTTGCAAGCACAAAAACAAAGAAGATTGATGACAGAAGATCATGAGGTGAGACGGTTGAAGGTAATTTAAATTACACTGAAGAGAGTGCTCTCATAGTCAAGAACAACAGTTGTTTCAGAGCCGATAATTCAAAGCAGTGGCGGATGTTGACCAACATGGTTGAGGGAGCCAAAACAATACACCCAAAATTTATATATTTAATTATGTTACTAATACAATAAAAATAAATACATAATTTAGTATAATGACAATTAAAAAAGAAATCATACAAGCTTTCATTGTATTGTTATAGTTTATAATGTTATTAATGTACATAGATTGATTCAAGAAATCTTCACAAACTTTTATTGTTATGCAGTGAGCAAGGATTGTCTCCAATGTGGTTGAGAAATGCACATTTTTTTTCCTGCACTAATATTTTTCCATGATCCAAAACCTTGTTTAGTAAAAACATTTGACCTAGGATGACCATCTAACTTTGAACTAAATAGATAACATGCCTAACAATAAGATCCATCATTAGTCGAGGAATACTCTAACCAAGAAGGAAAAATTTTAAACCAATTAGATTGAAATCTCCTTTGATGTTTTTCCTTTAAGGATAACTTTCAAGTTGTATTTAATATGGACCCCCATTTCAAATAAGCTCTTCTAATTTGATCTTTTTGGCTCATTGGATATTCCCATATTTGAAGAAGTTTCTGGATCACGTTCTAAATAATTAATACGAAACTTCTCACCTATAATTCTTTGAACCTTAAGAAAGAGCTCCTTTAATCGAAGAATTGAATAATCAGTATCATGCTTCATAATATCTGAAAAAGTTGAATTGTCCTGTTTTCATCTTCACATGCAACTTCCCTTTATCACTTTTAAAATTGTTTAAAAATGAATATTTTTTTTATTCTTCACCAATATACTTATTAAAACAAAGAAGACTAAAATATAATTTATCGTAGTCTAATAAAAAATTGAGAGACGCAAAAACTAAAGAAAAAGTCAATGATAATCAAACTACAATTAAAATCTAGTTTAGAAAAACATATAGTACAATACTTTTTTTTCTATGTTCGTAAAATAAAAAATTAATATATAAGATCTTCATTAAATAAATTAACAAACTAATATTTTACTATAAAATGAAAAAATAAGAAAACAATTATTAATATTAAATATTATATTTTATAAAAGAAACATATTTAATTTAATTATTATTATTTTTTAATATATTACCTATAACAAAAAAAAAGTTCAACAACAAAAAGGGTCACTACATACGAGTAATTAATCGCATAACCATAATCAAAATGGATCACCATACACTTGAAGAAAAATATATATCATATGCAGAGAAGAAGAAGAAATGAGACTCACTCTTGACACATATAATTGAAAATAGTCTAAGTGTGAATTAAAAATTTCATCTGAAATAAAATAGACAAAATTAAACACTATATAAAAATAAAAATCCCATTGCCAAAATCTCAGAACAAGTATAACCATATCTCGTATAAAAAAAACAACTGATAACCTGTAACCGCTATATTTATCAAGCTGGAATAAAGATGTGGATACCCACATAACCCATATATGATTTCTCTATTTATTAAATTATGTTAATGTAATAACTGTGAATATCTATACATATGATATTGAACAATTTTCTTATATACATATTATTATCTAATAATAAAATATTTATTAAATACTAGATTGAGAAATAAAGAACAGTTAATAAAAATAATTAATTCATAATCAAACTAAAAAAAAATATTTAGTGAAATCTCAAGTTAAATCACATACAACGCGACTAGTGATATAAATACTAAAATCTTCAAATAATTTATGATATAGTTTACCGAAGTTCAATTTTTTACACAAAACCGGGGACAAGGCCATACATATTGGACACGAGCTGAAAAACGGGGTTGAGCAATATCCTTACTTCGGTTTCGCTGATTGATAAATGTGGCCACTTCTCTCCTATGCACGCCGGGTGCTTGATGAAATGCCTGAACAGGGTGTTGTCTGCTGGACTGCATCGACTCAAGGTATTGTGGCTGAGGGTGATGGTCGGAAAGGTATGCATTGTCTTGTGAGATGGGAAGGCAGGGGAGTACTGCAGAATTACTTCGCAGTGGCCACTTCTTTGAAAGCTTGGTATACGTGCTTGGATGTGAGTTTAGGGAAACAGGTTCAGGCAGCGGCAGTTACGGTTGGCTGATTATCTGACGTGTTTGTTGGGTCTGCACTGGTTAATCTATGATGTTGGAAGTTGTAACATGGAGATTGCGTGTATGGTGTTTTCTTGACATGCTTGAGCAGAATGAAGTATCGTGGTGGCATGTTTTTGATTAATAGCCATGCTCAAATGGGTCAAGGAATCATGGAAAAGGTTATGTCCCACAAATTTAACATGTGCTCTTAACATTCCAGACAAGGAGAGAAAAGAACAACTTAATCATCATGATGAGAAATTGGCCTTTTGCTTTTGCCTTTATAATAAACAGCCATATGAAAAGTATCAGATCTCGTAAAAACCTTCGTTTGTTGTGATTTCCATAATTCTGTGAAGCTTGTCTCAGACATCACAGGTCAAGAAATAGTTATTCATGATGTTAGTCAGTTGTACCATTTCAGGGGTGGATATTTTCCTCAAAGGATTATTGGTGATGTGGCTCTACAAACAAGTCCACCAAACTTACATTCAAGTATTTCCCTGCTTTATAAAGAACTGCATGAACACTTCTTCGAGAATTGAAATACAAATCCGGGAAGGTAGCGACTGTTTAGATTATCTTACATATTACTCTATTGAATTAAAGAATTCCCATCTTCTATCTCCGTTGCTTTCAGGGACATAACAGGCACACAAGCATTTTTGCTCTCATTAATTTCACACTTGCACAAGTAGAGAACCAGAAAAATGATTAAGCATTATAATATATGATCCTATTAGCTCAATTCAATGCTCAGGTCTGACATCTTATGTGGCTTGTAAAATTTAATAATTGGTTTTTGTTTTTTTAGTTTAAACTACCTCTAGAGATATAATGGAATTGAAGAACACAAGTGTAGCCTAAGGGGTTCGGGCCGAGCTGCTAAGTTGAAGTAAAGTATAAATCTTCAGCGTCAATTGTCCTAATTTACTTTTATTTTGGTTGTAAAGAAATTTTGTGATACTGTAAGTCTCCGTCTGTGGTCATTGTTTGGTTACACAATACATCTGCTGATGCTTCTGTTGTTTACAATTAAAAGAAGCAAGTGGTTTATGTTAATCTCAAATTTAGGAGTAATATTGTACTTAATCATGAGGTCATTGGACCTATAAATAGATGAACGTGCTGGTTATTTAGGAAATATAAACAACTAAATTTAAGGAGATAAATCCCTGTGAATATGGTATTGTTTTTGAATACATAAACCCCTAGTATTAATAGCGAGATACGACTGTTATCAAGAATAAAATATACAATGAATGATCACCACAGTTTTGCGGTTAATTATGATGTTCTCTTTCCGAACTCAATATAGATTGTTTGCGTTTAAGCTTTCTATTATTTCCTCAGTAATTGGAAATATAATCTTCTGAAAAGGTTCTATGCAAGATGGAACCAGTGTCAGAAATAGGTGGAACACCCCTTGTTTCTCAAAGGCTTCTTTCTTTTGTTGAGTACTGTTTGTTATTCTGGTTTGCATCTTAAATAAATAACTATGTACAAATGAAATCATGCTTAGAAATCATTGATCAGGAAACTATCTCATCTGTGATAAATAATCAAGCAATGTATGCTGATTGAAGCTAACAAAAGTGGTTTTCTGTGCTTACTATGATGTATAATGTTGAAATTTTGCTTCTTCTATCCTAATTTTTGTATCGTTACTATTTCATTTATAATATTGCCTATCTTACTGTCATCCAATAATATATCAGAATGAATAAGTTTCCTCCGTGACCTTTACTAGTTCCTGCTCACAAATAAGTACATGATTCACATTGTATAGCACTATAGCTGTTAAATGTACGTGACATTAACTTGTGTCTATTAGGCAGAATGATATTGTTTGTAGGACCTGGGCATTTTGCTCAATTATGGAGCACTGGTGACATTCCTACTCACACTTCTCATACATATATATGTATATATTGCTATATATCTCGTGTACAAAGCTTCATTCATAGACTAATTAAATTGTAAAAACTGGTATAGGTTGATTCTGAGGTATGCAGACCACAACATGCTTTCAAATATCTGTACATATCGTTTGCGAATGAACAAGTTAAACTTAAAAGCAAAAAAATTAATAGTTTTCATTTGAAATTGGCAATTTTTCTTAATTCCATTATCGACGGAAGAATTCAGTGAGCAGAACTACTTTTCGTTATTGAAACCTACAGATACAAGAAAGGAATTAAATATAAAACCATGTCTTTTTTGTTTTACTCAGATCTCGTCATGTTAGTTTTTCTATAAATGCTACCTACATCAAACAAAATAGTACCTGCAGCAATTTGTACTTCATATGGAATAGAATAATACCCATTTTTGTTCTATTTCGTAGTGAGTATTCCAAGTATCAGCAGTGACATCAGGAGTAAGAGCACAGTCATTACTTGTGAACAGCAAGTGTATGAAGATGAAGAAGCTTCTTCTGTTAAGGTGCATGTTGGAATAAAGTTAGTGCAACAATAGATCTAGGATTTATTGCTCCAAATAGATTATGGAATTAGACTTTACCTGAACCGTTATCTGCTTCATATGAGTTGTCTCCGGTTTCTGGGGCATTCAATTTTTGTATGCTCTGTGAGATTGAAGCTGATTTCCCCAGATATAGCCGTGTGACCTTTTCAATCATGGCTAGTCCTTGGGTACTGCATAGAAAGGGTTGAATTTTTGAGACATAGTCCTTTTGATCTTTGTACTTAGTACTGTTTTCATCCAGATATCTACATATAGGAATCTTTTGGGATTTCACTTTTAAGTCAAGTTTTAACTCACATGGACTAAGTCAGAAGTTTACACTGTAATACTTAAACCTGCTGGGACCACAGTACTAATCAAGCAAAGAAGTTCTTATAACAAGATATTCTATTTTACCTTGGACTAAATAAGTGGCCGCGAACGTTGTTTGGGGCATGAAGAGCATCTACCAAACTAGTATTCGTTAATGTTTCCAAAATATGCTCTCTCTTCTCGTTGGGCATCGAGTTATGAGTCATTATCACATCTGCAGGAACGACTCCAAATCTGGTTATGAATCAGGAAAAACTCACTTGAGTATAGTGTATCTTGAAGCTTTAACTGGAATCCATATTTTCTCATATAGAATATGCAGGTAAAACTAAAGTTGACATGATCAAAGCAAGGATTTATTGGCAATTCATTAACCAAGTGTTAATAACTTACGAACAATCTCCAGGATAGCCATTGATTTCTCTGCACCCTCCTTGCGGACAAAGATACCTGCAGTTAATCAATTGAATGTTTTCACACACATTTTCTCTGTTATATATAATGTAAAAAGTTCCTATGGAAGATACTTACATGAAGTCCCTGACAGACTTTGTTGACCATAATTGGTTATGAGGCCCCTCCATTGAATAGAGCAACACAGTATCACTCTTGACAAAAGCAATGTCTCCCAATTCCTCTACCAGACACCTAAAAGCTCCTGAATGACCAGAGTATTTACCCCTTTCAGAGCAGGTTTCATTCTCTTTGCTGCATGCACTGCATATATCAAAACCTTCAACCTCTGATGGAGCACAGACAGCAGAGAAAAAACTAGTTGCAATTTTCCTGCTATCCTGTTCTGCACTGTTAATTAAATTTTTAATGTAATTGATAGGGTAGTTCCATCCAACTGCTGTGGAGTAACCTCCATGACAAGACTTGTGGCCTTTGAAGTCCATTAAACTGATCTTTTCTTTGCTCTCACATACCCTTCTGTTTACTACTGCAACTGCTTCATAGGTTTTGGAATGATCACAGTACATCTCACTGGCTATGGCTTTCATAGAGTGGTTGATGAATGCAGTATAAGCAAGCCCTGCTTCTAAGTTCACCAAATCTGCTTCTCCTTTCTGAATCGAAACCATGCACTCTTGGGCTTTTTCTCTTTGGACACTAAGGAGAACATAATAAGAAATAGGAGTCGTATCACTAGAAAGAAATGTTGCATATTCCTTTTTCAGTTATCCATTTGCTAGAATCCGAAGCAGGACCAAATTAAAAGTCTTTTTTGAGGGTACCATCAACTTCAAGTTTCCAACGAAGAAAATAAACACTTGGAACTTAAATTGTGGTAAGAATCAGCTAAATTTTTAAAAAGGAAAATTGTGAATAACTAGGTGAAGATCAAAATTTATTTTTCTTTTAAACTATAAACTATGAAAAAAAAGGTTTTTAAGTTGATTATGTTCAGTGACGGGTAGAGACTCAATGTTTTGACACTGTAATGTAACCATCTAAAACTGGTTAATAAAAGTTATATTATCGAAATATAAAATGACGAAAATATGAATTAAATATTTATAAATTAAATGGAGATATTAATTAAAATTATCATAAAAACAAGAAATAATAAAAATTCATTTATAAAATTCACAAATTCAACGCGTGTAAGATATAAAATTTAACTTGATACTGTCGTTACTTACTGGTTGGATTAGTTACACTTGGTCTTTGAAAACAAGCTAGAGAAAATTTACGATGGAAAAAATATTTTTGATAATGTGTTTCTAAATAAGGATTAAAAGTCTTGCCTCTTCAGAATTTTTATAACAAAAGTCAATAATATTCTTTTACAACTCTTTTAATATATAGACGCATTTAAAATAATCAATAATACTATATTAATAAGTATCATAATAATAATCTATATTATACTTATATTTATCTTCTATGACTTGTAATGTAAAAACTAACTACAAAACGATCCTATCTTTATGTTTTGGTGACTAGATAAAAACGAGATATAGGATAATAGTTTTTGGCTCAAACATCATTTCTCATATAGTTTAGATTATTTTTTATTTTCATTTTATTTATGAATTTATTATTTTACTTGTAAAAATCTACTTGTTTATCTAATTACATACGTTTACAATATTAAACTTTTTTTCTCATTCTATTTTATAATTTGTAAACTTTACTTGAAAGGACACATATAGAATAGCATATAAACTATTAACATTTTTTTTAAAGAAATCTACATTGTAAACTAATTAACAAGTATCATTAATGAAAATCCAATCCTCTTAAACTATACTTTCTGATTATATTCTGTATTTATTAGTTAATACATAGACGAGACATAATCTAAATGTATGTAAATAATTTTTACAATATCAACCAACTAATTAGAGATTACTATTATAGAAAATTGTTAACTTATAAACTAATTACTTTAACTTGACTTTTAATTTTAGTCCACAATGTAAAACCCTTTTAACAGTAATGAGCAAGAAAATTAAATCCATAAGTAAAGAGAATATAATTTTTGAGAGTTAACCATTTCCATGAGTTGCCCGTTAGTTGGTTAATCACACTCACAAAGAATCGACACTCCTCCACTTCCTCCCTCACCGAACACCACCACGCACCGCCGTTGTCCTTCACCGGAGCTTCTGGAGATCCGTGTTGCCGCTTCCCAATCACCGCCAGCGACGGGGGAACGGACTCGCCGGAAAGAGAATCGCTACCACCACCACCAGCAGGCACAGGCGGAAGCGCCGGTGGCGACAGATGAGGCTCGTAGTTGTAATCACTGCCAGAGATGGGTGCTGGTAGTGGCTGGAAATCTAAAATAGTGGAAACACAAAACATGAATGAGAGCTTGGAATTTAGGGTTGAGCAGAGGAGAATTAAACATGCATTGACACGGCACGTGTGATGTATACCTTGAACAGAGGATGATGAATGAACAAGAGAGTTGAAGAAGAAGAAGAAGAAGAAGAAGAAGAGAAGAAAAGAAGGACGTGTTGAGATCTGCATCTTCGGTGAAGAGAGAGTGAAGTGTGAAGATGAAACGGTGAAAGAAGGAGGTTCATGTGTGTGTGTAATATGGTTGTGGCACACTTTGCGTTTCAATGAAGGAATACTTTAGGTATAATACAAGGAACAAAAACACATCTTGGTGTAGTTGTCAACCCCATGCATGTTACTGTAACTTCACTTTCATTAAAAAAAGCAAGGAGATTTTAAATTAAAAATCTCAAAATGTATGCATCTTTATATTTTTTTATCGAATCGATTATCATAATTATTCTTATTTTTAATTAATTACTTGAAGTTTGACTTATCATGATGTGATGTGCCCTTTATTTATATGCGTTCAAAATCTACTATCCATAGAATTTAGAATATATTAGATAAGAATAAATTTTTTTAATATAAAATTAGACTCTAATAATAAGATTTGCAATGCATACGTATGTATTAATTTTTTCTATCATGTTTATAGTTATTGTGTTATGTACTAAGAACGTTTATAAATAATTACTTTTATTTCTTTTAATTTCTCTCTGTTTCCTTGCATGTTAATTTTGTGTCTACTAAACTATTTAGTGTTTAATATGTTTTTAATAGTGAATTTATTGAATTTTGGTTTCAATAAAATGGTATCGGTTATTGAAGTTTGATATGGTTCCCATTCATAAATTAAAATAAGTTTTTCATTTTCTTGAGAATTTTGTTAATTTCCTGTATATAGTTAAAGAATATATGATTCAAGAGGAGGTAGAGTCATCTCTTTTTATGTGAGAAATATACATATACTCTCACCACCTTATACATTTATATTATTGTATTAGCTCAAATCTTATTTCGTACAAAACATTAACAACTCATTATTATCTATCTTATTAATACATACTCAATATATTTAATTATCTCTCTAGTCAATAATTCCAACATCACATTATCCTTCAATTTATCCTAAATATAAAAAGGAACAGTAACATAATTAACATTAAACTTATTTTTATCAAATTAAATTTTAAATAAAATATTAAAGCAAACACACGCGTACTGAATTAAAATGAATGTTTCAAGAACGGATCATTAATTCGATCATTACTTTAAAGTTTATCATTAACATAGTTAAACATTATAAAATTTGCAATAATGATTAACATCTTATATAAAATAGTAAGTATGATATAATATATAACCATTAATTGATAATATTATTACCAAAATTCTTTTTATCTTAACAAAAAATTTAGAAATTGTTTGGATTTATTTTCTTATTCCTGATTGAAATTCTATCTCACCATTCACATATATCTAAATCGCATTTACGGACATTCTAATAATATATTATAATTTAAATAAATTCTCTCATATCTACGAATTATCCTAAACTGTTATTAAGAGAATAGCTTTGATGAAGAGTAATTATGGTGAAAAAATAATATAGAAGTGGAGTGGCAAGAGAAAAAAACGGTGTCATGAACAATTTTAGTTGGGCCTGACAATATAAGTTGGGTAACTTTCTTAAAACATCATAGAATAAAATTCTAAAGTAATCTGTATTTATTTTCAAATGGATGTACACAAATGTATTTTTATATTTGGAAAAGTCCATTTCAGAATAAACGAAAGGTGTTCAACAATTTTACAATAGTAAAGAAGAGAAAAATGTGAGTTTTGATATCTGTTTTATTTTAAAGAAACTCGTATTAATTTCAACTTTGTACACCTCGTAATTACTTTTCACATTTTTCATTTACTTTTTTCTCAAATGTATTTTCACATCGCAAAAAGTGTATTCAAAATTAATGAAAGATAGAAGAAAAAACAACAAAATGATAACAGGCAATAAACTTGTACAGAATATAGAAAATTGATTCAACAGAAGAAATTTGACGACGATACGATAGATGTTTGCTTTTCAAATTTATTTGGATATTGAAATTTTTTGTTAGTTCCATTACTCAAACCTGTTTTAGTTACTTTTATCCGTAAAATTTCTTCGCACCATAAAACTATTATCGTTAAAGATACTGGTGAAAACAGATGTATTATTCACTTTTTTAAACAAATTAAAAAAATAATTTGAATTATTATTATTATATAAAATTAAAATATTATAAAAGAAAAGAGTTTATTAAAATATAGTTTAAATTATTATTTTCTGTTTATTTGATAAAAAAAGATATAAAACAATAAAAACTTATGAAAAAAAGTTAATCAATATATATATATATAGAGAGAACAACTATACTAGAGTAATTTAAAAAAGAAAAAGAATATATATATATATATATATATATATATATATATATATAAAAACAAATCTTATAATATATATTGTCAATAAAGTCTTTCTCCATATGTTAAATACTAAATTCTAATGCCTTAATTAAAGATATCTATCTATAACTGTTATTGTTGATAAAAATAGCAAGATCGAACTATTTTACTAAAAAAAATCTTAAATAACGATCAATCTTAATAATAAAAATATGTTTAGAGATAAACTTTCTAACTAAAAATCGATTCTTTTGATAGTTAAAATCTCGATAGCAAATATAATATTAGTGTTAGTTTTCAGGTGAATATTTACCAAAGTTTTATATCAAATAATATGAAGAAGAGAACAATAAAAAAGTACTATAAAGATAAAGAGTTATTTTTGAAGTTGTCACCATAACTCAATAAATATTTTTATATATTAGAGATCAAGAGAGGTTATTAGTCTTGATATTTGATATTTATATATTTTTTTTGTTGCAATGATTTAATTGTTCCAAAAAAATTGTCGTTGATGTTTGAAATGTTTGTTCCATAATATGTGTGGATGATATTCCAACTCATCAATTTTTTTAAAATATTATCAATAATTTTTAATTTATAAATTGATATTTAAATTGATCACTGTAATAATTAATTATTTTTTTCATTAAAATTGATCATTGTTGAAGAATTTTTTTATTATTCTTTAATTTTTATTCAAAAAGTCTTTAGAAAAATTAGAGGTCTAAATGGAAGTATACCTTGTTTATATATTTTTTCATTAGTATTTTGAACCAATACATTATTTTAAAACATGTATGATACATTATACTTAATTATTATTTTTTGGTGAATTATTATTTACTTGATGCTTGGTGACCCACAGTTGTAAAATTTGAGTGAAAGTAGGAATTTATGTAAATTATGTGAAAGAATTTCTAAAGGAGTAATTAACATCTCTGTAACTAAGGACAGAAAAACCGACATATATGAATTATGATGGAAAAAGAAGAGGTATAAGATAAAGTTGTGTTCAGACATTGTTGTTTCTTCAGAGTTGCATACATATATGTGGTTCTTCTCTCAGCAGAACAATGATTGAAGAATGTGAAAGGAATATTATTACATTTACACTGACAAGTAAAACAATGAAGATAATGATAGAGGTTGATTATAGTGTGAGTTTTGTATGCAAGGTGTTTGATGCAGGTTTTATAGACAATATGAACATGAATGCATTATCCACCAAAGTAGATATGCATGATTGGAAGTGAAAGCTCAGAGAAGAAACGTTAATGGCAGGCATTGGCCCCATTCACAGACCAGCATATGCCAATGATGGATGATTCAATGATGCATGATGGATGGATGATGGATGATGGATGATGGATGATGGCCACCACACATCACTTTGCAAACCAACAAACTCATCTCTTTTCTCTGAACACTGCAATTGACTACACTCAACTCAATACAAATTCATCTCTCAACACTACTGGTAAATGTTTAACTTTTATACAATATGTATATATATTCATTTACTTTATGTAACTTTTTCTATCTCTTATTCTTTTCATCCCTCTATTTATATATATATTTACTAATTTCTCTTCTTCTTTATTTTCATTTCTAGCTCTCTTCTCTTTCTACTAAATTTAGGGTTTTTTTTAGCTTATTTCACTTGTGGTATTTGATTGAGGTTGTTGGATAAAGGTATTTTAGTTCTGAAGTTCAATATTATTTCTATTTAGCCAGAGAATGGAGAGATGAAGCTATTGCATAATAATGCACTTTTTCTCTGTTCTTCTGGAAATTCGTGATCATAAAAAAAAGAAAAGAAAAAGAGTTTCAATTTTAATGATAACTAGTAATAAAAACTCTACGTCTTTTACTTGAATTGTTAAATGAGAAGATGAATATAAAAACAAGACCTGGTGATATATGGTGGAACAAATAAGAATCAACGTTGATAAAGAGACATCAATTTGGTCCAAACCTCCAAATATAAAGTTTGCTCACATAAAAGGTTATAAAATATAATTTTCTATTAATTCTTATATGTTATAAAATGATGGAACTAATTACTTCCATCATTTTCTCTCTATCAAACTCGTACACTTTTTTATTTCTCAATTGATTTTTTTTTCTGTCCTATTTTTCTAATATTTATGTCAAATCATTATTTGTAACTTAGTCTCTAAACATTTTTGATAATTAAATTTTAGTACCTAATTAATTTTTAATAATTACATTTAGGTGTTTGAATAGTTAGTTAAATTAATTTTTTAAACACACTAAAATATCAATATGAATTAATTATTTGATTTACAACTATCAAATTTGTAAAAAATATTTGTTTGATATTTGACTTTCGATATAAATTTAGTCAATATATACATGAAGTAAAATTTCATCATTATTTCTGAATTTTATTACTTATTTATTAAATTCATCATTAATATAGGATTATATAAATTAATATGTTAACATTTTTAAAAATTGAGAATAGCAATAACACATCATAATCCCTTAAAAGTAGAGGTTAGAATAAATGGAAAACCATTTGAAAATTTATTAAATTAAAATACATGATTTTGGATGGAAGTAGTAAAATTTTGTATAAAAAAGTCTAAGAACTCTCAATTCCATTAACTCAGTTATAAACAATGGAGACAACTTGAACCAAGACTGAGCCCAACTGTCCCAATTTCAGCCAACACATAAGTCATAGAGACAAATGTTTCTTCCTCCTTTTTTTATCATCATCATTATTATTATCATTATCATTATTAATTAATTAATTTATTTATGTTAACACTTTAATGTAAGGATAAACATGACCATATTTGTTTTACTCTTTCCATCTCTCTCTTTTGTAATCTATGTATATATGCAATAGCAAATGAATAGTTTTTTTAGTTAAATTTAAGTTTGTATTTCATAAATATGCTAACATTTTGACCTAAATTTCCTTGGAGAGGAAGAAGAATACAAGTTAAGATCTCTTCTTCGCTTCCCTTACTAATTATTTAATTCTTTAGTCATTATTAGGATTAGGGTTTATGGTTTATTTTTTTTTTATTCTTCTTAAGTTCTTCTAGAAAATATGGTTTTATATCTTTTAAAGTCTTTTGTTATTTTATCTAATTGAGGTAAGGAATGTCATTTATTGTCATTTAAGTCCTAAATTGGTTAATTTTCTAATTTTGTGCATGTTGCCTTGTTATGTCCTATTTTGCATATGTAGAATTTGGTAATTTTTAATCAAAATAGACTTTTTGGATACGAGAATCTTCCGTTAAGTCCAAAACACCTTCATTAGGACTTTACAAAAAGATTATAAGCAAAACAAGTTTTTCGATTTGTTGTAAAACGATTTAGCAAATAATTATTTTATTAACTTGAGATGTTTTTAATTCAGTGTCTGTTTTGTTTTACTATAACTATGGGTCTATTTGATTCATGGTTATATAGTTACTGGATATGTTTATTATGTGAATTTAGAATCACTTACTTCATTCTTAATCAAACTCTTGACGATACTTTTACCATCCAGAGGATTGGTTTCAGACTCTGTTGTATTTGAGTGTGTAGAGTGATAAACAACTACCCATTATGTAACCTAAATCTTGGAACATGTGTTACTCTTGAAATTGTTATATTGATGTGTATGAGCAAACTTTTATGTGAAATGTGAAACTACGTTTCAAGTGAGAATATTTGATATGTGTCTATGTTTGAAAATTTGTTTGACAAAAAACTGTAATAAAGATGTTTGGTATGTGTAGCGAAATAGGTTTATCATAAACATGGTTGCTAAGAAATATATATTGAGAAAGATAATTGAGATGCTATGTGAAATATGTTATGGAAATTATGTAAAAAGTTTGACATAATGTTAAAAATTATATGTTAATTTTTTTATTTGAATATGCTTGATAAATTAACTTTAAAGTGAAAATATATTTCAATGAATCTATATTATTAAATTTATTGTATGATATTTTTAAGGTTTACGAAAATTTAGTAAATTTATTTAGATTTAGGTGTGAATACAAGACCCAACCTTTCATCTGAGAATGTATTTTTTTTATATTGAGTTGGCTCATCACAAGTTTAATCATAGTGATTTAAGTTTGTTTCTAGATTTAATTTAAACTCATCAAAATTTGTAACTATTTTTAGACTAACTTAACTTGTGTTAACATGTTTACAATATATCAAGTTATACAAGTAGTAGAATGGAAAGTTCAATTATTATTTTTTAATGGATTTATGTTTGTTTGGGTAATTGTATTTATTTTATGAATATGAACATGGATTAATTCAATGTTTTGCGGAAAATGAAATTATATTGAAGGCATATATGAAGTGACCGAAAAAAAATCATTGGACATATCATTAACTAAACTCTACACAATATATTTCCAACATAATTCAAACATTTGCATCACAAGGTAAATAGGTCCTAATTTTTGAGAGATAAATTCTAGATCTCAACGTAAAAATACTAATCTCTTAATAACTTTAACATGAGATTTGCATTAATAATTTTCATTTATTTAAGTTAATCACTTAAAAAAAATGATATCTAAAAGTAAATAATTAGTAGACTATAAGGATATAAATGAAAAAAAAAGTTAAATATATTACCAAAAAGTAAAACAAAACTAATAGAATAAAAAAAATTAATTTTATATGAAAAATGTGAATCAAATAAAACATACTGTATTATAAGACAAAATATATTATTACTCCCCTTCCAAAGTAATTTTTTTGATAACTTATGATCAGAAATATTCAATTACTATAAATCTAGAGAAAAACACTCTTTTTTTTTACACGATTGGTAATTTATTAATTACTCTTAATCATATATGTAATATAAAGATGTTATTGAACAAATAGTTAAAAAATTACTGCAGTGAAAAATGTATATATTTAAAAATAGAGGAAAAAAATACTATAAAATAATATTTTGGTGGGAGAGTTGTGCATATTATGACATGATTGCAGTTAGCAATGCTTTGTGTTGTATGAAGAACAAGGTCCATAATTAAGAATCTTTATGATTATGTTTCTTTTTCCTGTGCTTGGGCCTCTCCACATTTGGGTGGAATTTTGAATCAAATGGAAAAGTTTATAGCTGCTCCCACCACTCCAAGTTTTTCTTTTCTTCTTCTTTGACTTCTGTCATCATACAACTACTTCTTACAACTTTCAGTTTTTCACACATCCCACTTAAGGCATGTTTGGAATTACTTTCAAATCAACCTTATTTTTAACAAATTCACATCCAAACATGCACTTAATTGCCAATGACATGTTTCTATTTCTAAGTTGTAACCAAGTTTCTACTTTAATGTCGTCGACCTTGTCCATTGGTGTTGCATTGCATGTTACGTATTCTTCATTTAGCTAACCTACTTCTTTCGCAATCCATTTCTTGCACACTCTCCCATATCATTCAGATCCTTTCAATTTCATTTGTTACTTTTGGTATAAATCACAATTTTTTGCACAGAAAGTCAATCTAGTGTTATAAGTTTTGAATTCTCAGATAATTGTTTGTTGAGGTAAAAGTAAAACAACTTTTTTCATAATTATTTTGCTTCTTATGAGAATATGTAGGACAAATATCACAAAATAAATAGAAGTTCAACTTTACCTTTTTTTTTATAATTTATAAAATAGGAAATAATCTTTATTCAATGAGTTAATATTTAGGATTACATCTATATCAAAATCAAATTACAAAAGCACATCATAGCCTTTATATATGATAACGGATAAAGTTTCTCTTCATGATTGCTAACATGACATTTGCCTCAAATATAAAATCATTTTTAAAAATCTTCTTTTGAAAAAAATATACATTAAAATCTATGATTTCAAAAACCGATATTTTTGTTTGAAGGGTTAAAATTGAATTTAATTATATTCATAAAGACTACAAGTATTCATAAACCTTTTTTTTTATTCAAATACACCTTTTTTTAAAAGGATAAAAATAAAGAAGATAAATCGTTTGTAGATGCCAAACTTCATGTGGTATACAAATTGCCAGCAAAGTGAAGGAAATCACTCATTATATTACCTTTTTTTTTTTAAAAGAAAACATCTAATTTAAAAATCAACACAAACAAAAGACCACACCATAGTCTATATATGGAAGTCTTTGACCTGCCAAACTTCAAACTTACTTACCCCTACCCTCTAATATTTCCTAATAATGCAATAAGTCACAATCAGTAAGAAAATCAATAACAAAGGTATTCCAGTAATAGACTACAATAATGTCTCTCCAGATTATTTAATATAGAACATCACTAAACTTGTCTTAACTTCCAATTTTTCTAGTATATGTCTTCTGATAAAAATATAAAGTCTTATAAATTTATAAAAATAACCTTAAAATATGTCATGGGATCATCATAAGAATATATATAATACAAGAATTTCTCCATGTTCAAATTCACACAGATCTTAAATAATTTGACCGATACCCCACATTAGAACTTCCAAAATTTATATTTTGTACAACTGGTGAGCTAGCTAGAAGCTAGCTGTATGTTACAGACACAGACAAACGAACAAATACAAATAAAAATGTTGTGTGAAACATTCTCACGTGTAGGACACATAACAAAAAACCTACTATAGTATGATACACATCAGAAGGATATATGTAATCAGTGTTTCAATATTTTGTTTTGAAGCAGCTGGAAAAAGGAAAAAATAAAGGAATGTTACCAAACCAACATTTCCTTTCTCCTCAAAAGGGGAGCACAAGAATGAAAAATAAATTATATTATTATACATGCCGTTATGGGCAGGGAACAAACAATAATAACTACTATAACATGCGTGTTGGCTTGTGTTAAATCCAAGAATAATCACCATTCACTCACCAACAAAAACAAACCCTACTCTTCTTGGTTAAACTCTTTTTTTTTTTTCTCTCTCTCTACATGCTTGCTCAGTCACAGCACATGCTTGTCTGCAGTACTCTCACCATCCACATACCAAAACCAATAGCAGTGTGTTTGAGAGTGTTTGCGTGTTCTTCGAGGCATTAGCTAAATATTGAAGCAGAGAAAGTTTTCTTTAACATAAATAAAGGAGCCAAAGTTATATATAATACTTACATATACTTGCAGACAAATGATCAACTTCAACTTTGTCTTTACAATAAGAATTGTAGCATGTCAAAACTTTGGTTAGATTAAAGAGTGGATTGAAACTAAAGAGGACATGTTCGTTAGGGTGATGATTAAATCATGCATAGAAGGTGTATGATAAAATGATGAAAAGGGGTTGCAGAAAATATAGAGGAGTGTGATGAATTAGAATCTAACCGTGAGAGACACTTGCATACAAACAGAAAGAGAGAGAGAGAGAAAGAGAAGCATAAGAACACAGAAACAAGACTGCAATTGGAGGCAGAGGCAGTACTGATGAGTGCACAAAACCAAGAGGGAGAAGAGGGTCCAATAAAATCTGACACCAGGATTCCCACACTTGTTGCTTCCAACACTCTACACGATAAAGCTACCTAGCTACCTTCCCATCTCTTACCATTTTTAATACCTGTTTTTCTTTTTCCCTTCTCAATCCTTTGCCAATTTCTACACACCTTAGCTAATTTTTTCTTCCCTTTTTCACTCTCATCTTCTTCTTCTTCACACACTTACCCTTTACTTCCAAATGGGTGGTGCTAATCATACAAAGATTTTACATTTAATATCTGTACTTTTCACTGAAACATGCACATCACCACATTCATTAGTTAATTAATTATTAGTATCTCAGACATACATATATAAAATTTTATGCTTCTGTGTTTGTCTTGTTCCTCTCCTCCTTATTGTCCCCAGTGTCATGTTCTCCCCTCTGGCCTCTGCTACCAATAATATATTGTCCATGGAATTTAACTTTTCTGTTGTTCTTACATGTACAAAAAACATCTACAATGCTATGCTTTCTTCTATCGATCCCCTTATAGTATATAACTTATTAAAAATTACTTACAGCTGTGGCTCAGCTTACACATATCTTACCACTAAACTATATAATTACTGGTTGAATTTGTATTAATTAAACAAATTCAAAGCTAGTTCTGTACCTACCCTTTCAATGCTTCTAAGGCTAATGCCACTATGTTCTTTTTGAAATCAGTTTTGGTTTTATGTGAGAACCCGCAATTCTGAAATTAAATTAATTTAGAGCCGATCTTATAACCAATAATATTTAGGATGCACAACGTGCTCTCTACTAGCTAGCTACCACTTTTGAAGTCAGATTTTGTCAGTCATGAGACTATATATTAATAAACATACAGTGCAAAATATATTCATTGAACATGTTTGGCTATTTTTTTTTCAAAAATTACGGTACTTTTTTAGATCCTTTAATCACTAAAACCTAACGCATGCATACCAAATGAGGAAGATCTACACTCAAAAATTTTTATTGTTATTGTATTTTTAATTCATTGTCTTTTCCAAGATCATTGAACTCAATTTTTTTGTTGTTGACCGATTACAAATAAATCTAAATAAACCTTTTAAAAAAAAATTAATACAAAATTCAATATATTTATCTTTAAATAATTTTGGTTGCAGTGTTATTATATTTTAAAAGTTTAAACTCCTTTATAAGTAAAAAATGACAAGGTACATCTTCTTATGGCTTTATATATTATTAAAACTAACCACAAAAAAATAGTTGAATATATAAGACTGTCTATTAAGTGTTGAGAGAGTTTTAAAACTTAATCACTTGTTTATTATGTTCAATGGAAGATTTCTAACACCTATAGTCAACAAAGCTTTAGTTACATCTTTTATCTTTCACACTCATCTCTACCATTCTTTTTTCATGTAGTCCAACTTTAAAAAATAAAAATACTTAGCCTTTTAGCTTATAGGGTTAATATTTTTTATTAAAATATTTTTTATATCAGGCTAATTAAAATTAGCTAGGAATATGAACAGAAAGTCACGTATTAAATAGTAACAAGAAAGATATAACATTAAATATTATTTAGAAAGTCTTATGGTAATAATGTTACAGTAAAAGTTATTGAATTTTTTTTTTAAAGGAAAAAGTATATTGGTGGTGAATCTTGTGTCTCTCCATAGTCTCAAGAGTCAATAGTTCTTTATAAGGGATAAATATATTTTGTCTATTTTTTCAGAAAAATCAAGAATATATATATATATATATATATATATATATATATATATATTAATAAAAGAAAAAGTATTCCTTTGATTAATATTGAGTTGTAACACTTTGTTATTTCTTTTTCCAGTAGGATTCTTCGCTGCAAATTGCTCCCCAAAACTTGATATCCAATTTTTAAAATATGAAGTCCAAATATTATTGAATCTGAGTCTAATTTATAGACATCTAATTGGAATAACCATGTTATCACATCATATTATTAATGTGGTATAATGATAAAATTATACTAAATGTATGTGTAGAAAAATAAATATAGGAAAATTAAACATAAGTATGAAGCGATTTATTGATGTTTAGTGAGAATTAATCTAACTAAAAAATCATTAATTACTGTTTCTCCTAAATTAAAATGAGACTAGACTAGAAATATTCAACGTGTTTGTCCATTTAGTGATAGTGGATTTTTGTAGAGGTAACAATCATTCTCCAATTTATAGCTTAGGAGTAGTGGTGTTAGGGTTTATTGTTTCAAATGTGATCCAAGTCCAATATTTAAATCCAAATATTATTTACAGTTTGTATTCATCTAAAGATCGAGATTAACATAATCCAGGACGAAACAATTACATATTTTGTTAATTTGATGTTTTGGATTCTATCATAAAAGATTTTGCGATTTTAGAGAGCTTACCGAAATGTATTCGATTGCCAAACTTTACATTATTAATTTATATCGTGTGATTAGTATTACTTGTTGATAAACCTTTGTATTTTTTATTTTTTAAGATAGTATCGGATTATGTAAATATTTATAATTTAACTATTTTAGTTTTAAATGGTTTGTAAATAAATAAACAAGTAATGCAATGTATTTACAGTTTTACAATTAAAAAAATAAATAAAAGAACATTTTGTCATAATTTTACTTTTAAGTGGTAGATTTTAAATCTAATTCTATATTACAAAATTGACTTGTAAAATAAAATTTGCATATACTTATATATTATAATTTGATAAATTTTATATGTAATTCATATGAGATTTTCAATATCTCGTCGTATTTAGGATTTGTGAATGTGAAATTATATAATTATAAATGTAGTTGAATACAAAATGATTTATCAGAAATTTTACGCATTTAAAAATAAAATAAAATTATAGTATAAGTAAAAACAAACCTTACCGAATTAGGTTTAAAATAGTTATTTTAAGGTTAAAATACTCCGTTGGTCCTCGTTTTTTAGCAAAATCTCAATTTGGTTCTCGTATTTTTATTAGTCTCAATTAGGTCCTCATTTTCGTAAATTAGTATCAATTAGGTCATTCTCATTAGTAGAGAACACAGTTAAGTAGGTGTCATGTCTCAGCTCCTCATTTTTTTTGAATTTTTGGAATTTTTTTTTTGGAATTTTTTTGGAATTTTTGATTTTTTTAATTTTTTTTTAAATATTTATGCCACGTGTCAGGTTTGTAGTGTGCCACGTGTCAATCTAATATGATGACACGTGTCAAATTATTGCATAAATCTCAATTTGGTCCTCATATTTGTTAATTTGATTTGATTTCAGTCCCAATTTTTTTTAAAAAATTTTAATTTCATGTGCTCCAAATTTAGAACAAATTTAATTTTTTATAAATATAATGATGATACTTTTATTACAAGTGATATTTCTATTACATATTTTTAACAATATTTAATTTATTTAAATTTATATTTTACATTAAACTTTATTTAAATTTTATTTTAAAAATATAAATATATATATTAATAAATTTATATTCGAAATATTTGTATAATATTCAATATCAACAATATTTTAGAGTTGGCTTAAAAATAACAATTTTATAAATTCAAATGTAAAATTTTAAAATAATTTTATAACAAATTAAAATAAATATATTTAAAATTTTAATATTAAATACAATTAATATTATTAAAATATTTAATAAAAATATCAATTTTAATAAAAATAATCGTAACATTATATAAAAGTAAAATTTGGTCTAAATTTGGAGTGCCTGAAATTGAAAATTTAAAAAAAAAATTGGGACTCAAATCAAATCAAATTAACAAATATGAGGACCAAATTGAGATTCATACAATAATTTGACATGTGTCACCATATTAGATTGACACGTAACATAAATATTAAAAAATATTTTAAAAAAATTTAAAAAATAAAAAAAAAACGAGGAGCTGACACGTGGCATCTACTTAACGGTGTTAGTTCTCTACTAACAGAAATGACCTAATTGATACTAATTTACACAAACCAAGACCTAATTGAAACTAATAAAAATACGAGGACCAAATTGAGATTCTACGACAAAAATGAGGACCAACAGAGTATTTTAACCTTATTTTAATATCCCTAACTCACTTCAAATATATTTTAATAGTATATTAAAAAATTAATTATAACTTTTAGTTTTACATGATCAACAACACAAAATGGAAAGAGATTTGGACTGGTTAATAGTAAGTTGTAGGGTGGGACATTGGTTGTTTATTTATTTTGATAGGGTTTCAGTTAGAAAAGTGTTTGATAAATAGTGATCCAACATGGCGGGGACAAAAAACTGACTAAGCACTAAGCACCATGCCCCATAAAGGAGAAAACACAATCAAAAGGAACAATTTGCCCCTTCTTTTAAGCTATTTATTTTATCATTCATGTGCATATCTTAAGCTGAAGTGACATTATGAGAGATACATAAGGTGCTCAATAATATTTCTCACGTAATATTAATTAAATTAATTAACAAAAGTGGTCAATATCCTTGAACCATATCTTATTACTTTATTTCACTTCCTATAAAAGTCTTGCTTTTAATTTACCAAGTAATGACTTGTAATTTGGCTTTTGTATTGATGGGTGATGGCTCTTGCCTTTTAGACCAACAAATCATCTTTAACTTTTATTAAGAATTGGATTTTAAGTTTAAGTGAATCTCATAAAATTATTGAGATAGGATATATTTTAGTTGATGACTCTGATATCATATTAAGAAGTGGACTTTAAGCTCACAAAATCGACCATCACATCGAGGTGTATACATCTCGTACGTGAAACTATACATTAATAGATGGTTTAATAGTGGGTGAAACTATATATCCAACAAACACAAATTTCATTGTGATAGACTTTAACGAATGACTCTAATACCATACTACGAAGTGAACTTTAACCGACCATCACGCCGAGGTGTATACATTATGTTGTCAATGGAATTGTTGTCATGAAAATTTTTTTTTGTAGCATCATTTAGAGAGGAATGGTATATTGTTGTCATTTGTCTCTTTTTTTTGTATATATTACGTTATGTATGGGTTAGGACAACCCAATTGTCCCTATTCAATATTATTTTTTGTGCTGATTAAAAAAAAATGAAGTGAACTTTAACCTAACTCAACTCCACAAAATCGACTTATAAGGTGGGATTTACACTCACTTATATATTATAAATTAACTTATTTCCAGTTGATGTGAGACTTTTATCAATTTGTAGTCATCATGGAGACCACAGTGTCTTAGAATAATATTTCCTCAACTTTTTATTAATATATTAATATTAAAATTAATATCCTATTTTTTAAGGATGCAGAAAACGTAGAATGAGAGAGAAAACTCACTTATTCGAAACTTTTTAAATTCCTTATAATTTTTTTTACTGGTGTTTCACAGAAAAATACTCCTATTAATGAAGAAACACTAAAAATATTGGTCTTTTATCTTTATATTATTTTATATTATTTGAGGGAAAATTATAATATTTTATTTAGTTGATCGGCGATTACAGAACGTGTTACTGTTATATAGTCGTTGAATTGAAAAAGGTTTATGAGAAAGTCGCATAATGATGAGCCACAAATCAGATAAAATTATGAGATTGGACAAAACAAAAATATGATAATTAAAGTAGTACAATTTGATGCTACGTAAATCCATGTGTTGGAATATTTGTGGAGTTTGAGTCTCTTACAGCAATTTCAATACTGTTATGAGTTCCTTTAATATGTGTATTAATTAGTAGGACTAGTCTACAAATATATACACTAAAGTATCATAAACTGTATGATAGCTATTTTATTTTATTGTAATTTGATGCTTTTATATCGGAATAGTAATGTTATTGTGTTATTTTTTTCACTCTGATATTTTTTATGCAAATATAAAGTTAGATAATTAGATTAAGAATATATGATAAGTTACTTTTTCATATATACATAATTTAAATTATAATAGTAATTAAAATATAAAGAGTATTTTTAATTATTTAACTTAATATATTATAATAACAATACAAGTGGAATCTTTATCCACACTATTTTCTCCACCATCTTTATTTATTTTTAGATATTTATGTATGTATAGTGTACTTTATTATTTAGTTTTTAAGTCAAATGTGAAGGACGTTTGAATTCTATTAAGAATTTTTTTTCTTTTTACATTAGATGTAATATTCGACAACTCACTTTTAGAATTTAGTCGTTAAAAATATTAAATTTTGTGTAAAAAAATAGAAGTTAAAGAATAAAACAGCGATGTAAAATATGTGTAAAAATTTGTTGAATATCAAAATAATAATACCATTTTATTAAATCTTTTAATAAAATTCACTCATTAACAATATAATGAAGTATTCTGATCATCCAAAAAGAATATTTTTCTTTTCTTTTCATACCTCAATTTAATTGAGATGATTTTAATAATTTCAGAATTAGTTCCGCATAGCATGAAATTTCTCCTTGTTTACCTACTCACTTTGTAGAACACAAAGGTATATAGAAAATACTTTATATATATATA